>WBZL01000456.1_pt1 | contig 45823 bp, 58 predicted proteins | sample 5204291 | NCBI WGS metagenome assembly WBZL01 (sample SAMN12344345, study PRJNA552823) | activated sludge metagenome | biome: Activated sludge suspended growth; feature: Nitrification reactor; material: Wastewater; isolation source: activated sludge from nitrification reactor of wastewater... | reverse complement strand
GCCGGAAGCCGAGGCTCTACGAGATCGGCGCGCAACCGCAGGTGATCGCCGAGGACGGACAGATCACCGACCCGTGGCAGGCCGTGGCACGCAAGTGGTACGTCGTGTTCGGGGTTCCGGTCAGCGCCGACGACGCCCGGCTGATGGTCGAGATCGCCTACCGGGAGGTGCGGTGAGCAGCGTGTGGGCTGAGCGGGTGATGCTGCTCTGCCTGCTGCACGTCGGGTTCATGCTGTACATCGACGACGACAGGAGGAAGTGATGGGCGTACAGAGAGTTCAGCAGTCCGGCTTCGCACAAGTGGCGAACGGGGCGCTACGAGACAGGCGGCTGTCGTGGAAAGCCAGGGGCATCCTGGCCTACGCGCTGTCGCACTCCGACGGTTACGAGGCGACCGAGACGTGGCTCATAGAGGCGTCCGACAAGGACGGCAGGGACAGCGTCCGGTCAGCACTCGTCGAACTGGAGCGGTTCGGGTACCGCAAGAAGACGAAGGTGCGCGACAAGGCAGGACAGATCCGCACCGTCGTCGAGTGGTTCCAGTACCCCTACGGCGACCCGAACTTCGTCTATCCGACACCGAGGACGGGAAACCAGGCTGTCGGTTAACCCGGCGTCTATAGAAGACAAGTTAAGAACACTCCCCTATCGGGGTGATTCCCCTAACGGGTAATCCCCCCTATCTAGAGAGGCTGGCGGGTGATCGACGAGGAGTCAGATGAGAACCGACGAGCAGCGACGACTGCCTACGAAGCGCGGCGCAGCGCGGAGTAGGAGTCGCGACGCTCATCGACATGCTCAGCAACCTCTCACTCCTCTTAACTGCCTGTAATACATGCTTACAGAATCAACTGGTATACACCTAGCAAATATGCTAAAGTACTACTACACACACCGAAGGAGCGAAATGTTCAACACCGAACAGCAGAACATCCTGCTGCGCAGGCTCAACCCCAGCCGGGTCGAGAAGCGCAAACAAGCAGGCATGAACCTGTCCTACCTGGCACAGCACGACGTCCGCGCACACCTCATCCGCATCTTCGGCTTCGGCGGGTTCGACCTTGAAACCCTCGAAGCGAAACTCGCCTTCGAGAACGAGCACGACGGCAAATGGGACGTCGGGTATCAGGTCACCATGCGCCTGACCGTCAAGGACGAGCACGGCAACCCCGTCTGCTCCTACAGCGAGACCGCCGTCGGCACCTCGACCCAGGGCCGACGCGGCGAAGCGCACGACATGGCGATGAAGACGGCGAGCAGCGATGCGATGAAACGCTGCGCGATCAACCTCGGCGACCAGTTCGGGCTGTCCCTGTACGACAACGGCTCGACCAACCCGATCGTGCGTGCGACCCTCGTCGGCCACAATGCCCCTCAAACGCCCGAGAAGGCCCCTCTCGCCGACGAACAGCCCGACCCGGTGTCCCAGGAAGGGTCAGAGCAGACAACGCCTGCACTGCCCGCTGAAGTCAGCGAAGCCCTCACCGGGATCGCGTTCATCAGCGACAACCGCGACCGGATCCTCGCCGTCGCCAAGTTCAAGACCGACCACCCCGAACACCTCGACCACCCCTGCGAGGTGCAAGGACAGCAGATCACCGTCGCCCGCTACCTCGACCTCGTCGCAGCAGGCCAGTTCACAGACAAGGAGGAGACCCCGTGACCATCCAGACCGTAGACGACCTTCCCAACCCCGAACGGCCCCGCAAGGAAACCAAATACGACTGGGCCGGGCTCGCCGAAGCAGCACTCGACAACCCGGGACGCTGGGCCAGGATCGCAGTGCCCTACCGCTCCTACCAGAACTACATCCGCGACGGGTCGCTCAGCACGTTCAACGGCTACGACGGCACCTGGGAGACAGCGACCCGCACCGTCGACGGCGACCTGTACCTGTACGTCAGGTATGTCCCCGCGTGACACCTACGCCGCCCTGCCCCCCCGGTCACACAAAGGCTTCCCGAAAGGCCGGGGGGCGCAGGCGGTGCACGACGCGGAAGACAACTACCCGTACCCGGTCACCGTCACCGGGACACACGGGCTGGCGATAGCGATCAAGCAGTACGCGCAACGCAACGGGCACATCGTCACCGTCACCCGGCGCAACACACAGATCACCGTCACACACGTAGGAAGAACACGATGAACACCGAACAGGCACAAGAACAGATCTCAGCACTGATCAAGATGGGGCTGCGCTCAGCGCAGGAGAACGACCCCCGCACCCTGCAGTCCGCAGCAGGACGACTCGGGCCGTCCGACATCGGCTTCTGCAAGCAGAAAGCCGTCCTCATGACCAAAGGCGTCAAAGCCACCGACAGCAAACCGATGTGGGCAGCAGCCGTCGGCACCGCCGTTCACAACTGGACCGGGGCAGCCCTCAAACAGATGTTCCCCGACTGGATCATCCCGATGCCCGAGGACGGCGACAAATACCGGGTCACCGCCACCCTGCCCCGCACCGGGGCGCAGATCAGCGGCACCTTCGACACCGTCATCCCCGACATGAACGCCCTGCTCGACACCAAGACCGCCGACGGGTTCGCGCAGATCATGCGGTACGGCACCTCGCTCAACCACAAGATGCAGCGGTTCCTGTACGCCCTCGGGGCGGTCGACGCCGGGATCCTCGACCCCGACCGGCCCATCCTCATCGGCAACGTGTACCTCGACAGGTCGGGCAAGAACCCCGACCCGTACGTCCTCGTCGAGGAGTTCGACCCGACGTTCATCGACGAGGTCGAGGCGTGGGTCGAGGACGTCATCTACGCCGTACGGCACGGCGAGGACGGCGAACGGGAGATCGCCCCGGCAGTGTGCGAACGGATCTGCGAGTTCTACAGCGTCTGCCGAGGGTCGCTGCCCTCCTCCGAGTCCGAACCGATCACCGACAACAACCTCATCCAGGCGATCGACATGTACGTCGAAGGCCGCAACATGGAGAAGCAGGCCAAGGCGATGAAGAGCGAGGCGGCAGCCCTGCTCGACGGGATCAACGGCTCCGACGGCAGGTTCCAGGTCCGCTGGGTCGAAACCCCGGCCAGCGAAGTGCCCGGCTCCACCCGGGCCGCATCCCGGCGCATCGACGTGCGCGCCGTACGGAGGGCAGCCCGATGAGCGACCCGATGACCGCCCTGTCCAACGTCCTGTCCCTGATCATCGGGATCGTGTTCTACGCGATCCTGATCGGGTTCGCGGGGTATGCACTGATCGCCGCCGTGATCAGCCTCATCGACGGGTTCATGTGCCTGTTCGGGCTGGGCCACTGGAAGCGGCAGGCAGCCGAGTTCAAGTACCGCACCACACGCAACAACATCGAGCGTCTCGAAACCGAACTAGGGATGCGCACACAAGGAGAGGAACACACATGTTGAAAACCACCGCAGAGGTCAGCATCGTCGCCGACCCGGAACTGAAGTTCAGCAAGAGCGGGAAAGCCTGGGCCAGCATCCGCTGCGTGTCCAAGACCCGCAAGAAGGACGCCCAGGGCAAATGGGTCGACGGTGACCCGACCTGGCTCAACGTCATCGTGTTCGGTCGGCAGGCCGAGATGCTCGTCGAGTCGAACGCCGGGAAAGGCACCCGGCTGCTCGTCGCCGGGCGGCTGGAGAACCGGCCCTGGACCGACCGGGAAGGCAACGAGCGGCAGTCGCTGGAACTGACCGCCGACTCCGTCGCCCTCGACCTGATGTTCACCGCCTACTCCAGGGTCGACAAGGAACAGGCCGAGCGGCAGGCCGCGAGCCGACGTGACGCCGAACCGGCACAGTCGGACGACGACTACTGGACCGACACCGCGCCGTTCTAGGCTCGCTCACGGAGGGGGGTCGTCACCGCCAGTCCCGGCCCCCCTCCCCCAACCCGAACACACCGAACAAGGAGCACGACATGACAGAGCAGGAGTTCCAGCGCATCGAGCGACTCATCGACGAGCACCTCGAAACCCTCAAGGTGCGGATCCTGACCGAGATCGCGGGGATCGGCGAATGATCGTCTTCCACGTCCCCGGCAAGCCGATCCCGCAGGGCAGTAAACGCTGGCTGCCCGAAGGCCGCATGATCGAGGCGAACAAGGATCTGCGACCGTGGCGGGCCACCGTCACCGCCTACACGATCAAGGCGATGCGCGAGTTAGAGGCGCAGTGGCCGCTGACCGGGCCGCTCGACGTCTCGATGACGTTCACCTTCACCCGCCCCAAGTCGCATTACGGGACCGGGCGCAACGCCGGGAAGGTGAAACCGAACGCCCCCAGGTTCTACGACCGCACCCCCGACATCGACAAGATCGTCAGGTCTGTCAACGACGGCATCACCGATGCCGGGCTGTGGAAGGACGACGATCAGGTCGCCTTCCTGACTGCCGTGAAGTTGTACGGCGAGCAGGCCGGGGTGACCGTCCGCATCACCGAGAGGGAGACGTCATGAAACTGATCACCTACACCGTGACCTGCGCCTGCGGGTGGACAGCAGGGCCGTTCACATCCTGCACGCAGGCGAGCAAGGCAGCGAAGGAGCACGACCGGGACACCGTACACCGCGACTACGACGACGTCCCACTATTCGGGGGTGCGCAGTGAGGTTCATCTCGCTGATCCGCAACCCGCTGATCCTGCTCGACGACCACGATGAGGAAGCCCTGACCATCCCCTCCGGGGGCAGGGTCAGCCTCGCCGAGGACATCCGGTACAGCGCCGTCGAAGACGAGACGTACGGGCCTGTGCCGATCAGCACCGTGCGGCAGGTGCTAGCAGGGCTGCCCGACCCGACCGACGGGATCGCCTACATCGTGCCCTGGCGGGTGCAGCAGGCAGCCCGGGCGTCAGGGTTCGACGTCACCGACCTGTACTCACCAGACGGGACGGTGAAACGCGACGGGCTGATCATCGGGTCCAGGCGTCTCATCAGGTACGGCAAGGCATGAACCCGGACACCGTGCTCGACGTGATCGAACGGGAACAGTCGCACTGCGCGGTGTGCGGGCTGCCCGTACAAGGCCGGGGACATGTGCACCACCGCAAACCCCGGCAGATGGGCGGCAGCCGCAGGAGGGACAGGCTCAGCAACCTGATCTACCTGCACACCGACTGTCACCTGCGGCACGTCGAACAGCAACGCGAACGTGCCGTTCAGAACGGCTGGATCGTGCAGGGCGACACCGACCCTGCCGAAGCGCCGATCATGTACATGCTCAACGGCTGGGTGTGGCTCAGCGACGACGGAAGAATAACCACCGAGAAGGAGAACACCGATGGAACCCGATGAAAGCCTGCGGGGGCACTGCCCCTGCACAACGGTCGAGATGTTCATCGACCCGTACCTGGCGAACCTGCAGGCGCTGGGCAAGTTCACGCAGAAGGACAACGCACATGTGATCGCGGTCGGCGTCGAACAGGTGCAGAAGATCGTCGACGGCGAAGGCGACATGGCGCTCAGCGAGGCGCTCGGCCTGATCGTGCTGGCGACCCTGTCCGACTGGCACATGACCGTCGAGGAGATCCCGATCTGCGCCCGGCTGTCCGCAGCGAACGAGCGGGTCAGGGAGATCGTCCCGCTCACCGTCGAGGACATCGTGGAGGGTCAGCGATGACACCGGAGGAGAAGATCGAGACGCTGCGAAAGTTGTTCGACAACATCGACGGCAACATCGAAGAACTGAAGCAGGGCGCTTGGTGGGACGGGTTCTACTGGACCCGGCAGAAGGTCCGCGACATCATCGACCCGCCGAAGCCGCGCTGGCGGGAACTGGTCGGTCAAGCGGCAAAGGTTGTCACTGACAACCCTCTTGAGGGCGTGCTCAAGAGCCTGTCAGTGATCGCGTATAACCCATCCCCGGAGGGACTTGAGTGGAATCTCGCCCGCATCGTCGCGATCTGCGAGCAGGAGGTCGGTGACGGCTGGCAGGCCGACCCTGACTCAACTGCATACGGATGCGCTGAGCAGGACGTGTACGACGCGTTCATATTGCTCGACCCGCTGGCGAACCTAATTGGCTCGCTTTGCTGGAAGCACGTAGGCGACCGCGCTGCCGCGTGGCTCAGGTCGCTGACTGACGGGGGTGCGTCGTGAGCAAGCGCCGACCCGCCGTCGTGGCAATGATGAACGCGGATGACGTACTGCGCGCCCTGGAAGGTGAATGAAATGACCATCTACTACAAGGCCACCCGCCCAAACGGCACTGACTTCTACACCGGCCTGGTGGACTACGCCGCCGCGCTGGCCTCGGGTGAGCCACTGCCCGAACTGCCCGGAGATGATGTGTTCCCCGGGCCTGGCTGGTACCACCTGGCGACTGTCCCGACCGAATGCGTGGGCATGTCGTGGCCGTGCAGGCTGTTCGAGGTGGAGCCGGTCGACGACCTGGGCGAGGACCGGCCCCGCCACGAGCACAAGGTCGGCACGACGAGTGTGCGGGTGCTGCGCGAGGTGGACGCACACCAGGCGCTGGGACCGCAGGGCGAGCATGTGGCCGCGCTGATCGAGCGGTGCCGCACGCTGACCGGGGACGAACTGTACCGACTGGACGCCGTTCGGGACGCCGCTCGGGACGCCGCTCGGGACGCCGCTCGGGTCGCCGCTCGGGACGCCGCTTGGGTCGCCGCTTGGGTCGCCGCTCTAGGTCTGCTGTGCCGTGACCTGATCGGCCAGCATCCCGGCTGGGACCAGGCCGCCTACGACCTGCTCACCGGCCCGTGGCGTCAGGTGATCGGGCCAATCCATCCCGACGACGGAGACGAAGGGCTGGGACGATGACTGAGCGACGACCTGCCGAAGACAGATTCGCTGAAAAGTATGAGGTCGTAGATGGTTGCTGGCTGTGGACGGCGTGCCTTAGTAGCAGTGGTTATGGCAGGTTCAACTACGGCGGCAGGGGTACGACGGGGCAAGCCCACCGCTGGGCCTACGAGCACTACATCGGTCAGATACCGGATGGGATGCAACTAGACCATCTGTGCAGGAATCCGCGTTGTGTCAATCCGAATCATCTTGAACCCGTGTCACCGGGCGAGAACCAGCGCCGGGGGCTACTCGGAGTGTTGAAAACTCACTGTCCACAGGGCCATGAATGGACTCCCAGCAACACTCGCACGCGGCTGTCAGGAAAAGACAAGGGCAGGCGGTACTGCGCTGTCTGTAGCCGGGAGCGGTACAGGGACTGGTACTACGCGCAGAAGGAGAAGGCGTGATGGACCGACGACCCCACTGGGACGACTACCTCCTAGCGTCCGTAATGATTCACTGCAACGACATCTATCAGTGCTACGCCGTCATCGCCGCCGTCGAGGACTGGCATCGGGATCGCTGGACCGGAGTCTGCGAGTCGCCTGAGGAAGTCGTACGGGAGTTGAAGCAGGCGCAGGCTGCGATCCAGCGAGTACTGGGGTTGCATCACTTCGTCGTCGATGAGATTGAGACTCGTGAAGGGCCGGAGGACGTACAGCACTGTTCTGAGTGTGGGTATATCCCTACAGACGAAGAGCCTTGCCCAACGATTCGCACCTTGGACGGTGACGCATGAGTCATTGCCACTGTGGCGAGTTTGACCGCCCCACCATCGCCCCGGACGAGTTCGGGGAAACGTGCTTCCACGAGCGTGACAAGTGCGAGGTGCCGCCCGTCACTGTGCCGATAGAAACCGTGCTGAGGCTGACACGGGCACGCGCCGAGAAGGCCGAAGCCGAGCGCGATGAGTTGCGAGCGCAAGTCCAGCGGGTGGTGGATCTCCATTGGCCGCGAGCCGACGCCTTCGATGATCGGGTGTACACCTGCGGGCATTGTGGCCGGGACTGGCCCTGTCCCACCAACCGCGCTCTGAACGGTGAGTCCGATGAGTGACTGCTACGCCAGCAACGACGAGGACGGGCTTGCCGTGTGTGCTGCCCACAGGTGGTCTATGGCGGGGGTTGCGCCCGGCGGTCTGTGCATCGAAGGGCGGCTGATCAAGGCCGAAGCCGATGCGCTGGTGCTTATCGCTAACAACGAGACATTGCAGCGGGAAGCAAAGGATGCATGGCGGCGCGTCGATGAATACGCGCGGATAGTTCAGCGAGTGGTGGGGGTGTGCGAGGACAAGTACGTCGGCCCACCCACCGAATACGGGCAGGGCTTCCAAGAGGGCTACAACGACGCGCTGGGTGTTGTGCAGGCCGCGTTGCGTTCGCCGCGCCCTGGACGGGGAAACACCTAACAAAGGAGATCAGTGATGACAGACATCGAGCAGCGTCTTGAAGCCCTGGAGCGGGCCGTGTTCACGCAGGGAGCGCCGACCGTTCAGCCGTGGGAGGAGGTGCTGCGGCTGGTCAGGAAGAACTGGGCGGGTGCTGAGGCGACCTACCAACTCGCTGTCAGCAGTGTGCTCACCGACCTGTCACATCTGACCCGAAGCGACGAGGACGTCCCGCTGGACGCGAGGCGGGCTCTGCTTGCACAGATTCATGACGTGTGCAGGCGTCTGCACCCGGAGATGATCAGCGACCCGTACGTCGTCGACGGCGGCTACAGCGTCGAAGGTCTGCTGCGGGTCGCAACGCAGACCGGGTCAGTGCTGTCAGGGGATCCGCTGCTGCTGCACCAGGCGGGCAACTACGCGCTGGGGTGGCTGATCGACACCTACAACACGGAAAGCCCACAGGAGCCCTCAGGGGGCTGAACACCTGCAGGCATAGGGAAGGCCCTTCCCGGCACGAAAACGGCTGAGAGGGGCCTTCCTGGCCTTTCTAGGGCTATCCCAGGGGCCGACGACCCGAACGAGCGCCCGTCGAGCCCCCCATCTTGCCCTTCGGGCGAGACCCAGGTGCCGCCTTCGCGGTCTTCTTCGCAGCCGGGGACAACTTCTTGTACGGCGTCGGCTTCTTCTTCTCTGCCACCTCACTCACCCTTCGTCCGGTACGCCACAGCGGCGTTGCACCACATCATGCTCTCCTGTAGCGCCGTGAGTGCGAGGCTGCGCTCCCGGCTGTCGGGGATAGCGGTCTCGATCCACAGCGCCAGCGCGAGGTGATTCGCGTGAACCTCATCGTGGAACTTCGCCTTCTCGCCGGTTGCCGGGTGGGATGAGAACCTATTGGGAATCTCGTTGTCAACTCTCATGCCGGGTGCACCTTCACCTTCTTGTTCTGGGCGAAGAACTCCTTCGCCTGAGCGTTCGACAGCACGCCAGTCTGCTTGTGACCGTGCTTCCTCTGCCACTTCTTCACCGCAGCCTCGACAGCCGGGGTGTACTTGTTCCCCGGACGGTCCTTGCTCAGCGGGCGGGACACCTTCAGGAACCCGCGACGGATCAGCCGGTAACGCAACTGCTTCACCGAGTCCGAGTCGTCCACACCCGGACGCAGACGACGCACATACACGTCGATCGTGTGATCGAAGTCGATCATCTTCGTGCCCAGGTCTTCCGACCAGCCGACGAACCTGTACCCCCACGCCCGCTCGAACCAGTCGACCGGGACAGTCGCCATTCGGCCAGGGCCACCTGCATCGGTAGAACGCACCATCCCATTGCCGACGTACAGAGCGACATGACCGTGCCGACCGCCCTCGTAATACACCGGAGCACCGACCGGAATGTTCCTGCCGGTGTGCTTGTGCCGGGCTGCATGCCACTGCCCGATCGCGTCCGGGTAACGGTGAGGGGTCGGGTAGATCTCCTGGCACTCCCACAGGCACAGCCCGACCCGGTTCGTCTGCTTGTTCTTGAACGCCTGCGCGGCCTGCTTACCCGTCCTCATGACTCGAACCCCGGATTCTGATCGTCGAGATCGGAGTCGGGCGGCGGCGGGACGATCGGGAAGTCCTGCTCCCCGTACTCCTCCGCGCTCTCCTCGACAGGAGCCTCGTCGGCGACGTCCTGCGTCGACTCCTCGTCACCGAACTCGTCAGGAATCTGTGTCACCATCGCTGTCCTCCGTGATCTTCTCCAACTTGCCAACAAGGGTGCTGCGGGGCTCATCCCTGCCGTTCTCGATTCCGAGCGCAGTGCGTGCCCGGTCAGGGTCACCCCCCACCCAGGCCAGTACCTCGGCGACCGTGCCGTCCGACGGGTACTCGCCAGGACCGGCACCTGCGAACTCCTCTGCCATCACCTCGACCGGCTCCCCGAGGAACCGTGCCGCATCGGTCGGTGACATCTGCTGTGCCGCAGCGACAGCCTCAGCGGACTGCCCGAGCCTGCGGGCGATGTCCAAATGCTCCTGCGTGATCTCGGTCATGCTGCATCCTTCCACTGATCGGTGTACGGGACTAGCGACGTGCCGTTGCTGTCGCGGGGATCGGCGACCGGGGTCACCTTGCCCCTGGTGTAGATCACTACCGCTGCGGTACCGGCCAGGGCGATAGCCCCCATCCATGCCGCAGCCTGCTCGGCGGTCAAGTCCCACCAGCCCATCAGGATCACCGCTGTCAGCACCCCTTGCAGTGCAGCGACAACGGCACCCGAAATGGCGAGTGGTTCACGATTCATCGTCATCCCTCCTGTTCTCCTTGTCGTCATACCGATCATGCCCACGGGGGAAGTAGTAGGCAAAGACGCTGGTAATAGCCATTGCGATAGCACCGAGCAGCAGGGAGAGCCCCTGCGCGACTAAAGGGTCCATGCTGCTCACCACTGCTCCCCTCATCGCTGCCCGTCACGTTCCAGCACATAGGCCCCGGCAGCGAACACCGCCACTCCGAGCGGCAGCATGAACTCAAGCGGGTACTGGTCGGTGAACAGGACGAGGAACGCTCTAGCGCTGAACGCCCCGACGATGAACAGCAGGGACGCCTCGAACACGCTCTGCGACTTGATGATCCACCCGATCACCATCGCTGTCAGCGCGATAGTGCTGACCGCCCCGATCGCCATGTCGTCGTCGGTCGGGTGCAGCACTCTCCCGGAACCGAGCGCGGTCAGCCACCCGTTGAGTGCGATCGGGAACAGCGCAAGGATCATCCCGATCGCGAGCGGTTTCACGGGCCTGCCGAGGAACCTGTGGCGTTTCAGGTTCTCAACCATCACACCACCTTGATCAGGACGTAGGCGACGATCAGGGCGGCGAGCACCGCCAGGAATATCACGAAAGGGTTCTCGCTCATCGCCGCTCCTAGTTCTCGCAGTAGACCTTCGCGACCCGCAGGATGCGGGCCACAGCGTTCACATTGATGATCTGCACCACAGGGCCGAGGTTAGCCGTCGTAGAGGGCAGAGTTGCGCTCACAGAGCCGGACTGTGATGAGCCCGTCGTCAGGTTCTTGATCGTCCAGAAGATCGTTCCCGGCACTCCCAGCTTCGAGTGAACGTAGAAGGCGTACATGTTCTGCGGGGTGAACGCCATGCCGGTGTCGGTCAGCGTCTGCGTCGTGCCGTTCTTCGTGACGAACTGCCAGTTGCTGTGCAGATAGCCGCCGTTGACGTTGTTACGCATGAACCCGGCGTAGTTCCCGGAAGGGTTGTCCGACCCGACCATCGAGGTCTGATCAGACATGCCGACGAAGATGCGCGACCCGGTGCTAGCGCCGCTCTGATCGTAGGAGGCGTCCGGCAGGCCCAGGTGACACCCCAGGTAGAACCCGCCCAGGTTCGAGTGCCGGAAGGCGTTGTTCGTCATCCGCAGCCCGGCAACTGTCGCAGCGGTCGTGCCGGTCGAGAAGCCGGTCGTGATCGGGAACAGCGCCGATCCAACAGTGGCCGGGGCGACAGTGCTCAGCGTTCCGGCACTCGTCCCAGCACTGCCCAGGTACAGCGCGGAGGTCGTCGCGTTCGGCGTCATCATGAACACCGTCTTCTCAAGCAGTGACGGCTGCAGAGGGTACCTGGCGCCGTCGGTGTCGAGCACCTCAAGCAGCGGTTTGGCCGCTTTCGACTTCGACGAGAACACCTTCGTCAGTGGACCGGCCAGGGGGTCGGTCGTCATGTCCGCCAACTCGATGACAAAAGCGTCCGCCTTGCCCTCGATGTCGCTGCCCAGGGATGCGATCGCCGAGAAGTCGTTGGCGAGCATTTTGAAACTGATCCCGGCAGGTGTCGGGTCGAAGTAGCATCCCCTATCGTTGATGAGTTTCCCGGTCGCTGACAGCGCCCCCCTCGCGATGCTATTGCCGACGATCGTCGCCGAGGCGTCCGCAGCATCCGACGCCGACCTGATCGCGTACGTCCATCCGCCAGAGTTGTCCCAGTTGTCGATGAACGTGTTGCCCGAGATGACCGACTTCTTCGATTCGAGCGCGAGCCACAGGCACATCTGGTACGACCGGTCGAATACGTTGTTGGCGACGATCGCACCGGATGTCCTGAACAGACTGCCGTAGGTGTGGCGGCGGAACGTGTTGCCGGTGATAGTCACCCCGGTCGCCGGTACCGCTGCCAGCCCGTACACCTGGAAGGCGTAGTTGTCGGCCCCGGTGTAGTCGTCGGTCACGTAGTCGACAACGTTGCCGCTGACGACACCATCGGTGATCGAGGAGACATCCCCCATAGCGAACGCGATACCTGTTTTGCAGTGCAGGATCTGATTGTTCGAGAAGGTGATCCGCAGTCCTGAGTGCGTCTCGATCCCCTCCCAGTTGACGTTCGACACGATGTTGCCGTCAACGACGGTGTCCCGGGTCGCGGGGTCGGACGCTGACTCCGTCGACCCGTAGGTCAGCGAGATCCCGTACATGTCGCCCGACGATCCGGGGGTGATGTTGTCGACCCGGTTGCCCTGGATGAGGCCGTTCGCCCCGGACATGGCACCGATCCCCGTGTAGCCGATGTCCCTGACGACGCAACCCGAGATCTCGAACCCGTCGACGTACTGCATCAGAATCCCGTAATGCCCGAACAGGCTGACGGTGACATCCTTCACGACGATGTTCTTGTATGCGCCTGCGAGGTTCGGCGCTGTCAGCAAGATCGCGTACTCGCCGGATGAGAACGCCGCAGAGGCGTGACGGCCTTTCAGGGAGATCCCGTCGAGGGTGACGCCCGACCCCCCGATGATCACCCCGGAGGTTCCTGCGGTCACCTGATGCAGCGTCCCCGCACCGACCAGTCGCGTGTTCGCGGGGATCGTTACCGCAGCGGTGATCTTGTATGTCTTCGCTGGCAGGTACACCGCCTTGCCCGTACCGGCGGTCAGAGCGGCCTGGATCGCCGAGGTGTCATCGGTCGTGTCGTCGCCTACCGCCCCGTGCGAGGTGACATCAATCAGGTTCGTGAGGCTCGCCCCTCCCCCGCCCCCCAGGTTGAACTGCAACTGCCAGCCGGTGCCGCTCTTCCAGTAGAAGTCCCGGTTCGAGTCGTTGATGTAGTAGTCGTCGTACGAGCCGAGACCGGCACCGGGTGCCCCCGTGCCGTGAAGAATCCTGTTCCCGTCGGCACCTGCAGGCCCGGTCGGGCCTACCGGTCCCGCTGCTCCGGTGTCGCCCTTCGGGCCAGTCGACCCGGTGTCGCCTTTCGGGCCGACAGGACCGGTCAGGCCGATCGGACCCTGCAACCCCTGCGGCCCCTGAGGCCCCTGAGGCCCGGTGTCTCCAGTATCCCCTTTCAGGCCTTGCGGTCCCTGCACGCCCTGCGGTCCCTGCGCCCCTGCCGCTCCGGTGTCGCCCTTGTCCCCTTTGGCACCTGCCGAGCCTTGCGGACCTGTCAGACCCTGCGCGCCGACCGGGCCTTGCGGGCCGGTGTCGCCAGTGTCCCCCTTCGGGCCTTGCGGGCCGGTGTCGCCCGGGTCACCTTTCGGGCCGGGTGACCCTTGCGGGCCGACGAGACCCTGAGGTCCGACCGGACCCTGCTCGCCCTGCGGGCCTTGCGGGCCGGAGAGGGGAGAAACCCACGACACCCCTCCGCTCGCGTCGCAGGCCAGCACGTACCCGGCGTTAGGGCTGCCCGAGCGGATGTACAACCCTCCCCTGATGTCGATCGGGCCGGACACGATCCCTCCGCTGCTCAGCCGCAGCGTGTCCTGATCGACCTGTTCCATGTCGTCGTAGATCACGTCTATCGACTGCTGCGCGTCAGCCGGGACAATGTAGCCTTTTTCGGGGTCGTTGACTGCCCGCAGGTACGGGGACTTCGCAAGTTCTCTGCTCACAGCCGCTCCTTCCTGATGATGTAGGTTAGTGCGTATCCTTGGCCTGTTGACGGGACATCGGCTTACGTCCCTTGCGGCTTAGCGCAGATGATGTACTGCAGGATCACATGCTGCGGCTCGATGTTGAACGCGGCACCTCCGCCCTTCGTCGACTCGGTGACTGACGTCGCGATAGCGGGAGCCTCGGCAGTGATGCCGTGGGAATGCCCCGTGAACGTGGACGTTGTGCCCGAGAAGTTGTGCCGGTGAACGCCCGTGAAGGCGATGTGCACTCCGGTGACGTCCCGTGCACCGCCGCCCTGGATCGTGTTGTACACGTTCGGTGAGTACAGGGCAAAGATGTCGACAGGGTCCGTCTGGCCGTTGAAGGAGTGGTTGTGCTGCCCCCCCGGTGCTGTTAGTGCACCGTGCGAGTGCGGGTTCTGCGATGCCGCGACTGCCACGTCATGCTTGTGGGCAGGCATGTTCGTGACGTCCAGAGTCCGGGTGTGCGCCCGCTGAGCGGCGAGGTTCACCGGACCTGCCTTCACGAACTTGTCGGTCAGGTCCGGGACGGCGAGCGCACCGCCCAGAGCGACGACCAGTTCCGGGTACGCCATAGCGGTGATCGCCTGCCCGTCGCACTTCAGAAACCCTGAGGGCACAACATCCGACGGCCACATCAGGATCGCCCCGACCGGCACGAACCGGGCAGACCCGATCAGCGGGTTGCTCAACGTCGGGGATGTAAGTGTCTTGTTCGTCAACGTCTGCGTCGAGTTCTCGTCAACGAGGTTGCCGTCCGAGCCGTGCGCCGACCGGGTACGCATGTGATCGTTGATCGTCGACATCTCCGTCGCCGACACGGTGTTCTCAACGGTCGTCCCGGCAGGGGCGTTCTGCGGGACCATGCCGTCATAGTTGCGGTCGACAGCGGCGACGGTGAGCGTGGACGAGGTCGACCCGCTGCTGATCGAGGAGACAAGGTACTTCGTCTCGTACTGTGTCGCCCTGCCCAGCGTGATGACCATCTTCTGCCCGCCCGGGATAGCAGGCCAGCCTTTCGACGCGGCATTGCCAGCGACGGAGATGATGATGTCCCCGGTGGGGGGGACACTCAGGGCCACATCCAGCGCCAGCGGTTTCGCTGTGCCGGTGTGGAACAGGTTCTGCGGGTACGGGGTCGGGGCCATCAGCGGACCTCCCTGAAGTAGATGGTGAACACACCCTGCCAGCCAGTGTCGATGCTGCGTTCCTGCGGTGACCAGATGAAGTCGGTCGCGTAGACCTCCCACTGCTGGGAGTCCTCGATGTAGGTGAACTGCTTGCCGGATTCGACCAGGCTCATCAGATGCTGATAGTCGAAGACGACGTCACGGGCCTGCACTGTTCCGTTGTCCTGCTCGATCTCGTCATGCAGGATGCAGGGAACCTGCCACTCCGAAGCGCGTCCCCTGATGTAGGTGGAGCGCATCTCGAGCGAGTAGATCTTCGGGCCTGCGGTGCGGTCGGTCTTGGCGTACAGGATCGCTGACAGCGCGGCGCTGTAGAACGGGGTGCCGGACATCGTGAACTTCTGGTTGGAAACTTGGTAGTCGCCGAGCAGAACCTCGTTGTTCGACTGGTCGTAGGCGACCGACAGCGAACCGGAGCCGCCGTCGGACAGGGACGCCTGGGAGGTGACGTACAGCCCCGTCTTCGGGTCGACGACGTTGAACGTCCACGCTGACATGCGGATCTGCCCGGAGGCGACGTAGGTGTCCTGTTCGAGCCACACCCCTGACCCGGACAGGCCGAACATGATCTTGCCGTTGCGCAGGGTGTTGATGAACGACACTGCTGCGCTGCGGCTGCCGGTGCTCATCAGGTCGGAGGCGTAGGCGGGCTGCAGGTCAGTGACGAACTGTGACAGGTCGGCCCGTCCGATGCCGGAATCGCCCCGGAAGTCTTTCAGCGCGTAGTACAGGAACCTGTCCTGCCCCTCGAACGCGGTGACCGGGGACGGAGTCTCGATCAGGGGTCCGTAGGTGACGGCCTCGGAGCCGTCCGAGACGACAGCGAACCGGAACCCCCGGCTCGTCCCGATCGCGACATACCCGAGGTAGGAGTACAGCGATGTGCCGATCTCGCCGTCGGGCAGCAGCGCCGCGACACCCGAGTAGATGAGCGTGTCGACAGGACCGGACGAGGATGAGCGGACGATGTCGAAGGCGTGGATGCTGCTCTGATCACCCTGCACGCTCATCAGGTAGATCACCTTCTTGCCGCTGCACCCGGCGACGAACGTCTGACCTGGGACTGGGGTGGTGTACGCGGACGGCGGCAGGGACGTCGGTGCTGGGGTGCTGATGTAGGCGGTCAGGTCGTAGACCATGCCGTCAGTCGTTGCGGAGATCAACTTGTAGTTGGCGAACAGCAGCAGGTTCATCCGGGTCGCTGTCTGCACGTCGGCCTGCGCCTTCAGCGTCACCGAGATCGTCGACCCGGCCTTCGTCACCTCGTAGCGGTACAGCGTCGACTTGCCGCTCATCTCCGCTAGCACATACAGGTAGTAGCCGTCGGTCGCGATCAGCGAGGGGCCGGGCAGGGCGAACGAGGCCAGCGAGTCCGTCCCATCGCTGACGTACACGGCGGTGCGAGTGCTCAGCAGCGCGACACTGAACCCGTTGCACATCACCCCCGCGATCGTCGAAGCCGTCGAGATCTGCGCCGTGTCGTGCAGCAGGCCGATCTCCCACTTGTTCCACGGGTTGATCCCCTTCGACCAGTCGTAGCGGTAGACGTCGGAGTCCTCCCGGTCGCTGAACCGCTGCCCCATTCCGTGATGCCACGACTTGTACGTCCTGCGCCACACCTCGGGGGTGACCAGTGCTGACTCGCCCTTGTCGAGGTTCTGCTGGGTGTTGAGCAGTTGCAGAGAGGAGCGACGGAACCGCTCGGACTGGTTGGTCTGCCGGGAGGTGTCGACGAGGTAGGAGTGTCCGTCGATGACGACGGGCAGCACCGAACCGTCACCGGCACCTGCCGAACCACCGATCAGGTACGGGTCGTTGAGCCGCTCAGACGTTCCCACTACATCGCCCTCCCCGCGTACGGGTTGACGGCGATCAGGGCGGCGTGCTCCTCGTCGATGCGGTTGCGGAACATGCGCTGCAGTTCCCGGGCGCTCGCCGTCGCTGCGGTGATCGGGACGTCCTCGGCACGGCGGGGATCGCCCTGTGCCCGCTGGTGCGCTCTGCGGGCTTCCTGTCCCTGCATCATGACCGCTGCTGCGCCGAGCGGAGGAATGTCGATCATGGAGGGCTGCAGGCCGCAGTCGATGATCGCATCGTCGGAGAAGGTCTGCGGTCGCAGGAACTTCAGGGCATAGGTGATCCGGTACTGCAGCGCCTCGCTGAAGATCCGCACAGCCTTGTCAGGCCCCCCGAGCACAGCGGTGTAGTTGACCTCGCGGATCCAGTCCTGCGAGGAGTTCGTGCGGGACTCGACCCGCAGCGCCTTGATCACATAGTCGAAGATCTCGTCGGGCACCGGGTAGTAGCCGTCGACGACGGTGCCGTTCACCTCCTGCTGATACACCCCGTACAGCCCGTTCGCCGGGGACGACAGCGAGGCGATCACCGACGCGACATTCTCGAAGATCGTGTAGTCGCTGAACCGGGGGTTCACCCGCAGCGGGCTGCCCGCAGCGGCAGCAGCCGACGGCGCACCGTCATAGCCGTTGACGACCTCGACAGCAGCAGACGACGTCGACACCCCGACAACGTAGAACGTGTTGTCCCCCCAGGACAGGACGCTGCCCGGCCCGAGCCGTTTCGTCTTCGCACGCAGCGCGATCGAGGTGTCACCCGGCTCGTACGGTTCGGACAGGAACGCCAGTTCGTCGTTGAGGTTCTGGGAGAGCAGCCTGCGGGTCGCAGCGCACAGCCCCGCGATCGAGGTGGGGGTTGCTGCGAGGGTCGTGACCGTCACGATGCTGCTCCTTCGTAGTCGATCAGGGTGTACCCGGCGTCTGTCAGAACCTGCGCCTGCCAGGAGTCGTCCCGGGTGTACCAGCCGTGCCCGCCGAGGATCCGGTCATCGGCGGCGAGGTAGTCGGGGTCGTAGAACGTGTCGACGATCTTCACCCGACCGTCGGTGAACAGCAGCAGACCGGCAGGGGTCACCGGGTACTGGAACCTCTCCCACAGCGGGGAGTAGGGAGGGTGCGTAGGGCGGGGAGCGAGATCGAAGTACATGTTCAGGTCGACGGTCACATAGCGGACCTCATCGACCTGAAAGTCCTCGCTGAATGCGGTACTGAAACCCACGGCATTCTCCTAGCCGGGTGAACCCGAGGGGAGGGGGACGACACCCTCCCCCCGGGTCGCCTGTCAGACAGTCGCAGCCGGGTTGCCGGTCAGGACAGCCTCAGCGCGGAACCGACCGTAGCCGACGAGGTGGTACCAGCCGACGGACGCGAACCGCTTCAGGCGGTCGACGACCGGGGAGATGATCACCTGCGGGTTCGAGGAGAACCCGGGAGCGGTCGAGTACGCCTTGGCGAGCCCGTCCTGCCCGAGGAACACCGCACCCTTTGCGGCCAGCCCGGGGGTGTTCGCGACGTAGATGTCGAAACCCTCGTAGCGACCGACGAAGCCGTTGGCGATGCTGCCGGTGCCACCGGACTCCTCCTGGTTGATCTGCCAGTACCGCCAGCCTGCAGCGTCGGCCTCCTTGCGAAGGGCGGTCTCCGCTGCCGGGGACATGACCGCCTTGAAGACGCCGCCGCCGAACGGCTCGACGTCCTTCTCCTTGAAATACTGGGAGGCGGCACGCAGCGTGTCCGACGGCTTGTTCGCAACGGTCACGTCGACCGGGATCGCACCGGCAGAACCGTCGTTGTTCACGCCGCCCGCGAGGATCAGCGGGGCGAACGCGAGCCGGTCGATTGTCGCCGCAGCGTTGCGACCGACCCGCTCAGCGGCGATCGGGTCGACCGGGATGAACGAGGTGCCGCGAAGCAGCGCGGTGGTCGTGACGACCTTGCCGTACTCCTTCATGGTCAACTCGGTCTTCCACGACTTCAGCGGCGTCGGCAGCACGTCGTAGTCCTCGGCGAGTTCCGCAGTGGTCGGGTCGTCGTCGAGGTCGTTGACGAAGTTGAACTGCACGACAGCGCCGTTGTGCGACAGCCGGGACGCCTGGTTCGTAGCGAACATGTCCCACAGCAGGTTGCGCCGGTACTGCGAGGCGGCTGCGAGGTTGTACGCCCGCGTGACGAGCGACTCGACGCCGGAAGTGCCGGTGGGGAGCCCTGCGGCGTCACGGGCACCGACGTGGGTGAGTTTGGTCGCCGGGTTCTGAGCGTCAGATACCGGGGAGACGTGGTCAGAGGCTTGAGCGTTGGGGAATGCCATTGTGATGCTCCTGAGATGCGAATGCGGGAACGGGTATCAGTGGTGCGATACGCAGCGTTGCTGCTCAACATCTGCTCGTCGCAGGGAGCGGATCACCTGATCTGTCCGAGACCTTCCGGTCGTTGTGACAGCAACATAGCAAAACCCCCGACACCCTCTCAAGAGTGCCGGGGGTCTGCGGTGTCAGGTCACTGCGTCTCGTTGACAGGGATGCCCTGCTCGCGCAGGTAGGCCATCATCCCGTCGACGCCGCCCTGAGCGAACGCCTGATCGACGGCCCCGACCTGCACGCCGTTGCCGCCTTCCGGTTCGGCCCCGAGCGCGGCCTGCATCACGTCTGCGGTCTGCTGCACCTCGGGCGGGTTCGGGTCGTCGGTCTCCTGCTGCAGGAAGCCGACCTTCAGCGCCTCGGCCCGGATCGCTTCCGGTGTCACCTCGCCGTCGTAGCCCTTCACGAAGTACTGGGCCTTCGGGTCGTCGGTGTCGATCCCGGCCCGGCTGAACGCGATCTGCTTCTTCATGTCGGCGAGTTCCCGTTCGGCCTTCTCGCGGGCCTTCTTCGCCCGGCGCAGTTCAGCCCATTCGGCGTCCGAGCGTTGCGGCTTGTCCTCGACGTCGTCGTACTCGTCGTCGTACACTTCGGTCACTGTGACCTCCTTGTTCAGACCGGCCCGGAGTTAGGCCGTACCGCCACAGTAGCCCTAGAACAGGTTTTAAGGCCCCTCTGAGCCGTTTTCAGCCCGGTCAGGTCGCAGAGGCCGACCCCAGCCCTGAAACGCCTGTACGGCCCTCCAAGGCCCCTCCTGTCGTGTTGAACCTGCCCTCCCGCTGAGCGGCGATCGCCCGCAGCCGGTCCCGCTGCACATTCTCAGCCGCCGAACCCTGCAACACCGTCGACTCGTCAGCGGTCTCACCCAGCCCCGACATCAGGTTGCGCTGCGACACCGCCCTGTCCAACGTCGCCGCGACACTGCCCGTGCTCAGGCCACCGGCACCCCCGAACTGCTGCTGCCAGAACTGCGCATCGCCCTTCGCCCCGGCGAACCCGTACCGCGACATCATCCCGCCGATCTGCAGCGTCTGCTCCTTGCGCACAATCGCGGCCATCGCATCGTCGGGGTTCAGGTAGAACGCGACGATGTGACCGGGCTGGATGCCCTCGTACTCCAGCAACTTCGCCGTTATGTCAGCGTTCGCCGCCGCAGCGTCCTGAGCCATCTGCAGCCGCTGCTTCATCTCATCCGGGGTAACCTGCTTCTCGACCAGATCAGCGATCATCTCGTTACGGTTGAACACATCCCCCGGGATGCCGTAGTACGACATGGCGTTGTCGTACAGCCCCTCCATCTTCATGTAGTCGTCCGGGGTCATCGACGTCGCCGGGTTGAACCCCGCAGACGCCTCAAGGCGGGCCAGACCGGGAAACCGCGCCTTGTACTCCGGGGTCGCCCGGACCATGTTCCACATCTTCCCGAGGAACACCGTCCGGTCACCGTAGGCGTCCAACTCCTGGCGGGCGACCGCGTCCTCGATCATCTTCGTCAGCCGGGACCGCACCGCAGGGTCAGGCCACGCCTGCGAGAACGCCCAGTCGATGTCGGAGGTGCGCATCGTCCGCTCGACGGTCTCCTGCGATGTCGTGCTGTTCGGCGGCACCGTCGGCTTCGGGGTATCAGGCACGACCCGGGCGAACCCCGACCCGCCACCGGACAGTGAGGCGCTGAACGGGCCGGACATCTTGCCCGACACGCCCGACCCCTGCGCGGCCTTGCGCACCGTCCCCGACGCCTTGCCGCCGAGCGTGCGGGAAGCCGCCTTCTTCGCTGTACCGCCGACACCCTTAGCCATAGTTCACCGCTCCGAACAGTTGCCCCAGCACTCCTGCAGCGGCGGTCATCTCCCGCCTGCCGTTCTGCGTGTTGCGCCAGCCGTACCGGGAATCGGTGCGGACCTTCTTGCGCCACTCGTCGTTGGTGTACATCTTGCCGGTGTCAGGGTTCAGCAGGTCCGTCCAGCGCGGCTGCGTCAAGTCGATGTCGGACACCTGCACCCCCAACTCTTGAGCGGCGGTGTCCAGCCACGGTGACAGCGCATCGGACAAGGTGCGGCCCTGCAGGTTCAGTTCGGGGAACCGGGTCTGCGCGCTCGCCCGCATCTCGTCCTCGTAGGAGTCGGCGCCGAGATTCCCGGCGATCGCCTCCCGCGTCCACACCTCACGCTGCTTGTCGCCGACCTTGTAGCCGTACTGCCGGGCCATGTCGTCCAGATCTTCCTGAAACTGCCGGACGAACCCCTGCGACGACTTCTCCGGGTTGTACTCGTAGCGGTTCGCCAGCCACAGCCGGGCCTGATCGTCGGTGTCGCCGTCACGGGCCATCCGCATCGCCTCGAACCGGACCTGATCCTTGCTCAGCACCACCCCGGTCTGCATCGCCAGCCGCTTCACCGCAGCGACCTTCTCCCGCAGCAGGGCCTGCTGATCGGCACCGCCGGACTTGTCGAACGCACGCTGATTCGCCGAGCGGGTCTTGTACCACTCCGACTTGTAGATCTCGTTCGTGACCTTCTGCTGACTCCAGCCCTTAGCCTTCGCCTTGCGGTAGATCTCGCGCAACGCCTCGTTGCCAGGGGCGTCAAGGTAGGACGCCGAGTAGTCGCCCATGATCCCGAAGAAACCCTTCGGGGTGCGCCCGGCATCGTTGACCGTCGTTGTCGACCCGTCAGCCCTGACCTTGAACACCAACTTGGCGCTGGTCACCGGCCCGCCCGAGCGGTACGGGACGTCGGGTTCGGTCTGCTCGATGTGCAGGTGAGCCCCGTCAGCGTTGCCGGTCGCACCGACAATGCCGATCTTGTCGCCCTGCTGCAGCACCGTCCCGATCTTCGGTGGCTCCGACGCCATGTGCGCCAGCAGCCACGTCCGGCCCTTCGCGTCCTTGATGATGACGTGATTGCCGTAGGCAGCCCCCTGCGCGTTCTTTCCGCCACCCCCGGCGAGACCGCGCCCGATCACCTTGCCCTCAACGGGGGGAGCCCAGACGATCTTCTGACCGCCTTCACCGCCGCCGATGTCGACACCGGAGTGATTGCCGCTGGCATAGTTGCCGGACCCGGTGAACCCCTTCGTCACGTTCCTCCCGACAGCGGGAACCCAGGTCATCGTGCGCGGATCCTCATCCCCGGCGTCGGCGTTCAGGATCGGCTTGCCTTTGAACGCCTGCGCGTAGGAACGCCTGTTCTCCATCGCCGACTTGCCGGAGCGTTCGAACTCGGCCTCGAACCTGTCGACGGCCTGCACGATGCTGTTGCTGGAGTTGAGACGTTGAACACTCGTCCCGCCCTTGCCGGTCTTGATCTCCCAGGCCAGGTATTTCGCCTGAGCCCCGACCGAGTTGATGTCCCCCCATCCTTTCTCGCGGGCAAGGGTCTTGAACCGCGCCCAGCGGGAGTTGTCCCACTGCGCGATCCCGAAGTGTGTGCCGTTGGTGTTAGTCGGATCGAACCCGGACTCCTGCTGCAGGTTGCCGAGCACCCCGGCGACGGCATGCTCCTTCAGGCCGATCGCTCTCAGTTCGGCGACGATGCGCCGGACGTTGCCGCTCATGAAAGACCTCCGATCGCGTTGAGGATCATCATCTCGTAGTTGTCGCCCTCGAAGGCGTTCGCTTCGCGGGCGAACTCGTTCTGCACATACGACGTCGCGTACTCGTCACGGTTCAGGCCGGACTCGTTGACCACATCGGTGTTCTGCGTCGAACCGGACTGCCCGATGTTCTGCGTGGTGATGTTCGGGTTCTGCCGCTCCTCGCGGTTCAGGGCGGTCAGGAACTGCCCGATCTCCTCTTTCGTCGGGTTACGTCCCAACGCCTGCTGCATCGTCGCCCGCAGCAGCGCCCGGGCGTCCTTGCGGTTTGACAGGTCGGTCTGCTTCGTGACGAACTGCGTGATCTCCGCACCGCTGCCAGACCCGCCCGGCCCGTTGCCGCTGTACAGGGCGGTCTGCTGTTTGCGTGACAGGCCCGCACCGCTGAGCACGTTCAGCCACGACTCCCCGGTCAGGTTCCCGATGTACATCAGGTTGGCGAGCACCTCGCGGGTCTTCTCATGCGTCGGCGACCCCCAGTCGGCCATCGAGTCGATGTCGGAGTCCGACATGTAGCCGTACTTGATCAGCGCCTTCTGCAGCGACATCAGGTTCGCCCGGGGCGAGCGCATCTTGCCGCCCGCTGTAGCCGTTCCCGACATCAACTTGTCGAGCATGTCGTAGGTGTTCTCGGGAGCGAACTGCTTGCTGGTGATCGTCCCGCCGTTCGTGTTGATCACCAGCGACGACCCGAACGGCACACCGACGTGCGTGCCACCGTTGCCACGGGTGTCGGGGATGTTGCCGATCAGCGCCGGGTACTTGTCGGTCGTCCCGGGAATCTGCAGGCCAGGGGTAACCGGACCCTGCGGACCGACCAACTTGAATCCGGTCCTACGAGGCACCCTGCCTTTGCTGCTCGCATCCGACGAGCCGCCCAACCCCAGACCTGCCATGACTACCTCCTAGTCCATCCAACTCGACGTCGCCTTGGTCGTCTCCGTGAACTCGTCCCCGGCCACCCGGAACCAGAACGTGGAGAACGCCCCGCTCTTGTCCTCCCCGACGTACCGGCGACCGAGGGCGTACAGGGAGTACGACGCCGACGGGTTGTCCCACCGCTTGCGCTCCTTCAGGTAGGAGTCGATGTACTCGTACCCGGGGATCAGGTCACGGTCCCCTTCGGGCAGTTCGGCCAGCGAATCCTCGATCTTGCGCAGCACGTTCTTCGGCTGGTCGGGGTTCTCGATCGGCCAGCCGCCCCCGAACTTCGCCGCCTCGTCGCGGATCGCATCGTCGCTGTACGGGGACAGCACGTTGCCGTTGCGGGCAGCGGCCCGCTGTCCGGCTGTAGCGGCCCAAGTCTCCGCGAACTCCTTCTGCACGATCTCCTGCATATCCTTGCCGCTGAGGTAGCGGGCACCGTTCTTGCGCTCGTAGTAGGTGGCGAGGCGGGAGATGGACGCCTCCAGGTTCGGGCCGTACACCTGCTCGCCGGGGAACAGGTAGCGGATCACGTCGCTGTGCGCGTTGAACCACTCCGTGTTCTCGGTGTACAGGTCGTACGCCTCCGAGGAGCGGGGAAGCGTCTCCTTGTCCATGATCATCGCCCGGGCTGCCATCAGCGGACCGATGCCGTAATCCTCGAAATAGGCGTTCTTCGCCATCCGCAGTTCGTCGCCGGTCTTGTAGGTGCCGTCCGGGTTCTTGATGTAGTCGTACAGCCGGTCCCGGGCCTCGGTGTACAGCATCGCCCCGGCAGCCTGACGCATCACGACCTTGCCCGACCCGTCCGCTGCGAAGTCCCCGCCGATCGGGATCCGCACCTCGGTGTTCAGCGACCCGAACGTCGGGGCGAAGATCTCGATCACGCCTTCGGCGATCATCTGCCAGTTCGCCTTCGACGTCGCCGCCGACAGGGCACGCTCACGATCTCCGGGGCTGGCGACGTTCCACCGGCCCGAGGCGACCTCGGCGGCGTAGTTCGAGACGATCAGTTCGGACTTCTTGCGCTCCCCCCGGGTGAACAGATCCATCAACTTCAGTGGCACGAACTGCTCGACGGCAGCCTCGATCGGGTCGTCCGAGGCGGACGGGGACGCACCCTGGAACCGCAGGAACATGCCGAGCATGTTGTCGCGCAGGGCAGCCTGCGGGTCGAGTGTCCCGAGCGGTACGGTCAGCAGCGGCGACACACCGCCTGCGATACCGGACTGGAACGGGTTGAGCGACTGCGCGTTCGCACCGAACACGAAGTCGGTGTCAGCGCCCCCGGTTACCCCGTTGAGGATCTTCCCGGCGATCGAGTTGACGATCGGGTACTGGAAGGTCCGCATCCCGCTGACCGGGTCTTCAGCGAAGAACCCCTTGCCGATGCTGTACGGGTCGTCCTCATGCAGGTTGAAGTCGAGGATGTCGGAGATGACGTCCGACTCCGGCTCCATCAGCGCCTGCACCGGCTTGTAGGTGCGGTAGGCGTTCTCCGGGTTGCGCAGCATCAACTTGCCCCAGGTGTACACCGTGTTCGCTGCGGCCTGCGCGAACGGGCTGACAGCACGCAACGCCAACGCCCAGTTGCGGCGCTTGTGCGCGTCGTAGAACACCTCTTTGATGTCCTCGGTGGCGCGGCGCATCGCGACCCTGTCGATCGTGTCCGGGTCGAACATCGACTCGACGCTGTTCGTCGACCTCACGCCGAGCACCTCGCGTGCGAACTTGTCGTCACCCCGGCCCTCGATCAGGCGGGCCATCTTCTGCCTGTCGGCGTCGGACAGGAAACGGGCAAGGTCGAGGACGTGCTCCTTGTACTTCTGACGCTGCGGGCCGACCATCCCGAACACGTCCATCACTTCGCCCTGCGCGTCGAACACCCGGTCGACGATCGACTTGCTCATGTCGAACAGGGTTTCGTCGACACCCTGCAGCCGGTCGGGCAGGTACTGGTCGACGTAGTTCGGTGACTTGTCACCCTGCAGCAGTGCCTCGATTCGCGACGTCAGGGCCCGGTTGGTGCGGTTCAGCGGCTTCTCGCCGTACTTGCCCGCAACGATCGCGTCGAACAGGTCGACGTGGTTGCCTCTGCCCGCCAGGTCGGCGATCGCGTCGAGGGTCATCTGGTACTGGCCCCGGATGAACTGGTCGAGTTGATCGTTCTCGGCGCGCAGGATCTGCAGCAGTTCGTCGCTGTCCGCGACCTTCTGACTGCGCAGCGACCCGGCGTTGACCATCCCGAGGTACTCGTCGCGGGCGGCAGGGTTGCCGACGATCTCCTCGACGACGTCGTCGAGCGACTTCCTACCGTTGAGCAGGTCGCCGATGTGTGGCAGGGCGCGCAACTCACCGGCCCGGTCGGCCCAGGTCTTCGCGTAGTTCGCGTGCTGTGCGGGCTGATCCTTGCCGAACATCGACAGGGTCGATCCCCTGCCGGTCGACAGGCTCTGATCCATGCTGAAGTTGCCCATGAACGTCGTCGACTGGTTCGACAGGTCCGACAGGATGTCGTCGCTCTCCTGCCCGAGCAGTACGGCGTTGAAGTCGTCGAAGTAGCCGAGACCGTTGGCCCTGGCCCATTCCTGATCTGCGACCGGTGCCAGCCCTCGCAGCCCGAGGCTGTAGATCATGCTGTCGCGCACCGCTTTGCGGCCCTGCTCGACGACCTGTCGGACACCGCCGATGTAGTAGCCGTCGTTGCCGTTCACGTTGGCCCACCGGCCCCACTTGTCCGACTTGGCGGTGCGGGCCTTCACGAACGACTGACCGTCCTCGATCGCCCCGGAGACGATCTTGACGGGAACAGCGGGCAGCCGCATCCGGTACGCGGCCTGTGCACGTTTCGCGCCGTCGGAGATCCTGTAGCCGTCCTTGGCCCGGTCGTAGACGATCACGATCGGGTCGATCACCCCGCGCCGGGAGATGTCGGCGAAGAAGTCCTTGTCCGTCGCGAACTGCTGAGCCTCCCGGCCCTGCTCGATCTGGATGCGGGACTGCCACTTCGTCGCCCCCGACATGTCGGACGGCAGGTCGTCGGTGAGCAGGTTCTGCAGGCCCCTCGCGTCGATCAGGAACGAGTTGCGGTACCGCTCCTCCTCGAAGCCGGGGGCGCTGCGGCGCATCCGCTTGGCGATCGTCGGGACGAACAGCAGCGGGGCGCTCTTCATCAGTTCCCTGGAGCGGGTCGCCGACTCGCGGGCGACAGTGGCCGACACGGCATTGCTGAAGAACGCGAACGGGTGGGTGAGGATCGACGGTCCCCCTGCCCCTCCGAACCTGACCTGCAGGTCGGCGAGGTCACGCACGGCGCGGGCACCCGTGACCAGCACGGCGTTACGCCAGGTGGAGATCGTCGCGTTGCTGACGTCGGACAGCAGCCGGGAGAACTCAGCCCGGGCGTTCGGGTCGCTGGTCAGGTTCCGCTTGGCGTACCGCTCGGCCTGCGCGAACATGTTGATCGCCTTGCGCACGTTGCGGTAGTCCGGCATCACCAGCGCCTTGCCGGACAGCAGCATGTGGGTCAGCAGCGCCTCTTCCTGCGTCTTGCCGGTCAGCGGGATCGGATTGGTGCCTTTCAGGACGCTGTCGAGGACGTGCTGCTCGGCGGGCAGGTCGAGCAGTTCGCTGGACTTCGACACGCCGAGGCGGCGTCGCTGTGCGATGTCGGTGCCGCCCCGGAACGCCGACAGGATCTCGTTGACCTCCGACCTGCCGACACCCTTGGCCTCCAGGCCGCTCTTCAGGACGCCTTCGATGATGCCGTGCTGGCCGTAGATCAACTCGTACCGCTCGACCCGGTTGCGGGTGTTCATGATCAGGCTGTCGAGGTACGGGGCGATGTCCTGCGGCTTCGCACCGATCCCCTCCGCGAACCGGCGCACCTCCCAGTACACGTCGTCGAGGTTGTCGCCGTCGACCATGTGCCCGTGCGGGGCGAACTGCGACAGCCGGTAGAAGTTGTTCAGCCGGTCGGTGTTCGCGATCGCGTCGACCGCCTTCACCCGGGCGTTGGCGAGCATCCCGAACCGGGACAGGTCACGGAAGTCGTACTGCGGGCCGATCAGGTTGGACAGGATCATCCGCACCTCGTCGGCGTTCGTCGACCGGGCCAGCGCCGCCGCATGATCGGCTTTCAGGGCCGGGATCCTGCGGATGATCGCATCGGCTGACGTCGCATTGACCATCCAGTCGACGAGTCTCTGCCCGGCTGAGGTCTCGGTGAGCACCTGCCACATCTTCTCGTTCGTGACGAACGTGCTCAACGCTTTCTTCTCCTGCGCGAGCGCGGCAGCCTCAACGAGATCGTCGAGGTTGTCTGACTCACCGGCCCACCAGCGGTCGAGCAGGGCCTGCTCAGGGTCGGTCACGATGTCGTCGCCGACAGCGAACGCCTCGTCGAACTGGGATTCGACAAGGTCGGGGTTGGCGCGCTGCATGTCGGCCTCGACGGCGGTGCGTTCCCGCTCGACAGCGGCCTTGCCGGTGCGCAGCCCTTCCCGCTCGGCACGCACCGCAGCGATCTGCCCGTCGAGTTTCGCGAGGTCTTCCTGCTGGCGGGTGCGGGCCCGACCGAGCAGGTCTTTGGCGGCGTCCCTGAACTGGCCGTGGCTGGACAGCAGTTCGTCGCCGTCGAGGATGCCGTAGGCCATCTTGCGGCGGGGCTGCTCGGTGAGGGTGAGCGCGTCCTGCCCTGCCTGTCGCATCTTGCCGTAGGAGCGGCGTACAGCGGCCTGAGCGGCGCTGTAAGAGTCGAACGTGCCGACCCTGACCATCTGCTCACCACGGGGCTCGTAGACGCTGTAGCGGCCCTTGCTGGTCTTCGTGACTCGATGCCCGGACGCTGCCTGCCAGCCGTCATCGGTGCGGGCCAGTTTCGACGCCGGAACGTCCCCGACCATCTCCGGCAGCGACTCGTCGGCCTTGCCGCGCAGATAGCCCTGCGCTTCGTCGACCGTGTCGAACACCGCCTCGGTGCTGCGCCCCTTGCGCACAGCGAACCTGTCCCTGCCCTGCACCACCCGGTAGTCGCCCGCCGTGTACACCGGGGTGTCATCGACCTCGACCCGGGCGATCCGCAGGTTCGTGTACGGATTCTCGCTGGCGTCATGCACGAACCAGCCGCCGTCCTTCTCACCGGACACCCGCAGCCTCGCCGTGCGCAGAGCCAACGAGTCCCGGTAGTGCTGGCGCAGCGCCTTCGCCGACTCCATCAGCCGCTGTGTCGCTGTCTGTTCGGCACGCCGGGCGGCGTTGACGTCGGACAGTTCCTGGCTGTCGGCGATGTAGCGGTCGACAGCGGCCCGGTCGGCCTCGTCGGCGGTCGCGTAGGAGCCCCGGGCCTTCGTCGTCTTCGTCGACCCGTCGGCCTGCTGCACCGTGCGGAACAGGGCGTAGGAGTCGATCGTGCCGTCCTTGGCGAGCACCGGCCTGGTCTCCAGCGTGACCGTCGCATCACCCTGACCCTGCAGGGTGCGGGCCCGACCTTTCGAGCGGAACGTCAGCGCGCTGCCCTGACCGGTGACGGTACGGCGCACACCGGAGTCGATGAGCACCTTGCCGGACTGGTCGACGAGCGACCCAACCCCACGGTCGTTGAACACCAACTGCGGCTGCACCGAGTTGACGTAGGTGACGGCGTCGTGCAGCGCCTTGTCGGCTTTCGCCTGCAACCGGGATGCGTGCAGCGCCTCGGAGGTGACCGGGCCGGGACCGGCGAACTGTGCGACGACCTCGTCAGACACCCCGTCGGGGATCACCCTGGTGACGATCTCAGGATTCTTGGCTGCCTTGCGGGCCGCTACGACAGCCTCGCTGACCGTGCCACCTCCGCGAGCCGCAGCGAGCGTCCCCGCAGCGCGTACGGCCTTCCCGACCGGGATGTACGCAACCGGGTCGACGAACGACATCGCGAAGTCGATCACACCTGAGCCGAGCCGCTCCCCGAACGAGTCCGGGTCGTCGCCGACGTTCCAGGTGAAACCCCGACCGATCGTCCACTCGTACGGTGCGTGGAAGCCGAGCACCTTCTCCGTCGACACCTCAAGGCCACGGCTGATCCGGCGCTGCTGATACTCCAGCGACAGCCTCTGCGCTTTCTGCTTCTCCCGGTCACCCCGAAGGTCGAACCCGCCCTTTCCGGGCTCGAACACGATCAGGCCGTTCGGCAACTGGACCGGGGCTCCACCCATCCGCTGCTCGACCTGTGCGTACTCCCGGGCCGGGATCCACTGCGGGTCGATCCCCTTGGCGACGTTTGTCCACCACTGCCCGAGCGCGGTGTTGTTCCACAGCATGTCCTTCAGGTCGGCATCGACGGCCTCCATCTCGGCGCGGGCTGCGTCCAGACGCTTACCCGGATCGCCCTGGTACTTCTCACCGCCGCGCCGCTCAGGGTCGAAGATCAGGTCCTGCGCGGTGTTGAAGATGCTGTAGACGAGGTTGTCGTCGGGCAGGGTCTTCGGCCCGGCCACCGAGTTGAGGATGTCGGGACGACCACGGTACAGGTCGGCCATCTCTTCGTCGGTCAGGTCATACTTGTCCTTCAGGTACAGGGCGTGGTCGAGTTGGCCGAAGTATTGCCTGGGCATATTGGTGGCAGCCTGCAGCGACCAGCCGAGACCGGCCAGCGAACCGGACACCGCCGCCTTCAGCACGTTGTTGATGTCCCCGGGGATCCCCTTGATCCCCTCGGGGGCGTTCAGTGCGCCGGACACGACCTCCCACAGGTTGCGGGGCGGCTGGGCTTCCGGGGTGGGGGCGTTGTAGGAGCCGTCCGCTATCGCCGCCTCGGCGTCGTTGCGGGCGAGGCTGCTGGCCGGGTCCGGGGTTGCGACGGGCGCGAAGACTTTGCGCTGCTCAGGGGGGAGATCCTCCTGGCCCTTCGGGATGAACGGCTTGCCTCGGGTCAGCCCGAGCAGCGCCCCGGCGCTCATGTTCGGGTAGGCATTGACCAGGGCGGTCATCTGAAGTGCCGCCTGCGGGCCGATCGTGCGGTACGCCTGCGTGATCATCACCTGGCGGGCGTCGGCACGGCGGCGCTTGAACTCCTGCTCGCTACCGGCCATGTGGATGTAGTCCCGGCTGATCTTCGCCTGCGTCGGCAGGTACTTCTGCGGGATCGGGCGAGGGACACCGAAGTTCTTCGGCAGGTCGATCGGGCCTGGGCGGTCTGCCACTACAGTTCACCCTTCAGGAGCATCCGGTCGCGCAGCCGGTTCAGGTCGGGGTTGTCCGGGTCGGCCTGCAGGGCGGCGAGCAGCAGCGACGAGTCGTACGAACCGGGTGTGCCGAACATCATCGGGTCTGCTGCCCGCACCCCCACCTCGATCGGGATGTCGGGCTGCGCGGTCGGGGAGTTCAGGTTCGGGATGGCGTCGGGCAGGATCCGCTGCCGGGGCTGTTCGGGCTGCGGGGGCGGGGTCGCGCTGCTGCCCGGCTGGTCGGCGCGCACGACGTTGAGATCCTTGCGGTTGGCGTAACTCTTGCCGGGCTGCCCCTGCCTGCGTCCACCTCTAGCCAAAATGACCACCTCCATGATGGTTCGTTGTGGTAGATTCCCGCACATGGCCATAACACCGGAGATGCGGTTTCACGCTTCGTACCTCACCGACGAGAACGGGTGCTGGGTGTGGCAAGGATCGCTTAGTCACAACGGGTATGCCGACCGCATTCGAGTCGACGGCAGGAGAATGCGTCCGACGCATTATGCCCTCATGCTCAAGGGGATCGAAGTGCCATCGGGGATGGAGGTTGATCACCTCTGCCGAATCAAGGCATGCGTAAATCCTGATCATCTTGAAGTCGTGACGCGCTCCGAGAACGAGAAGCGCAAGCACCTCGCTCTTGAGGGGGGCTTCTGCCGCAATGGGCACCCTAAGACTCCCGAGAACCTGTACACGGCTAGAGGTCGCAGAGAATGCCGACCGTGCCGAACGGAAGCAGAGCGGCGCTCCCGAAGCCGCAAGTAGTCTAGCCACCTGTCACCCCTTCCGCTTCTTGACCCGTTTCGGCAACTTCTTGCCCTTCGGGGTCTCCTTCTCCCACTTCTGCGCCATCTTCGGCTTGTTCGCGTGCATCCACGCCCTCTGAACCTGCGACTTAAACGGCATCAGGCTGCCCCTGACCGCAGGGCGGCGAGCAGGGATCCGACGTCCTGGGTGCCCTGCTCTGGCCCTGGGATCGGTGACAGGGCCTCCGGGTTGCCGCTCAGCGCCTGCGCGGTCGGCCCGGCAGCCGCCATCTCGGGGGTGGGCTGCATTGGCATGCCCATCTGGTCTTGCTGGGCGGCAGCCGCCTGCTCAGCGGCAGCCTGAGCCTCTTTCTGGGCATCCTCGACCGCCTTGTTGAGTGCCTCTGCAAGTTCCATCCGGTCGCTTTTGACCAGTTGCATGATCTTCGCCAGGGTCAGCGGCGGGATCGCACCGGAGGACGCCTGCTGCTGCAGCCCTGACAGCAGCGCGATCTCCAGCCCTTCGGAGATGATGTTGTCGTGCTCCAACTCCGGGTTGTCGATGAACGGGTCGAGGGTGGCAGCGGTCTCCTTGCTCATGATCCCCATCCCGACCCGCTGGCCGAGACCCATGATCAGGTTGTTGAGGTCGGCTCCGACGGCGGGGTAGGAGACGGTGTGCTCCGCTGTGTCGAACACCTCGTTCGGGGTATAGGTGATCTTCTTCGCGAAGTTCCCGGTCCCGACGTACAGCGTCTTCTCGGTGCGCCCCGCATACTCCTTGGACAGGGCTATCGCGGCCTTGTCCTCGTCGGTGAGGGCGTTCGCGAACACCTCCTGCGCCTCAGCGACCGGGAAGTCGATGACAGCACTCAGTACCGCGTCCCCGCGTCGGCCCGTGCGTATGTTGGTGCCCGACTCGCCGCCGAACTCGGCGGGGATCCCGGCTGTGACGCGCTGTGACCGCTCAAGACGGTCGATCGTCTGCGGCGACATGTAGCCCGGTTGTGTCGCCAACTCCTTCACGTCGCCCCCGGCGACGATGTTGACCAGCCCGGAGCGCCCGTCGTGCGGGCCGTCGATGAACCTGCCGACCTCACCGGGACGGGAGACGAGGTAGGTGTCGGGGAAGATCCCCCGCTCAACGGCCATCACCTCAAGGGCCATCAGTTTCGCCTGCTGGTAGTACATCCCGACCATCGAGTCGAACTGCCCTGCGGCTTTCTCCAGCCCGATCCGCTGCGGGATGATCGCTGTCATCACCCCGGTCGGGTTGGGAATGTGGCGCAGCATGACGCAGTGCCGGTCCTGCAGCCCGCCGATCCCCCCGGCCTGCGACGGCATGCCGGGCAGGTCGCCGTTGACCCGGTAGGTGGTCAGGCACAGGCAGGTCTGGTCGGGGTCGACGTATTCGAGTAGCAGCAGTTCGGCGTCGGCCATCTGCTCCTGATGCCGGACGTCGATGACCGCGTTCACCTCGACGCCGTACCCGTTGCGCTTCAGCCAGGACAGGCTGCGGCGGTAGGCGAAGATCACGTTCTCGGGGGCCGCTGTGCCCGGGATCAGACCCGGTGACGGGAACGTCTCCAGCGGGTTACGGGTCTGCCAGGTGGGCAGTTTCGTGCGCGAGTCCAGCCGCACGACGACCGGGGCCATCCCGTAGGCGATCAGGTGCCGTGCCCGGTGTTTCATCTTCTGCCCGAGCCGGTCGTTCTGCCACCAGCCGCCGATCACCCGGGCGGCGGTGCGGGCCTGCCGCTGCGAGCGGCGGGTGCTGCCCTCGGCGAACGCGGCCATCGGGGAGGTTGAGGCGACCCGGCCCGACATCTGGTCGACGCCTTGGGCGAGCAGGTTGGGCACGGCGGCGCCCTGATCCATCCCGGTGTCGGGCAGCGGTACGGTGGCGGTGCCCTCGTAGATGTCCTTCACCTGCCGCATCGCGGCGTGCATGGGGATGAGATCGTTGGACCGCTGGACGTACAGGGCGAGGATGTCGTGGGGGGTCATCATCGGCATGTGTGAACCTCCTGTGCGCGAAGTCTAGCGGTGACGGCGGTATTCATCTGGCCCATGCGACCCCCCGGTGCGCGCTGATCCACGACGGGCGCTGCTGACGGTAGATCTGCTGGGAGCGGGGCGTGTACTGGTGGGTGACGGCCAGGGTGTGGAACCAGACGCTCATCACAAGGTCGTCGGTGTCCCCGTCGGGGTAGGCGAGCAGTTCGGTGATGAGGGGTTCGACGGCGCGGCGGGCGGGCAGGTCGGCGTAGGGGATGCGGACCCGGCCCTGCCGGAAGTAGTCGCCGACGCTTTCGACGCCGAACTTCGGGTCGGCCTTGTTGGCGCTGGTGGTGTGCGGCACGAACCGGATCCCGGTGGTGTCCATGTATCGCTGGATGTGGGGTTGCTGCAGCAGCCAACGTTGCGCGGCGTTGATCTCGACGATGACGTCGCGGATGGGGGCTCGCACCTGCAGTGCTTTGGTCCGCAGGTCGTGCACGAGCCCGGAGAACTCCATCGTGTCGAGGTCGAGCGACAGGAACTGTTCGGGGCCGAGCCGTTTGCGGATGACGTCGATGATGTAGCGGTTCTGGGTGTCCGGGTCGTACACCCACCAGATGATCCCCCACCATTCGCTGGGTGACGGGTCGACGGTGACGAACGACCAGCCCCGCCCGTCGGTGAGGTGGGGTGGGACGGTGTGCAGTTGCCGCTCCCGGTCCAGACAGCCGGGTGCCGGGTAGCCTTCGGCGTCGACCCCGGAGTACAGCCAGGCCGGGTCGACCAGCCCGCCTGAGGCGTCCCCGTCCTCCTGCTGGTACTGCACGGCGAACACTCGCGGGTTGTTGCGTTTCGCGGCTTCCAGCGCCGACCAGGGGATGCGGTAGGGGTCGAGCAGGCAGCCGTCGGGCCACGGCTTGGCGACGTTCGGGTCGTGTGTGCCGTTGCACAGGTTGTCGTCGTGCGCCCGGTAGATGATGTGCCGGTACTTCTGCTTGTCGTCGAGGGTGGTCAGGTCGAGGGCGTAGCGGTACAGGTCTTTGCGGTGGATCCGTTGGCCCTGCAGCACGAACGCTCCTCGGGGTTCCAGCCGGGTCTCGGCCTCCGTCGAGAACCACTCGATCAACTTCTCGCGGGCCTCGTCGGTGCGGGTGTTGCGCTGATCGACGAGGTCGTCCCAGATGATGAAGTCGAACCGGCCCCCGAGGAACCCGGAGTCCTGCCCCCAGGCGCTCAGGGTGGGTTCTTTGTCGTCGATCTGGGTCTGGTCCTGCTGCCGGACGACGAGCGCGTTCTGCGCCCACAGGTCCGAGCGGCCTTCCGGCCTGAACGCCCCGTAGTCGTCGACGAGGCACGCTTCGGCGTCGAAGGCGATGCCCCGGGCTAGCGAGTCGGCGTCGGCGCGCAGCGGGGCTTCCCGTTCCAGTGCCCGCTTGATCCGGTTGACGTACATGCGGGCCTGCCGTTCGGTGCGGGAGCCGACCTGGATGCGGATGGTGCGGTCCCGTGCGATCAGCCAGGTGGGGATGTCGCAGGTGAACAGGGTCGACTTGCCGCCGCCCGGGGGGCAGTTGATGACGATGTACTCGCGCTCGTCGGACTGGATCGCTTCGAGGATCTGGTAGGCGGCACGGATCTGCCACGGGGTGCTCTTGCGACCGAAGTAGCGCAGCCGGAAGTAGGCGAAGTCGTCCAGGGCGCGTTTCGCGTCCGGTGACAGCGGCTGATCGACGAGGTTCCCGGCGACCATGCTGACCCCGAGGATGCTGGCCGCTTCCAGCCCGGTGCTCTTCGGGTCGTTGCGTTCGAACTGGTAGGCGACCGACTTGGAGACGCGGGACTTGCGGCAGGCCGCGTCGACCCCGTGCCCCTCGTTGCGCGCAGCGAAGTACTTGCGCCACTTCTCGACCTCGGTCTTCCGCATGACGACAGTGTGCCAGGACGCCCGCCTGTTACACATCCCCCGGACATGTCGCAGAATAGCCCGAAACACGGCCCGGACATGGCAAAGCCGCCGAAAACCTGATCGTTTTCAGCGACACCTGTTCAGTTCTGACCCGAAAGACCCCTGTCCCCTTGTGTTCCCGGTGACATCCTCGCCCCGGGTACGGAGTTCACAGCGACCCTCAGACCTTGCGCCTCTTAGCGGGCGAGACAGGCCCATCAGTACTTGCTGAACACCCTACCCCACACCCACGATTAGCGACAAAACCCCTGATCAGACACACTTTCCCCCTATAGCCGTAACAACAGCGCAGCATCAGCACAGAACACCAGCGACCCATCACTACATACCCCTGCCTGCCCGTGCGCGGCACACCCCCGGTCAAACAAATCGGGGCGTCAGGAGGGGGGGTGAGGTAGGTGAAAGTGCCTGTCGTTTTGTGTGTGTTTGTGTTGTGCGGTGTGTGTGTGGGGTGGGGTGGGGGGGAGGGGAGGGGGGAGGTGGAGGTTTGTTCGCTGGCCGTTGGTGTGTTCGCTAGGGGCGGGTCCGGTTGTAGGCATTGCTTACAACCGTGGGACTGTGCCCCTGCCTTGCATTGCGTACTAGATAGGTGTAATGTGCGTCATGTAGTACCCAAACCGAACACAAATGAAAGGTACGAGACAATGACCACTCCGAAGATCACCGCTAAGCAGACAGCCGCCGTTATCGCAGTTGTGAACGCTGTCACCGCGCACGACTCCGCCGCTCAACACCTGCAGTCGCGGCTGTATTCGCTACTCCTGGCCGCGCCGAAGGGGCTGGCAGTCAAAGCGTGGGCGGACCAGCTGCACTCCGCCGCATCGACCCCCGGCAATGTCATGGGCGAGGGTGACGTCGATGCTGGCGCGCTGCTGATCGGTCGCTACGGAACCCCGGGGTCGCTTCGGGTGAGCATGGTGAACGCCCGTAAGGCGGCCGTTGCGCAGGGTTTTGAGGGCGACCCGAACGCGTGGAGCAAGGCAATTGCGCAGGGCAAGGCTGCCGCATCGGTCAAGACGGTTCAGAAGAGCGTGGAGCCGGGCAAGCCTAAGGCGCCGCGTAAGCGCCCCGTGACCGTGGCCGCCGTTAAGGATGCCGAGTTCCGTGAGGTCGCCCCGACAATCGCGGCCCGGCTGCAAGCCGAGACCGACGCAGTCAAGGCCGGCGCGACCCCTAAGCGTGGAACGGTCAAGGGTGACGAGTACGCCGAACGGTGCGCCGCGACCGCCCGCAACGCGCTGGCGCTGGCGCTGGCGGCAGGTGTCGACGTTGAGGCTCTGCTCGCCGACGTGCTGGCGAGCAAGTAGCCCGACCGGGCGAGCCCCCGGCCCATCGCGGGTCGGGGGCTTTCCTGTGCCCGGGAACCCGGGCCGGGGAACGCGCCCCGGAACCCGCGCCGGATGTGCAGGTGATGAAACATCCGCTGCTGAGCCTGTAAGCATTGCTTACAGCCGCTGCAATGCCGTTTCCCGGGCCGTGAGGGCCCCTCTGGGGGCTTTTCGTGCCTGTCGGGTAGTTCGATGCACCCTGCGGGTTGAAAAGTTGAGAAGGGGAGTTATTCGCTTTCCCCGACTACCCTAGGTACTTGACTTTGGTACTACATTGCGGTACACTACGAAGTAGTGGGGCTGCAGATCGGCCCCGCGAACACACACCGCCCCCTGTAAGCATTGCTTACACGCACCGAAAGGACAGACCGATGAGCATGACGACCGACCTCGGCTACGACGGGCAGTACAAGCCGCTGACCCCGCAGACCGAGCCCGACCACAAGCCCGAGGAGTCGTGACATGGCGACGCAACTCGACCCGTGGCTGCTCTACTCCCCCGACCGCATCGTCGCTGACCGGCACGCCGACTACGTCGCCGACTGCTGGGCGCGACTGACCGAGAACCTCCCCCTGTAAGCATTGCTTACACACCGAACACACCGAACACAGAAAGGCACGAACATGAGCACACCGTTCATCAGTTACAACCTCTCCGGCGACTGGATCCACCTGCACGAGCGCAGTTGGGGCGTCCTGCTCACCTGCGGGTACTCGTGGGACGCGCACACCGCCTACAGCGGGGTCGAACTGTTCGGCGTCACCGCAGAGCAGGTGCTCGACGCGCTGCACGCCGTCACCCGCAGCGAGGTGAGCGTGGAGCGCACCTTCGGGCGCACCGTGAAGATGGCATTCAACGTCCCGAGCGTTCACAACACCGACCCGCAGGCTGGCGAGTACATGGTGTCGTTCGCCCCCCGGGTGAGCATCTACGCCGCGCAGCCGATCTGGGTCTACGTAGAGCAGGGGGTCTGATCATGGAGTACCGCGACAACGACGCGCTCGTCATCGACGTCATCAGCGAGGGCAGGTGCGGCCCCCCGATCGTGTTCGGGAACTTCTTCGGGCAGGACCACACCGAGTTCGCCGACGTGCTCGACGCGACCGTGCAGGACTTCCTCGAACTGGTCCGGGGGGCCGAAGGTGACGTGGCCCCGCAGAACTACGTGATCCGCGCCTACACGGTGCGCATCCCGAAGTGGGTGCAGCGTGGGCACGAGCGGGACTTCCTCGTTGACGTCTACGGCAGCACCGACGACCGCCATCGCAGCGCCCGCAACCCGAACACCCCGATGTACCGCTACGTGTTCACCGTGTGTGGAGGCAAGTGATGTTGTTCCTCAACGAGTACGAGATCGACATGTACTCCGTGCGGTTCACCGACGAGCAGCCGAACCTGCAGTACGCGGCGCTCGCCCTGAAGAACCTCATGGAGTGGACGAACAGCAACAGCGACGGGTGGGCGTACTGGCGTAAGCCGCTCATGGCCGCTCGCAAGGTCATGACGTTGCTCGACGACAGCGACTGGTCGGACAGCAACGACGTGAGCGGCGGGGAGTTGAAGGCTGCCCTCATCCCGATCAAGTCGTTCCTCACCCGACATGGAGTCAACTGGAAGGAGGTGCTGCCGTGAGGCGACAGGACTTCGTCGCGTGGGAGGGGCCGTCAAGCATCGACGGCTCCCCCATAGCGGTGATCGTGACCGGGCTCACCGAGCCGAGCCGCAACGGCAAGACCGGCCCGATGCTGCAGGTGTGGATCCTGCGGCAGGACGTGCACCCGTGGGAGGCAGTGAAGACCGGGCAGGACTCCGCGATCTGCGGGGAATGCCCGATGCGGGGAACCGGCAGCGGGGAGTTGCGGGCCTGCTATGTGCGGGTCGAGACGGGGCCGAGTGCGATCTGGCGCAAGTACGCGAAAGGTGGGTACCAGGTGCCCGAGCCCGACGTGTGGGCGCGGTGGGTGCACAGGCGGGACGTACGTCTCGGTGCCTACGGTGAGCCGACCGCCGCACCCCCGAGTGTCATGCACGCTCTGGCCGGGCAGTCACGCATGTGGACCGGGTACACGCACAGATGGGCCGAGTTGTCGCTGGCCGGGAAGGGCGAGGTCTGGCGCACCGTGCTCATGGCGAGTGTCGAGTCGGATCAGCAGGCGCAGGACGCCATGCGTCTGGGGTGGCGACCGTTCCTGGCGCTACCCGGGGACGAGCCGGTGCCTGAGCACGCCTTCCTGTGCCCTGCCGGGCGGGAGGACGACCCGTTGCAGTGCATGGACTGCGGTGCCTGTGCGGGCACGAAGATGGGCGGTCGCAGGGCTGCTGCGGTCTACCCGTACGTCCCGATGCACGGGCAGGGCAGGAAGAACTACCGCAGGATGCTGCAGGTGGTCTCGTGATCAGGTTCCTGGCGGGACTGGTGGCCGGTCTGTTGCTCGCGCTGGCGGCGTGGGCGCAGGCCGGTCAGGCCGATCAGCGCAGCCGCGAGATCGAGTGTGATCTTGCGCCGATGTCGCAGGGGTGCATGTGAAGCGGCCCCTGTACGAGTTCGTGCTGACCGAGTATTTCATCGACGGGTCGAGTGCCGAGACGGTGTTCGACCCGACGCAGAAGAAGGCCGCTGTCCGGGCGTTGCACACGTCCAGGGCTGACTGGGTGAGGTTCGAGTACGTCTACGGCCCTCGTCCTTGACCTACAGGTACTACCCGTGGTACTATGTAGTTGTCAGGTCGGAAGTAACACACACACAACCCGGCTGTAAGCAATGCTTACACGCCACACCGGAAAGGAAACGCACATGGAAGCAACACTGTCCGAGGTACAGCGCGAGGTGCTGGAACTGCGAGCGATGGTGCAGCAGGCCGAGACCCTCGTCGAGAAGATCGGCAGGCGGCTGAAGGAGGCCGCTGATGATTACGACTGGTGCGAGCGGTACGACGAGGAGATCGAGCGGATCGACGACGGGTCGCACTTCGCGACCCTGTTCGTCTCACAGGCCAAGCGCGAGCCGGAGAGGGTCGTGAAGACGTTCCGGCTCGTCCTCGACTTCATGTTCAAGTCCGAGTCCTACTCGTACGACTACAGCGTCAGCGCGGACGGCACCTACTCGCAGGAGGGCACCTACCTCGTGCCCGAGGGTAAGGACGTGTCCTGCCTCAACGACCTCGACGACGACGCGATCGAGCACATCAGCGGCGTGAACCTCGTCGACTGGGCCGCCGACGCCAAGAACCTTGCCCATGTGGGGTTGATGTCGGTGGCGGGGCTCGGGGTCCAGAAGAAGGTGTCGGTCAGCGTCGAGGAAGGGTACTTCGAGGAGTCCTGACCCGCACCACCTGAGCACGGTGGTGAAACTGCTCACCCCCCTACTTGTCACACCCCCGAGCAACACTGAGAACACACACAGGAAGAAGGAACGGCAATGCACGCAATCGAGATCCAGAAGGACGCGCAGGGCAACGACATCGCACTGGCCGGGTACCGCCGTGAACCGGCGTGGCACCTGCTCGGCACCGTGAAGGACGAACTTGAGTTCGCCGACACCGGGCTGGGCGGATGGGAGATCGTCGGTCAGCCCGCCTACGTCAAGATCGGCGACGAGTTCGTCGAGGTCGACCCGAAACTCGGTCAGGTCATGACCCGGACGTTGAAGAACGGCACCCGTGCCCCGCTGAGCATGGTCGGGCCGAACATCGTTCCTCACCAGAATGAAGACCTTGAGGTGTTCGCCCGTGCGCTGCTTGAGATCGGTGCCGACTCCGACAATCCGCTGATCTTCGAGGCGGGGGGATCGCTGAACGACGGCAAGCGGGTGTGGCTGCTGTTCCAGATTCCCGGCACCTTCGAGGTGGGCGGGGATCAGTTCGCCCGCTACCTGTGCGTCGAGACCTCGCACGACGGTCGGGGTGCGACCCGCGCCTTCATCACCTACATCCGGGTGGTGTGCTGGAACACGCTGAGCGCGGCGAGCAGTGCGGCGACGAACAAGTACGTGATCCGTCACACCGGACGGCTGTACCCGCAGTTGGCTGTGCAGGCCCGTGAGGTGCTCGGGCTGCACCTGAAGGTCGACCCGGTACTGACCGCGATCGTCGACGAGTGGCAGAACGTGCCGGTCAGCGACGGGCAGTGGGAGCAGATCGTCACCGGGCTGGTGCCCGACGTGCCGAAGCACTTCACCGACCGGCAGAAGCGCACCGTCACCCGCAAGCGGGTCATGCTCAACGACCTGTACTTCACCTCCCCGACTGTCGGGCAGTACAAGGGCACGAAGTGGGGTGCGGTCAACGCGATCACCGAGGCGTACCAGTGGGCTCCCGGTTCGCAGACGAGCGCGGAGTCGCTGGCGAAGCGGCAAATGGTCGGCGCTGCGGCGAACGAGCGGGCCGCTGTGCGGCTCGTGGACGCCGTGCTGGCCGGAGCCTAGGAAACACCCGACGGGGGCGGGAACGGCGCTCAGAGGCCCGTTCCTGCCCCTGTAAGCATTGCTTACACCGAACACACACGGAGAGGAACGAGAAGGTGGCAGAGATCGAGGTGTTCACCTCAGTGAGCGGAGCACAGATGCAGACGCTGGTCGAGTGCCCAGAGTGCTACGCCGTGGTGACGTGGCGACGGGTGCCCGAGCACGCCGACTGGCACGAGAGCGAGCAGGAAATGCTCGACCTGGCTGACCTGAAGGATCAGGTGCGCGACGTCGAGGACTCGATCAGCAACATCGAGCGCGAACTCGGCGAACTGGACAAGGCCGTTGAGGAACTGAAGGAGGAGTCATGAGCAGCAACTACCCGGCCGGAGTCACCGGGCGTGAACCTCACATCGCAGGGCCGTTCTGGGAAGGGACAGTCGAGCGGGCGTGTGAGATCCCCGAGGCTGAGATCGACGTGATCGCTCCCCGGATGCGGTGGGCCTGCGAGCAGTTCAAGGCCGCTCTGCGCAGGGCTGAGACGGGAGAGGAAGCGCACCCGTGGGAGTTGAGTTCCGACGAGGCGATCAAGCAGATCACGACGATGATCATGAACGGGGAGGTGTACGAGACGATCATCGTCCCGAACTGCCCGTTCGAGGGTGAGGTCGAGGCGGTCCGGTACGGCGAGCACAGCGGTCTGATGTGGGCGTGCCCGCTGTGTGACACCGAGCACGAGGAGGAGGACTACTGATGTGCCTGATGTGCGAAGGAAGCATGGCCGGTAGCGGAGCGTGCTACAACGACGCGCCGAGTGCCGCTGAGATCCGCAACGAGGAGATCGAGCAGGACTGGTCGCAGCAGACGTGCGACGAGTGCGGGTTCGACCGGGCCGGGTGCAACTGCCCCGACGGGCTGTGCGAGTGCGAGGACGCCTACGAGGACCTTCGGAACCCCGAGCCGCAGTGGTGGGGCAACTAGAATGTCCCCTACAGCAGTGAAGGGGCCGGGCCAACAGGTACCCGGCCCCCTCACAGGCGATGAACACACACGAACACCGGAGGAAGCGTTATGAAACGCAACTTCATCATTGCATACCAGCAGCCGGACGCCCTATGACCGTCGCGAGCCGGGCCGAGATCTCACGGTTCAACCGGCAGACGAAGTTCGTCGGCGACGAGGGCTGCCTCATCTGGCACGGGGTCAAGGGCCGGGGCGGCTACGGCAGGTTCAAACGCGACGACGGCACGACGATCGCTGCTCACAGGTTCGTGTGGGAAGTGATCATGGGCCGTGAGATCCCCGACGGCATGCAGGTCGACCACATGTGTCACGGCTGGGCTGTCGAGAAGGGAACCTGCGCCGGGGATAGCACAGATCACGGGTGCCGTCACCGGGCGTGCTGCAACCCGCAGCATCTTGAACTGGTCAGCGCGTCAGAGAACACCCGCAGGCAGGATCACGCCGAACGACGGGTCACGCACTGCCCGCAGGGACACGAGTACACCGACGAGAACACTCGGATCACGAAAGACGGAAAGAGGAAGTGCAGGACATGCCACAAGACCAGATGGTGACCTACCGCAGGCGCGGGTTCAACGACACCGGCAAGTACATCACTGGGCTGCTCAACATGATGCGGCGACAGACGCACGGGTTCGTCCTCACCGCACACCGCACACACCGGCAGCGGGTCGAACTGGGCGGGGACATCCTGATCGTCACGGCACGGGCCAACCGTTCGCTGGGCAGGGCACTGGACGCTCTGGAGCAGGAGAAAGGCTGGAAGGCGACCGTCATCCTGCGTCCCGCACCCGGGGATCGTGGGGTGCTCGCTGAGATGCCCGTCGAGTCGTTCGCCTACCTCCTCGACCGGGTCATCTCGACCGACCCGGCGCACTACCTCCGCAAGTTGACGGCTGTCAAAGACAGCGACGAGTAGAAAGGGAACACGCACATGAGCACAGTGCAGGAGTCGATCCTGTCAGCGGTCATGAACAAGCAGGAATGGGCGCAGCAGGTGTGGGAGGCGGGCATCACCCCCGACCACTTCGACGGCTCGAACCGGCTGGCCGCTGAGGCAGCGTACGCCGCCTATCAGAAGGAGCGGACCTGCGAGCCGCAGACGGTCATGGCGCAACTGATCGCGATGGGGTACGCCCGTCGTTTCCCGGGGGACAGGATCCTGACGATCTACGAGAACGGGTTCCCGCTGTCAGATGCCGGGTTCCGGTCGCTGATCGCAGCCCTTGAGGAGGAGCGGCAACGCCGGGAGGTGTCCTCCCTGGCGCAGCAACTCGTGCAGGTCGCAGCGGTGCAGGACGCCGACTTCCACCTGAAGGTGTCAGACCTGGCGACACAGATCACGACAAGCGTGCAGACCCGCAGCAACGACCCGATGGAGGGGACGCTGACGCTGCAGCAACTGCTCGACATGGACTTCCCGCAGGCCGGGGAGGTCGTGCCCGGGCTGTTCAAGGCCCGCACCAGGGTTGTGCTGACAGGGCCTGAGGGCAAGGGCAAGTCGGAGATGATCTACCAGATCGCACTGGGTGCCGCCCGGGGGGTCAACCCGTTCACGACCGAGCCGTGCCCCCCGGTGCGGGTGCTGATCGTCGACGCGGAGAACGAGCACGTCGACCTGCAGAAACGGCTGCGCAGGATCAACACCCTGTACGACGGGCTCGGTGCGCACCCGGTCGAGGACAACCTGCGGATACAGGACGCCCTGGGCTGGAACCTGCTCGATGCCCGGGACGCAGGGCACCTGTTCGCCCTGGTCAGGTCGTTCATGCCGGATCTGCTGGTGATCGGGCCGGTGTATCAGGTGATGGGCGGGGACGCGAACGACGCGGAGACGGTGCGCCGGTTCATGCGGGTAGTCGACGAGTGCCGGGCGATCAGCAACACGGCGGTGCTCACCGAGGCGCACGCAGGGCACGGTGAGGGCGGGTCACGCAACGGGTGGCGTCCGTCGGGGTCGTCGCTGTGGCTGCGCTGGCCGGACATGGGGATCGGGTTGGACCCTGCCGACAGCGATGCGGCGGTGATGAACCTCGTCCGGTGGCGGGGTGACCGGATCGCGAACGACTGGCCGTCGTCGGTGCGCAGAGGGTCGCTGCTTCCCTGGCAGGAAGTTCTGTAACAGAAGCAGTAGTGGTAGAGTAGTAGACGCAAGACACACACACACGAAACACAGAGAAGGAACAGTCATGTCCAGTTCACGCAGCAGGAGCGCAGAACGAGTCCTCGACACACTCAGCCAGTACGGAACACCCCTCACCGCACAGGAGATACAAGAACTCATCATCGACGTCCCGCTGGGCACGGTTCACTCCTGCCTGCACGCCCTCGTCGGCGTCGGGAAGGTGCGGGTGTCGAACATGGGCCGGAAGCCGAGGCTCTACGAGATCGGCGCGCAACCGCAGGTGATCGCCGAGGACGGACAGATCACCGACCCGTGGCAGGCCGTGGCACGCAAGTGGTTCGTCGTGTTCGGTGTCACGGTCAGTGCCGACGACGCCCGGCTGATGGTCGAGATCGCCTACCGGGAGGTGCGGTGAGCAGCGTGTGGGCTGAGCGGGTGATGCTGCTCTGCCTGCTGCTCGTCGGGTTCATGCTGTACATCGACGACGACAGGAGGAAGTGATGGCGTACAACAGCAGGGACAGTCTGTACAAACCCGGGTTCGCGATCGTCCCCCGGGAACTGATCCGCGACTCGTCGCTGTCAGCGAACGCGATCAGGCTGTATGGGGTGCTAGCGACGTACACCGACGGCGACGGATGGGGTGCGTTCCCTGGTCAGCAGCGGCTCGCAGAGGACATGGGCTGCTCGAAGCCGACCGTGCAGAGGGCGCTCTACGAGTTGGAGAAAGCCCTCTGGGTGTTCGTCGAACGGACCCGCAACAAGGGCGGCAACTGGATGTCGAACAAGTACGTCCTGGCGCATGAGCGTGGCTCGAAGCCGAGACGCCGGAAGTGACACCGTGCATCACATACGATGCCCCGCCGGGGGTCACAGATGATGCACTACCTAGAACCAGGATTACCAAGAACCAGGGTCTCCTATCGGGGTGATTCCCCTAACGGGTAATCCCCCCTATCTAGAGAGGCTGGCGGGTGATCGACGAGGAGTCAGATGAGAACCGACGAGCAGCGACGACTGCCTACGAAGCGCGGC
>WBZL01000455.1_pt1 | contig 45868 bp, 37 predicted proteins | sample 5204291 | NCBI WGS metagenome assembly WBZL01 (sample SAMN12344345, study PRJNA552823) | activated sludge metagenome | biome: Activated sludge suspended growth; feature: Nitrification reactor; material: Wastewater; isolation source: activated sludge from nitrification reactor of wastewater... | reverse complement strand
GGCCCTTTTCGTCGAGCGCCGTCAGTTTCGTCAGGTTGCTGTAGGCCGAGTGCAGGTCGTCGACATTGCGCGCGATCACTTCGCCCTTGGCGTTCTGCCAGTGGCCGGTGCCGATGCGGTCGCGGGCGTTGACGAAATCCTTGCCGGCGAGCGTCGAGGCCTGGGTGCTCAGGTAGGCGCGCCACGTGCGATGGCCTGCGCCCGCCGCCTGCGCCAGCGACTGGCAGTGCCGGTCGGCGCCCTCGAGACCGCCGAGGTCGCCGCCCTTGCCGGGGTTGACGCTGGTCACGAAGAAGGTCATTTCCTTCGGGCCCGACTGCATGCTCGCGCAACCCGCCACGCCAAACACACTTATCGCGCCGGCCGCAGCCAGCCATATCGTTTTTATTTGCATGACGCACTCCTTTTCTGTTGGGGGAAGGAAATCATGCGGCAGTCATTCGATGTGGTCAACGAGAATCGCCGCGCCCCGCCATCATCGCCGCCATGGCCGGGTTGCGACCAGGGTCTTGTGGGTCGCTCAATCCGGCGGCCACCCCCGCCCGATCTGCCTCCGTGCGGTTCTGGCTCAGCTTCCATTTGCCCTCGATGCGCGCGATGGGGATCTCGATGCCGACGATGGCCCGCATCTGCGCGGCGATGTAGTCTTCCGGCGCATCTGCGACGGCCCAGGGATGGGGGCGGGCGCCTTCGCGGGCGCGCGTCAGGTCGTCGATCTGCCGGCGCAGCCAGGCCGCGTCCTCGACGATGCGCGGCCTGCCCCAGGCCTGCACGCAGACGTAGTTCCAGGTCGGCACCACTTGCTGCGTTTCCTGCTTGGTCGGGTACCAAGAGGGCGTGACGTAGCCCTGCGGCCCCATGAAGACGACGAGGCATTCGGCGGCGCCCTGCAGTTCCCGCCAGTGCGGGTTGGCGCGCGCCATGTGGGCGCGCAGGGTGCCCAAGGTGCCTTTTTCGCCCTCGCCGGCATACACCAGAAAGGGGATGGGCGTGGCGACCAGGCCGCTGTCGCCGGCGGTGGTCAGCAGGCCCAGCGGATACGAACGCATGAGTTCGTGCAGGGCTTCCGTTCGGTCTTCGCGGAAGGCGGGCGGGATATGCATCGGGCAGCTCCGGTTGTGCGAGCCGACATCCTCGCACGCTGGCGGGACGCGGGCAATGCAGGCAGCCGGCAGCCTCACGCCGGTGGTAAGGTTGGACTTATTTGTCTTCGTCCGGACATGAAACCGACCGCTCAAACACGTACCCCGTCGCCGTTCTGGCGCTCGCCGAGATGGGTGCTGCTCGGGCTCGCGTGCCTGCTGGCACAACCGGCCTTCGCCATGGACGACGACGAATCGCCGCTGTGGGATTTCGTGCCCGGCCGCTACACGCTGATCGGCCGCCATCCTGACAGCCAGGCCACCTACACGGGCACGGCGAAGATCGAGCGGGCAGGCAAGCAGTTGCGGCTGACGCGGATGGTTGCCGGCAGGCAGGAGCGGATATACGGCATCGTGCGCCGCGCCGATCCGGGCGAGGCCTGGGTGCTGGCCTTCAAGTGGGGAGCGAAACAGCCGATGGAGATGGTCTGCCTCGTCGGTAGCGATCTCGACAACTATGCGCGCCTGAGCTGCCACTGGGGCAAGGCGGGCAATCCGCACAAGCAGCCGGGCATGGAAGCCTACTTTGCTCAGGAGCCGTGGGATCCGATCAAGCCCTGAGATGAAAGGCTCCCACGCTCACTTAGTGCGGCAAAGCACATCCCGCTTCGCGGGATCAGCCTGCGGCTGTCCTGCGCCCTTCGGGCGGCCGGGCGGCCGCTGAGTGTTGGCGGCGCGTTACAGCGGCTTGTCCGAGGGAGTTCCCAGCGTCAAGCGCAACGTCGCCCCTTGGCCCGGTGCCGACTCCGCCCAGACGCGCCCGCCGTGGCGGCGCACGATGCGGGCGACGGTGGCCAGGCCGATGCCGGTGCCGGCGAATTCCTCCGGCTTGTGCAGGCGCTGGAAGGGGGTGAACAAGCGGTCGGCGTACTTCATGTCGAAGCCCACCCCATTGTCGCGCACGAAAAACACCGCCTCCCCGTCGCGGGTTTCCCGGCCGAATTCGATCTTCGGCGCGGCTTCCTTGCCCGAGTACTTCCAGGCGTTCTCCAGCAGGTTCTGCATCATGACGCGCAGGAGCTGCGGATCGCCGAAGGCCGTGCAGCCCTCGGCGATGGCCACCTCCACGGCGCGTTCGGGCGCGCCGTGCGCCTGTTCCTCGACTATCTCCCTGGCCAGCCGGCTCAGATCCACCTGGCCACGGCGCATGCTGTGGCGGGAGACGCGCGACAGCTCCAGGATGTCGTCGATGAGGGTGCCCATGCGCTGGGCGGCGGCGCGCACCCGCTCCAGATAGCTCTTCCCCTGCGCATCGAGCCGCTCGCCGTACTCCTCGGCGAGCAGGTGGGAGAAGCCGTCGATGCCGCGCAGGGGCGCCCTCAGGTCGTGCGAGATGGAGTAGGCGAAGGATTCCAGCTCCTTGTTGGCCGACTGCAGCTCGGCCGTGCGCTCGCGCACGCGGTCTTCCAGTTCGGCGTTGAGGCGCTCTATCTCGGCCTTGGCCTGCTCCTGTCCCGTGACGTCCTGGGTGGTGCCGATCGACTTGAGCGGCGTGCCGTCGGCGCCGACTATGGTTTCGGCCCGGACATGCACATGCTTGATGCGCCCATCCCGCATTTGCAGCCGATAGGTGTATTCGCCCGTCCTGCCTTCCGCGATGGCTTGCCGAAAGGCCCTGTCGAAGGTTTCCCGGTCGTCCGGGTGGAGCATCCTGAGGAAGGTCGCGTAGTTCACCGTTCCCGGCGCCGCGGTCGCCTCGAAGATGCGGTTGATCTCCTCGGACCATATGAAGGAATCCTTGGCCAGGTCGAGTTCCCAACTGCCGAAGCGGCCGATGCGCTGGGCTTCGCTGAGGCGGACCTGGTTGGCCTGCAGGGCCTGCTCGATGCGCTTGCTATCGGTGATGTCGTTGGTCAGCGCCAGGATATGGTCCTCGCCCTCGATCTGGATGACTTCGGCAGAAATCTGGCAAATCCGCTGCTCGCCGGACTGGCTGCTCCAGTCGACCTCGAAGCGTTGCGTCGATCCGGCATGGCGCAGTTCCCGCACCCAGGCGAGGCGGTCCTCGACAGAGCGCCAGAGGCCGATTTCCGTGGAAGTGCGTCCGACCACCTCGTCGCGCGGCCAGCCGAAGAGCAGCTCGAAGGCCGGGTTGATGTCGACGAAGCGGCCGTCCTCAAAGCGGGCGAGCGAGATCGGGATCGGGCTGGCCTGGAACACCTTGGCGAACTTTTCCTCGGTCTGGCTCAGGGCGGCCTCCGCCTGCACCCGCTCCGTGATGTCCTGGATGACGGCCAGCACGCGCGGCATCTTGCCCGTCTCCAGGTAGCCGACGGTCATCGCGATCTCCCGCCGCGCCCCTTTCTTGGTGATGATGGCCGTCCTGTAGCTGTTCTCGAACTGCTCGCCGCGGATGCGGCGCTGGTGGTTGGCGCTGATCCGTTTGTGCTCGTCCGGATGTATCACGCCAAGGTAGCTGGGCAGGGATTTGATCTCCTCCGGCGCGTAGCCGAATATGCGGCATGCAGCCTCGTTGACATAGGTGATCTTCCCCATCGCGACAACGAACATGCCCAGCCCGGCATCCGACTGGGCCCGCACCAGGGTTTCATGGAAGTCGTGCTGCTCGCGCACCTCCTGCGCCATGTTCTGCAGGCGGCCTATCTGGCCGTCGCGCTCGGAAATGATGAGCATGAGCATCGCCAGCACGACCGCCACGATGATCGCCTGCACCAGCCACGTGACGAGGGGCGGCGCCGGCGGAATCGGCTGCAGAATGTGGGTGGACATGGCCAGGGCGATGGCCAGCCCGGCGGCCACGGTCAGCAGCCCCACGATGATCGCCGTGCGCTTGCCCAGCAGCCAGCCCGACAGCATGATGATGGCGGGATAGGTGAAGGCGATGGGCGAGCGCAGGCCCTCCGCCAGGACGCACATGACCGTCACCACCCCCCATGCGCCAAAGCAGAGTATCCGCAGCGACCATTCGACCCGGGCGCGCCACAGCGCCAGCCCTGCGGCGGCGGAGACGAGCAGCATCAGCACTGCGCCGATCGCCCGGATCGAGTGGCCCTCCGGCACGATGAAGGACAGGACGAGCAGGAAGCCGGCGCAGCCGCCGGCGGTCAGCGCGATGGCCAGGCGCAGGAATTGAATGCGCTGCTGCGAGTCGTCAAAGGACTCGCTTGTCATTATTTGCCATGGCCGGACAGCCTGAGGGTTTGCAGAACCGCATCGAATGGGTTGCTGGGTCGGAGGTTGAACGGACAATAGCAAAAGCTGGCGAAAGCGCAAACCCTGCAGCATTCGGGCAGTGCCCGCGCGCAGGGCACGCCAGGCGCGGAATGATGTCGGGCTGCGCCAAATCGCCCCGTGCTCAATCTATTTCGCCATGCGCGGCGCCGCATCTCGCAGGATGAGGGAAGGCGAAGCGAAGGGGGCGAGTCGCTCGAGGAAGTCCAGCAGTTCCAGCGCCGGCGCGTTGCCGAAGAACTTGGCGCGCGGCGTTTCCATCCAGATGCGGTCGGCGTAGAGCCAGATCTCGTGCGGCGTGTCGCCGATGCCGTCGCCGTCGCGGTCGAAGCCGCGATAGTCGCTCCAGGCGTTGTTCCGCCACAGGTTGGCCTCGCCCACGCCGGCGGCGCTGACCGCCACCTGGGTCAGGTTGTTCTCGAAGCGGTTGCCGGTGATGCGGTGGCCGCCCTTCTCGCCGTAGAAATACATGCCGACCACGTTGTGGGCGAAGCGGTTGTTGCGCACCGTGAGCGCGGCGTCCGCGTTGAGCGGCGCGTTGGCGGAGAGGCCCGCCGCGCAGTGCAGCACCACGTTGTCCTCGATCAGGGCCTCGCCGCTGTCCTTGATGGCGATGCCGGCGCCGCCGCCGTCCAGCGCATGGGCGATGGTGTTGCCGCGGAGGGTCAGGTCCTGCGAGTAGAGCACGGCGATGCCGGTATCGGTGTCGCGCAGGTCGTTTTTTTCCACCAGGGCGCGCGGCGAGAAAACGAACTGCATGCCGTAGCGGCCGTCGACGAGCCGGTTGCCGGCGATGCGGTTGTCGGGCGAGTTGGCGAAGGTGAGGTCGCGCACGCGGGCGAACGTGTTGTGCTCGATGCGGTTGTGGCGGCTGTTCCACAGGCGCAGGCCGTCGCCGCGCTGGCCGCGCGGCGCGGCGCGGCCGGTGACGGCATTGCCGGCGATGCGGTTGCGGTTGCCCTGCTTGACGTGGATGCCGAACAGCACGTCGTCGATGACGTTGCCTTCGACGAGGTTGTCGTCGCCCTCGATGAGCAGGCCGGCGTCGACGGCGTCGTGGCTGTCGCCCGAGCCGGCGATGGCGAGGCCGCGCAGCGTGGCGCCGCTGGCGCGCAGGGCGAGGACGGTGCCTTTGCCGCCGCCTTCGAGGCGCACTTTGCCGCTGCCGTCCAGCGTCATCGGCCGGTCGACCACCGCCGGCCCGGCGTAGGTGCCAGGCTTCGGGCGCAGCGTGCCGCCGACCGGCGTGGCGTCGATCAGCGGCTGCAGCGGGGGTGCGGCCTGAGCGAGCGTGAGGGGAAGAAGGAGGAGGAAAGTCAGTCGCTGCAACACGGCGATATTGTTGCCGCCATGGGGAATCCAGCCTTGTCCTGCGTCAAATCGATCTGCGACGATGTTCGGTGCATCGTGCGGGAGCGGCGTCCACGCCGCTCCCACAGTGCTACCAGCTGCCGGATGCCCCTCCGCCGCCCGAACTGCCGCCGCCGCCCGAGAAGCCGCCGCCCGAGGAGGAGCCCGAGCTCCAGGAGGACGAGCCGCCCGAGCTGCCGCCCAGGGTGAAGCCGCCAATGCGGGCGCTGCCCTTGGTCTTCAGGTCTTTCTGCGCCTTCTCGTACCAGGGCGAGCGCGCAATGAGCAGCTTGGCGACGGGGAAACCGACGAGATAGATGCCGAGCAGGGTGAGCGCACCCTTCACGCCGACCACCACGATGGGGAACATGGCCCAGAAGGGGATGAGGAAGAAGTAGAGGAACCAGCCCATGCCCGGCGTGAGGATGCCGATGACGGTGAACAGGCCGATGATGCCGAAGATGAAGGCGCCGAAGAGGATGCGCTCGGGCAGCGGCAGGTCCGGCCCCTCGAAGAAGGAGCTGGATTTCCCCTCTCCGCCTGAAGGTGGATCGGCCGGCAGCGTTTCCGTTCCGGCGATCTGGCCGATGACGGCCTGCACGCCCGCCGCGATGCCGGCCTCGTAATTGCCTTCCTTGAAGCGCGGCGTCATCACGTTGCGGATGATGCGGCTGGCGGCGACGTCGGTGAGCGTGTCCTCCAGGCCGTAGCCGACCTCGATGCGCATGCGCCGCTCGTTGGGCGCCACCAGCACCAGCACGCCGTTGTCCTTGCCCTTCTGGCCGAGCTTCCAGGCGTTGAATACCGTGTGGGCGTATTCCTCGACGCTTTCGCCTTCGAGCGAATTCACGGTCAGCACGGCGATCTGGTTGCCGGTTTCCGCCTCGTGCGCCTTGAGCAAGGCATTCAGTTTTTCCTTCGTGCCGGCGCCGAGGAGTTCCGCATTGTCGGTGATGCGGCCGGAAAGATAGGGCACGTCCGCGGCGAAGGCATGCAGCCAGGCGAGGCAGATACAGAGGAAGAGGGCGGGCCGGCCCATGGTCGCGCTCATGCGCCCTTCTCCTCGATGACTTCTTGTGCGATCTCGTCGACGCCCGCAGCGCCGGCGAAGCCGCGCGCGACGAGCAGCGCCTCCAGCGCGTTGAGCCCGTCCAGCATCGCGGCCGCATGCCGTCCGCCGGCCAGCGCGGGCTTCATCAGCGCAATGACGTCCTCGAGTTCCGCCGTGCCGATGCGCTCGCGCAGGCCGCTGTCGGGCAGGATGACCACGCTGCGCTCGAACAGGCCGACCAGAACGAGGATGCCGCAGCGCTCGTGTGTGCGGAACAGCTCATGCTTGAGGAAGAGCGATTCGGCATACTGGCGCACCTCGGCGTCGCGGCGGCCGGCCTGCAGGAAGCGGCGGGCGAAGGCGGGCAGGAAGACGGTGGCGAGCGCGGCTGCGGCGCCGGCGCCCAGCAAGGTCAGCGCCGCCAGTACGGCGCCCTGCAGGCCCAGCGCCACGGCCAGCGACGCCAGGGCGGCGCCCAGGGCAAAGGCTTTCCAGGGAATTTCGGGATAGTCGTCGCACCGGTCCGCGAACGCGGCGACGACCTGCACGCCGGTGCGCGCCTCGAGCCGCGCGGCGCGTTCCTCGATGCCTTGCCGGTCGGTTTCGCCGAGATTCATCGCAGCTTCCTGCTGTGCGGAGACCGGAAGAAGGGTATCACGGCGCGATGTGCTTGCAGGCAGTTCAGAACCCCGCACCGTGCCGGGCGAGGAATTCGATTTCCTCGGGGGTCGAGGCACGGCCGAGAATCGCGTTGCGGTGGGGAAAGCGGCCGAAGCGGCGGATCACCTCGCGATGCCGTTCGGCGTAATCGAGATAGGAGGCGAATTCCTCACCGTTTCCGGCCAGGGCGGTGAACAGCGCCACCGAGCGGTCCTGCATGGCGATCGCTTCACTGTGCTCGAAAGGCAGGTAGACGAATACCTTCTGCAGCGGCCGCAGCCTGACATCGAACCCCTCCGCCACGGCCTGCTGCGCCAGGACGAGTGCCATGCCGTCAGTGGCAAAGGCGCGCGGCGTGTCGCGGAAGAGGTTGCGCGGGAACTGGTCCAGCAGCACGATCAGCGCCAGGAGACTTTCTGGCTGGCTTGCCCAATCGTCGCGTTGTCCGGCTGCGGCCGCCTCCAGCAGCGGCAGGAAGCGCCGCCGGATTTCCTCGTCGAACGCCGGGTTCTTCTCGAACCAGCATTTACGCGGCCGGCCGTATTCCTCGCTGTCGGGCTTGCCGAACCAGAAATCGAGGATATCTATCGGACTCACTTCGCCGCCTTCGGCAGGAACAGCCGTGGATCGACCGCCGTGCCGTTGGCCAGCACCGTCCAGTGCAGGTGCGGGCCGGTAGTGCGGCCAGTGTTGCCGGACAGCCCGATGCGCTGGCCGGCGGCGACGCGCTCGCCCGGCAGCACGCCGATGCGGTCGAGGTGGCAGTACAGCGTGACGACGCCCTGGCCGTGGTCGAGGTAGACCGAGTTGCCGTTGAAGAAGTAGTCGCCGGCCTCGACGACGACCCCCGCGCCGGCGGCCAGCACGGGCGTGCCGATGGGCGCGGCGACATCGATGCCGGCGTGCGGATTGCGCTCCAGCCCGTTGATGATGCGGCGCAGGCCGAAGTTGCCGGTGAGCTTTCCCTGCGCGGGCAGGCGGAAAGCCAGGTCGGGGTCCGGTTCGTCGCGGAAGGCGGCCTTGATCTCGTCGATGCGCTTCTGCTCGCGCGCGATGCGCAGTTCATCCTCGGGCAGCGGTTCCACCTTGCGCTTGTCGGGCACCGTGAAGCGCTGCAGCGCGTAGCGCTTGGCGGCAACGCGGAGCGGCTTCGTTTCCTCCGCGCTGCCGGGGAAGGCGACGCGCAGTTCATGCGTGCCGGGTTCGAGGCGCAGCGGCAGGCCGACTAGGGCAATCCAGCCGCCGCGGTCGCGCAGCACGGCAACGCGCCTGTCCTGAAACCAGACGCTGGGGGCGTGCGCCGCCTGGCCGAGGCGCACCAAGGCGATGCCGCCGGGCACGGCGTCTTCCCGCGGCAGGGCGTGGGCGGCAGGCAGCGCGGCGAGGACCAGCAGCGCGGTACAGATCAGTCGTGTGAGCGGCATATTCATGGCAGTGAGGGAAATTGTAGCCGCTTGCGCGGCGCCTGGTTTCGACCTATGTTGAGCGCGTGACGAAACGACGCACCTTTCTGCAAGGCCTGACGGGCCTGGGCGCCGCGCTGCTGCTCGGTTCGGGACGAGCGGTGGCGTCGGCGCGCGCGCCGCTGACCAGGCCGATCCCTGCCAGCGGCGAGCGCATTCCGCTGATCGGCATGGGCACCTGGCTGACCTTCGACGTCGGCAGCGGCACCGGCGCGCGCGACCGCCTGCAGCCGGTGCTGCAGACTTTTTTCGAGCAGGGCGGCCGCCTGATCGATTCCTCGCCGATGTACGGCACGGCCGAGCGCGTCGTCGGCGAATTGCTGCCGCGCATGAAGGGACGCGAGAACCTGTTCGCTGCGACCAAGGTGTGGATCTACGGCCAGGCCCTGGGGCGGCGGCAGATGGAAACCTCGCGCCAGTTGTGGGGCGTGCCGCGCTTCGACCTGATGCAGATCCACAACATGCTCGACTGGGAGGGGCACCTCGGGGTGCTGCGCGAGATGAAGCAGGATGGGCGCATCCGCTATCTCGGCATCACCACCTCGCACGGCCGTCGCCACGACGACATGCTGGACGCCATGCGCCGCACGGATTTCGATTTCGTGCAATTCACCTACGGCCTGCACGACCGCGAGGCGGAGCGCTGGCTGCTGCCGCTCGCCGCCGAGCGCGGCATGGCCGTCCTCGCCAACCGGCCCTTCGACGGTGGAGGGCTGTTCGACCGGGTGCAAGGCAAGCCATTGCCCGCCTGGGCGGGCGAGGCCGACTGTGCCAACTGGGCGCAGTTCTTCCTGAAGTTCATCGTCTCGCACCCGGCGGTGACCTGCGCCATTCCCGCCACCTCGAATCCGGCCCACATGCTGGAGAACATGGGCGCCAATTTCGGCCGCCTGCCCGATGCGGCGCTGCGCCGGCGCATGGCGCAGCATTTCGATTCTCTCTAGCGACTGCGCTCGCGCAGGAAGTCCTTGAGGATGCGGCCGGTGTGGGAGGCCTTCGCAGCCACCTGCTCGGGCGCGCCTTGCGCGACGATGCGTCCGCCGGCCTCGCCGCCTTCCGGGCCGAGGTCGATGATCCAGTCGGCTTCGGCCATGATGTCGAGGTTGTGCTCGATCACCACCACCGTGTTGCCGCCGTCGACCAGGCGATGCAGCACGCGGATCAGCTTCTCCACGTCGGCCATGTGCAGCCCGACCGTCGGCTCGTCGAGGACGTAGAGCGTGTGGGCGTTAATCTTTCGGGGCGGACCCCCCTCTCCCCGCCGGGGAGAGGGCTGGGGTGAGGGGCGCACCTTCGCCAGTTCCGTCACCAGCTTGATGCGCTGCGCCTCGCCGCCGGAGAGCGTCGGGCTCTGCTGGCCCAGCGTCAGGTAACCGAGGCCGACGTCCTGCAACAGGCGCAGGGCATGGTGGATGGACGGATGCACGGCGAAGAAATCCACCGCCTCGTCGACGCTCATCGCCAGCACCTCGCCGATGCTTTTTTCCTTCCAGCGCACCATCAGTGTCTCGGCGCTGAAGCGCGAGCCCCGGCAGACGTCGCAGGGCACTTTCACGTCCGGCAGGAAGCTCATTTCGATCTTCTGCATGCCCTGGCCCTCGCAGGCCTCGCAGCGGCCGCCGGCGGTGTTGAAGGAAAAGCGCGACGGCGAGTAGCCGCGGATGCGCGCTTCCGTGGTGTCGGCGAAGAGCTTGCGCACGGTGTCCCAGAAGCCGACATAGGTGGCCGGGCAGGAGCGCGGCGTCTTGCCGATCGGCGTCTGGTCGACTTCCAGCACGCGCGCGATCGCTTCCCAGCCGCGCAGTTCGCGGCAGCCCCGTAGGTCGGGCTTCAGCCCGACTTTGGCCTTCGATCGACTGCCTTGTCCCACAGGGACTTCCTTCGGTCGTCGGGCTGAAGCCCGACCTACCAGGGTGTGCAGGTTGTCGCGCAGCACTTCGCGCGCCAGCGTCGACTTGCCCGAGCCCGACACGCCTGTCACCACCGTCAGCCGGCCAAGCGGCAGGCGCACGTCGAGGTTCTTCAGGTTGTGCAGACTGGCGCCGAGGATCTCGATCGCCGTATCGCGGGGGCTGACTTTCCGCCGCGCGGCGAGGGGATGCAGCAGCGGCTGCGCCAGGCAGCGGCCGGTGACGGAGTCGGGATGGCGCATCAGTTCCGCCGCCGTGCCCTCGGCGACGACGCGGCCGCCCTGCGTGCCGGCGCCGGGGCCGAGGTCGAGCACGTGGTCGGCGCGGCGGATGGTGTCCTCGTCGTGCTCCACCACCACCAGGGTGTTGCCCTTGGCCTCCAGCTTCGCCAGGGTGTCGAGCAGGATGCGGTTGTCGCGCGGATGGAGTCCTATCGTCGGCTCGTCGAGGATGTAGCAGACGCCCTGCAGGTTGGAGCCGAGCTGGGCGGCCAGGCGGATGCGCTGCGCCTCGCCGCCGGAGAGCGTCGGTGCCGCGCGGTCGAGGGCGAGATAGTCGAGGCCGACTTCGCGCAGGAATGAAAGGCGCGAACGCAGTTCGACGAGGATGTCGCGGGAGATGTCCTGTTCGCGGCCGACGAGTTTCAGGCCGACGAAGAAGCGCTCGAGGCCGGCCACCGGCAAGGCCGAGAGGTCGGCGATCGAGCGCTCGCGGAAGCGCACCGCCAGCGCGGTCGGGTTGAGGCGGCGGCCCGAGCAGGCCGGACAGGCCTCCGCCTCGCCTTCGAACCAGTCGTTCCACCAGATCTCCTCGCCGGTCTGTTCGGCGTCGAAGCCGGCAATGGCCAGTCCGGTGCCGAAGCAGTTCCCGCACCAGCCGTGCTTGGAGTTGTAGGAGAACAGGCGCGGGTCCGGCTCGGCGAAGCTCTTGCCGCAGGACGGGCAGGCGCGTTTGGTGGAGAAGGCCTGTTGTTCCAGCTTCGCGGTGTTCCGGCCCTGGCGAATCGCGCGCGCCAGTTCGTCGAGCGGACCGACCACCTGCAGCGTGCCCTTGCCGAATTCCAGCGTGCGGGCGAGTGCGGCGCGCAGCGCGGCTTCATTGTCCGCCGTGACGACGAGGTCGGCCACCGGCAGTTCGATGCTGTGTTCGCGGAAGCGGTCGAGGCGCGGCCATTTTCCCGTCGGCAGGAAGGCGCCGTCGACGCGCAGGTGGCTGAAACCCTTGCCCGCCGCCCACTTGGCGAGGTCGGTGTAGACGCCCTTGCGCGCCACCACCAGCGGCGCCATGAGGCCGATGTGTTTCCCCCGCCAGTCGCGCAGGATGCGCGCGGCGATGGCCTCCTCGCTCTGCGGCTCGATCGGCACGGCGCAGTCGGGGCAGTGCTGGGTGCCGAGCTTGACGTAGAGCAGGCGCAGGAAGTGCTGGATCTCGGTGAGCGTGCCCACCGTGCTCTTGCGCCCGCCGCGGCTGGTGCGCTGCTCGATGGCCACCGTCGGCGGGATGCCGAAGATGGCGTCGACGTCCGGCCGCGCCGAGGGCTGCACGAACTGGCGGGCGTAGGCGTTGAGCGATTCGAGGTAGCGCCGCTGCCCCTCGGCGAAGAGGATGTCGAAGGCCAGGGTCGACTTGCCCGAGCCGGAGACGCCGGTGACGACGGTGAAGCGGTTGCGCGGGATGTCGACGTCCACGCCCTTCAGGTTGTGCTCGCGGGCGTTGTGGATGCGGATCACCCCCTCTCCCCCGCCCTCTCCTCCGGGGCGGGGGAGAGGGAGTTGTTCCTTCGCCCCGCTTGCGGGGAGAGCAAAGAGACGCCCCCTCTCCCCGCTTGCGGGGAGAGGGGTGGGGAGAGGGGCAAACGCCACCTCATACTCCCGCAGCGCCTTCCCCGTATGCGACGCCGCGCAGGCCATCACCGCATCCACGCTGCCGGCGCAGACCAGTTCGCCGCCGGCCTCGCCGCCCTCGGGGCCGAGGTCGATGATCCAGTCGGCGGCGCGAATCACGTCGAGGTTGTGCTCGATCACCACCAGGGAATTTCCGGCGGCGACGAGGCGGCGGAAGGACTTCAGCAGCTTGGCGATGTCGTCGAAATGCAGGCCGGTGGTCGGTTCGTCGAAAAGAAACAGGGTGTTCGAACCGGCCGTGTCGCTGTCCGCCAGATGGCCCGCCAGCTTGAGGCGCTGCGCCTCGCCGCCGGAGAGCGTCGGCACCGGCTGGCCGAGGCGCAGGTACTCGAGGCCGACGTCGGCCAGCGGCTGCAGGCGCGCCAGCACTTCGGAATGCTCCGCGAAGAAGGCCACCGCCTCGCTGATCGTCAGCTCCAGCACATCGGCGATGCTTTTGCCGCGCAGTTCGACTTCCAGCACCTCGCCGCGGAAGCGGCGGCCGTCGCAGTCAGGGCAGCGCAGGTAGACGTCGGAGAGGAACTGCATCTCGACGTGCTCGAAGCCCTTGCCTTCGCAGGTCGGGCAGCGGCCCGAGGTGGCGCTGCTGGCGGAGTTGAAGCTGAAGGTGCCCGGCGTGTAGCCGCGCTCCTTGGCCAGCGGCGTCTGCGCGAACAGCTTGCGGATCGCATCGTAGGCGCCGACATAGCTGGCCGGGTTGGAGCGCGTCGTCTTGCCGATCGGCGTCTGGTCCACCATTGCCACGTTGGCGATATGCTCGAAGCCGCGCAACGCGCGGTGCCTGCCCGGTGCCTCGGTCGGCTTGCCCAACTGCCTGAGCAGGGCGGCATGGAGCACATCCTGCACCAGCGTGGACTTGCCCGAACCGGACACGCCGGTCACGCAGACCAGGCGGTTGAGCGGCAGGGCGACGTCGATGTCCTTCAGGTTGTGTTCGGCGGCGCCGAGGATTTCGAGCTGCCCCTCTCCCCCGGCCCCTCTCCCGCGAGCGGGAGAGGGGAGCAAGACAACCCCCTCTCCCCGCTCGCGGGGAGAGGGCTGGGGAGAGGGGGCAGTGTCGTCCGCGCGCCTCCGCCCCGACAGATACTCCGCAGTGAGTGTCTTCGCTTCACGCATTTCCCCCGGCGTGCCGAAGAACACCACCTCGCCGCCGCGCTCGCCCGGGCCGGGGCCCATGTCGAGCAGCCGGTCGGCCTCGAGCATGATCTGCGGGTCGTGTTCGACCACCACCAGTGAATTGCCGGCGTCGCGCAGCCGCTGCATGACGCCGATGACGCGCCCCATGTCGCGCGGATGCAGGCCGATGGAGGGCTCGTCGAGCACGAACAGGGTGTTCACCAGCGAAGTGCCGAGCGCGGTGGTGAGGTTGATGCGCTGCACTTCGCCGCCGGAGAGGGTGCGCGACTGGCGGTCCAGCGTGAGGTAGCCGAGGCCGACTTCACACAGGTACTTCAGCCGCGTGCGGATCTCGCCGAGCAGCAGGTCGGCGGCCTCGTCGAGCGGGGCGGGCAGGGCGAGCTGCGCGAAGAAGTCGCGGCAGCGTTCGATCGGCAGCAGCATCAGGTCGTGGATGGACAGTTTCTCGTCGCCCAACTTCCACAGCAGCGACTCGGGCTTCAGGCGCGCGCCGCCGCAGGCCGCGCAGGGCGTGTAGGCGCGGTAGCGCGACAGCAGCACGCGGATGTGCATCTTGTAGGCCTTGGTCTCCAGCCAGTCGAAGAAGCGGCGCACGCCGTACCACTTGCCCGGCCAGGACTGCTTCCAGCTCACCCAGTCGTCGTCGCCCTCCAGCACCCAGCGGCGGTGCTCCGGGGGCAGGTCGCGCCAGGGGATGTCGGTCGCCACGCCGCGCTTCGGCGCGTACTTCGCCATGTCGCGCTGGGACTCGCGGTAGGACTCGCTCTGCCAGGGCTTCACCGCGCCGCCGGCGAGGGTCTTGCCCTCGTCGGGAATCACCAGCCCGAAGTCCACGCCGATGATGCGGCCGAAGCCGCGGCAGGCCTCGCAGGCGCCGAGCGGCGAGTTGAAGGAGAAGCTGCTCGGCGCGGGCTCGGCGTAGTGGATGTCGCACTCGGCGCAGTGCAGGTCGGTGGAGAATTTCCACGTCTTCCCCTCTCCCCAGCCCTCTCCCCGGGGGGGAGAGGGAGCGGCAATCTCCCCTCTCCCGCTGGCGGGAGAGGGGCCGGGGGAGAGGGCCTCAGCGTAAACATTCACCCGCCCCTGACCGACGCGCAGCGCCGCCTCCAGCGCCTCGACGACGCGGGCGCGTTCGGCGCCGGAGAGCCGGAAGCGGTCCTGCACCATCTCGAGGGTCCTGCCGTGGCGGGCGTGGATGCGCGTGTAGCCCTGCGCTTCGAGCAGGCGCAGCACCTCCGCCTCGCTGAAGTTGTGCGGCACCTCGACCGGGAAGGCGATGACCAGGCGCGGATCGTTCGCCGTGCCGCAGCGGCTGACTATTGCGGCGTGGATGCTTTCCGCCGTGTCGCGCCGCACCGGCTGGCCGCAGCCGCGGCAATGCAGCCGCGCCGCGCGCGCGTAGAGCAGCTTGAGGTGGTCGTTCAGCTCCGTCATGGTGCCGACGGTGGAGCGCGAGGTGCGCACCGGGTTGGTCTGGTCGATGGCGATGGCCGGCGGGATGCCGGAGATCGCATCGACCTGCGGCTTGTCCATGCGGTCGAGGAACTGCCGCGCGTAGGGCGAGAAAGTCTCGACGTAGCGCCGCTGCCCCTCGGCATACAGCGTGTCGAAGGCCAGCGAGGACTTGCCCGAGCCGGAGACGCCGGTGACGACGATGAGCTGCCCGGTGGGGAGGTCGAGGCTGAGGTTCTTCAGGTTGTTCTGGCGCGCGCCGTGGATGGCGATGACGGGGGTCTTCTGTTCGGACATCTTTGATAGAGGGATTGAATTGCCGCAGAGAAAAGCCAGCTTGCCACAGGCACGGGCAGGCTGCTAGGGTAATCGTTCCCCACGAATCAGAGAACCATCATGACCACGAATAACCCTGACAGCGACCCGCCCATGCCAGAGGACAACCGCCTTGGCTTCGACGAGGCCGTGCAGTATGTAGTGCAGCGCAACGCGGCCGCCTTCGCCGTGCATCCGGTGTTCGAGGAGGCGGACGACGAAGCACCATCCGGCGCGCGCGTCTTCGTGCTCGCTTCGGACGGAAAGGGCGGCTATTTCATGCGCTTTGTCGCCGGGCGCTTCTTTTCCGGCGCCCATGCCGCCGACGATGTGATCGACGCCGTTGAGATTCCCGAGCGCGTGAGGGAACTGCGTTTTTTGCCGACGCGTTACGAGGACGGCTGGTTCACGGACCAGATCCAGGTGCTGATCGGCAAGCTGATGTCGGCCTCGGGCGCCGCTGCGCCGCACATGCCCGACTACGAGAACGCGCCGCAAAAGCACGCTGCGGCGGAAGTGGTCTTCCCGATGACGTTCATCAGTGGAGCGAAGAAGCACTGAAAAGCGCTTCGTAATCCGCCTCGGTGGTCAGGGGGCGCGGCGCCTTGGCCAGCGCATCCTCGATCCAGGCGATGTGCTCCATTTCCTCGCCGGCGAGTTCCCGCGCCAGCCGCTTCACTTCCGGGTCGCCGGTCGTCGCGATGGTCTGCTCGTAGAGGTCCTGGGCGCGCTTCTCGGCGCCGAGCGCGATCTTCAGCGCGTCGTGCGGCGTCATGAGGTGGAAGACGAACGCGTGGTTGACCTGCTCCGCCGGTGCATCGTCGAGCCAATTGAATTCCCAGGGGCGCAGGGCGGGCAACGGCAAGCCGCTTGAGCGGCGTTCGAGTTCCTCGACATGCTGACGCTCGAAACGCGCCAGTTTGCTGAACAGCTCCGCCGTGCCCTGATCGCCGTGATCCTCGAGAAATTCGGCGAACTGCGCGCACCGCTGCGCCGCCTCGCGCTCGATGGCGAGGGCATTGGCATAGCACTCCGCCAGGTTGCCGATCGGGGTTGCGTTGGCCATGGTCATGCCTCCCGCAGGGCCAGCCCAAGGGAGGCATGCGCCCCCTCGGGGGACAGCGAACGAAAGTGAGCATGGGGGCTCATGATTACTCCTCACTGGCTTCTTAGGAGTCCAGCCTACGCCTGCCAGGTTACGGAATAAAGACGCGGTGCACCATTGGCACCCAGGGGGATCACTTGCTCTCGGCAGAGGGTGGCGCCGGCCTTGACGATCGCCTTGCCTGCTCCAGGACTTTTCGCGCATCGGCATGGCCCTGCGCGGAGGCCAGTTCCAGCCAGAAGCGCGACTCGACCAGATTCTTCGCCACGCCGACGCCATTTGCCAGCAGGCCGGCGAGCATGTACTGCGCCCTGGCATCGCCCTGTTCCGCGGCCTTGCGTGTCCACGCGAGGCCTTCGGCTTCGTTTTTCTCTACGCCAGACCGGCCGAATACCAGCAGTTCCCCAAGCAGCGCCTGGCCGAGCGGATCGCCGTCCGCCGCCGCCTTGCGTACCCAGCGCAGACCCTCTTCCTCGTTGCGCACTTCGGCGGCCGTGACAAGGGCCAGGCCCAGCAGTCCTTCCGCCTTCGGGTAATTTTTCTCGGCGGCAAGGCGCAGCCATTTGAGCGCCTCCCCAGGACTGCGCGTGACGGCGCGCCCGGTGAAATAGGACAGGCCGAGCAAGGCCTCGGCATCGACATTGCCCTTGTCCGCCGCACGGCCCAGCCAGACGATGGCTTCCTCCAGTTCGTTGGTTTGCAGAAGGTGGCGCGCCAGCCAGACCTGGGCGTTGGCATCTCCCTGTTCGGCGAGCGCTTGCCAGTCTTTGCCCTTGAGCGGCGCATGCGGCCGAACGCCGTTGAAGAATTGATCGGCCAGTTTCGCGACGTCCTGCTTGCCGATGCGATCCGCCGGCGCGCGCTCGGACAGCGTGGCGGCCAGCACGAGGCCTTCGTCCGTCGGATGCAGGCAGACCTGACCATGGAGGTCGATCACTAGCGCCTTGCCGTCCGGTCCGGTTGCGCCGAGATCCCTGGCCTTTTGCCGGTAGCGCACGCACGTTTGCCCCGGGGCGGCGGCCGAACGGATATCCTCCGTGAGTACTTCGAAGCGCTTGGGGTCGGTTTTCTCCTTCAGGTCCTTGCGCAGGAGGGCGACAAGTTCCTCGGTGCTGCGCAGGCGCTTGTCCGGAATCTTGCCGCTGGCGATGGCGACCAGACTGTTGTGATCCTTGTCGGCCGGATGGAGAAAGGACAGGTCGGTATCGGTTCGCCGCACCAGCGCCCAGCCGGGACCTGCGGGGCGCTCGACCGACATCGGCACGAGCACGATGCGCCCCGGTTTGTCTTCGGCCGGGGCGTAGGCTTGCGCCAGCGCCGCCAGGGGCGGCAGCGCCAGACAGGCCAGCAGGATGAAACGCAGGGATGTCATGGTGTTGCCATGATAGGCGGGTTTTACCACGAGTTGATTGCCGTCCATCGGTCGCGGGCGGCGCCTACTTGAGCAACCCTTCCGCCTTGAGCGCTTCCTGCACCGTAGGGCGGGCGGCAACGCGCTTCATGTACTCGGCCACGCTCGGCCAGCGCGAAAGATCGATCTTCACCCAGTTGGCCCAGTTGAGCACGGTGAACAGATAGCAGTCGGCCACGGTGAAGGTGTCGCCCATCAGGTAGGTGCGGCCTTCGAGGGCCTTCGCCACGTAGTCGATGCGGCGATCGAGCAGTTCGCGCGCCGCCGCTTTCCAGTCTTCCGAAGCTTTCTTGTTGAACAGAGGACTGAAGGTCTTGTGCAACTCCGACGTGATGTAGTTCAGCCACTCCTGCAGGCGGTAGCGCTCCATGGTGCCGGCCGGCGGCGCCAGCTTCTTGTCGGGCGCGCGATCGGCGATGTACTGCACGATGGCCGGGCCCTCGGTGAGCAACTGGCCGTCGTCGAAAGCCAGCACCGGCACGTAGCCCTTGGGATTGATGGCGCGGAAGTCGCTGCCGTCCTCGAGGGATTTCGAATGGAGTTCCTTCTTTACCAGTTCGAAGGGCAGGCCGGCCTCTCGCAACGCGATGTGCGGGGACAGCGAGCAGGCGCCGGGGCTGTAGTACAGCTTCATGTCAATTTCTCCTGAGGTCGCTGCGACAGTAATGTTCGTATCCGCACAAGTTTAACTGATGCAAGCCATGAAATTTGCATCCTGTTCCCGGTGCAAACCTTGTCCAGATCATGGTTTTCTGCGTGCACGCATGGCAAACTACATGACGTTATTTTCAATCGAGGCTTGCTGAACATGAACACGCGCAAACTGATATTCGATTTCGAGGACGGCGACGGCAAGAACAAGATGCTGCTCGGCGGCAAGGGCGCCAACCTGTGCGAGATGACGCAGATCGGCCTGAACGTGCCGCCGGGTTTCGTCGTCACCACCGAGGCCTGCCTGGCCTATCTGGAGAAGAACCAGCTGCCGGAAGGGCTGATGGACGATGTCCGCGCCCGCATGAAGACGTTGGAGAAGAAGACCGGCAAGGGCTTCGGCAGCGCCGACAACCCCCTGCTGGTGTCGGTGCGCTCCGGCTCGGCGATGTCCATGCCGGGCATGATGGACACCATCCTCAACCTGGGCCTGAACGAAACCTCGCTGAAGGGCCTCATCAAGCAGACCGGCAACGCGCGCTTCGCCTGGGATGCCTACCGGCGCTTCATCCAGCTCTTCGGCAAGATCGCGCTGGGCATTGCCGACGAGGCCTTCGACGAGAAAATGCACCTCGCCAAGAAGAAGTACGGTGCGCTGCAGGATGTCGACCTGTCCGCCGATCATCTGAAGGCGCTGGCCGGCGAGTTTCTCGCCATCGTCGAGCGCCATACCGGCAAGCCCTTCCCAACCGATCCCTACGAGCAGCTGGAAGTTTCCCTGGGCGCGGTGTTCCGCTCCTGGATGGGCAAGCGCGCCGTCGATTATCGCCGGCAATTCAGGATCACCAAGGACCAGGCCAACGGCACGGCGGTGAACGTGTGCACCATGGTGTTCGGCAACATGGGCAACGATTCCGGCACCGGCGTCGGCTTCACGCGCAACCCCGGCACCGGCGAGAACGTCATCTACGGCGAGTACCTGGTCAACGCCCAGGGCGAGGATGTCGTCGCCGGCATCCGCACGCCGAGGCCCATCGCCGAGATGGAAAAGGAAATGCCGGAGATCTACCGCCAGCTGATGGAGCTGCACAACCGGCTGGAGTCGCATTACCACGAGGTGCAGGACTTCGAGTTCACCATCGAGAAAGGTACGCTCTACTGCCTGCAGACGCGCAACGGCAAGATGAACGCCCGCGCCCTGGTGCGCACCTCGGTGGAAATGTTCCACGAGGGGCTCATCAGCAAGGAGCGGGCGCTGCTGCGCGTCGATCCGGCGATGCTCGAGCAGTTGCTGGTGCCGCAACTGTCGCCCTCGTTCCACGGCAAGTCGCTGGCGCAGGGTTTGCCGGCCTCGCCCGGCGCGGCCTCCGGCAAGATCGTCTTCGATGCCGACACCGCCGAATTGCGCGGCAGGAAAGGGGAGAAGATCATCCTCGTGCGCGAGGAAACCAAGCCGGAGGACATCCATGGCTTCTTCCAGGCGCAGGGCATCCTCACCAGCCGCGGCGGCAAGACCTCGCACGCCGCCGTGGTGGCGCGCGGCATGGGCAAGCCTTGCGTGTCGGGCTGCGAGGCCATCGTCATCGATGTCGTCGCCCGCCACGCCACCATCGGCAGCACCACGCTGCACGAGGGCGACGTCATCACCATCGATGGCGGCACTGGCCATGTCTACGCCGGCGAGGTGCCGACCATCGAGGCGGAGGTATCGGAGGAAATGTCGGTCCTGCTCGAATGGGCCGATGCCGCCTCGCGCATGCAGGTGATGGCCAACGCCGACACGCCGGAGGATGCCGCGAGAGCGCGTGAGTTCGGCGCCATGGGCATCGGCCTGTGCCGCACCGAGCGCATGTTCAACAGCACCGACCGCCTGCCCATCGTGCAGGAGATGATCCTGGCCGAGACGGCGGAGGAGCGCCAGGCCGCGCTCGACCGCCTGCTGCCGATCCAGCGCGCCGATTTCAAGGGCATCCTCAAGGCCATGAAGGGGTTGCCGGTGACGGTGCGTCTGCTCGACCCGCCCATGCATGAATTCCTGCCCACCGCTTCCCAGCTCGAGCTGGAGATCGCCCACCTGCACCACCTGCGCGATACGCTGAAGGGTCTGGAGGAACTGCCGGAGACGCTGAAGCTGCTCAACCCGCGGCTCTACCAGCAATACGCCGATGGCCTTATCAAGCTGATGGGCAGCATGCGCGATTTCAAGGAATCGCACCTCGAAGAGGACATCATCTCCAAGAAGGAAAAAATCCTCAAGAAGGTGCGCGCCCTCTCGGAGGTGAACCCGATGCTCGGCCATCGCGGCGTGCGGCTCGGCGTCACCTATCCCGAGATCTACGGCATGCAGATCCAGGCCATCCTCGAGGCGGCCGCCCTGTGTGCCAAGGAGGGGCTGGAGGTCTATCCGGAGATCATGGTGCCGCAGGTGGCCACGGTCGAGGAACTGCGCCGCATCCACGGCCATGTGCAGCGCCTGCACAAGGTGGTGGAACTCACCCATGGCATCAAGGTGCGCCTGAAGTTCGGCTCGATGCTGGAAGTCGTGCGCGCCTGCATGCGCGCCGGCCGCATGGCCGAGATGGCGGAGTTCTTCTCCTTCGGCACCAACGACCTGACCCAGGCCACCTTCTCGTTCTCGCGCGAGGATGCGGAGAACAAGTTCCTGCCCGCCTATACCGAGACGGGCATCCTGGAGGACAACCCCTTCGAGGTGCTCGACGAGAAGGGCGTCGGCGAAGTGATGAGGATCGCCGTCGAGCAGGGCCGCAAGGCGAATCCGGATCTCAAGATCGGCATCTGCGGCGAGCACGGCGGACATCCGTCCTCGATCCGCTTCTGCCACAGCCTCGGCCTGAACTACGTGTCCTGCTCGGGGCCGCGCGTGCCGGTGGCGCGCCTGGCCGCGGCGCAGGCCAAACTGACTGAGGCAAAGGCTGGGGATGCGACGCCGGCCTGATTTGGAAGGAGCGGCATGGCGATCGGCTGGCTGACGATCTTCAAGGCCATTCCCTGGTCGGACGTCGTTGCCGCCGCGCCGACGGTCGTCAAGGGCGCGCGCAAGCTGGTCGATGCAGTGCGCACACGCGGCGGTGAAGGCGGGGCGCCCGACAGCCCTGCGGGCGATGCCGTCGCCGATCCCGCCGCACGCCTGCAGAAGGTGGAAGCGCGCATCGAGGAGCTGGAAGGCCGGCAGCGGGCGGCACTGGCCCTGGCGGAATCGCTGGCGGAGCAACAGGAAAAGCTGGTCCTCGCGGTGGAAGTGTTGAGGCTGCGCAGCAGGTTCCTGCTGCTGTTGTGCATCGTGTTGGCGCTGGGCGTCGTCCTGGCGCTGGCGCGATAGGATTGACTGGCGGTCCGGCGCTTCACCCTGCTGCCGTCTGGCTAGCTGGCGTCGCGCTTTTCTTCCAGGGACGCGGCGGCAGCGATGCCGTCGAGGAGCGATCGGCCCTTGTGCGTCAGATGCCAGCGCACGACATTGCGTTCGTCGATCTTCGATTCGATCAGGCTCATCCCCTTCAGTGCGGCCAGGCGTGCGGCGACCTGCTCCTTCGGCAGGGTGGTCTTGGTGGCAAGGCCGGTGTTCGCGCCATAGATGGCGTTGCCCTCGGAGACGGCGCGCATCAACTCGATGTCTCCGTAACTCACCGAATTGCGCGGCAACTCGACGATGGAGGCCGGCGCGGGTTCGGGCGTGGCTTCCGGCTCGGGCATGCGCGCAGCGGACATTGCGGCGGCCGGCGCCGCGCCGCGATCGCTGGAGATCTGCAGGTGCTTCACCTCGCGGCGCACCTGTTCCACCTGGCGCGTGAGATGCGCCGCGATGTTCTCGAAGAAGCGCCGGGATACGACCACATAGAGCAGGCAGAAGCCGGCAAAGACGAACAACTCGCTGGACTTCAGCCGCGTCGCCTCCAGCAGGTGGCTGGACATCATGTTGAGGAAGAGCGGAACGGTCAGCGCCGCGACGGTGCCGAGCACCATGTATTTCCCCGCGGTAAGCCAGGGACTGTGGGTGTCGCGCTCGTTGAGGAAGAAGTTGGCGATGCCGCCGAGCAGGCCGGTGGCGACCATGATGCCGAGGAGGATGATCAGGTGAATGTCGATTCCGCCGACCGCTGTTGTTTGTGCGCTTCCCATACGCCCTCCCCGTGTGCGTGATGGAACGGTACTATGCCATATCCGCCTGCCTGCGGATAGCGGTCATTTCGTCTGCGGCTTAGACTCGCGGCTGAGCTGCTTGCCCTGCACCTTGTCGTTGACGAACTGCACCGCAATTACCGTGCCGCCGTCGCGCCAGGTGGCCATGCCGCCGGACAGGCCGGCGATGCTGACGTTGCTGGTTTCGGTGGGTTCGCCGAGGAGGGCGATAACGTCCTTCTGCGCCATGCCGGTCTGGATGCGTTCGAAATTTTCCGCGGAAATCTTCGAACCGCAGGCGGCGAGGAGGACGGCTGTGGCAAGCCCGAGTGCGGTTTGGACGAGGCGGTGACGGATCATGGCGCGCTCCGGAAAAAGACCGCGTGAGCGGTGGCGGCGGAAACTATGCCACAACTGCGCCGACGATGGGAGCGGATGCCCGGCCCGGGCGTGCCAATCAGGCGAGGCCGCTCCCGTCGCGCTTCCTGCATCCGTTCAGAATATCCAGTTCGGCCTTGTAATGGGCGCTGCGGATTTCCAGAAGCCCGAGGAGGGTATGGAAGAGATGGTCATGGGTGAATCGCAAATGGCGCTTTTGCAATAGGGAAGGCAGGTCCAGGCCGTCATAGCCGCTGCCGAACCAGAGAATGGCCGGCACATGCAGCTGGCTGTCGGGCGCGATGGCGCGGGGCAGGCCATGCAGATAGACGCCGCCTTCGCCGAGAGACTCGCCATGGTCGCTCAGATAGAACAGCGCGGTCTCGAATTGCTTGTCGTTGCGTTTCAGCAGCTTGATCGTCTTGCCCAGGAAATGGTCGGTGTAGAGGATCGCGTTGTCGTAGGCGTTGCCGATCTCCTCGTTGCTGCACCGGCTCAGATCCTTGTGCTGACAGGCCGGACGGAATTTCTCGAATGCCGGCGGGTAGCGCTTGTAGTAGGCGGGGCCGTGGTTGCCCATCTGGTGAAGGACGATCAGGATGTCTCCCTTGGGATGGCTGTCGATGTAGTCCTGCAGCGGCACCAGCATGCCTTCGTCGCGGCATTCGCTGTCGCACACCGTATTGATCTCGGGGGACCTGAAGTCTTGATAGGGGACCCGCAGGGCGACCCCCTTCGAATCGGAATTGTTGTCCAGCCACAGGACGTTGACGCCTGCGCGCTGCACGACGTCGAGCAGATTTTCCTCGCTGCCGGCCTGATTCGGGCTGAACCGTCCCATGCCGTTCGACGAGAACATGCAGGGAACGGAGACCGCCGTGGAGGTGCCGCAGGCCCAGAAGTTGGGCAGACTGATGGCCTTGGCTTCCTTCAGGCGGGGGGTGGTGTCCCGCTCGTATCCATTTATTGAAAGGCGATCGGCCCGCGCCGTCTCGCCGATCACGAGGATGACCAGTTCCCTGTGCCTGTCACCCTTGTCGATGCGCGCATCCGGGGCAACGATGGCGATTTGCGTATTCCCGGCCGGTTGCTTGCCGCCGCGGATGAGCTTGATGGATGAAACCAGGAAATAGGCGGGGTTGGCGTACGAGCGCAGGGACTTGTGCGCGCGCAGGAACGAGGCGTAGAAGCTGCCGAAGGCCATCACCATGGCCACGATCACCAGAACGCACAGTCCAAGCAGCTTGGCCCGGGATGTCAATTCATGCCGCCATCCCTGCCAGCGCAGCGGGATGCGCCAGATCAGGATGGAGGGCAGGAGGCCGAGCAGGGCGAAATAGGCCAGGAGCCTGAAGGTGATCAGGTCAACTGCCTCGCCCGCGTTGGTCTGGACGACGTTCGTCAGCATGTCCTCGCCGATGACGACGCCAAAGCTGTCCGTGAAGTAGGCGGTGAGCGAGGAGGCCAGCAGGACCAGCGTCAGGACGGGCTTGGCCAGGCTTCCCAGGGCCACGCCGCCGAGCAGGATGACATTCACCGCAAAGAAAGCCAGGGTGAGCGAGGCCAGAGCCGGAATGTTGCCGCCGCTGAAGGGAAAGGCATGAAGGACCTTCGAGAAGAAGGTCGCGTTGCCGCCGGCCACCAGCAGAAAACTGGCCATCAGGAGCAGGGTATTTCTGCCGACTTCCATTTTCATGAATTGAGGGCGCATGGACAAGGTCTCAGTTCGCGAAGCGCCGGCTTTCCCTGACCACCTCGTCGATGCGGCCCTGGTATTGCGCGATGATCCGCGCCTTGTCCTCGCGCGGCACCGGCTTGTCCTTCGCATCGCTGAGGGTGTAGCGGAAGAAATCGCCCGAGGTGTACGGGAAGGTGATCTTGTAGCGGTCGTCGATGATGCCGATGTAGTCGTATTCACCCACCACGAAATAGTCGGAAGCCGGTGCGAACAGGGTGCTGGCCGAGCTGTAGCTGCGGGGGTCCTGCCGCACGCCGAGCTCGCCCAGCAGGGTAGGCGAGATCTGCAGATGCGTGGTCCGGTGCTTGACCACCGTGGGTGCGCGGCCGGGAATGTGCAGGACCAGGGGGACGCGAATCTGTTCTTCCGGGAAGGTGCGGCCATGGCCGTGTCCCCAGTGCCCTTTTTCCATGAATTCCTCGCCGTGATCCCCCGTGAACAGCACGATGGTGTTGTCCAGCGTGCCGCTGCGCTCCAGGTAATCGAGCAGGCGGCCGACTTCCCGATCGATGTGGTGGGCCGCATTGACGTAGCGTGCATGGATCTGCTTCACGTTCTCCTGCAGGTTCATGTTGATGTAATTCAAGTCCTTCTGATAGTCGCCGAGCAGCGCGGTTTCCTCAGGGAAGGTATAGGGCGCATGGGTCGATTCAAAGAACATGAAACCGAAGAACGGGCGCTGGCGGTCGCGCTGCTCCAGTTTGCCAATGATGTCGGTGATGTTCTGCGTGTCCCGCTTCCAGGGGGCACCCGATTTCAACTCCTGCAGGTATTGCTCGGGAATGCCCGCGAACAGCGTGTGCCGCAGTTCCGGGTAGTCGAAGCTCTGGCTCGTATGCAGTGCGAGCTGATAGTGCTTCGCCCTGACGAACTCCATCAGGGCCGGCGCAATGCGCTGACGCTCGAAGCTGTACCAGTAGGGGGCGTAGATGCCGTAGAACATGGAAAACAGCCCCATGCGGGTGCGGTTGCCGCCGCTGTAATGCTGTTCGAACCGCATCGATTTCGTGGAGAGCTTCCAGAGATTGGGGGTGATCTCCGGGTCGAGCAGATCCCAGCGGAAGGATTCGCCGACCAGCATGATGATGTTCGGATAGGATTTCAGCGGCGTCGCCTGCAGGTCTTTCGAGGGGTAGTTGACGTCCCCGCCGGCGATGCGCAGGTTCGCCAGGGCGGTGCGCTTGATGCCCAGGCGCTTGAACAGCGTGGTGGCGCTCGTGTGCAGGCGGAAGGGGATGGCCTCTGCGGCCTGCAGGTAATCCTCCTGACCGGTATAGGTGCTGTAGGCATAGACGCCTTCTGCGGTCAGAAAGGCAAACAGCGCAATGCCGGCCGTAGCCATCGTGACACGCCGGGAAAGAAGACGGCGGCCCTGCCGGCGTCGGTGCAGCAACCAGAGTGCAGCCGCAGTGGACAGGAAGAAAAGCCCGACCTGGAGGGCAACGCTTTGCATTGTGGAGTCGGTCGCGCCCAGTGCGGCGATGCCGCCGGGCGTGGTCAGCAGATTCCAGATGAAACCGTTGAAGTGATACTCGTACAGGCCGTAAATGCGGTAGTCGGCATAGATGCACAGCAAGGTCAGCGTGCCGCCGATATAGGCGACGGCATAGACCAGCGCCGCCTGCCACCCGTATTTCGACGCGCCGGGCCTGACCGCCTGGAGGGTCAAGGCCGTTATCGACAACGGGGCCAGCAAATACAGGAAAGCATATCCAATCGTCGAGAAGACGATGAGCGCCTTGCCCGACAGGGAATCCGCGCCGGCGAATCGCCAGAACAGGGCCAGCATTGCAATAATCGCAATGTAAAGCAGCGCGAAATAAGCGCGAAGAACGTCATTGAGCGAATGGGAGGCGTTAGTGCCGGGCGTCATGCTGTTTGCCTTGAGCCAGTTCGATTTTGCGCAGGATGGCTATCCGCCACGCTGACCACAGGGGCAGAAAGCCGAAGCAGCCTATGAGACTAAAACTCGCCGCAGCGATTTCCTGTTGGAATCGGTCGAAATCATCGTCCCCGGCGGCAAGAATCACGGTATCGCGCGTGACGCGGTGCAGTTCGTGCAGGAAGGCGGCCCGCTGGCTGATCCCATCGAGCGGCTGCATGCAGAAAACGCAATCCACCGCCCCGTCGGGGAGGCCGAAGGCGAATGCCGTGGCTTGCAGCACGCGGATGCGCTCGCGAATCGGCTGGGGTTGGCGATGCAGGCTCGCTTCGGCCAGGACGGCGGAATCGGCCGCGGCGACGATTACCCGGCTGGGGTGCTCGGCCAGCACCGGCCAGTAGCGGCCGGTGGCGCGGGACAGGTCCAGCACCAGCGTCGGATCGCCTGCCAGTTCGAGCGCATTGCGGATGAGCCGATGTTCCCGCCAGCATTCGATTCGGCGGGCAAGCCGGCCCAGACGCCAGCGCGGCCGGGCATCCGGGAGGGCGAGGTCGTCCCCGTCCGCGAAGGACAAGGTGACCGGCGAAGAGGTGGAATCGGGCATGAGGGGCAGTCCACGGGATCGACTGCCGCGCACTGTATGCGCCGCCCCGTGAGTGCTGCGTCAAGCCGGCGTGAAAAAAGCGTCAAGCCGGATAAAAGTCCACGCGGAATTCGCAGCCGCCGTTCCGGCTTTCCTCCAGGCGGATGCGCCAGCCCTGGCGCTGGCAGATGCGCTGCACCAGCGACAGGCCCAGCCCGAGGCCGTCGCCGCGCGTGGCGTCGCCGCGCACGAAGGGCAGGAAGACCGCATCGCGCTGCTCGCGCGGGATGCCCACGCCCGAATCGCACACGCTGAAGCCGCCGCGACGCAGCACCAGGCGGACGAAGCCCTTGTCGGTGTAGTGGATCGCGTTGCGCAACAGGTTGGAAAGGACGGCGCGCAGCAGCGGTGCGGGATAGCACCCCTCGTCCCCGCTTTCCAATTCCAGCGACAGTTCCAGTCCGCGCGCCTGTGCTTCGCCGCGGAAGCGAGCGATCAGTTCGTCGGCAAGCGCCTGCAGGCCGGCCTCGCCGCCGTCCCCCAGCGGCTGACTTTCCGGCGCGCGCGCCAGTTCGAGGAAGGTGGCCACCAGCTCGCGCATCTCCACGCAGGAGGCGAGGATGCGCCGGACGGTCGTCTCCTGGCGCGCGTCGTCCACCCCCTGCGCGAGCATCAGCTCGCAGGAACTCTCGATCACCATGAGCGGGGTGCGCAGTTCGTGGCTGACGTCGCTGGTGAACAGGCGTTCGCGCTGCAGGGCCTGCTGGAGCTTGCCCAGGGCGGTGTCGAAAGCGGCGGCGAGGGTGCCGACTTCGTCGGGCGCATAGTCGGAAGCCAGCGGTGGTGCCAGTGGCAGGAGCTGTTCGCGATGCTGCACCTGTCCGGCCAGACGGACCACGGGCGCAATGACGCGCCTGGCGATGCGCGCGCCCAGCGCCCATGCCGCGATGACGCTGAAAAGGATGGCAGCGAGGAGGAAGTCGAGCAGCATGGTCTCGCGGCGCTCGAACTCTTCCTGGTCCTGTACCAGCACGTAGCGCGTGCCGGCCACGTCGTTGACCAGGACGTGATGTTCGAGTCCATCACGCGAGGCTTCCTGGAAACCGGGGCCGACCCGAGCGAGCCAGGCGGGCAGCGGCGGCTTGCCGTCCGGGCCGACGATGAACAGCTGCATGTCCTTGTCCAGCGGGACGGACTGCCCCTTTGCAGCGGCCGCGACGATCTCGTTGAGGCGTGCGCGCATCGAGGGCTCCGAGAGGTAGTCCTCGGTATAGGAGACCGCCTGCATCACGACAAGGGAAAACAGGCTCGAGACGACGAGCGTCAGCAGCACGAAGACGATGACGATGCGTCGCGCCAGGCTGTGCCGGCTCTTCATTCCGTTTCGCCGCCATCGGCCAGGCGGAAGCCGACGCCATGCACGGTATGCAGCAGGGGCCTGGGAAAGGGCTTGTCGATCTGCTGGCGCAGGGTGTGGATGTGGCTGCGCAGGCTGTCGCTGTCGGGCGGGGCGTCGCCCCACAGCGCCGCCTCGAGCGCTTCACGCGTGGCCACCGCCGGGCTCTTCTGCATGAGCACGGCAAGCAGCTTGAGGGCGAAGGGCCCGATCTTGAGGGGCTGGCCGGCGCGGGTCACTTCGAGCGTGTCGAGGTCGTAGGTCAGGTCGGCCACCTTCAGGAGCCGGCGTCCGCCGGCGCGGGTGCGCTTGAGCACCGCCTCGATGCGCGCCGCCAGCTCGGGCAGGGCGAAGGGCTTGGTGAGGTAGTCGTCCGCGCCGGTGCGGAAGCCTTGCAGGCGGTCGTCCAGTGCATCGCGCGCGGTGAGCATGATCACCGGCGTCTCGCGCCGCTCGCCCTCGCGCAGGCGCTGGCACAGCGAGTAGCCGTCCATGCCCGGCAGCATGACGTCGAGCACGATCAGGTCGTAGTGCTGCGTCGCCGCCAGGTGCAGGCCGGTCAGGCCGTCCTGCGCGCAATCCACCTCGTAGCCCTTGAGGGCAAGGTAGTCGGCCAGGTTGGCCAGAATGTCGCGGTTGTCCTCCACCACCAGCAGTCGCATCGCCGCCGATTCCCCTTTCTTCAGCGGCAAGCCTACCACCGGCGCGATCAGGATGGTTGGTGGCGAGTGAAGCGCGTCAGGTTGGCCATGATCTCGAGCATGGCCGCGCGGATGGCCTGCAGGGCGCCGGCGGAATCCGCCACGGGGCGGTCGTCGCCGTCGGTGGCTTCGTTGCGCGCGGCGCCGAGGGCATTGATCGGGAAGGACACCTTGAAATCGTTGCCGAGATAGGCGATGCGGTTCCAGTCGGCGGCGACGGCGTAGTCGCGGTGGTAGTCCGGCGCCAGCAGGTCGTAGCCGCTGGAGTAGTCGGCGGGCGGGTTCTTCACCCCGAGCAGCGTCATCAGCGTGGCCGGGATGTCGAGGTGGCTGGTGATGCCGCGAATGACCTGCGGCGCCCGGCCGGGCACGCGGATCACCGCCGGGGTGCCGGTCTGGAAGCGGTTGAACTCCGCGCTGTGGCCCCAGCGACCGCGCTCCATGAATTCCTCGCCGTGGTCGCCCAGCACGATGAGGACGGTTTTTTCGAGCAGGCCGTTCTTGCGCAGATGGTCGACGACGCGCCCGATCTGGCCGTCGATGTGGCGGGCGGCGTTGATGTAGCGGTTCTTGATCTGTCCGATGTCCTGCTTGAAGTCCGCAGTCAGGTAATTGAAGTCCTCCAGATACGGCCGGGCGATGGCGGCCTGCGGCGGGAAGTCGTAGGGGGCGTGGGTCGACTCGAAGAACATGTAGGTCATGAAAGGCCGCGCCGGGTCGCGCCGGTCGATGAAGCCGAGGATGTCGTCGATGTTCTTCGCGTCGCGCTGCCAGGGCGGCGCGCCGCCTTCCAGCGCATGCATGTCCTGCGGACGCATATTGACGAAGATCGTTTTGTCGAAGGCCGGGTAGGTGAAGCGCTGGCTGGTGTTGAGGCTGAACTGGTAGTGCTGCTGCTGCAGCACGTCCATCAGCACCGGCGCCCGTCGGGCGGCGTGCATGGGAAACCAGTTGTTGCCATAGAGGCCGTAGAACATGGAGAAGACGCCCATCTGCGTCAGGTTGCCGCCGCTGTAATGCTTTTCCAGACGCAGGGCGTCATTGGAGAGCGCCCACAGCCTGGGCATGACCTGCGGGTCGAGCATGTCGAAGCGCAGCGACTCGGCGACCAGCCAGACGATGTTCAGGGGCGCCTTCGGCGCATCGATGCGCAACGGTGCCAGCGGGTAGGCGAGCTGGCCTTCCTTCAGGCGCAGGCTTTGCGCATCCGTGCCGGCGTTCGACTCGATGCCGAGCGCCTTGGCCAGCTTGCGGAAGGTGAGCGGCTGATAGAGCGGGTAATGCTCGCTGGCGAAGAGGATCGGCTGGAAGTTGGTCGCCGCGCTGTAGGCGTAGGCCACGCGCTCGCCTGCGCTCAGCAGGGCCACGGCCAGCAGCACCCAGCGCCAGCGGATGCGCGCGGTCCAGCGGCCGAGCCCGTCGCGCCGCGTCACCCAGGCATAGGCAACGGCCTGCGCCGAGAGGAGGGCGAGGACGGCCAGGCCGGCGGCGACATAGGTGCTGAGGCCTGCCCCCAGGGCCGCGATGCCGCCGGGCGTGAGGACCAGATCGACCACGAAGCCGTTGATGTGGAAGCCGTACATGTTGCGGATGAGGTGATCGGCGAACAGCAGCGTCTGGGTCAGCCCGGCCAGGATGACGGCGACGGCCGCCAGCAGGATCCCGGCGCCCGGCACGGAAAACTTCGCCAGAAGCCAGCGCAGCAGTTGGGTGAGCAGCAACGCCGGCAACAGATAGATGAAGGCGTAGCTGAGCGTTGCGGCCAGGGTCCAGCCGGCGACGGCGGGCGTTGCGAACTGGCTGGCGCCCTGCAGGCTGGCAACCAGGACGGCAGCCAGCAGCCAGGAGATCAGGAAGAAGCGGTTGAGTTGCCGGGCGGCGGGAAGGACGGGCATGGCATGGCTCCGAAAGCGAACGGGCCATACCGTAGCAAGCGGGCCGTCAAGCCCGCCTCAATCCGGCGTGAAAAAAACGTGAAGGTTGTCGAAGATGCGCGCTACTTGGCGAACAGCCGCACAGGATCGCTGAAGGCCTTGAACTCCAGGGCGTTGCCGAAGGGATCCATGAGGAACATCGTCGCCTGTTCGCCCGGCTGGCCCTTGAAGCGCACATAGGGTTCAATGACGAATTCCATGCCGGCGGCGCGGAAACGTTCGGACAGCCGCATCCATTCGTCCATCGGCAGCACCAGGCCGAAGTGGCGCACCGGCACCTGCTTGCCGTCGACGTTGTTGGTCGGGTCGTCCGTGCCCGTGCGCTTGACCAGGTGGGCGACGATCTGGTGCCCGCGGAAATTGAAGTCCACCCACTCGTCGGAACTGCGCCCTTCCGGGCAACCGAGGAACTTGCCGTAGAACTCGCGCGCGCGGGCGAGGTCGGTGACGGGGAAGGCCAGGTGGAACGGGGGCATAGAAGCCATGCAGTTCTCCTTCGGGCAGTTGCCTCCCGCTCTGAGGCGGGTCGGGGCGGCTAGTTTGCCACATGCGCTAGGCTGCCGCTACAGGGCCCGGCCAGGGGATGACATAGAACAATACGGCGAAGTAATGCAGTGCGGCGCCGGCCAGCACGAAGCCGTGCCAGATGGCGTGGTTATAGGGCAGGCGGCGCCACTTGTAGAAGATCACGCCGGACGTGTAGGCCAGGCCGCCGGCCGCCAGCAGCACCAGGCCGCCGGTGCCGACGCGCTCGAGCATCGGCTCGGTGGCCACCACCACCGCCCAGCCCATGGCGATGTAGATGGAGACGACCAGCCCGTGCAGCCGGCCCTTCAGCAGCAGGCGCAAGGCGATGCCGGCGAAAGTCAGCGTCCAGATGACGGCGAAGAGCGACCAGCCCCATGGCCCGCGCAGGTTCACCAGCATGAAGGGCGTGTAAGTGCCGGCGATGAGCAGGAAGATGGCGGAATGGTCGAGCGCCCGCAGCGCGCGCTTGATGCGCTCGACCCGCACGCTGTGATAGAGCGTGGAGGTGGTGAAGCAGATGATCAGCGCAACGCCGAAGACGCTGCAGCCGACGACGTGCCAGACATCGCCGTTGCGCGCGGCGAAGACTGACAGCACGACCAGGCCGGCAATGGCCAGCACGATGCCGATGCCGTGCGTGACGCTGTTGGCGATTTCCTCGCGCAGGGTGTAGCTGGGCAGGGCGGGCAACGGGTTCATGCGCTTCCTTTGCCGGAATCGAGCTCCGGCCGTTTGATGAGTATACCGCTGTCCATGCCCGGGAAAACGGGCGCAATGTGCCCGATCCCATCCCCTGCTAGACTCCCGCAAGGAACTGGCATGGAGATGGAGAAATGAACAAGAGCCTCACCCCGACACCGGTCCGATCGCCCTGCGTCAAGGTGTGCGAGATGGACGAGGCCCTTGGCCTGTGCAAGGGCTGCTTCCGCACCCAGGACGAGCGCGACTGGTGGGTGGCCTATACCGACGCGCAACAGCGCGATGTGTTGCAACGTTGCGAGCAGCGACGCGAAGCAGTCAGGCTGGGCAGCAGGGAACTGGCGCCGAGCATGGGCGAGGTGGTGTCGAAGCGGAAAGCCTGAGCGTGGCGGAAGGGGGAACGGGCATGACAGAGCGGAACATCCAGACACTCCTCGATGCGATCATCGCCGCGCATGGCGGCGCGGAATTCTGGCGCGGCTTGAGCGGACTCGACATCCAGTTGTCCGCCTCCGGCTTTCTCTTTTCCGCCAAGGGCCGCCCGCCGTTGCGCCATGCGCGCATGTGGGCTTCGACGACCGAGCCGCGCTTCGTCTTCTATGATTACCCGCACGCGGGCTGGCGCGGCGAGTGGATCGGCGACGAGGCAGTGCGCATCCTCGACCCTGAAGGACGCGTGACCGACAGCCGCCAGCGGCCGCGCGAGGCCTTCCGCGGCCTGCGCCGGCAGTTCCGCTGGGATGCGCTGGATTTTCTCTATTTCGGCGGCTACGCCACCTGGAATTACCTGGTGACGCCCTTCCTCTTTCTGCGCCCGGGCTTCTCGTTCGAACTGCTGCCATCCGTTCAGGGACCGCAGGGGGATATCACGCGCCTCGCCGTCACCTTCCCGCCGGACGTGCCCACGCACAGCCGTCGCCAGGTCTTCCATTTCAACGAGCAACATTTATTGACGCGGCTGGACTACACCGCCGAGGTGGTCGGCGGCTGGGCGCGGGCGGCGCACCTCTGCGAGAATTATCGCGACTTCGACGGCGCGGGCGGCACGCTGCGGGCGCCCACCCGCCGCCGCGTCTGGCCGATGCCATTCGGCGACAAGCCGCTGGGTTTTCCGAACCTGGTGGCGCTGGATATCGACGAGATCAGGCCGCTCCCGGCCTAGCCAGCCTTTGCCCACGAATCCTTCAGCGTCACCGCCCGGTTGAACACCGGCGCGCCCGGCTGCGAATCCGCGCGATCCGCAACGAAATAGCCGTGCCGCTCGAACTGGAAGCGGCCTTCTGGCTTGGCGTTCTTCAGGGCCGGTTCAAGGAAGGCGCGGATGATCTGTCTGGAATCCGGGTTGAGGTCTTCCAGGTAATCGCGGCCGCCGGCGCCGGGGTTGGGCGCCTTGAAAAGGCGATCGAAAAGGCGCACTTCCGACGCGTAGGCATGCTTTGCGCTGACCCAGTGGAGGTTGCCCTTCACCTTGTAGGTGTCCGCGCCCGTCGTGCCGGACTTGCTGTCCGGGAAGTACTCGCAATGCACGGCGATGACCTGGCCTGCGGCGTCCTTCTCGCAGCCGATGCACTTCACCACGAAGCCGTAGCGCAGCCGCACGCTGTTGCCGGGGAACAGGCGGAAGTAGCCTTTCGGCGGCGTCTCTGCGAAATCCTCGCGCTCGATCCACAGTTCGCGCGAGAAGGGCACGGCGCGCTTGCCCAGTTCCGGCTGCTGCGGGTGGTTGGGCGCGAAGCAGTCTTCCTCCTGCCCTTCCGGGTAGTTGTCGATGACGAGCTTGAGCGGATCGAGCACGGCAATCCTTCTTTCCGCGCGCGCGTTGAGATCGTCGCGCATGCATTCTTCCAGCACGCTGTAATCGATCCAGGAGTCGGCCTTGGCGACGCCGATGCGCTCGGCGAAGGCGCGGAAGCCCTCGGGCGTGTAGCCGCGCCGGCGTGCGCCGACCAGCGTCGGCATGCGCGGGTCGTCCCAGCCCTCGACATGATTCTCCTGCACGAGCTGGAGCAGCTTGCGCTTGCTGAGCACGACGTAGGTGAGGTTGAGGCGGGCGAACTCGATCTGCTGCGGCAGCGGTTTCGCCAGCAGCCCGCCCTCGGCCAGCCTGTCGAGGAGCCAGTCGTAGAAGGGGCGCTGGTCCTCGAACTCCAGCGTGCACAGGGAGTGGGTGATGCGCTCCAGCGCGTCCTCGATGGGGTGGGCGTAGGTGTACAGCGGGTACACATTCCACTTGTCGCCGGCGCGGTGGTGCGTGGCATGGCGGATGCGGTAGAGGACCGGGTCGCGCAGGTTGATGTTGCCCGAGGCCATGTCGATCTTCGCCCGCAGCACGTGGGCGCCATCCGGGAACTCGCCGGCTTCCATGCGGCGGAAGAGGTCGAGGTTCTCCTCGACGCTGCGCCCGCGGTACGGGCTGGCCTTGCCCGCCTCGGTGAGTGTGCCGCGATTGGCGCGCATCTCCTCGGCGGACTGCGAGTCGACATAGGCGTGGCCGCTCTCGATGAGATATTGCGCCGCCGCGTACATGAAATCGAAGTAGTCCGAGGCGAAATAGCCGTTGTCGCCCCAGTCGAAGCCGAGCCAGCGCACGGCGTCGATGATGGCGTCGACGTATTCCTGCTCTTCCTTCTCCGGGTTGGTGTCGTCGAAGCGCAGGTGGCAGGCGCCGCCGTAGTCGCGCGCCAGGCCGAAGTTGAGGCAGATCGACTTGGCGTGGCCGATGTGCAGGTAGCCGTTCGGCTCGGGCGGGAAGCGCGTGCGGATTTTCGCCGTGTCGATGGCTGCGCCGGCGTGGTCGGCGGCCGGGCCGGGTTGGCCGCCCCAGGTCACGCCGGCATGCTTGCCGGCGGCGAGGTCGGCTTCGATGATCTGGCGGATGAAATTCGAGACGGGCGCCGCAGTTGGTGCGTTCTTGTCGTTGCTCATGGTCGGGGGATGTTGCGGGCGCGTCAAGCGTGCCGGAACGAAAACGCCATTTTAGCGTGACGAAGGACGCAAGGCGGCGTAAATGGCGATTCCGGAGAGCAGCACGAAGGCGATCAGCGACAGTTCCGGAATGGACAGGCCGAGGAATTTCCAGTCGACCTTGCTGCAGTCGCCGTTGGCCTCGAACATTGCCGGCCACCATTTGGCCAGCGGCAGGCCGTTGAGGAAGCGCTCCTCCGCGCTGATGCCGCATTCGGCGGCCTGCGGATGGTAGGTGAGATACACCTGCCAGCCGGCCACCGCCGCGCCCAGCGTGGCCCACAGGTCGAGCAGGCCGAGGTAGAGCCAGCGCGCCGCGCCGAGCGGCTTGTGGAAAGCGGCGACGAGGGCGGTGAGGGCGAACAGGATGAAGGCGATGCGCTGCATCACGCACAGCGGGCAGGGCAGCAGGCCGAGCCTTTCCTGCAGATAGAAGACGGCGAAGGCGACGAAGGCGAGGCCGCCCAGGCCGAGCGTGAGATGGATGTGGTGGGTTTTCATGGCGGACGACATTATGACCGAAGGAAATCCCTGTGGGATGACCGAAGGGAATCCTCGCGGGGCGATCCGGGACGCAGCGGCGGCTTCGCTTCGGGCAGCCGATTCCGGGAAAAACGCGCGATGAAGGCGCGGTCGATGCGGTCCTTCCAGCGCCAGACCCAGTCGCCCTGCCAGGAGAACGGTCCCCACGAGGCAATGGCGTGTCGCCCGCCGGTGCTGATGAGATAGAGCGCGCGCTTCTGCGGGACGTAACGCTTGAGCGGCTGTCCGTCCAGCGCCCGCAGCAGGTTTTCCGCCAGCGGCGGCCCGGCGCGCACGGCGTAGACGCCGGATTTCGGGCGCGGCTGGCCGACCATGCCGGCGACGTCGCCGGCGGCGTAGACGCTGGCGTGCGAGGTGGACTGCAGGAAGCCGTTCACGCTGATGAAGCCGCGTTCGTCGCAGGCCAGGCCCGAGCGCGCCGGCCAGGCCGGCGCATGCGCGCCGGTGGCGACCAGATTGAAATCGCTCTCGATCTGCTCGCCGGTGTGCAGGAGCAGGCCGCCCGGATGGAAGGTCGCCACGGAACGGCCCGTATAAAACAGGATGCCGCGCGCCGCGAGTTCCGCTTCCAGCAGGCGCCCGACCCTGCGCGGATGGCCGGGCAGCAACCGGTCGCTCGACGAGATCAGTTGAATCACCGCCTTGCCGTCGCGCACATGGCGGCGCAGGCGGCGGCGCAGGGCCAGGGCCAGTTCGATGCCGGCGGCCCCGCCGCCGATCATCGTGACGACGGTGTGCGGCCGCGCACGGACATGTTCGACGAGGCTGCGGCAGCCCTGGATGAAACGTTCGATGGGCCGCACCGGCAGCGCGTGCTGCGCCGCGCCGGGCAGGCCGCTCAGTTCGAGCACCGCTCCGGTATCGATGGACAGCACGTCGTAGTCGACCGCTGCGCCGTCGCTGCAGAAGACGCGTTTTCCGGCCGTGTCGATGCCGATCGCCGAGGCGCGGCGATGTCGGACGTCGCCCTGCTGCGCCAGCGCCTCGACGGGAATCAGGCACTCGCGCAGGTGGTAATGGCCGGCCAGCCAGCCCGGCAGCATGCCGGAATAGACCTGCTGCGGATGGGGCGAGACGAGCGTCGTCTCGACGTCGGCGCGCGGATTGCGCGCCAGCGCGTCGAGCACATGCACATGGCTGTGGCCGCCGCCCAGCAGCACGAGGCGTTTCATGGTCCCCCGGGTTCTCCTGAATTACCAGCGCAGGATAGCAAAGCGCCCGTCTTCGAGGGGCGCGGCGAGGCCGTTGCCGCCGGGCAGCCGGCGGAAGTCGCCGTCCGCGCGCGCCGGCAGCGGGAAGGCCGCCAGCTCCCTGAAGCGGCCGCCGCGGAAGGTGACGGCCTTCAGCGTCCTGCGGTCGGCCGAAGGCAGCACGATGTCCATGATGCCGTCGCGGTCGACATCGGCCAGCGCGGAAAGCCCGATCTCCGTCGAGCCGATGCGATGCGTGGAGAAGCTGCCCAGGCGGCCCTTCTCGACGAGGCGGTCGCCGGCGACGCCATAGATGGCGAGGATACCGCCGATATGCGGCGTGAGCACGGCGATGATTTCCGGCTTGCCGTCGCCGTCGACGTCGGCGGCGCCGACCGGGTTCAGCCAGCGGTTGGGCAGGCCGATCGGCTCGCTGGACGCCATCATCTCCAGCCGTCCGTTCATGACGTAAAAGACGGCGATCGAGGCGCCCTTGTCCTGCAGGCTGCGCACCACCACCACCTGTTCGCGGCCGTCGGCCATCAGGGAGACGATGCGCGGCGCGAGGTCCTCAAAGACCTCATGCGGCGGCAGGCGGTACGTCAGCGTGGCGCCGGAGCGCAGGGCGAGGTTCAATGCGCCGGCCTCGATGGCATCGCCGAGCACGCCGTGGGCGTAGCGGTCGGTCGGCTCGGCCAGCCAGGCCAGCGCGATGTCGCGTCCGGCGGCCGCGCGCGAATGCGGCAGGGCGCCTGGGGGTAGCGGTGGCAACGGCGGCACTTGCGCGGCCGCCACCGGTGCGGCTGAAACGATCTCCAGCGTCGGCGCGGCGGAAGCAGGCGGTGCCGGCAGCACGACGGCGGACAATAATGCCGCGAGGCAGGCCAGGCGTGTCATGCGACGGACTTGATGGGGTTTGTCATGTCGAGCAGGCCGCTGCCGAGCAGGCGGTCATAGTCTTCCGGGCGGTCCACATCCCACAGCGGCTCGGCTTCCGCCCAGCGCCAGCCGAGCCGCCGCAGGCGTTCGCGCGTTTGCGCCATGACCTGCGGCGTGCCCCAGTCGACGCCGGCGAACAGTTCCGGAGCCGCCCGGCGCAGGGCGATGAGGACGTAACCGCCGTCTTCGACCGGCCAGACGACGGCGTCGTGATCGTCCAGCAGCGCGGCGGCATGGCGAATGCGGTCCGGCGTCAGGGCCGGGCAGTCGGTGCCGACGAGGAGGACGCGTTCGTGCCTGCGCAACAGCGTCGCGCAGGCATGCAGCATCCGTGCGCCGACATCTCCCGCGCTCTGATCATGCAGCGGGACGCCGAAGCGCCGCCGGCATTCGTCGAAGAATGGATGGCTGCGATCGGGGGCGCAGAACAGCGACACCGGCCCGGCTGCCGCACCGGTCGCGGTGGCCAGCGTGCGCAGCGTGAGCCGGCGCTGCAGGTCTGCGGCGCCGTCCGCGCCGAGGCGCGGCGCCAGCCGCGTCTTGGCCGCGCCGGGCACAGGCGCACGGGCCAGCACCGCGACGGCGGTGCATTGCGCGCATGGCGGCGTTGCGGCGGCTTGCCGTGGAATAGCCACTGTCTGCGCCGCCGCGCCTTGCCCTGTGCCCCGAAGGAAATCCCCTTGGGGGACACGCAATGCACCGCCGTCGCACTCACGCGGAAAGTCCGACAGGCTGCTGGGCGCATAGCCGTAGTCCTGCGCCAGCCGCGCCGGATCGGCGCCGAAAAAATAGGCGAGGCGCAATCGCCACATCAGCAGGACGGTGCGCCAGAAGCCTTTCTGGTCCCAGCGCCGGCCGGAAGTGCGCACGCGCTGCCGCAGGCAGGCGGGCCGGCCGATGCGCTTGAGCGCGCGGCTCAGCGCGATGTCCTCCATGAGCGCAATGTCGGGGAAGCCGCCGCAGGCCGCGAATGCGGCGCGGCTGACGAACATCGCCTGGTCGCCGGTGGCGATGCCCGTCAGGCGCGAGCGCAGGTTCATGAGGCGGGCGATCAGCGGCAGCAGCGGATGGCGACCTTCGATGGCGACATCGAAGCGGCCCCAGGCATGGCCATCGGCAAGGGCTGTCTCGACGAGGCGGTCGGCGTCCGCCGTCAGGCGCGTGTCGGCGTGCAGGAAGAGCAGGCATGCGCCGCGCGCGGCCGCGGCGCCGGCATTCATCTGCCGCGCGCGGCCGCGCGGCGACGCGACGACGCGATCGGCGTGGGGCTGCGCCAGCGCCGTCGTGCCGTCTTCGCTGCCGCCGTCGGCGACGATGATTTCGACGCCGCGCGCGCGCAGCGGCGCGAGTGCGGCGAGCTGCGCCCCAAGGCCGTCCGCCTCGTTCAGCGTCGGCACGATGATGGACAGCATGGGCGGGGCCGTCATATCGGTGGACAGGCCGCGTCCCGCTCGACGAAACGGAAATCGGCGAAACCCGCGCGCGCTTCCTCGCCGGTGTTGTCGGTGTCGCTGGCGATGGCCAAGCCGGTGAGGCGGGACGGCGCATGGCCGAAGGCGCGCTGAAAATCAGCCGCCACGTCACGGCGCTCGTCGACCCAGCGCCCGGCGTCCGCGCCGCCCGAGCGCAGCACCAGCATGCGCGCCCGGTCGGTGTAGGCATTGGGCTGCCAGGTGCCGAGCGGATGGCGGTTGTCCCAGATGTAGTTGATGGCGGCATCCGGCACCTGGTCGCCGCGCAGCGCGCGCGCCAGGCCCAGTCCCATGCGCGTGCCGAAGCTCAGCGTCTCGGCCGGCACCTCGAAGCTCAGGTAGACGCGGGCGGCATAGTCGTCGCCGGACTTCCGCGTCATGTCGGCCGACGTGAGCGGGGCATCGATGCGCCAGCGCCAGCACAGTACCGGTGTATTGCCGAGATCGACCTGCAGCGTTCGCGCCAACAGCGCCATGCTTTTGACGGCATGGGCTTCCACGGCATGTACGCCGTCCCATTCGCGCAGGCGGTAGCGCGTCGGCGGCACCTTGGCGTCGAGTTGCTCCACCCGCCACGGCGCCGGCATGGCGCCGCCCGCGTCGGGCAGGAAGCGGCCGACCCAGACCGGTGCGGCCAGCAGGGGCAGCGGCAGCAGCAGCGCGCAGGCGGCCACGGTCCGGCGCATCGTTGCGGATGCCGTCATGCGCTTTTCGCCTGCCCGAGGGCGGAGCGCGCCGCCAGCAGCGGCGGCACGTCCTGCGCCGGCAGCGGCTTGCTGAAAAGATAGCCCTGCATTTCCTCGCAGTCGTAATTCTTCAGCAGGGCGGCCTGCGCCTCGGTCTCGACGCCTTCGGCGATCACCCGCAGGCCGAGCGAGTGGCCCAGGGCGATGACGGCCTGGACGATGGCGACATCGTTGCCGTCGTCCGTCATGTTGCGCACGAAGGACTGATCCACCTTGAGCTTGTCCAGCGGAAAACGCTTCAGGTAGGCGAGGGACGAATAGCCGGTGCCGAAATCGTCGATGGAAAGCTGCACGCCGATGGCTTTCAGTTCGCGCATCATGGCAATCGAGGTGTCGACGTCCTGCATCGCTGCGCTTTCCGTCACTTCGAGTTCGATGCGATGTGGCGCCAGCCCGGTTTCCGCGATGACGCTGCGGATCAGCTCGGGGAGATCCTTGTCGCGGAACTGGCGCGGCGAGATGTTGATCGCCATCGTCATGTCCGGCCAGCCGTCCGCCTGCCATTGCCTGGCCTGGGCGCAGGCGGTGCGGATCACCCACTCGCCGATCGGCACGATCAGCCCGGTTTCCTCGGCAAGCGGAATGAAGTGGGCGGGCGACACCGGGCCGCGTTGTTGATTGTGCCAGCGGGACAGCGCCTCGACGCCGATGGCGCGTCCTTCCGCGTCGACCTGGAGCTGGTAGTGCAGTTCCAGTTCCTGGCGGGTCAGCGCCTGGCGCAGTTCGTGTTCCAGCTCGAGCCTGTCCAGTGCCCGCGCGTTCAGCTCCTGCGAGTAGTACTGGATGCCGTTGCTGCCCTCGCGCAAAGCCTTCTGCAGCGCGCTCTCGGCGTTGCGCACCAGGGTGTCGGCTTCCGTGCCGTCCTGCGGAAAGCATGCCACGCCGATGCTGAAGGTGACGAACAGGTCGCGCCCCTCCACGTGCAAGGGCAATTCAGTTGCGGCGATGACACGCTCGACCAGGCGGGAGACCGAGCTGAGCGCCGCCTCGCCGCGCACCAGCATGGCGAACAGGTCGCCCTCGAAACTGAACAGTTCGCAGCGATGGGCGCTGCCGTCGCCTGGCACCTGCAGTTCGCCAAGGCGCTGCGCGGCGGCGACCAGCACCTGCTCCCCGAGGGCCGGTCCCAGGCTTTCGGTGATGCGCCGGAAGCGGTCCAGGCTGAGCAGCACGACGGCGCCTGCCTCCCCGCTGCCTGCAGAGGCGGCGAGATCATCGAAGAAGCGGCGGCGATTCGGCAGCCCGGTCAAATCGTCGTGATAGGCCAGGAAGAACAGCCGCTCCTCGGCGCGCTTGCGTTCGGTGATGTCGGACAGGTAGGCGTGGAAGACATCGTAGTCGTCGAGATAATGCACGCGGCAATCGAGCGTGCGGCCGTGGGCTTCGTACTGCCGGTTTTCCAGTCCGGCGCCGGAGGCCTTCAAGGCCGCGAGGCGCTGCGGCAGGTCGGCGGGGAAAAGGGCCTGTGGCCCCGCCGCTTCGATGCCCAGGCGCCGCAGCATGTCGATGGCGCCGGGATTGGCGTAGCGCACCGTGCCATCCGCATCCAGGCGGAAGACGGGACTCGGATTGCGCTCTGGAAACATGGCCAGGCGACGGCGTTCCGCGCCCTCGGCAAGATAGGCGCGTGCGAAGTAGCCGCCGACCAGCGCCACGCCCAGCAGCGCGGCGCTGAAGGCGATGACCCAGGCGTAGATGCGGGCAATGGCGTCTTCGGCCCGGGTGCCGCGTTCGACGACGTCCACGCGGACCGCGCTGGCAAGCTGCTCCGCGTTGCCATTGATCTGGATGCACAGCTTGGTGATGTCACGCAACAGGTCGAGCGCCCGCCCGGGGTCGGGCCGAGCGTGCAACGCTTCATCCAGTTGGCCGACCAGCGACTTGATCGGCGGGTACTGCATCTCGATCTGCGCCAGCCTGCCATCGTCGGGAAAGGCCGTGCGCAGGGCCTGCAGCCCGTGGGCGATGGCGTCCTCGTTGTCCCGTTTTCGCTCGAGGAAGAATTCGCGGTCGCGGAAGACGTAGTTCTCGTAGGAGATCGGCTCGATGGCGGCCACTTGCGCCTTGAAGGCCTCGATCGTCTTGAGGAGCCGGATGTCGCGCTCGACCAGTCCCCGCGTCGCGTTGACGGCAATGCTGCCCTGGTGGATGACCAGCGCGGACAAGGCGACGCCGCCGGCGAAGATCGCCGCGTAGAGCGCGATCACCGTCTGCCGCAGACTGAGTTTCATGCGGCTTGCCGATCAGGCCTCGCCGCGCGCCGGATAGTCCACCTTGATGACGAAGTCCAGCCCGCCGAGGATTTCCTTGAAATGCGGCCGCGCGAAGGGCATGGTGCTGATGGAGCCCCAGTAGAGCGTGCCGTCCGGGCGCACGAGGAACAGGCCCGGCTCGCTGAACAGCGCCGGCTCCTCGATGCCGGCCGAGGTCTTGCCGCGGCTGGTCGACACGTAGAGATCCCAACTGCGCGCCATCTCGATCGACAGGCCGTAGCCGAGGTTCAGGTTGGCCAGCCCCCAGTTGTCACGGGCTGCCTCGGCGCGCTCGCGCGTGTCGCTGCTCAGCACCTGGATGCCGACGCCGCGCGTGGCGAACTCGGCGACGAGCTTGTCCAGTTCGCTGACGTAGGTCTTGCAGATCGGGCAGTGCAGGCCGCGGTAGAAGACGACGAGCGTGAAGCGCTCGGGTTTCTGCGCGGCGAGGTCCCAGTCGCCGGCAAGCGTCGGCACGCGCAGGGCGGGGACGGGTTGGCGGGGCATGAGTCTGCTCATGATCATGCCTCCTGCTGGGCCGTCCCGAAGGGGGCATGCGCCCCCCTGGGGGGCAGCGAACGAATGTGAGCGTGGGGGCACATGTGATGTCTCCTCTCTGTGGTGATGGTCATGTCTTGCAACCGGCGACGGCGACGGCCTGCAGAACTTCGCCGCTGTCGGCATCCTGGATGAAGGCGGCCACGCCGGCACGGTTGAAGTCTACCCCGTTGCCTGGCGCGAACGTGTGGCTGAGTGCGATGCGCCCGTCGGCGCCGACCGGCAGCGGGCCCTGCCATTGGCGCACGACGAAATCGTGCTGCAGCCGCGCGCCGCGGTTCTCGCCCGCCTCGACGGCGCTGCTCAGGCCGTTCTCGTACAGCGCCAGATAGGCCTCGGCGCGGCCCTTGCGCGGCAGCACCTCGCCGGTCAGTTTGGCGGCCCAGCCGCCCGCAGCGCCACTGCCCACGGCCAGCACGAGTTTCGCCTGGAGCGGCTGACCGGCGCGCTTGCGCACGGCCTCGTCGAAGGCGGCGGCGCTGTGCCAGGGGCGGAAATCCCGTCCGTTCAGCATGACCTGCGGCGTATACACGACCCGCCCGCCGCCGCGATTGACCATGTCGCGCTGGCGCTGGCTGAAGCGCGCCTGGGCGAAGCGGTCGCGCCAGCCGATGTAGTCCCAGTAGTCGACATGCAGCGCGAGCGGCACGAACCTGCCGGGGACCTGCTGCGACAGCCAGCGGTCGGCCGGCGGGCAACTGCTGCAGCCTTCCGAGGTGTACAGCTCGACCAGCGGCACGGAAACGGTTTCGGCGCGGGCGACGCATTCGGCCGCGCCCGCCGAGGCGGACAGCAGGGCTGCGGCAAAAGTCAGCCCCTGCAATACGGCGGCAGTTTTCACAAGAAACACGCCGGGCCGTCCTGACCGAAGGAAATCCCTGTGGGACAAGTGTTTCTTGGCCCCTTGAGGGGAGAGCGCTGCGAAGCGGCGCTTTCGGGGTGGGCTCACTGTAGCCTCCAGGCGTGGTAGCGCGCCACCCATTCGAGCAGTTTCTGCGGCGCGTGCGCCTTCTTCCAGTTGCCGGCGGCGGCCTTGTTGGCCTCGGCCAGCGTCGGGTAGATGTGGATGGTGCCGAGGATCTTGTTCAGGCCCAGCCCGTGGCGCATGGCGGCGACGTACTCGGCGATGAGGTCGCCGGCGTGCTCGCCGACGATGGTGACCCCGAGGATGCGGTCCTTGCCCGGCGGCGTGATCACCTTGACGAAGCCGTGCGCCTCCGAATCGGCGATGGCGCGGTCGAGGTCGTCGAGGCCGTACAGCGTGACCTCGTGCGGGATGTTTTTCTCCTTCGCCTCCTGCTCGTTGAGGCCGACGCGGGCGACCTCCGGGTCGGTGAAGGTGGCCCAGGGGATCACCGAGTAGTCGGCCTTGAACATTTTGAAGGTGCCGAACAATGCATTCACCGCGGCGTACCAGGCCTGGTGCGAGGCGGTGTGCGTGAACTGGTAGGGGCCGGCGACGTCGCCGCAGGCGTAGATGTTGGGATACAGCGTCTGCAGGTATTCGTTGGTCTCGACGGTGCGCGTCTTCGCCAGCGGAATGCCGAGTTCCTCCAGGCCGTAGCCCGTCGTGTTGGCGACACGGCCGACGGCCACCAGCACCTCGTCGAAGGGAATGCGCACCTCGCCACCCCCGGGCGCGCCGACATGCTCGCAGACCAGCAGCTTCTCGCCGTTTTCCACGAGGAAGCGCAGCGCCTTGTGCCCGGTGCGCACGTCCACGCCTTCCATGCGGAAGCGCGCCGTCACCATCTCGGAGACCTCCGGGTCTTCGCGGATCATGATGCGCGGCAGCATCTCGACCTGGGTCACCTGCGAGCCGAAGCGGGCAAAGCACTGCGTCAGCTCGCAGCCGATCGGCCCGCCGCCCAGCACCAGTAGCCGGCGCGGCAGCTTGCGCAGTTCCCACAGGTTGTCGGACGTGAGGTAGCCGATGTCTTCCAGTCCGGGAATCGGCGGCACGAAGGGGCGCGCGCCGGCGGCGATGACGATGGCGCGGGTGGTCAGGGTCTGCGTCCCTGCCGCGGTCTTCACCTCCACCGCCCAGGGCGAGACGATCTTCGCTTCGCCCTGCAGGCAGTCGACGCCGAGCGTCGTGTAGCGCTCGACCGAGTCGTGCGGCTCGACCGCCTGGACGACGCCCCGCACCCGCTCCATGACCTCGGCGAAATCGAAGTCCACCTGGGCGCGCCGCATGCCGAACTCGCGCGCCCGCTCGGCGTGGGAGAGGAATTTGGCGGAGCGGATCAGCGCCTTGGAGGGCACGCAGCCGGTGTTGAGGCAGTCGCCGCCCATGCGGTGCTTCTCGATCAGCGTCACTTTCGCCTTCACTGCGGCGGCGATGTAGGCGGTCACCAGTCCCGCGCTGCCGGCGCCGATCACCACCAGGTTGCGGTCGAACTTCGCCGGCCGCGGCCAGTCGGCCAGCGCCTTCTTCGCCTTGATGGCGGCGACGATCTTCTTCGCGATCAGCGGGAAGACGCCG
>WBZL01000454.1_pt1 | contig 45890 bp, 57 predicted proteins | sample 5204291 | NCBI WGS metagenome assembly WBZL01 (sample SAMN12344345, study PRJNA552823) | activated sludge metagenome | biome: Activated sludge suspended growth; feature: Nitrification reactor; material: Wastewater; isolation source: activated sludge from nitrification reactor of wastewater... | reverse complement strand
TCAGGAGATTGTTCAAAATCAGCATTCGTTGACCTACGCAATGCTTTCCATGCTAATTCTGTGGATTGTGGTTTATATTTTTTTTCTTGTTGTTTGTAATCATTTAATCGCGCTTGCAGTTCTTGCCAAAATTCTTCTTCCATTTTTTTAGCAAACTCTGCTTCCGCCACGCCCCAATCGTATAGTTTCTTTTGGTATAAATCACGAACACCTACATGGTCTTTAATTATTTTATACATCTGAGGCTGTGTGTATGATGGATCATCGCCTTCATTGTGTCCCCATTTTCTGTAACACACCATATCCACAAACACATCTTTATTAAAACGTTGACGATATTCTGCGGCGAGCTCTGCGACGTACGTTACGCATTCAACATCATCACCGTTTACATGAAATACAGGTGCTTGAATGGTAGATGCAATAGAGGTACAATAATTAGAAGTACGCGCATCGTCAAAATCTGTTGTAAAACCAATTTGGTTATTGATAACAAAATGAATGGTGCCGCCAACTGTATAGCCTTTTAGCGATTGCATTTGCAATACTTCATACACAATACCTTGTCCTGCAACCGCAGAATCGCCATGTATAGTAATCGGTAAAATTTTATCGTAGTCAGACTCATAAATTGCATCTGCTTTAGCACGACAATAACCTTGCACTACTGGATTTACAGCCTCTAAATGCGATGGATTAGGTAGTAAATTAATATACACTTCTTTTCCGTCCATTGTGTCATATTGCGATGAATAGCCTAAGTGATATTTCACGTCGCCGGTGCCACTAGAAAAATCATTTGGTGCAACACCTTCGAACTCTGAAAATACTTGTTCGTATGTTTTACCAACGATATTTGTCAACACATTCAAACGGCCGCGATGTGCCATGCCTATAACTATTTCTTCTACTCCATGATTTGCAGCGATGTTAATCATAGCGTCTAATGCAGGAATAGTGGACTCGCCGCCTTCCAAAGAAAATCGTTTTTGACCAATATATTTTGTTCCTAAAAATCGTTCTAAAACCTCACCATCATTCAGTTTAGACAGAATTCTTTTTTTCTTTTCAATTGGATGTTCATAAGCAATATAACCATGTTCGATTTGCTCGCGCATCCAAGCCCGTTCATCTCTATCTAAAATATAATTGTATTCCCATCCTATGGTGCGGCAATATATTTTTTGTAATCGCTCAATAATGGTACGCAATGTAGCTCTTCCGATGCCTATTTCTTTACCAGCATAAAACTCAACATCTAAATCAGATTCTTCTAAACCAAAAAAGTGCAAATCTAAGTCGGCATGTCTGTCTTTTCGAGGTCGCAACGGATTCGTTACAGCTACTAAATGCCCTTTATTTCGATATCCTGAAATAAGTTTTAGTACTTTAAATTCTTTTGGAGACACAGCATTGGCATTTGTGGCTTGCGTGTCAGCATTAGCATTTTCGCTATTTATAGCGCCTTTTTCACCATATTTATAAGCTAAATCAAAACCAGCAAAGAATTTTTTCCATTCAGCATCAACGGAATTTTGGTCTTTTAAGTAGTCTTTATAGAGAGCATCGATATAACTTGGATGTGCATTCGACAAGATGGATAAATCTTCCATATTATGTATATATTATATTCAGACAACAAATATCGTGCTTTTTAGCTTATAATCACATTAAAAAAGCTTATTTTATGATAGATTAAATCAATAAAAAGAATAAAAAAGTACACAATTAACCTAAAATTCATTTTTTTAATCTAAATGATTGATTATCTTTGCACACTCAAATTTATAGAAATGGCACATCATAAGTCAGCAAAGAAAAGAATCAGACAGACGGTAAAACGCAGATTGGAAAACCGTTATCATGGTAAAACCACGAGAAATGCATTGCGCAAATACTTAGGTTTATCAGATAAAAACGAAGCGGAAAAATCTATGTCTGCAGTAGTTGCAATGGTAGATAAATTGGCTAAAAGAAACCAAATCCACAAAAACAAAGCTAGTCATTTAAAGTCTGCTGTAATGAGACATTTAAATGCGTTAAAAAAATAATTCCATTTTTTTTATGGAAAATAAGTAATTGGTGTATCTCAATGGTACACCAATTTTTATTTTATGTACACACCAGCAAAGCTCAGTATAAAATCGTGGGCAGAAGAAGATAGACCTCGCGAAAAACTTCTATTAAAAGGAAAACACAGCTTATCCGATGCTGAATTACTCGCCATTATTATCGGCGCAGGAAATACAGAAAATAGCGCAGTAGAGCTATCCAGACAAATCCTCGCTGCAGTACACAATGATTTATTTGAATTAGGTAGAAAACCACTCGATTTTTTAATGCAGTTTAAAGGCATTGGTGAGGCTAAAGCCATATCTATTGCTGCTGCCTTAGAACTTGGCAGAAGACGAACGATTGCAGAAAGTAAACCACAAGACGGTATTATTTCCTGCAAGGCAGCATTCGAAATTATTTCACCAATTTTGTCTGACTTGCCTTATGAAGAATTTTGGATTATTTGCTTAAAAAGAAATAATCGTTTTATTTCGAAACATAAAATTAGCACTGGTGGTGTTTCAGGTACAGTGGTTGACATGAAAATCGTTTTTAATATTGCCATAAAAGAATTAGCGAGTGGCATTATTCTATGTCATAATCATCCATCAGGCAATTTGAATCCGAGCGATCAAGATATCAGATTAACAAAACAAGCTGTAGAAGCAGGGAAATTATTTGACATCACAATTGTCGATCATATCATTATTGCGCATAACAATTTTTACAGTTTTACAGAAAATAACAATATGTATTTTTAATTATTTAGTGTGTTGAATTCTAGTCAGCTGAATTCAAATCATAAGTGCGACAATTAATATTTAATACAATGGCAATTGATTGTCTATTTCTTTTGCGTATGCAATAATGCCACCATTAAGATTATACACGTTACGATATCCATTATCTAATAAAAGCTGCACTGCTTTAGCGCTACGCATACCAGTCTTACAATGCACTATTACTTTTTTCTCTTTTGAAATTAAATCCATTGATTGTTTTAACTGATGCAATGGAATATAAATTCCACCTAAATTAACAAGATTATATTCATGTTGCTCGCGCACATCTATTAGTTGAATATCTTCCTTGGTATCGAACATTTCCTTTAATTGCTGCACACTAATTTCATTTGTAATACTTGATGTTGCTCCGCAAAATAAATCAACATCAGTAAGTGCTTTTATTGTTGGATTGTCGCCAGTTAAAGGATTGTTTTTATCTTTTGAAATAGTAAATATTTTACTGGAAAAATGCAATGCATCAAATATAAATAGGCGACCACTTAAAGGTGTGCCTATGCCAGAAATAACTTTTATTACTTCATTGGCTTGCATACTTCCAATAATTCCTGGCAATACACCAAGCACGCCTGCTTCTGCACAATTTGGTATTGTGTTCGGTGCTGGTGGCACAGGAAAAATATCTCTATAATTTGGTCCTTCTTTATAATTAAACACAGATACTTGTCCTTCAAATTGTAAGATGGAGGCATACACATTTGGAATATCACTAAATACACAAGCATCGTTGACTAAATATCGTGTTACAAAATTATCGGTTCCATCAGCAACGATATCAAAAGATGAAAATATCTCGAGTGCGTTTTTTGCACTTAATTGTTGCTGATAAGTAATTATGTGTATATACGGATTTATTGCTAATAATTTTTTTTTCGCCACATCTACTTTTGGCTTTCCAATGTCATCGATGGTGTATAATATTTGTCGCTGCAAGTTACTTTCCTCCACTGTATCAAAATCTATAATTCCAATAGTGCCAACGCCTGCAGCTGCTAAATACAATAACAATGGGCATCCCAAACCACCAGCACCAACCACTAGCACTTTAGCTTGTTTTAATCTTAGTTGGCCTTCCATACCAAACTCTTCGATAAGTAGATGCCTTGAGTAGCGTGCTATTTCTTCTGGTGACAATTGAATTTCTTGCATTTTTTATGCATTACATTTACAATACAAACATAGTTATTAAAGATTAATTACATCTAAAAAAATGATTTTAGCATTAAACAAAAAACACTCACATAAAGTGAGTGTTTAGTATATAAAAGTATTTTTTTAATCTACTTCAGAAGAAACATAAAAACCTTTTTCAGATGTTGCGCTAATATTTCCATCTGATGCTGTTAGTTTTACGCTGTACCAACCATCAGTTTCATAGGTATGTTTTGGATGTAATGAGTGAGACTTTGGCGTGCCATCACCAAAATCCCATTCATAGGAAACTGCACCTATTGAGGTGTTATTAAAAGTCAACTCATTATCAGTATAAGGCTCAATAGGCAAGTCAAAATTAGCTACTAAATTAGCAGAAGGATCCAAACATTTTTTCTTGCAAGAAGTGGCGAATATTGCTAAAGCAATAAATAGTATTCCAAATATTTTTTTCATAGGATTAATTTTTAAAATGGGAATTCAATTTTCATAATAGATGTTGCGGTGGATTTTCCATTGGTAGATTTCAATTTTACTTCTGCATCTCCACTAACTCCTATAACACGCGTAGGGTTTGTTTCTGTGGAGGTTTGGCCATTGCCAAAATCCCATAGATAAGAAGTGGCACTTGTTGAAGTATTGGTAAACTCAATAGTTGCGCCTCCTTCGACATAACCAGTGATTTCATACGTAAAGGAAGAAGTGACGCCCGCAGGCTCCACACATTTCTTTTTACACGAGGTGCTAATCATTACTACAGCAAGTAATGAAATAGCCATAAGATACTTGACTTTTTTCATAATTTTATTTTTGGTTAATAAAAATAAATATAGTATAATTTTTTTTTAAAAGCAACACCAAAAAAATATTATTAATAAAACGAAGAGAGATAAAAAGTATGTATGGTACTTCAATTAAACAATTGCATGCATGAGTAGCTTCATTTCTTGTTGCATACGAATGGCTTCTACTCTTGCTCTCTCAGCAAAATCTTTTCCATTAGAAGCATAAATGATGCTGCGTGTTGCGTTCACCAAAAGGCCGTAGTCTTTATTCATGCCAAATTGAGAAAGTGCTTGCAAATCGCCGCCTTGTGCGCCAACGCCTGGCACTAGAAAAAAATGATCAGGGCAAAACTTGCGAATGTCTTTAAAATATAATGCTTTTGTTGCGCCAATGACAAACATCATATTATCTGATGTGCCATATTGCATACACTTTTCCATTACATTTTGGTATAATGGTTTTTTATTGCTTTTTAGAAATTGAAAATCTTGAGCGCCTTTATTTGATGTTAAGCCTAAAACGATTACCCATTTATTTTTTATCTCTAAAAATGGTTTTATGGAATCTTCGCCCATGTACGGAGCAATCGTAATAGCGTCAAATGGCATATTTTCCAAAAATGCTTTTGCGTACATATTTGATGTATTACCGATATCGCCTCGCTTGGCATCTGCTATTTTAAAAATGTGATTAGGTATATGCTGTACTGTTTTTTCCAATGTTTCCCAGCCTTTTGCGCCATACATTTCATAAAAAGCAATATTAGGTTTATATGCCACACATACATCGTGCGTAGCTTCGATGATTTGCTTATTAAACTCTAAAATCGGATTTTTATATTTTAATAAATGCGGTGGAATCTTTGTAATATCTGTATCTAAACCAACGCACAAGTATGATTTCTTTTTCTTGATTTGTTGAATAAGTTGCTTACGAGTCATGTATAATGATAGTACTATTTTTTTATAAAAATCTACACTGCAATTACGGCAACAATTTCTGGAACAAAGTTTTTTACGGTTGCTTCTACGCCTGCTTTCATTGTAGAAGCGCTCATTTTACAGGATTCGCATGCGCCTACTAATTTTACTTTTGCAATAAAATCATTTGTCACTTCTATCAATTCGATATTGCCACCATCAGATTGTAGAAATGGTCGAATGTTATTTAAAGCCATTTCTACTTTGGTGTGTAAATCTTGATTATGTATTTGCTCTGTCATTGCTATAAAGTTACGACATTACTTCTGCATTTGCATTTTGCACAGCTATTTGTCTTGCTACTGTTTGTGCCAGTTGTTCAAATGCTGCTGCGGCAATTGTTGCAGTTTGTAATGCGATTGGTTTTCCTAAATCACCACCTTCGCGAATATCTTGCTCGATGGGCAATTCGCCTAAGAATGGCACTTCAAATTGTTGTGCCAACAAGCGACCACCACCTTTGCCGAATATATAATACTTCTTATCTGGCAGTTCTAATGGCGTAAAGAAAGACATATTTTCTACCACGCCTAATACGGGCACGTGAATAGACTCTAACTGATAGAAGGCAATTGCTTTACGAGCATCAGCCATGGCTACTTCTTGTGGTGTGGTCACCACTACTGCGCCTGTAACTGGCACTAATTGCGCTAAAGTCAAGTGAATATCACCAGTACCAGGCGGCAAATCCAAGATTAAATAATCTAATTCTTCCCAAAGCACGTCTGTAATTATTTGTCGCAATGCTGATGTTGCCATTGGTCCGCGCCACGCTACTGGTTGCTTATCTTGAATTAAAAAACCAATAGACATAACTTGCATACCTAAATAGTCGACAGGTACAATCTTGTTTTTGTCATCTACTTTTTGAATAGAAGGTCGTGCATTTTGCAAACCTAACATTGTTGGAATTGATGGTCCATATATATCGGCATCGATTAAGCCTACTTTTGCACCAGTGCGCAATAGTGCTAATGCCAAATTTACGGACACAGTAGATTTGCCTACACCACCTTTACCTGATGCTACCGTTATGATATTTTTTACAGAAGGTAAGATATCCGATTTTACATCGCGCAATGTCGTTACTCTGGAGCTGAAGTCGATTTCTACTTTCACATCGTTAGATACAAGCTGTGCAATCGCATTTCTGCAATCATTTTCCATTTGTTCTTTGAGTGGACAAGCTGGCGTAGTCAATTCTATTGTAAATTTGATTAAGTCATCTGTAAATGATAAATCTTTTATCATTTTCAGAGAAACCAAGTCTTTTTTGAAATCTGGATCTTCTACTTGCGATAAGGCATGTATGATTTGTTGTTCAGTGAATTTCATCTAAAAAAATTAATACAAAAATACAAAGAATAGCAGTATTTAAGAAGTTGTATTTATGTAAAGATTAGATAAAGCCTAAGGTCAAATCATTACAATCGAGGATTTTTTAAGTATTTCTCTATTGTGTTTGTAAATAATATAGCTAAATAGATTTGTGATCGTTTTCTATTTTTGATATAAATTTATCGATGATGGCTACTGTTTGTTGTGGATTTACCATGTGATATAAATGCTCTCTAAACAAATCTTTGTCAGCATAGTTTGTAACATCAATAATTTCGACATCATATTCATTTTCATAAATACGAGGAACAAACTTTGCGACGCCATCTCTTTCGCTTTTTAATATCAATATTGGAATATTATGAATTTTGGAATTGACCAAGCTCGTTTGTTTGTCAAACTGAATGGATTCCTTTAATGCAGAATACACTTGAATGCCAAATACTTTTGCCGGCACTTTATTCAAAGCTTTTTCAATAGGAATTCGATTGAGATGTGGCAATGAATCCATATTCGACATCAAAAATACTATTCTGCTTTTAATCAAATCCCAAATCGCATTAGTGTTTGACTCTTCTTTGCCTACTAGTGTTTTGGCTAAGTTGATGCCACGCTTGCGCACTCCTGATTTTGAGTCTAATGGCGCCACTCTTCTAAATGATAATACTAATGATTTCTCAATAGGATTTTCTGTAAATGACATCGAAGGTATTATGACATTATCTAAAAAACCAAGCAAGGCATGTTTGGCTTCTTCACCAAAAAATGGATTAGCACCGATTCTGCCTCTCAAATATTTTTTTACATTTTTATAATCATTTGGATTTTTATCCATCATCAAGAAATAGATATTACCCATAGAATGATCAAAGAGATAAACAGGGTGACCTTTTGCACCAAAAAATCCAATTACAGCATCAATATTTTGTGCAACGTGTTTTGAATAATCATCTAAAGGCAAATCTGTCGGAATAGTGCCATAGTGCATCGCTGCTGCAATATATTTTGTAGTAGGAATCGTCGTTAATAAACCATCATAAGAATTTAAGCCTAAAAAACCATGCACCATAACGATGACTGGTAATTTTACTTTTGCATTCTCTTTATAAGGATAAGTTACATCTACACGTATCTTACTAACACCATAAGGTGTTTCGCGTTTTATTTCAATTTGTGGCCACGTCAAAGCTGTATCATCAATAAATACAGCAACACGTTCTTCAACATTTTCGATATAACGAATAAAACTTGGGCTTTCGTGCTCTTTTCCCGTAGTGCTATACAACCATGCCAAAGGACGTCTCTTATCTGCTTTAGTGGCAAGAAATGCAATGCGTTTCGTTTGCAATAAAAACTGTGGTGTAACCGTTATCTTTTTTTCGCCTGAAATATTGACGACATCTATTATCTTATCCGATTGAAAAGCAGAGGAATTTCGCTCTATAGCGCCAATGCTACCTTTAGGATTCGATGCCATAAACACATAATCAAATCCTGTTTTATTATTCGCCTGTAAAAATCCCTCCAAAGTATCATTCAGCGTTGTAGCATAAGCATCAATATCTTGCATATTATCAAAATCTGCTAAAATTTGATTAGGCGTAATGAAATTCTTTTGAAGTAATTTCTCTAAAAAAACAGTAGCAGTAAATACATTCTCTAAATTTTCTTGACTCTTTAATGGAGAGTTTAAAAAAGTATAAAATACATTTTCTGGTTTTTTTATTTTTTGATAGAAATGTACTATTTGTTGATAGGCGCCTGCAGGCGATTGTCCATGAGAAAGACACACTAAAAACTTTTGTTTTTTTAGTGTTACTTGATTCGCTGCATTAATAAAATCTTTGCTTACTGCCTTGTCAAAGTCTATTTGCGTTTTGAAATATCTGGTGTCTGGCGCTGCATAATTTGCCTGATGCTCTTGTTTCATATTTTTCTGAAAGGTCTAAAAATAGAAAAATAAAGTGATTATGCATTCGAATTATTATTGATGCATATCAATTTTTAAAAATTTAATTACATAGCTAAAGAATATTCCTTTTCATTAAAGACAAAAAAATACAAAGTATTTACTTGCTTTATTTCATAAATGTAAGATTTAATATAAAAAAGTGAAAAAATAATGAGATTTGCTTTGACAAATTGATACAAATAAGATAAATTTAAATTCAACAACCGCTAACTATGAAAAAATGGATACTTCGTATCATGGCTATTCTGCTTGTACTGATAATAAGTGGAATAGCCTATTTAAAATTTGCACTGCCAAATGTTAAAGCACCAGAAAATTTAAAAATTACGGCAACACCGGAAATGATTAAGCGTGGTGAATATTTAGCTAATTATGTTACGATGTGTGTTGATTGTCATTCGACAAGAGACTGGTCTAAATTTTCTGGACCACTCATCGAGAGCACCATCGGAAAAGGTGGAGAGGCATTCTTGCATGAGTATGGTTTTCCTGGCAATTTTTATTCTAAAAACCTAACACCTTTTAATTTAAAAACTGGACTGATGGTGAGTTATTGCGAGCCATCAGCTGTGGTGTTGATAAAGATGGTAATGCATTTTTTCCAGTAATGCCCTATCCAAATTATAGCAAGATGGACAAGGACGATATCATTGCTATTATTGCTTACTTGCGTACTTTACCTTCGATAGAAAATACAACTAAAGAATCGAAAGCAGATTTTCCTGTGAATTTAATTTTAAATACAATGCCAAAAGATGCTACATTTTCGGAACGGCCTTCGAAAGATAATTTTGTACGTTATGGCGAATACATGACAAACGCTGCATCTTGTATTGAATGTCATACGAATGTAGTACGAGGCGAAAAAATAAAAGGAATGGAATTTGGTGGCGGCAGAGAATTTACTTTTCCTGGCAATAAGAAAATTGTATCATCGAATATTACGCCCGACAAAGAAACGGGCATTGGCTATTGGACGGAAGATATGTTTGTCGCTAAATTCAAATTGTATGCAGACAAATCAAAATTGCAAGACTACAAGTCGCCAAAAGATTTTCAAACCATAATGCCTTGGTCACAATATGCAGGCATGGACACTGTTGATTTAAAAGCAATTTATGCCTATTTACAAAGCATAAAACCAATAAAAAACAAAGTCATTTCTAATCCAGAAAATTAAACCATTGGAATTTTTTCCAAAATATTTTTTGCTACAATAAAAAACTGCAAATACAAGGACATATCATTTTTTGGTATTTGCTTTACCACATTTAGTTTTTCTTTCAATGGATCGACTTGTGCGCCGTATTTCCAAAAGCGATAACAAACATGTGGACCAGTTGCCAAGCCTGTACTGCCTACATAACCAATGACTTGCCCTTGCTGTACGCGCACGCCATTGCGAATGCCACGTGCAAATCTACTCATGTGTAAATACTGCGTTTCATACACTTTATCATGTCTTATTTTTACGTAGTTGCCATTGTTTTGCGTAAACTGCGCAGCAATGACAATACCACTTGCTGTGGCAACAATCGGTGTGCCTTGTGGTGCAGCAAAGTCGGTTCCCAAATGCGCTTTTTCTACTTGTAAAACAGGATGAAATCGATGCAAATTGAATCGCGAAACAATGCTGCCGCCTTTCTGTAATGGTGATTTTATGAATGCCGTTTTAAGGTATTTCCCATTTTCGTCTGTGTACTGATAACTGCTATCATCATCTATAAAATAATCAACGGCATAATATTGTTTCTTTTTAGTTTTACAGCAAATAGCTTGCACATGACCATAATCTAAAAATCGGCCGTTAATACTCAATTGGTCATATACAAATTGCAGTGTGTCGCCTTTGCGTAGATTAGCGACATTAAATTTGCCATTATATGCTTTGCTTAATTTCTCAATTATTTTTGGGTCGATATGATGCTCTTTAAATGTTTTCGCTACTGATTTTTGAATAACTGCTGCAAATTTTATCGCTGTCGTGTCTATTTTCTTTTCATACACAGCAACCTGCAAAGGATGATAAAGAATTGGAATTATTTTTTTTGTTTTTTTCTTTTTTTTCTTAGACAATACGACAATATCTTCTTGCACTTTATTAAACGGTACATAGCTTGTATCTGTACAGTTGGTGATGATATACTCAAAATCAGAAATCTTAAAAATTAGATACTGTAACAACGACGAGCTGTCTGTTTCTTTGGTGATGGTGAAGTACTTTTGTCGGCTGGTGATATGTGTAAAATCAGTATAATCTTTTGTGTCTTGAATAAATTGAGCATATTGATATTTATCCAATTTTAGCGTGCGAAATAATTTCTGCAAATTATCTCTTCTGTTTAATTCTTTTTCTTTTACACATAAACTATCAACATCAATTCCTAAAAATTCAATGGCAACTGGGTCGATACATTCTTGTGGAATGGTGTCTTTCTGTAGCTCAGAAGTATTGGCTGCTTGTTTTTTATTTGACGTAGAACAAGCTATCATCAAGACAGAAATTAAAATAAAATAGGATAGCTTTTTCATGTTGGGTTTGCAATAATATATTTCGTTGAAATCAAAGATTTCATTAGATAATTAGATAAAAAAATTGTTATATGCGGCGTTTAATAAAATACTAAGATACAAAATAAATAGCAAAAAAGAAAAACTGTCTGTGTTAGGAAGTAAGGTAAAACATCACAGGAATAGCCAACAACAACCTAATGAATTCTAAATAAGCTGGCCATACTTTATATTCAAACAAAGTACCGATAGAAATAGTGGACAAAACAATTAATGTGATGCCTGCTAACTGCTGATAAATATCAAACTTGGCAATACCAAATAAGAAATAGGAAACAAATGCCAACAAAGTTAAAAACTGGATACAAATATAAATATGTTGATTAGGTCGTGCATCTGCATCATATAACTTTCTGTTTTTATCGATTTCTTTTGGCACAATTGCACCACCTAAATAGTCAGGTCGCCAGCCAGGTGGTTTTAACAACACAAAAAAGAAATCTTTTATATTTTTCACCTTAACTATTTGCTGTAAAATCCAGCCATAATAATCAAAATTAGCCACTGCAATATTCCAACTTTTTAATTGCGAAGTTATTCCATAATGTACTTCCTCTTCTTCCTTTTGAAAGGTGCCAAATATTCTGTCAAAAATTATAAATGTGCCTCCGTGATTTTTATCAATATATTTTGGATTAATGCCATGATGGACACGATGATGTGATGGCGTATTAAACACAAATTCAAACCACGACGGAAGCTTGCCGATTAGGCGCGTATGTATCCAAAATTGATATAGTGTTTGTATTTGAGAAATTACGATAAATGAAAGTGGATCGAAGCCGAAAAATGCCAATGGCAAATAAAACCAGAAAGAGCCAAATACTTGCGTAGCTGATTGTCGCAAAGCTACCGACAAATTGTATTCTTCGCTTTGATGATGTACGACATGCGTGCCCCAAAGTACGCTGATTTCGTGCGATAAGCGATGAAACCAATAGTAGAAAAAATCAACTCCAATTAGCAATAAAATCCAAGTGTACCACGTGTTCGGAATGCTTGCAATACGATAATTTTCATAAATCCAAATATAGACACCAATATTTAACAACTTGAGCAACACACCTGTTACTTGCTGCACAATGCCTGTATTTATATTACTTATTGTATCGTTTAAGCGATACAAGTTTGTCTTTTTTATTTTATCAATGATTATTTCTACAGCGATTAAAACAAAAAATGCAGGTATAGAATAAACGATAAGTGATTTCATGCAAATAGTTATGTTATTTGTTATAAAAAGTAACACACTTAATATCCATAAATATAGTGTTTTAGGCTGATGTATTTACAAATAATGGCATCTATAACACAGCGATCGTCGAATTATTTTTCCGATTCTATGAAAATATATAAATCTTCGCTATCGCGTTTCATCCAGTAGTTTTCGCGCGCAAATTTTTCCATTTGATCGATGCCAGAAAACAACTCGCGTTGCTCTCTTTTTATTGTGGCAATTTCTTTTTTGTAATAAGATTCTTCTTTTTCTAAATCGCGCAATTGCATGTATAACCTTGATTGCGAAATCAAGGTGTTTTGAGAGAAAAACAATAAGTAAATAAAATAAGCTGCAAATAACATAAAAAACTTATTCCGCAAAAACGGAGGAATTTTTTCTTTTAATGCTGGATCTATTATTGGCATGTTGTAAAAGTAGTAAGATATCGGCAATTGGCCTATCTTATTTTGTAAACTTTTGTGTATTAAAAAACGCCTCACAATAATTGTAAGGCGTTTGTGTTTATCTTTAAAATATTTTAAAAGAAGCGATATGCTTTTCCAGGATAATATGCTTCTTCGCCTAATTCCTCTTCGATACGTAGCAATTGGTTATATTTTGCCATACGGTCGCTTCGTGATGCAGAGCCAGTTTTTATTTGTCCGCAATTTAATGCAACAGCCAAATCTGCGATCGTGCTATCTTCGGTTTCGCCACTTCTATGGCTCATTACGGAAGTATATCTATTTCTGTGTGCTAAGTCAACTGCTTCAATGGTTTCTGTCAAAGAGCCTATTTGGTTTACTTTTACCAAAATAGAATTAGCGATATTATTTTTTACGCCTTCACTTAAGCGTTTTACATTGGTTACAAATAAATCGTCGCCTACTAATTGGCATTTATTTCCGATGGTTTCTGTCAACAATTTCCAGCCTTTCCAATCATCTTCTGCTAAGCCATCTTCGATAGACACAATTGGATATTTTTTTACCCATTTTGCCCAATAATCTACCATTTCTTCACTTGTCAATATCTTATTGTCTGATTTATGGAATATGTATTTTTTCTTCTTCGCATCATAGAATTCAGAAGCAGCTGCGTCCATGGCAATTTTTACTTGATCGCCAGGTTTGTAGCCTGCACTTTCAATAGCTTTCAACACGGTTTCAATGGCTTCTTCGTTAGATTTTATTTCTGGAGCAAATCCGCCTTCATCACCAACGTTTGTTGAATATCCTTTTGCTTTTAATACTTTTTTCAGATTATGAAAAATCTCCACACCCATTCTCAAGCCATCAGAAAATGTAGTTGCACCAACAGGCACAATCATAAATTCTTGAAAATCGATTTTATTATCAGCATGTGCACCACCATTTAAAATATTCATCAAAGGAATGGGCAATGTGCGTGCATTCGTGCCACCGATATAGCGATATAATGGCAAGCCTGCTTCTTGTGCACCAGCTTTTGCTGCCGCCATTGACACTGCTAAAATGGCATTTGCGCCTAACTTTTTCTTGTTTTCAGTGCCATCTAATTCCAATAAAATGGTATCGATTTCTCGCTGTTGTAAAACATTTTCTCCAACTAATGCTTCTGCAATAAAAGTGTTTACATTGTTTACCGCTTTGCCCACACCTTTACCCATGTAAGCTTTACCACCATCGCGCAGTTCTACTGCTTCGTGTGTGCCTGTTGATGCTCCTGAAGGCACTGCTGCACGGCCAAGTACACCATTGCTGGTCACCACGTCTGCCTCTACTGTTGGATTTCCTCTTGAATCTAAAATTTGTCTTGCATGTACTGAAATAATGTGACTCATGTTTTGATTTTTTTAATGATAGTTATCATCAGAAAATTGCACTAATTGTCAAAAACAACATACAAAATCTAATGATTAACATTTTCCAATGTATAAAATTGTGTTATAGGCAAAAGTAACTAATTCATTTTGTTTATACGCGTTAAATAAATCAACGATAGCATTTCTTAACTGTGGAAAATTATCGTCTTTTTCGTTTGGCATATAAGATGAAGATACAATACGACCTATTAAGCCTTCTAAATCAAAATGTTGCTCGTATTGTAGTACCATTTTTTTAAATGCATTAGGCGCATAGAATTCAGTAATAATTTCATTGGTGATATTACGGTGTGAAATATCATTGTAATCTGTTGCGAATTCTTGAATAATATTTTCATAATCTCTTTGAAACGGCTCACTTGCTTTTCTATCATTCCAAAGTAAACATAAATGCGCACCATTATTGGCTATTCGTTGAAATTCCTTTTTCGTTTTTTTCCTGTCAAACCAATGAAATGCTTGTGCACAAACTATTAAATCGATGCTGTTTGCTGCTAAATTGCTTGCTTCTGAACTGCCATGCACACTGATGAAATTATCATATTCGCAAAGTAAGCCTTCCGCTGCTTTACGCATTGGTTCATTAGGCTCGACACCATAAACAGTATTGCCATTTTCTATAAATATTTTTGCAGACAAGCCAGTGCCACTGCCTATGTCAGCTACGATATCCTCAGGCTTGAGGTCAATTTCTGCTTTTAGTGTTGTAATAACTTCCTTAGGATAGCAAGGTCTATATTTGATGTAATTTTCTACGCGGTCAGAAAATCTGTGTTTGTAATCCATTTTTTTCTTGATACTAATTGTTGAATAAATTTACAAAAATCATAGTGTATACAAATATGATTACATACACGTTGAACGACCTAAAGGTGGATTATATTTTTTACCAACAACTAATTCCAATTGCAACATTTACTATTGCATTTATTTCTTGAATTCTGCATTGCAAACAGTGTTAAGATGAAATACTGTTCAATAGCATTCAACTCAATTGATTTTTTTGAATTACATAATGCGTAGATAACGTCTTATAATTATAACAATGTAATAAATTTTATGGTAAGTTAATAATAAATCGATTTAAGTAATGAAATTATAGTATAATTTCACAAACATCAAATCGAATTACAGAAATAATCTTAAAATTATTGTGAAATAAAAAAAGTCTCTACTAATTAAATATTTAAAAACTCACACTTATGAAAATTACAATTATCGGAAATGGAATGGTAGGACAAAGACTTTGCGAGAAGCTAGTTGACCTAAAGATGCCTAATTTATCTTTAAGCGTATTCGGAGAAGAACCCATCACTGCTTATGACAGAGTACACCTAAGCGAATATTTCGCAGGCAAATCTGTTAAAGAACTTTGTATCAAACCAATGAGTTGGTATAAAGAAAACAATATTCAACTGTATCTAGGAAATCCTATTCTAGAGATTGACCGTGATAGTCAATGCGTTACTGCATTAGAAGGACAAATCGTTTACTATGACTACTTAATTATTGCTACTGGCTCTGCACCATTTATACCTAATATGTATGGCACTGATAAATCGGGTGTATTTATGTATAGGACTATCGAAGACTTAAACATGATTGAGAAATACGCAGCATCGTGCAAGACAGGTGTCGTAATTGGAGGTGGCCTATTAGGATTAGAAGCAGCAAAAGCATTATTAGATTTGGGCATTAAAGACATTAAAATTGTAGAATTTTCTCAACGTTTAATGCCAAGACAAATTGACAACGAAGGCTCTGACGCTTTAAAAAATAAACTAAAAGAATTAGGCATCACAACGCTCAACAATAAAAACACGATGGCGATCTTGGGTAATGAGTCCATTCATAGTCTGATTTTTGCAGATGGTTCTACTCTATCCACAGACATTGCTATCATATCTGCAGGCATAAAACCAAGAGACGAATTAGCTAGAAAATGCGGATTAGACATTGGCCCGCGTGGTGGCATAATTGTAAATGACAATATGCAAACCAGTGATCCAAATATATATGCTATTGGAGAATGTGCGCTTCATGATAATATTATTTATGGTTTGGTTGCACCTGGCTATGAAATGGCAGAAGTTGTAGCACAACAGCTAATTAAAAACAAAAATAAAGCATTTATCGGTTTTGACATGAGCACTAAACTAAAATTAATCGGTGTAGATGTTGCCAGTTTTGGAGACCCTTTCATTGATGGAAATGATGCAAAATGCATTGTTTACAATGACACGCTCTCCGGCACCTACAAACGTATAAATATCTCTAATGACGGTAAATATCTATTAGGAGGTAGTTTAGTCGGCGATACAGAAGAATACAATAAACTATTACAGATATTCAAAAACAAAATGGAAGTAAAGGGAAATCCACTCCATTTAATAGTAAAATCAGACAATTCAAACGCTAATGAAGGATTTGAATTGCCAGACGATGCTTTGATTTGTAGTTGTGAAGGTGTCACAAAAAAAGACATCTCAGATGCTGTTGAAATACAAGGTTGCGAAAACTTTGATGCGGTGAAAAAATGCACAAAAGCTGGAACAGGATGTGGTGGCTGCGTACCAATGGTAAAAGATATTGTAAACAACTCACTAAAAAAACAAGGCAAAGTCATAAAAAAAGTAATCTGCGAGCATTTTCAATATTCCAGACAAGAACTATATAGCCTCATACAAGTAAAAAACATAAAATCTTACGACGAAGCATTAGATACCATTGGAAAAGGTGATGGCTGCGAAGTTTGTCGCCCTGCGGTGAGCTCTTTATTGGCTAGTATTTGGAACGATTTAGTAGTAGCAAAAACACATCACGCTTCACAAGATACCAACGACCGATTTTTGGCAAATATTCAAAAAGGTGGCACCTACTCTGTAGTACCTCGAATACCTGGTGGCGAAATTACTCCAGAGAAACTCATGGCCATAGGCACTGTAGCACACAAATACAACCTATATACAAAAATTACAGGTGCGCAACGTGTAGATATGTTTGGTGCACACCTAAACGACTTACCTTATATTTGGGAAGAACTCATCGCCGCTGGATTTGAAAGTGGCCATGCTTATGGCAAATCATTACGTGCCGTAAAAAGCTGTGTAGGCTCTACATGGTGCCGATTCGGATTACACGATAGCGTGAGCTTTGCCATTCAAATAGAAAATAGATACAAAGGAATACGTGCACCACACAAATTAAAAGGAGCCGTTTCAGGTTGTGTGAGAGAATGCGCAGAAGCACAAGGAAAAGACTTTGGTATTATTGCTACAGAAAAAGGCTGGAATTTATATGTATGCGGTAATGGTGGTGCTAAACCACAACATGCTCAACTAATCGCATCTGATATAGATAGTGAGACCTGCATAAAATACATCGATAGATTTTTAATGTTTTATATTAAAACAGCCGACCCACTTACAAGAACGGCGCCTTGGCTCAATAAATTAGAAGGCGGTATAAACTATTTAAAAGAAGTAATCATTCACGACAGTCTTGGCATTGCAGCAGATTTAGAAGCTGAAATAGCTACACTTATCGAAACCTATCAATGTGAATGGAAAGCAGCTATTGAAAATCCAGAAATCAGAAAAAGATTTAGCCATTTTGCAAATGCAAAAGATGAGAAAGATCCTTCGATAACATTTGCTCCCATGAGAGAGCAAAAAAAAGCGACTAATTGGGGTTGATATAATTAAAAAATAAAAAAAAAGTATATGGAAGTACAAGAAAAAAAAGCAGATACGGCAGTAAAAGTATGGTTTGCAGCTTGCAAAACAGAAGACGTAATTGACAATGGTGGCGCATGTATTAAATATGAAGACCAACAAATTGCGGTATTTTATTTTACACGAAGAAATGAATGGTATGCCACACAAAATGAGTGCCCACACAAAAAGCAAATGGCACTTAGCAGAGGTATGCTAGGAAGCCATGGTGACACGCCTAAAGTCGCTTGCCCATTTCATAAAAAAACATTCTCCTTACAAACTGGTGAATGCTTAAGTGGAGATGAATGTGCTATAAAAACATATCCTGTAAAAATTGATAATGGTATGGTGTATATCGGCATTTCATAATAAAAAAACAACGCTAAATCTTTAGATACAAAAACTTATTTCAATCAATATTTAATTATTAAAACTAAAACACGCACACATGGATTACGTAACACCAAAAGAAGTAGCAGGCACAATGCTTAGTGCTGCACTCACAAAATCATCTTTAGCTACAAAAGACCTATTAATCCGTGGAATGTTGTCTGGTGCACTCCTCGCCATCTCCGTTACCATTGCATTTACGGCGGTCAACCAAACTAGTATGCCGCTCATGGGCGCTATTGTATTTCCTGTAGGCTTTATAGTTATTATCTTACTAGGTTTAGAACTCGTAACCGGTAGTTTTGCCATCATTCCAATTGCCTATATGGAAAAACAAATTTCTGCCAAAAAAATGCTTAATAATTTATTTTGGGTATTTATAGGCAATCTTATCGGCAGCTTGCTTTATGCCATATTATATTGGGCTGCCATAACAACATTAGGTGCGAATGATAGCAGCGACCCTATTGCACAAATGATTATCAAAGCATCAGAAAAGAAAACTATTGGCTATATGTCATTTGGCAGTGCAGGCGCAATGACGATGTTTATCAAAGCCATTTTATGTAATTGGATGGTATGTATGGGCGTAGTAATGTCTATGACCTCAAAATCTACCATTGGAAAAGTAATTGCTGCCGGAATGCCCATTTTTATGTTTTTCTCTTTGGGATTTGAGCATGCAGTTGTCAATATGTTTTTAATTCCTGCAGGCATTCTATTTGGTGCAAATGTATCGATAGCCGACTGGTGGTACAATCAATCTATTGTAACATTAGGAAATATTGTAGGTGGATTATTATTTACAGGCTTAGCTGTATTTTACACCTTTAATATAAAAGCTAAAAACACTGAAGTAGAATTGCAAAAAGCAAGTTAATTATCCAATTCCAACTTATTTAATCCAAGTATATGAAAATGAAATTATTTTCAATAGGAATCCTATTGCTATTTTGTAATGCACTTTATGCATCAAAGATAGATAGTATAAAAATGAACTTCGACTTTAGAACGAGATTAGAAGTAGACCACGGCAATATGACCTTAATTCCAAAAGGCGTTAAAGCAAAAACACATGTAGGCAGCAGAGCTCGTATTGGAATTGATGCATTTTTCTTTTCAAAACTGCAGCTTTCATTGGCAATTCAAGACGCACGTACTTGGGGCGAGTCTTCTTCTACAGGTGTGAAGCTATTGAATAATATCTTTTACGAAGCTTGGGCTTCGTATTGGTTTACGCAAAAAGTAGGCATTAAAATTGGTCGACAAAATTTATCATACGATGATGAACGTCTGATTGGTGGCTTAGATTGGGCAATGCAAGGCAGAAGCTTCGACGCACTAAAAGGTATGTTCAAGTTAGATTCCAATTCCAATTCTCAAATTGAATTAGTCGTAACCTACAACAATGATAACAACAAAAATAACGACACCTTAGGACGCACCATTTATGGCATTTCAGAGAGTGGTGAAACAACAAAATCCTTACAAATACTGCATTACAAATACAAGAACGATAAAAAATTTCAGGTGTCAGCAATTGTGTTGAATAATGTACTTCAAACAAAACTTGGTAAATATTATGATATGTTTACGATCGGAGTTAATGTAAAGAAGTATTATAAAAAAGTCGGTATTTATGGCTCAGCTTATTATCAAGGTGGAAAAAATACACTCGGTCAAAAAAAATCAACCTATCAGATTTCATTCAATATAGACGCATTATTTCATGAGAAATTTACTACTGTTTTTGGCACAGAATTCTTATCTGGTAGAAAATACAACACACCATCTGATTGGAATCTTTCTTTCAGTCCGCTTTATGGCACTAATCACGGTTTTAATGGCTTTATGGATTATTTCTATGTCGGCAATCATTTTAATACCATTGGATTAAATGATTACTATATAAAAACTACAACAAAAATAGCAGCGAAGTCAACACTAAAACTAAACTTTCATGCATTTACTGCTAATAGAAAAATGGGATTTGACAATAATGGCAAAAAAATATCACCGTTTTTAGGGTCGGAAATTGATGCTGTATTTATTCAAAAGATTGGAAAAATAATGACCATAAATATTGGACAATCCTTTATGATTAATGGCAATAGTATGAAGTTGATAAAACAAGTACCTAATCCCAAACCAGTACAATCTTGGACTTGGGTTTCTTTAAAATTTGATCCTTCTGTGAAATTAAAATAGTGCCTAAGGAAGCTTAACAATTGCTTTAGCAACATGAATATTCTATTTACTAATCGATTTTATTTTAGATGGTCGAGCATCAATACTATAGAGGCTCTGCAATTTTTGCAAAGCTTCTATAGCTATTTTCTCAATAGTATTTTCAAGAAGTGTTTTTACTTGATTTATCAAAGATTTTAATTCATACAACACAAACTAAGACACCTCACTGTTTAGTAGAACGCAACAAATTGCGTATATTTACACAAAACTGTTAATCGTGTATTCAAACATCAAAATCAAAAGAGAAGTATATGGTTCGGAAGAACATATCATGCTACAAAAAATGTGTGAACAATTTATTGAAAAAGAAATCACACCTTACCATGCCGAGTGGGAAGAGCAAGGACAAGTAAGCCGCGAAGTATGGACAAAAGCAGGCGAAACAGGTTTGTTATGTTTAGATGTACCCAGTGAATATGGTGGCGCAGGTTTAGATTTTTCATTCTGCGCATTAATTACAGAAGTCATTTCAAAATCAGGTTATACGGGTCCAGGATTTTTCTTACATTCCGACATTGTTGCGCCATATATTATCGACTATGGCACAGAAGCACAAAAACACCAATGGCTGCCAAAGATGGTGAGTGGTGAAGTCATTACTGCCATTGGCATGACAGAACCTAGTTGTGGCAGCGATTTACAGGCATTAAAAACGACAGCTGTAGATATGGGCGACCACTATGTTGTAAATGGTCAAAAAACATTTATCACCAATGGTTACATGAGCGACTTAGCCATCATTGCTGCGCGCACTATTATTGAAGGTAAAGACAATGGCATTTCGCTATTTCTTATCGAATCTACTCGTGAAGGCTACACCAAAGGAAAGCCGTTTAAAAAGGTAGGTATGAAAGCACAAGATACCTGCGAATTGTTTTTTGACAATGTGCAAATTCCAAAAGATAATCTGTTAGGAGAAATTGGTAAAGGTTTTATTTATATGATGCAAAAACTAAGCCGTGAGCGCTTGTCTGTTGCACTAATGAGCACAGGCGCAGCTGAAGGTGCATTGGAAAATACAATTGACTATGTGAGTACACGTACTGCATTTAAACAACCAATTGCAGCGTTTCAAAACACACAATTCAAATTGGCTGACATGGCTACAAAACTACAAATCCATCAAACATTTATTGACAGATGTGTTGAGTTATATGTAAAAGGTGAATTGAGCGCTGAAACAGCATCAATGGCAAAATCATCTTGTACAGATATGCATTTTACTTTAGTTGATGAATGCTTGCAGCTACATGGTGGTTATGGTTATATGTGGGAATATTATATTGGCCGTGCTTACGCCGATAATCGCGTAGCGCGTATTTATGCTGGTACCAATGAGATCATGAAATTATTAATTGCACGTGGCCTTTTTAGAGAACTACACGAACAGCAACGTCAAAAGAAAAAAGCAGCAGTAGCAAATTAACATCAATAGCATTCGAGCTATTCATGACAAATTAATTACATGATATGAAATATTATTTGTTATTTTTTTCGCTTTTTTATATTTGTCTTGCACGTGCTCAATTAGTATTTACTAGCAACACTACTACTCCTACTTCTAAATTGGTGTTGTGGTATCAACAGCCTGCTCTCAATTGGATGAGTGATGCATTACCTATTGGAAACGGGCGAATTGGTGCTATGATATTTGGCGGCGTGCAACAGGAACATGTACAGTTTAATGATAAAACATTATGGAAAGGTAATACGACATCATTTGGCGCTTATCAAAATTTTGGTGATTTGTTTTTAGACTTTCCAAAAACATATACAGTAGAAGATTATATCCGTGAATTAGACTTAGAAACTGCCGTCAGTCGTGTAAGCTATAAAGCCAATAATATCCAATACACAAGAACCTATTTTTGTAGCTATGTTGACAATGCCATAATTATTCATTTGTCAAGTGACGCAGCAAATGCCATCTCCTTTAATGTGTCCATGTTAAATGCGCACAAAGGCACCTATTCTATTACTGGCAATAAAATTACATTTAATGGTCAACTAGATTTATTGGCTTACGAAGCACAATTAACTGTAAAAAACGATGGCGGCGAAATAAGTACACTCAGTAATAGTTTGAAAATAGAAAATGCGAATGCAGTTACACTCATATTAACACTTGGTACAAATTACCAGCCCAAAAGTATTGGCTATACTGACATCAATGCTAGTCAATTAAGCGACACACTAACAAAGCAAACTAATAAAGTATTTTCAAAACCATATAATGACCTGTTAAGAACGCATGTCGCAGATTACAAATCACTTTTTGATAGAGTGCAGTTAGACTTAGGCGGAATGCAAACAAGTGTACCAACAAACATTTTACAAAAAATGTATAACGATGGTGATAAAAATACAGCATTAGAAGAACTGTATTTTCAGTATGGTCGTTACCTAATGATATCGAGTGCAAGAGGCATCGCATTACCATCTAATTTGCAAGGCATTTGGAACAATAGCAATAATCCTGTATGGCAGTCTGATTTACATTCTAATATCAACACACAAATGAATTATTGGCCTGCTGAAATTACGAACTTATCTGAATTACATTCATCACTGACAGATTATATCTATAACGAAGCAATAATACAAGCATCGTGGCAACAACTTGCCTCCTCTTTAGGTGCTAAAGGTTGGGCATTAAAAACACAAAACAACATATTTGGCTATTCCATTTGGAATTGGAATCGGCCAGCGAATGCTTGGTTTTCTTTGCATCTTTGGCAGCACTATTTGTACACGTCAGACACAGGATACTTACGACAAAAAGCATATCCAGTTATGAAAAGTGCCTGCGAATTTTGGCTTTCACAATTTACACTTGGCGAGGAAGGAAAATTACTGGCACCAAAGGAATGGTCACCTGAGCATGGACCTTGGCAAGATGGAGTCGCATACGCACAGCAGCTAATCTGGAATTTATTCAATAACACCATTAAGGCTAGTAAGGATTTAAATATCGACAACGACTTTAGCGCTAAGCTACAAAACAAATTAGAGCAATTAGACAATGGCATTGCTATCGACAAGAAAGGGCAAATAGCAGAATGGAAGAGATACAAACCAAGAAGAAAAGATAAAAAACATAGACACATTTCACATCTGATAGCATTATATCCGGGAAATGCAATATCACCATTAATAGATACTTTGTATTCAAATGCCGCCGCTCATTCTCTAAACAATAGAGGTGATGCAGGTCCGGGCTGGAGCAGAGCATGGAAAATAAATGCTTGGGCTAGATTATTAAATGGAGAACGAGCATACACACTGCTTCGTGCTGCATTGCAAAATACAACTGAAACAGGCGCAAAATTTAATCAAGCAGGTGGTGCTTATCAAAATTTATTAGATGCACATCCACCTTTTCAAATTGATGGGAATTTTGGTGCGACCGCTGGAATTGCAGAAATGTTACTCCAAAGTCATTTAGAAAAAATACAGCTGCTGCCAGCAATTCCGATGGCATGGCATTCTGGTGTTGTAAAGGGTTTAAAAGCTGCTGATAATTTTACTGTAGATATGGAATGGAATAATAGCACATTAAAACGTACAACAATTTATTCTGGCTCGGGAAAAAAATGCGCACTATACTATAAGAACATACATAAAGCTTATATAATAGACGAAAACAAAAATAAAATTTCATTTACAGTAAAACATAATAATGAAATTGAATTCGAAACGACAGTAGGAAAATCCTATATCATAGTTATGCCATAGTTTATTTTTGCAATCAATTATCAACTTTTATTTATGTATGTAAGCATTTCTAAAAACAGACACATTGATTATTTAAAGTAAATTCTTCATTTGACTAAATAAAGAAAATTGATTTTGCGCTCTATCTAAATTATGCGTCGGATAATTGGTCTTATAATAAACATCGCCATTTAAAAAGTCTGACAAAAATCTGATCGCTTGGATATATACGACGAGCTGTGCGGCATAATCTAAATTTTCTAATTCACAAGGCGTGAGCATATCTTCTAAATGCGATAAAAAACCTTTTTTGACAGCAATATATATTTCATTGCTGAAGTTGTTTGCTTGTGTGCAATCATCTTCTTCTAATAGGTTGCAGTATGAGCGTGCCATATCTCCAAAATCGTAGAGTAAGCTCGCATTCATTACTGTATCTAAGTCGATTACTGCAATCGCATCATTAGCATCATTAAATAAAATGTTTGAAATTTTTGGATCAGCGTGAATATTATGTTTGGCAAACATACCATTTTGTATGTGCTCATCCCATTTTTTATGCAGTTCTAAACATGGAGCCACTTCATCAATAATCGTCTTCGCTGTTTCTTTTCTCTGTGCAGTTGCTGTCGTTAAGGAAAGTAGGTAGCTGTTTATTCTTTTATCAAAATTAATAAAATCATCTATTGGCTCTTCTAAAGCTAAAGTTTGTCTATTTATCGCTTTATAAAATTCGCTAAAACATGCCGCTGCTTTATAGGCAATTGTTGGATTTGGAACTTTTAGAAATGTATTAGATTGCTCGATATATTCCATCAGTCGCCAATGTTCATTGTTTTGCTTTTTTACGATGTAATCACCTAAACTGCTTGGTAGTAATGTAATCTTCTGCCTACTATAACTGCTGTTAGATAAGAGTTCATTAAGTTTCAAATAATTACGTAAAAGTATTTCCGGTGATTTAAATATTGACGTATTTATTTTTTGTAGAATATATTTCTTATCTACTGTGCGCACTAGAAATGTAGAATTGATGAGCCCGTTTTCTATTTCTGAAATTTCACATACAATTGGTCCAATAAAATCCTGTACAATCCTTTTGTATGTTGAAAATTCGAGTTTCTCGTTCATTTAACGTAAATATACTTTTTTTTTGAAACCCCTAAAATAAAAGTGCAACATTAGTATTATAGACTTGCTCGAAGTAGCAAAAAGTGCTATGTATTAAGAAGCTTATTTGCGTTTCTCAGATTTCATCTGCATGATATCGACAAAAAATGCGAATGCCATAGAAAAATAAATATAGCCTTTCGGTATTTGGAAGTGCATACCTTCTGCAATTAAGGAAACACCAATCATCATTAAGAAACATAAAGCTAATACCTTAAATGATGGATGGTTTTTAATAAAATCGCCTATTGGTTTTGAAGCTACCAACATGATACCTACGGTAACAACCACAGCGGTGTACATGACCCAAAGTTCTTGCACCATACCAACAGCAGTTATGATAGAATCTACTGAGAAAACTAAATCCAATAATATGACTTCGAGCAACAATCTACCGAAACCACTTTTTTTAGGTACAGATAATTCTTCCGCTTCTGGCTCTTCCGTTTTATGGTATATTTCTTTTGTGCTTTTATATAATAAGAAAAGTCCACCCGTAATTAAGATAATTCCTTTGCCAGAAAAATCGATATCAAATGCGGTAAATAAAGTGGTGTCTAATTTCAATATCCAAGATATAAATGTCAATAATAGTAAGCGCATCACCATGGCCAAACCAAGACCCCAAAAACGCAAACTTTTTCTTTGAGCATCAGGCAAACGGTCGGATAAAATGGAAATGAAAATGATATTATCTATACCTAAGATAACTTCCAAGGCAATCAATGATATTAAAGGTACTATTGCATCCATATACTAAGTTGAAATACTATTTTTAAAATTGAAAGGTAAAAAATAATGTTTGATTATTGCTTCATCAAGTTGATAAAATCATCGAATAAATATCTCGAATCATGTGGTCCAGGCGCAGCTTCTGGATGATATTGAACAGAAAATGCTTTCTTGCCTACAATTTCTAAGCCTTCCACAGAATTATCATTGAGATTGATATGTGTCAACGTTGCTTTATCTGACTTTTTCAAGGCTTCCATATCAACAGCGAAGCCGTGGTTTTGTGTTGTAATTTCACATTTTCCTGTTTTCAAATTTTTTACAGGATGATTGCCGCCTCGATGTCCGTGATGTAGTTTATAAGTAGGAATGCCAACGGCACGTGCTAAAATCTGATTGCCTAAGCAAATACCAAATAATGGTTTGTCGTCTACTAATATCTGTTTTACTGTTTCTACCGCATAATCCATCACACTTGGGTCGCCAGGTCCATTAGAAATAAAATAGCCATTCGCTTCAAATTTTTTTAATTCATCATACGAAGTATTTGCTGGAAATACTTTTACATAGCAATCTCTATCATCAAAATTACTCAGCATATTCTTTTTAATTCCAAAATCTAAAGCCGCAATTTTATACTTTGCATTTTCATTGCCGTAAGTATATGCTTCTTTTGTAGTCACTTTAGAAGAAAGCTCTAAACCTTCCATGCTCGGTACTGTTGCCAATTGTTTTTTCAATGCATCAATATCTGTATTTTCGGAAGATACAATTGCATTCATTGCGCCTTTTTCGCGTACGTGGCGCACCACAGCGCGTGTGTCTATGCCTGTAATTCCTACTAAGTTATTTTTGATAAAATAATCTTCGATAGAACTGTCTGCTTGTTTTCGTGAAAAACTATTGGTATAATCTCTACAGATAAGTCCTGCTATTTGAATTTGATTGGACTCATCTTCAGAAGCTTTAACGCCATAATTTCCAACGTGTACATTAGTAGAAACGAGCAATTGACCAAAGTAACTTGGATCTGTAAACAACTCTTGGTAGCCTGTCATTGATGTATTAAAGCAGATTTCGCCAGTTGCAGTTCCGATTTTTCCGCAGGCAAATCCGTGGAATGTTGTTCCATCTTCTAGCAATAATATGGCAGGTGTAGTGGGCATGATTATGATTTTAAAAAATTAAAATTTTACACTTCAAAATTAAAAAAAAGGATAGCTAAAAAAAGCTATCCTTAATTATATAACGAAAAAATCATTTCTTATTCTTCTGTTTTTTCTTCAGCTGATGCCGTTGCCTCTTCTTTTACTTCTTCTACCTTCTCTTCCACTACTTGCGCTGCTTCCGATTTTTTTGCTGCGCCAGAACGACGTGTTTTTTTCTTAGGTTCAGCAGCTTTAGTTGCTTTAGTAACATATGTTTCGTTGAAGTCAACCAATTCAATGATTACCATTTCTGCAGCATCGCCTAAACGTTGACCTAAGCGAACGATACGCGTGTAACCACCAGGTCTGTTGCCCACTTTTGGTGCAATCACATCAAACAATTCTTTTGTAGCTTCTTTATCTTGCAGATAAGAGAAAGCAGTACGACGTGAATGTGTTGTATTATCTTTTGCTTTTGTAACTAATGGTTCAACGTAACCTCTTAATTCTTTTGCTTTAGCAACAGTTGTTTCAATGCGTTTATGAACGAATAAAGCTGCAGCTAAATTTTTCAATAATGCGGCTCTGTGTCCGTATTTTCTGCCTAAGTGATTGATTTTATTTCCGTGTCTCATGGCGACAGTAGTTTATTTTTTTAGTCTTCTAATTTAAATTTAGAAAGGTCCATACCAAAATGCATACCTTTCTCGATGATTAATTCTTCGATTTCAACTAATGATTTACGACCGAAGTTTCTGAATTTCAATAACTCATTTGTGTCATATTGTACCAACTCTGATAATGAGTTAATTTTTGCTGCTTTTAAGCAGTTATATGCACGAACAGAAAGGTCTAAATCTTCCAATGGTGTTTTAAGGATTTTGCGCATGTGTAAGATATGCTCATCTACTACTTCTTCTTGACCTTTTTCTTCTGAGTCGAATGTGATATTTTCGTCAGAAACCAACATTAAATGCTGAATCAAAATTTTAGCAGCTTCTTTAACAGCATCTTCTGGATGGATGGTGCCGTCAGTTTTAACGTCTATGATTAATTTTTCGAAGTCAGTACGTTGCTCCACACGAGTATTTTCGATTTTGTAACGTACGTTTTTAATAGGTGTATAAATAGAGTCTACTGGAATTAATCCAACGATAGAATTATCTACATAATGTTCTTCAGCAGCAACGTAACCTCTACCTTTACCGATAGAAATTTCTAACTCTAAGTTTACATTTTTTTCCATATTGCAAATCACTAAATCAGGATTTGTAACCGCAAATACGTTTGTATGTGATTCGATATCGCCTGCTGTGAACTGTTCTTTATTTTTGATAGAGATGTAGATTTTTTCGTAACCAGCATCTGCATCTTGCATTAATTTTTTCAAACGTACTTGTTTGATGTTTAATACGATTTCTGTAACGTCTTCTATTACACCTTTGATAGTAGAAAATTCGTGGTTAACACCAGCAATTTTAATGTTTGTGATTGCATAACCTTCTAAAGAAGATAACAATACTCTGCGCAATGCATTACCGATAGTATTTCCAAAACCAGGTTCTAGCGGTGCGAATTCAAATGTTCCTTCGAAGTCGGTAGCTTTCTGTAAAAGAATCTTATCCGGTTTTTGAAATGATAAAATAGCCATAATTAATATTTATTTTTAAAGTTTCAATCTGAATGTTTAATTGTAAAACATTCTCTTCAAAAAATTATTTAGAGTATAACTCAACGATTAATTGTTCTTTAATAGTTTCTGGGATTTGATCTCTATTTGGAAGCTCAACATATTTACCTTCCAATTTTTCAGTGTTCAACTCTAACCAGCCATATTTTTTTACACCACCTAACTTCAATGTATCTTGAACAATATCTAAGTTTTTAGATTTTTCACGAATGCTAATTACATCACCCACTTTTACTGTATATGATGGAATGTTCAATATTTTACCATTCACTGTGATGTGTTTGTGGTTAACAAATTGACGAGCTGCGCTACGTGTAGGTGCAAAACCTAAACGGAAAACAGTGTTGTCTAAGCGTTGTTCTAACAAACGTAATAAGTTTTCACCAGTAACACCGTGTTTACGAGCTGCTTCCGCAAATGTTTTATAAAACTGACGCTCTAATACACCGTATGTATATTTTGCTTGTTGTTTTGCTTTTAACTGAATTGCATATTCAGATTTTGTCGAACGCTTACGAGAGCTTCCGTGTTGACCTGGAGCATATTTTCTTTTTTCGAATGCTTTATCGTATCCGAAGATAGGCTCTCCAAATGCTCTCGATTTTTTTGTACGTGGTCCTGTATATCTTGCCATTTCTTTTTAAGATTTTAGATTTAAGAATTGAGATTTATTTCAAGGCTTAAACTATTTTTATTATTATACTCTACGTTTTTTAGGAGGACGACAACCATTGTGTGGCAATGGTGTTACGTCGCGAATAATGGTTACCTCAATACCGGCATTACCTATTGTTCGGATAGCTGATTCTCTGCCACCACCAGGTCCTTTAACGAAAACTTCTGCTCTTCTTAAACCAGCTTCGTAAGCTTTAGTTCCAGCATCTTGAGCTGCCATTTGTGCTGCATAAGGAGTGCTTTTTTTAGAACCTCTGAAACCACATTTACCTGCACTACTCCAAGAGATTACTTGACCTGCTTTGTTCGTGTAAGAAACGATGATATTATTAAAGGTAGCCTTTATATACACATAGCCTTCTGCTTCTACTTTTACTACGCGTTTTTTCGCTGTTTTTTTAGTTGTTTGTGCCATTTTATATGAGCTTCAAATTTTTACTATTTAGTTACTTTCTTTTTACCTGCAACTGTTTTGCGCTTACCTTTTCTAGTACGTGCATTACGTTTTGTGCTTTGACCACGAACTGGCAATCCTTTTCTGTGGCGGATACCTCTGTAAGAACCAATATCCATCAAACGTTTGATGTTTAATTGTGTTTCAGAGCGAAGTTGTCCTTCTACTTTGTATTCAGCAGTAATTGCGTTACGAATAGCGGTTGCCTCGTCGTCATTCCACTCATGAACTTTTTTCTGTGGATCAACACCTGCTGTGTTTAAAATTGCTAATGCTGTTGATCTGCCGATTCCATAAATATAAGTAAGACCAATGTAGCCTCTTTTATTTTTTGGAAGATCTATACCTGATACTCTTGCCATAGTATTATCCTTGTCGTTGTTTAAATTTTGGATTCTTTTTATTTATCACATACACTTTGCCCTTTCTGCGTACAATGATGCAGTCTTCGCTTCTTTTTTTTACTGATGCTTTTACCTTCATGGTAGTCTATCTTTAGTTTATTTATATCTGAAAGTTATTCTTCCTCTGGAGAGATCGTAAGGAGAAATTTCAACTGCGACTTTGTCGCCCGGAAGAATTCGTATGTAGTTCATACGCATTTTGCCGGATATTGTAGCTAAAATTTCGTGGCCGTTTTCCAACTTAACGCGAAACATTGCGTTAGAAAGAGCTTCCGTGATCGTACCGTCTAATTTTATTAAATCTGTTTTACCCATAATTTTCGGACTGCAAATATCGTAATAATTATCTGAAATCCTTAATATATTCTGACTTTTTTATCGCTTCGAATATTAAATTATGGTCACTAAGTATGTCTGCCTTGCCTCTTTTAACTGCTAATGTGTGTTCAAAGTGAGCAGATGGCTTTCCATCTCTAGCTATTATCGTCCACTTATCGGATAATGTTCTTACCTGATAAGTTCCCATATTTATCATTGGTTCAATGGCTAATACCATTCCCTCTTGCAACATTGGTCCTTTTCCACGTTTGCCATAATTTGGCACTTGTGGATCTTCGTGCAAATCTTTTCCAATTCCATGACCAACTAAATCACGTACAACACCGTAGTTATGCGTATTTTCACAATAGTTTTGAATAGCAAATCCAATATCGCCTATTCGGTTTCCGGCAATGGCTTGTTCGATTCCTAAATACAAGGAATTGAAGGTTACCTGTAATAATTTTTTACTTTCTGCACTTACCTCTCCAATTGGAAATGTGAAGGCAGAATCGCCATGAAAACCATCTTTATATACGCCGCAATCTACTGATAAAACATCGCCTTCTTTGATTTCTCTATCCGAAGGAAAACCGTGTACCACTTGTTCATTTACAGAAATACACAAAGATGCTGGAAAACCACCATATCCTTTAAAGGAAGGTGTTGCGCCATTATCTCTAATAAATTGCTCTGCAATTTCATCAAGTTTGGCGGTTTTGACACCTGGTTTTATATATTCTACCAAAAGCGCGTGCGTCTGGCTAACTAACAAAGAACTCTTTCTTATATTTTCAATTTCCTCGGGCGTTTTTAAATGAATCATACGCTCTTAAAAATTAATAATCTGATGTAGCAACGTTTCTTCCTCTTATTTTTGCGCCTGATTTTGTTAAACCATCATAATGGCGACTTAATAAATGAGAGTTTATTTGTTGCATAGTATCTAATACTACGGATACTAAAATCAATAATGATGTACCACCAAAGAAATAGGCAAACTGGCTATTTACACCTAAAACATTTGCGAATGATGGCATGATTGCTATAAATCCTAAGAATATAGAACCAGGCAATGTAATTCTCGACAATACTGTATCAATATATTCAGCTGTATTAGCTCCTGGTTTTACACCTGGAATGAAACCATTATTGCGTTTTAAATCATCAGCCATTTGCACAGGATTCATAATTAAAGCCGTGTAGAAATATGTAAATAATACAACCATTAAGAACATGATAATATTATAAGGCAATGACGTAAAATCTGTTAACTGTCTTAAAAATCCAGAAGCCGAACTATCTGGGAACATTTGAGCTATTGTGCCTGGTATAAACAAGAATGCTTGTGCAAAGATAATTGGCATTACACCAGCAATATTTACTTTTAGCGGTAAGAAACCTCTGCGTTGTGTGTAGGCATTATTACCACCAGACATTTGTTTTGCATAACTCAATGGCACTTTACGAATTGCTTGAATAAGCATTATGGTTGCTATAATTACGAATGCTAAAACGACCATTTCCAAAACAAACATCAATATACCGCTACCACCTGCAACTGCTCTACCTTTTGCTTCTGCCCAAAACGATGCAGGTAGTCTTGAAATGATATTTGCCATAATGATTAAGGAAGTACCATTACCTAAGCCACGTTCTTGAATTTGTTCACCTAACCACATTACAAATACAGAACCTGTGATTAAAATAATCATGGTCGATAGTGAAAATAATGTAGTAGAAATTTCTGGTGATACGATATTTTGAGAGTACAAGAATTTCACATAAGCAAAGCCTTGGAAAGCTGTCACTGCTACTGTTCCGTAGCGTGTGTATTGTGTAATTTTCTTTCTACCGCTTTCGCCTTCTTTTTGCAATTTTTGGAAATAAGGCACTGCTAATGTCAATAATTGCATAACAATAGAAGTAGAGATATATGGCATTATACCTAATGCAAATACAGATGCTTTTGTGAAAGCACCACCTGCAAATAAGTCAAATATTTGAAATATACCGCTAGCGCCACCGCTGCTGATTTTAGTAGGATCTACGCCTGGTAATACTACAAAACATCCTAAGCGATAGATGAAAATAAGACCTAAGGTTAAGAATATTCTTTTTCTCAGGTCTTCTATGCTGAAGATATTTTTAAGAGTGTCGAAAAATTGCTTCATAAGCTTATTATGCTATAACTGTGGCAGCACCACTATTTTTTTCAATTGCTTCTTTTGCTTTATCACTGAATGCATGTGCAGAAACTTTCAATGCACCTTTTAATTCGCCATTCGCTAACACTTTAATTTTATCGCTAGCTTTTACTAATTTAAGTGTTCTATACGTTTCGAAAGTGAACTCTGTGATGTTATTTTTTTCTGCTAATGCTTGTAATTCTGCCAAGTTGATTGTTCTAAATTCAACTCTGTTTGGATTTTTAAATCCGCGTTTTGGCAAACGGCGTTGTAATGGCATTTGACCACCTTCAAAACCTCTTTTTGATTTATAACCAGAGCGAGATTTCGCACCTTTATGTCCTTTTCCAGCTGTACCGCCAGAGCCAGAACCTTGTCCTCTTGCTATACGTTTGCGACCTTTTACGGCACCTTTAGCAGGTTTTAAATTATTTAAACTGATGCTCATTATTAGATGTTTTCTACCGTTACTAAATGTTTTACTTTTGCTACCATACCTAATACTTGCGGTGTAGCTTCTTTTTCAACGCTTCTGTTTAGCTTTTGGATACCTAATGCTTTGATGGTATCTTTTTGACGTTGACTTCTGTCGATTGTACTCTTAACTTGAGTGATTTTTATCTTCGCCATACTATTATCCGTTAAATACTTTTGTCAATTTAATACCTCTGTCTCTTGCAACTGTAAAAGGATCTCTAAGCAATGTTAATGCTTGGATTGTTGCTTTAACTACATTGTGTGGGTTGGCTGAACCTAATGATTTTGCTAACACGTCGCTGATACCAGCGCTTTCTAAAACGGCACGCATTGAACCTCCAGCGATAACACCTGTACCATGAGATGCTGATTTGATTAATACTTTAGCGCCGTCGAATTCTGCTGCTTGGTCGTGAGGAATTGTACCTTTTAAGATAGGAATTTTCACTAAGTTTTTCTTAGCATCATCGATACCTTTTTGGATAGCTTCTTGCACCTCACGTGCTTTGCCCAAACCATGGCCAACTGTTCCATTACCATCACCTACTACGACTAGCGCAGAGAAGCTGAATGTACGACCACCTTTTGTAACTTTAGCAACACGTTGAATACCTACCACTTTTTCTTTTAATTCGATTTCTGTGGCTGTTCTAACTTTATTTTCTTTTACTTTTGACATATTTTATTTTTTTGTGTGACGTATTAGCGCCAATACCTGCTTATTAAAATTGCAATCCGTTTTCTCTGGCAGCATCTGCTAAAGCTTTAATTCTGCCGTGGTATAAAAATCCATTTCTGTCGAATATAACGTTAGCGATATTTGCATCTTTAGCTTTAGAAGCGATAGATGCACCAACAGCTTTAGCTTTTTCCGTTTTAGTGCCAGTTGATTTTTGAGATGATACAGAAGCAATTGTTTTGCCTGTTGCGTCGTCAATGATTTGAGCATAGATTTCGCTATTGCTTCTGAATACGCATAATCTTGGACGTTCTGTTGTACCACTGATTTTTTTACGGATTCTAAATTTAATTTTTTCTCTACGAGATAATTTATTAGTTACTGCCATGACAATAATTTTTTTATTTTATTGGTTACACGTGATTTGGCGTGCCTACCTTTGATTATTTTTTACCTGCAGACTTACCTGCTTTTTTACGCAATATTTCGCCAGTATATTTAATACCTTTTCCTTTGTAAGGTTCAGGTTTTCTTAAGCTTCTTAATTTAGCAGCTACTTGACCAATTAATTGCTTGTCTGTGCTTTCTAAGATAATACGAGGCGGTTGACCTTTTTCAGAAACAGTAGATACTTTTACTTCTTCTGGAATTAATACGAAAATTGGGTGAGAGAAACCTATTGACAATTCTAATAATTGACCTTGGTTACTAGCTCTAAAACCTACACCTACTACATCTAATGATTTTTTATAGCCTTCGCTTGCACCTAACACCATGTTATTTAATAGTGCTCTGTATAAACCATGTAAAGCTCTATGGCGTTTTTGGTCTGTTGGACGTTCCAACACTACATTGCCATTTTCTACTTTTACGATGATATCTCTGTCCACTTTTTCTGACAAAGTACCTTTTGGTCCTTTTACTGTAACGACGTTATTATCTGCAACGTTCACTTCAGTTTTTGCCGGTATTGATATTGGTAATTTTCCTACGCGTGACATGTCTTTTTTATTTTAAGATACTATGCAAATAATTTCACCACCTACATTTAAGTTTTTCGCTTGTTTATCTGTAAGAATACCTCTTGACGTTGATAAAATTGCTAAACCTAAACCATTTTTTACTCTAGGAATACCTGCTACGTGTGCATAACGACGTAAGCCTGGTTTAGAGATTCTAACGAGCTCTCTGATTGCTGGCTCTCTTGTTTCAGGATTGTATTTCAATGCAATCTTGATAGTACCTTGAGGACCGTCTTCTTCGAATTTGAATTTTAGGATATAACCGTTTTCGTGTAATATTTCGGTTAATTTTTTCTTCATATTAGAAGCAGGAATGTCAACGATGGTATGACCAGCGAGTTGTGCATTTCTGATTCTTGTTAGAAAGTCTGCTATTGGATCTGTAACCATTTCTTTTTTTGTTTAGACCGCTTAGATGTGAGACTTAAGTCGTTGTCGGCTCAGTTTCCCACCTTCACTTATCATTTATTAATTAATTTCTTTACTTTATTACCAGCTTGCTTTAGATAATCCTGGAATCATACCGTAGCTAGCTAAATCTCTGAATTGAATTCTTGACAATCCAAAGAAGCCGATGTAACCACGAGGACGACCTGTTAGTTTACATCTTTTTCTGTAGCGTACTGGTGATGCATTTTTTGGAAGTTTATCCAATGCAGTGTAGTCTCCTGCTTTTTTTAATTCGTCACGTTTTGCTTTGTATTTGTTGATTAGTTTCAAACGCTTTGCATCGCGTGCTTTCATTGATTCTTTTGCCATGCTTATTTTTTCTTAAATGGTAAACCAATTTCTTTTAATAATGAATATGCTTCGTCATCAGTATTTGCAGATGTCACGAAAGTGATATCCATACCGCTGATTTTAGAGATTTTGTCGATATCAATTTCAGGGAAAATGATATGCTCAGTGATACCTAAGGTATAGTTTCCACGACCGTCGAAAGATTTATCGTTGATGCCTTTGAAGTCACGAACCTGTGGTAATGCCACGGCCATAAGACGTTCTAAAAACTCATACATTCTTTCGCCGCGCAATGTAACACGTACACCGATTGGTAAATTTTCTCTCAATTTGAAGTTGGAGATTGCTTTTTTAGATTTCGTAGAAACAGCTTTTTGACCTGTGATTCTAGAAATTTCATCGATAGAATTATCTATCAATTTCTTGTCTCCAACGGCAGCGCCTACACCTTGATTGACTACAATCTTGGTTAACTTTGGCACTTGCATCACTGACTTGTAGTTGTACTTCGTTTTTAACGCTGGTACTACTTCTTCAGTATATTTTTTCTTTAATGTAGGAATGTAACTCATTACTTAATTATTTCTCCTGTTGATTTTGCAATTCTTACTGATTTTCCATCTTCTACTTTTCTGCCTACTTTAGTAGCTTTTCCGCCTACTGAAAGCATTAAGTTAGAGATGTTGATAGGTGCTTCTTTTTTCACGATACCACCTTGTTGATTTTGAGCATTTGGTTTTGTGTGTTTAGAAATTATTCTTACACCAGCAACCAATGCTGTGTTTTTAGAAGGAAATACTTCTAATACTTTACCGCTTTTACCACGATCTTCTCCAGTGATAACGATAACTGTATCTCCTTTTTTTATTTTCAATTTCGGCGCAAAGCGCTTTTGTGTTGATGTACTCATAATTGATATACGCTTATATTTTTATAATACTTCTGGAGCTAATGAGATAATTTTCATGTAGTCTTTATCTCTCAGTTCGCGCGCAACAGGTCCGAAGATACGTGTACCACGTGGTTCGTCGTTATTGTTCAACAATACTACTGCATTGTCGTCAAAACGTATATACGTTCCATCTTTGCGTTTAATTTCTTTTTTTGTTCTAACAACTACCGCTTTGGATACTTGTTTCTTTTTTACGTTACCGCCTGGCATCGCATCTTTTACAGATACTACTATTTTGTCGCCGATTGATGCGTAACGAGCTCTTGTACCTTTTAATACTCTGATGCAAAGTACTTCTTTGGCGCCGCTGTTATCAGCTACTCGTAGTCTTGATTCTTGTTGTACCATCTTATTTAGCTTTTTCTACGATTTCTACTAATCTCCATCTTTTTGTTGCACTTAAAGGACGTGTTTCCATAATTTTTACGGTATCGCCTATATTGCATTCATTTTTTTCATCATGTGCATGAAATTTCTTAGTTTTCTTTAAGAATTTTCCGTACTTAGGATGTTTTAATTTACGAACAACAGCTACAGTAATAGTTTTTTCCATTTTATTGGAGGTTACTATACCCACTCTTGTTTTTCTTAATTGTCTTTCCGTTGTTAACTCGGTTGTCATCTGCACTTAGTTTATGCTTGTTTAGATAATTTTCTTTTTCTCAATTCCGTTTGGATACGAGCGATGTGTTTGCGTGTTTCGCCTAAAACATTCGTATTTTCCAATGGTGTGATAGCGTGATTGAATTTCAATTTTGTCAGTTTCAATTTTGAAGCGGACAACTCGTTGTTCAATTCTTCATCACTCCAAGATGTTATTTCCTTATATGCTACTGTTGTTGCCATTTTTTTAGATTTTATTGATTAGCGGCGTCGTAATCTCTTCTTACGATAAATTTGGTTAATACCGGCAATTTTTGAGCTGCCAATCGTAATGATTCTTCTGCCAATTCTTTAGACACGCCTTCGATTTCAAATAAGATTCTGCCTGGTTTTACAACAGCCACCCAATGATCTAATGAACCTTTACCTTTACCCATACGTACTTCAGCTGGTTTTTTAGTGATTGGTTTATCTGGAAATATGTTAATCCATACTTTACCTTCACGTTTCATATTTCTTGTTAAAGCAATACGCGCAGCTTCAATTTGACGGTCTGTAATCCAACATTCGTCTAATGATTTCAATCCGAATGAACCGAATGACAATTGCGATCCTTTGTACGCAATGCCTTTCATTTTCATTTTGTGAACTCTTCTAAATTTTACTCTTTTCGGTTGTAACATAACCCTATTTATTTGAGATTTTAGATTTCAGATTTCAGATTTGTATTCCTATTTCCTACTTCTTTAATAATTATTTTTTTCTTGGTCCTCTATTTTCAGATCTTTCACCTCTTGGTTTTCCGCCGCCACGTTTGTCGCCACCACCACGACGATCATCTCTTCTCTCACCACCTCTTCTGTCATCGCGTCTCTCACCACCTTTTTTATTAGCTTCTTCCATGCCAATATTTGGAGAAAGGTCGCGTTTTGTGAACACTTCGCCTTTACAAATCCAAACTTTCACACCAATTTTTCCATAGATAGTTTCCGCTTCTTTCCAAGCATAATCGATATCTGCTCTAAATGTATGTAATGGTGTACGTCCTTCTTTGTACTCTTCACTTCTTGCCATCTCTGCACCACCTAAACGGCCAGAGCATTTTATTTTGATACCTTCAACACCTAGGCGCATTGCAGATGCGATAGCCATTTTTACAGCACGACGGAAGTTTACACGAGCTTCTAACTGTTTGCAAACTGTTTCACCCACGATAGCAGCATCAATCTCAGGTCTTCTAATTTCAACGATATTGATTTGAACATCTTTTTTCGTGATTTTTTTGATTTCCTCTTTGATTTTATCTACTTCATTTCCACCTTTTCCGATAATGATGCCAGGACGAGATGTATTAATTGAAATCGTGATTCTATTAAGTGTTCTTTCGATGATAATTTTAGAAATACCACCTTTTTGAATACGCGCGTTTAAGTATTTTCTGATTTTTTGATCTTCAATTAATTTATCGCTAAAATCTTTGCCGCCATACCAATTAGAGTCCCATCCTCTGATGATACCTAATCTATTTGCTATCGGATTTGCTTTAGTACCCATTTTATTTTTTTAGATTATTTTTCGTTATTTTCAGTTGTTTGTTCTGCTTGCGCTACGCGGCTAGCCAATTGCACTGTAATGTGGTTAGAGCGTTTACGAATTCTGTATGCTCTACCTTGAGGTGCAGGTTGGAATCGTTTTAGAATTCTTGCACTATCAATCATTACTGATTTTATGTACAATTCGCTATCTTCTGCTTTCGTTTCGAACTTTTGTTCCCAGTTTGCAATGGCAGAGCGAACTAATTTTTCCATTGTTTTAGAAGCATGTTTGGTTGAGAATGTAAGGATATTTAATGCTTCCATTACATCTTTTTCACGGATTACGTCTGCCAACAATCTCATTTTACGAGGTGATGTAGGCACATTTGTAGCACGTGCGATACAAACTGATTTTCTAGCTTCTTTTCTAGCGTCTGCTGCTATTTTTTTTCTTTGACCCATGGCTTAATTCTTATTTTCTGTTACCTGAATGTCCTTTAAATTGTCTAGTCGGTGAAAACTCTCCAAGTTTATGACCTACCATATTTTCTGTTACATATACAGGAATGAATTTATTTCCGTTGTGTACTGCAAATGTATGTCCTACGAATTCTGGAGTAATCATAGAGGCACGAGACCATGTTTTGATTACTGTTTTTTTATTAGATGCATTCATAGCATCAACTTTACCTTGTAAGTGGTATGCTACGTAAGGACCTTTTTTTAAACTTCTTGCCATTCTCTATCTATTATTTTTTTGCTCTTGAAATAATGTGTTTGTTCGATGCTTTGGTTTTACTTCTTGTTTTTAAACCTTTAGAAGGAATACCTTTTCTTGAACGAGGGTGACCACCTGAAGCTCTACCTTCACCACCACCCATTGGATGGTCAACTGGGTTCATTACTACTGCACGCGTACGAGGCCTTCTGCCTGCCCAACGATTTGCGCCTGCTTTACCTTTTACCTCTAAGCTATGGTCAGAGTTTGAAACAGAACCGATAGTCGCTAAGCAAGTACCTAAGATTTGTCTAGCTTCGCCAGAAGGTAATTTGATATTTACATACTTACCATCTTTACCAGATAATTGGGCAAATGTACCAGCGCTTCTGCAAATTGAAGCTCCACGACCTGGTTGCAACTCGATATTATGAATAACTGAACCTAATGGCATATTAGACAATGGTAATGTATTACCTACTTCTGGTGCTACTGATTTACCAGAAATAATTTCTTGACCAACTAGAATACCTTCAGGTGCAATGATATAACGTTTTTCACCATCTTTATATACTACTAATGCGATAAAAGCAGAGCGGTTTGGATCGTATTCGATAGTTTTTACCGTTGCTGGTATATCGAATTTATTACGTTTAAAATCGATGATACGGTATTGTCTTTTATGACCACCACCAATATAGCGCATTGTCATTTCTCCTTTTTGGTTACGGCCGCCAGATTTTTTATTAGAAACAACTAATGATTTCTCTGGTACGTTGGTTGTCACCTCACTATAAGAGTTCGATATTCTGTATCGTAAACTCGGCGTTATCGGATTGTATTTTTTAGTTGACATTACTTATTCTATTTTAAAATTATATTTCGTTGTAGAAATCAATTACTTCACCTTTTGCAACTTTAACGATTGCTTTTTTATAACTTGGTTTTCTACCAGAAATTACTTGCGTTTTTGTATTGCGATTTTTAGGTTTAGAAGCAATAATTGCTGTATTTACTTCTTCTACATTAACGCCGTACATTTTCTCGATCGCTTTTTTAATTTCTACTTTGTTTGCCTTTTTTTCTACTAAAAAAGTGTACTTGCCTGCTTTTTCTGATAGTGCAGATGCTTTTTCGGTGATTAAAGGTTTTTTCAGAATTTCCATTCTATTTATTTTTATGAATTTGCTAATACTTCAATTGATTTTTCGCTAATCAAGATAGTGCTGTTGTTCATGATTTCGTAAGTATTTAAGCTATCCGCAGTAGCAATATTTGCTCCTTGTACGTTTCTGCTAGATAAATACACGTTATCATTTAATTCTGGAAGAATTAATAAAGACTTTTTGTTTTCTAAGCCAAAAGCTTGTAAGAATTTTAAATATTCTTTTGTTTTTGGTGCATTGAATGTAAAGTCTTCAACTATTTTGATTGCGCTATCTGCTGCTTTCACTGACAAAGCAGAATTTTTCGCTAATGATTTTACTTTTTTATTTAATTTAAAATCGTAAAAACGAGGTCGTGGACCAAATATACGAGCACCGCCTTTAAACAAAGGATTTTTGATGCTACCTTTTCTCGAGCCACCTGTTCCTTTTTGTTTATGCAACTTTCTAGTAGAACCAGATAATTCTGATTTTTCTTTTGTTTTATGCGTACCGCTTCTTCTTCCTGCTAAATATTGCTTAACAGCTAAGTAGATAACATGCTCATTAGGTTCAACACCAAAAATTGCTGCTGGCAACTCGATGCTACGTCCTGTGGCTTGTCCGTTAATATTATATACTTCTGCTTTCATCTTTTATGATTTACCCTTAGTAAGAGAAACTGATTTTTTACTTTTTTCAATTATAACATAAGCTCCATTATGACCAGGAATTGATCCTTTAACGATAATTAAATTTTCGTCGTTCAATACCTTCACAATTTTCATGTTTAGTTCTTTCACTCTGTCAGTACCCATGCGACCACCCATTTTCATGCCTTTCATTACACGTGCTGGAGTAGAACAAGCACCTAATGAACCTGGCGCACGTAAACGATTGTGCTGACCATGAGTTTGACCACCTACACCGCTAAATCCGTGACGTTTTACAACACCTTGGAAACCTTTACCTTTAGATGTGCCAATGATATTTACTTTTTCGCCTTCTGCTAAAATCTCAGATGTAACGATATCGCCAACATTTAAATCATCCATACCTTTGAATTCTACTAATTTTGCTTTTGGAGCGCCACCAGATTTTTCAAAGTGATTTTTCATTGGTTTAGTGGTATTTTTTTCTTTTTCATCACCGTAACCTAATTGTATAGCATCATAACCATCTTTATCTTTCGATTTTTTTTGTGTTACAACACATGGACCAGCTTGAATAACTGTGCATGGAATAATTGCACCGCCTTCGCCGAAAATACTGGTCATACCTACTTTTGTTCCTATTAATCCTGCCATGACTTATTACACTTTAATTTCTACATCAACACCAGATGGTAATTCTAATTTCATTAATGCATCTACAGTTTTAGGTGTTGCGCTATAGATGTCCAATAATCTCTTGTATGTACTTAATTTGAATTGCTCACGCGCAACTTTATTTACGTGTGGTGATTTCAAAACAGTAAAAATCTTTTTGTTGGTAGGCAATGGAATTGGACCAGTGACTACGGCTCCAGCACTGCGTACTGTTTTTACGATTTTTTCAGCAGACTTATCTACTAAGTTGTGATCGTATGATTTTAATTTTATTCTAATTTTTTGTGCCATGATATATATTATCTATTAATCAGCTTTTACTTTAGATTTTGCTTTTGCTACTACTTGTTCTGTAATGTTATTTGGTGTTGGTGCGTAATGAGAGAATTCCATGATAGATGTTGCTCTACCAGATGTAATTGTTCTCAAGTCTGTTACATAACCAAACATTTCTGACAATGGAACTTTTGCTTTAATAACGTTTGCATTATTTTTCATTTCCATGCCTTCCATCATACCACGACGACGGTTTAAGTCTCCTACTACGTCACCTGTATTTTCTTCTGGTGTGATTACTTCTAATTTCATTATCGGCTCCAACAAGATTGGATTTGCCTTTCTGCAAGCTTCACGGAATGCAAACTTAGCCGCTTGTTCAAACGAGAATGAGTCAGAGTCCACTTGATGGTATGAACCATCAAATAAGCGTACTTTTAAGCTTGGTACTTCGTAACCAGCTAAAACACCAGTTTTCATTGCCTCTTTGAAACCTTTTTCTACTGATGGAATAAATTCTTTTGGAATTGCACCACCAAAGATATCATTGATAAACTCTAATCCATCTTTATCTTCTGCGCCAGGTCCGATTTCGATTTGAATATCAGCAAATTTACCACGACCACCAGATTGTTTTGCATATTTCTCTCTGTGTTCAATGCTATTGGTGATAGTTTCTTTGTAGTTAACTTGTGGAGCACCTTGATTACATTCAACTTTGAACTCGCGTAATAAACGGTCAACGATGATTTCTAAGTGCAACTCACCCATACCTGAGATAACTGTTTGTGCAGTATCTTCGTCATATCTCACTTTAAATGTAGGATCTTCTTCCGCTAATTTAGCCAAAGCCATACCTAATTTATCAGCATCTTTTTGTGTTTTAGGCTCAATAGCTAAACCGATAACCGGATCAGGGAATACCATAGACTCTAACACGATTGGATTTCCTTCTGCACATAAAGTATCACCAGTTCTGATGTCTTTAAAACCAACAACTGCACCAATATCACCAGCACCTAATTTTTCGATAGGGTTTTGTTTATTTGCATGCATTTGGAAAATACGAGAAATACGTTCTTTATTTCCGCTTCTTGTATTGATTACATAAGAACCAGCATCTAAAACACCAGAGTAAGCACGTGTAAATGCTAAACGACCTACGTAAGGGTCAGTAGCAATTTTGAATGCTAAACCAGCAAATGGCTCGTCGTAGCTTGGCTTACGCACTACCTCCTCGCCTGTATCAGGATGCGTACCTTTAATATTTGGTCTGTCTAATGGTGATGGCATTAATTCCATAACCAAATCCAACATAGTTTGTACACCTTTATCTTTAAATGAAGAACCGCACAACATTGGAACGATTTTCATATCTAAGCAAGCAGAACGCAAGGCGTCTAAAATTTCTCTTTCTGAAATTGTAGAAGGATCATCGAAGAATTTCTCCATCAATTTATCATCATATTCAGAAACTGCTTCTAATAAACGCTCTCTCCACATTGTAGCTTCTTCTACCATTTCCGCTGGAATATCTACCACTTCATACGTCATACCTCTATCGTGCTCATTCCAGATGATTCCACGGAAGTTAATTAAATCAACTACGCCTTTAAATGTATCTTCAGCACCGATTGGCAATTGCAATGGAACAGCATTTGAACCTAACATTTTTTTCACTTGCTCCACTACATTCAAGAAGTCAGCACCTGAGCGATCCATTTTATTTACGAAACCTAAACGAGCAACGTTATAATTGTTAGCTAATCGCCAGTTTGTTTCAGATTGTGGCTCAACACCATCAACAGCAGAAAACAAGAAAACTAAACCATCTAATACACGCAATGAACGGTTTACCTCAACAGTAAAGTCCACGTGTCCCGGTGTGTCAATCAAGTTAACATGGTACTCTTGACCTCTGTAGTTCCATTTTACTGTAGTTGCAGCAGATGTGATTGTGATACCACGTTCCGCTTCTTGCACCATCCAGTCCATAGTAGAAGCACCATCATGCACCTCACCTATTTTATGGTTTACACCAGCATAAAACAATATACGCTCAGATGTAGTAGTCTTACCTGCATCAATGTGAGCTGCAATACCAATATTTCTTGTAAATTTTAAATCGCGTGCCATTTTTTTCTTTTAATTGACACATTTAATGTGTCTCTCTTTTTTTTATTTTGACACATTAAGTGTCGTTATTATTATTATGCTTTAAAATGTGAGAATGCTTTATTCGCTTCTGCCATTTTGTGTGTATCTTCTTTTCTTTTCACTGCAGCGCCTTCACCTTTTGATGCTGCAATTAATTCTGCTGCTAATTTATCGCCCATTGATTTTCCGTTTCTTTTTCTTGAAAATTGAATCAACCAACGGATTGTCATAAATAATTTTCTGTCTTCACGAATTGGTGTTGGAATTTGGAAAGTTGCACCGCCAATTCTGCGACTTTTCACCTCTACAGCTGGCATGGCATTATCCATTGCTTTTTTCCAGATTTCGTATCCTTCTTCTTTTGTAGAAGTTTTAATACGTTCCATTGCTTCGTAAAATGCAGTATAAGCTGTACTTTTTTTACCGCCAATCATTAAGTTATTCACAAAACGAGTTACTAAAGGATCTCCATAAACTGGATCCGGTGCTAAGTATCTTTTTTTTGCTTTTTGCTTTCTCATTTATTTTATTTTTAAGTCAGACACATTATAAATGTGTCCACACATTATTTTTTACCTTTTCCTTTTGCTGGTGCTGCTGCGCCTGCTTTACCTTTTTTAGTTCCGTATTTTGAGCGACTTTTTTGACGATCGCTTACTCCTGCTGT
>WBZL01000453.1_pt1 | contig 45894 bp, 35 predicted proteins | sample 5204291 | NCBI WGS metagenome assembly WBZL01 (sample SAMN12344345, study PRJNA552823) | activated sludge metagenome | biome: Activated sludge suspended growth; feature: Nitrification reactor; material: Wastewater; isolation source: activated sludge from nitrification reactor of wastewater... | reverse complement strand
GCCCGGTTGCCGTCGTCTTACCAAATGTGCTAAGCAGATAATCCGTGTAAAGTTCCAAGTGTTCTTTGTTCATCAGCAAATCTTACCCGTTTTTTGACGCTTGGTGCGTAACATCAGTTAACTATTTGAATCCCTGTCGCTTCCTCGTCTGTGCAATAAAATCCTTCACCATCCGATGGGGGGGGAGTTGCGTGCTACTGATGATGAGGTAACCGGGTGCCCAGAACTCACCGGAGGGGTTTTCGTCGGCGAAGTGGGGGAAACCGGCAAAGACGCGCTGGGACGTCACTTTCATGATGATCCGCATTAAATAACCGGGGGAGGTGGCCGGGGGTACGTTAATCGTAAATTGCACGTATTCCGGGCGGACGGCGAGGTGTTCCACGCGCCAACCGAACGCGACGCAGATTTGCGGAATCCACTCGCTGATGCGGGTGGCAAGGTCGCTGGTCAGGTGGTGGTGCGGGAAGCGCGGGATCATCACACAGGCGAACGAGAGGTTGTACAGCGCTGGGGTCGGCTCGGAGGGGAGCACGGGTTCGACGGTCAGAAATTCCTGTCCGTAGGGTTGCGGGGGACTTTGCGGGGGCTGAGAGAGGCTGGGGCGGGTCTCCGCCTGGGAGGGAGGGATGTCTTCTTCGGTGAAGTTGATCGAGGGAACGGTTTCCTGAATGGAGGAGACGGTCTCTTCCGTCGTGAGGTCTTCGTCTGGATCGAAGGTGATGTCTTGCGCCAGCGGGTGATCAGCCCAAGCGGAGGGCGGCTTTGCCAAACTGGGGACGGTTTCTTCGTCTTCGTAGGGCAGAGGGGCGGAGGGGAGCATATCGGGCAGGAGGTGATCTAAAAACGAACGGCGGTCACCGGAGGGAGGTTGGGTGGGTTGCCAGTCGGCGGGGAGGTCATCGTCCAGGGATTGGAGAGAGGCGTCTGGGGAGGTGGGGGGCGAAAGCCAGTCGCTAGGAAGGCGGGGGGGTGTTTGAGGTTTTGACGGTGCAGGCAGAGGTTGGGAAGGCGGCGCGTCACTGGCGGGTGGGTTCATGTTCGTTTCCTCCTTCGGACCAGAGGCCAGTCGTTGGGCCAGTTGGTTCGCCTGGGTGCGAATCTGGCTGAACGGGGTTTTGGCGTCAAAGACAAGGGATAACACCATCTCACCGGGCAGGGCGGTGGCGTAGAGCATGTATTCTTCGCCCGTCGTTTCCAGTCGGATGAAACGGGCGAGGTCGATGCCACCTTGCCGTCCCCAATAATGGCTCACGGCATCGGCGAGTTCGTGGGCGACGTTTTCCGGGTATCCGCCTGCATAGGCGTAAAGCTGATCGCCTCGGGTGATCAGCGCGGCCTGGGCGGCGGTTTCGAGGGAGAGCCGCGTCAGGTGTTGGGCGGCGCGGTTGACATCCTGGAGCCAGGGGGGCAGAGGGGTGCCAGCGCCTTTTTGGGGGGCGGCGGGTTTGGCGGGGGCGGGGCGTTGAAGGGTATCCACGGAGACTGGGGTGTTTTCTTTGCGCGATTCGGTGGCGGCAGAAGGATTTTGGGGGCTGGGTGCGCCGCGTAAGGTAGTTTCGACGAGGCCCAACAGATCGGGCAGGTAAAAAGGTTTGGTCAGGTATCCGTGTGGGGTCAGGTCTCCCAGCGCACGGTGATGGGGGTTGTTTCGCGGCGGGACCACGATCAAGCGTAAATCCTGGTTCCGGTCCAGCAGTTTCTGCCCCAACTCAGGCAGGGAGGTATTCCGCGCATCACAATCGAGAATGGCGAGGGCGAAGTCCTGGTTCGGAACCGCACTGCCGTTTTCGACCATCACCACATGATACCCTCCTTCGTCTTCGAGGGTTTGACGAATTAGTTCCCCAAAACCTTCACTGGGGGTGACTAACAAGACGGAGATGACCATGAAATTAGTCGTAACTATTCAGGCTATATGAAGAGAATTCCCGAAAAAAAGGATGGAAGGGGGGATGTACATCCCCCCTTCCATCCTTTTTTTCGGAGTTTCCTACTCTAGGGGAGTAGTTACAATTAGTCTATCATGCCCGCGAGGGGGGGGCAAGGAAAAGTATATGGCAATTGGATGGCAGGATCGCAATTTTTTTAACAAGCCTCACACTTCGAACGAACGGCGTTCCTTATGAGATGGCTTTTGAATTTCGAGAGAGGGATCAAGGAACGCCGTTCGTCTTTGCGGGGAACATTCAGTAATTCTGTTTTTGGCCGAACGGCGTTCCTTAACAGGTGTCCTTTGGGGTCAGCGAGGTCGTTTTAAGGAACGCCGTTCGTGCTTTTGCGGCCATCTCGAGAATCGCCAGGGGACAATTGGGAGATGCGAAAACAGGAATTGCGTGGTATCCTAGACCCGCATGAAAACGTTTGTCAAGTTCATTCTGCTCAGTCTTGTCATGGCGGGTCTCGTTTTTGCGGGAACCTTTTTCGCACAGAACAAAGTGTCTGCGGGAGAAGGCGATCCCCCTATCCGAAAAGCAGAATTGATTGTGACGTTTACCCAATATCAGTGGTGGTTAACCCGTTGGGCCAATAACGAAATCTCCTGCGCGATCTTCATTGAACATGAAGGGGTACCCTCCAATCTGGAAGTGTTAGCCGCCTGCGGGGAGGAACTGTATGATGCATGGCTTGCCACTCCCTCCTGCCCCCCCGCCGCCTCGGGCGAAGGCAATACCAACACCTGCGGTGGGTTATACATATTTTTGGCAGATATCCAACCCGGTCAGCGTAAAGTCATCATCGAATTACCCATCCCCAACATCTGGCTGACCCTGAACGGGTGTATTCCCACCCCGCCGAAAAACGAATGCGGGCAAGTGCCCTCGCTCGTTTTTAATGCCGAAGAACCCCTCCCGAACGAAATCATCACCGCCGTCCATGTCAAACTCGATGGGAGCATTTACGATTGCCTGAGCAGTCGGTGCGAAATCCCCATGACGGTGACGCCCGTCAACGGCTCGGAACTCGAATTTTGGGCCGATTCATCGTATGGCGATCAAAGCGAACATTTCACCGCCCGCGTCCGCATCGTCGATGGCGGGGTTCCTGTGACCCCAGGTGAAAAAATCTGGTACGTGGACGTGATCAGCAGTCAATGGCAGGGCGACCCCACCGTGAACAGTTGCGCGGCGACCTGGGAAGCCTTTCCCCCGATTGGTGACCCGCCCAATTGGCTTTCCACCCCTGCCGACGCTTCCCAACTTTCGTCCAACACCCCCTTCACCTTCCTCGCGGGGCAACTGATCCAACAAGAAATTGTGGACGCCAGCGGATGTGAAGCCGACGGCCTGCTCCCGAACGGGGCGGCGAACCCATGCGGAGTCCAGAGCGCCCGCGCGGTCGTCACCGACTGGCAAAACCAGTTCGACACCACGATCTGGGATGTGGCCCAACGCACCACCATTCCCGCGCAATTGCTTAAAAACATGTTCGCGCAAGAGAGTCAGTTCTGGCCAGGGGAAATCATCAATAACGAATTTGGCCTGGGACAGCTCACCTCACTTGGCGCGGATGGCCCGTTGATTTGGAATCAGTCCTTTTTTGAGCAGTTTTGCCCCCTGGTTTTGCACGCAGACACCTGCGCCCTCGGTTATCTCAAGATCGAACCGGAATATCAAGCGATGCTCCAAGGGGCACTGGCGACGATGACCAACGCCAACTGCCCGGACTGCGACCAGGGCATTGATCTGGCCCACGCGCAATCCAGCGTTGATGTGTTTGCCCAACTTATTCAGGGGAATTGTGAACAAGTTTCATATATGGTGTACGATGTCACAGGGGAAGCGCCGGGTGCGGTTGCCACGTATGAGGATTTATGGCGATTTACCCTCGTCAACTACAATGCGGGACCAGGCTGTCTCACGTATGCGTTGCGTTCCGCCTGGAACTCCAACCAGGATTTGCTGGAATGGCGCACCGTCTCCACCCGTTTTCCGGTGGGCTGTCCGTATGCGGTGCAATATGTCGAACGTGTGACCCGAAACAATCCCCCGGATGACGCCGATTTTCTGACGCCGACCGCGACGCAAACCCAACGTGCATATCCCGCCCCGACCCAAACCCGGACGCCAACCCCCACAGGGAGCGCAACCGTCGTCCCGACCATCACGCCCACACCTACCGTTACTTTTACGCCTACGCCGTAAAGCCTCAGGTCATCCAAGGTACACAAAGTAAAACAGGGTAGACAGGTAATTGAATTACCCTGTCTACCCTGTTTACTTTGTGTACTGATCTACTTTATTTACCTTTCTTCCCTAACCCTTTGACCAACTCGACAAACTCTTCCCACTCTTCATTAAAAAAGTGGACGGTCAGGTTGCCCAATTCGAGATGGTAGGTGCGTTCTCCATCCGGTTCATCGGCGATCCAGATCAAATAGTTTTCGGTTTCGGCCAGGGTATCGGTTTGAGGTTCGGGGGTGTTTTTCATAATGGTCTCCTTCTGGTGGTTTTATTTCAAATTATACGCACGAATGGTGCATTTCAGTTATGGGTTCCCGAAAAAAGGGATAGGTGGGGGATGTACCCCACCTATCCCTTTTTTTTCGGACGATTCAAACTAAGTGAAACTCGACTTATTTATTTTCCTGGTTTAGACGTTTTATTCACCCGTGCCTGCAACCGTTGAAATGTGCGGCGTACGGAGGATACTCCGGGAAAGGCCACCTCGTCATCCGGTTCCGGGTCCGGCCAGGGATTGAGATCGAGCATTTTACGGGCCGCGTACCCGGTGAACAGGCTTAACGTCGCCAAAACGGGGGCGGCCAACAGCAGGCCGATAATGCCCAACAAGTTTGCCGCGATAATCGCCGCCACCAGCACCGCCGCCGGATGCACCCCTAGTGTGGAACCGTACAATTTCGGGGTCACGATATTATCAAACACCTGATCCAGGATCACCGACGCCACCACGACCAACAGCACATACTGCCAGGTTTCCAGCCCGAAATAGTTACTGGTTTGGAAGAAAGCCACCACGCCCGTCACCGCCCAGGTGATGAACGGCCCAATATAGGGGACAAACCGCGCCCCGCCCGCGATGAGGGAAATCACGAGCGCATTCCGCACCCCTAAAATAGACAATAGCGTAAAGGACGAGATCACGGTCAGCACATACAACACCAACTGCCCGCGCATAAACGCATTCCAAATCCGCCCCAACTGCCGCCCTAACCGCCGCAGGTCGGCGTTGTAACCGGGGAGTTCCACCCCGGCCAACATATCGGGCACCTGTCCGGCGTCGGCCAGTGTAAAGTAGGAGACGAGCAGAATGAAGAACCCCCACCCCAGACTGGACAGGGTGCTGGACGCCAGCGAACTCAATAACCCGCCGGCCTGCCCCAGTGCCGGTTGGATCATGCCCAAGGCCTGATTAACCAAAGAGCGTACATCTTCCGTTTGCCCTAAAATCTGAGTCATATCCACATAGATCACATTAAATAGGAAAAACCTTTGGGTCGATAAATTGGTGACCAGGTCCAACAAATCATTATTTACAAAATCTCTCACCGTCGTATAGAGACTGGTGGCTTGTTGAACCAACGCCACGCCGGTTGCGGTGAAAAACCCCACAAGTGCAAGAAGCATCACCAGATAAATCAGATTCACCGAGGCGCGCCAGGATAGCCGCGTGGACTTGCTCATCCAGTTCGCCAGCGGATGCAGGACATAAGACAGGATAAAAGCCATCAACAGCGGGCCGAGAATGTTGCGGAAGCGCACCACAAGCGCCGCAACAATCGCGACAAACGTCAGGCCGACAACCAGTTTCATCGTCGAACCCCAGCGAGGGGAGTTAGAGGAGGGGAGGATAGAGTTTGTCATAAGATCAGCAAGTCAACGATTCAAAGATTCGGCGATCACTCAATCACCCAATCAACTTCATTTTGTTACCGTTCAGTCTAGAGAAGAAAGTTCCGAAAAAAAGAGATGGGTGGGGATAGAAATCCCCACCCATCTCTTTTTTTCGGGGATTCTCCAAATATATCTGAACGGTTACTTCATTTTTTCAGTTTTTCTAAGTACTTCTTACGAAACTTCGTCACTTTGGGCGCGATGACCAACTGACAATACATTGCATTCGGATGATGCCGGAAATATTCCTGGTGATAGTCTTCCGCCGGATAAAACACATCCAACGCCGTCACTTCGGTGACAATCGGGGCAGACCAGAGGTGGGCGGCGTTGACTTCCCGGATCACGTCCTCGGCCACGGTACGCTGTTCGTCATCGTGGTAATAAATGGCGGAGCGGTATTGCGGCCCGACATCGTTGCCCTGCCGGTTGAGCGTCGTCGGATCGTGAATGGTGAAGAACACCTCCAAAATTTCGCGAAAGCTGACTTGCGCGGGATCAAACGTCACCTGAATGACCTCCGCATGGCCGGTTTTTTTCGTACACACCTGTTCGTAGGTGGGGTACGGCACATGCCCGCCCGCGTAACCCGAAACGACATCGGTCACCCCGCGCAGGTCATCGTACACCGCTTCGAGGCACCAAAAACATCCGCCTCCGAGGGTTGTGGTTTGTAAAGTTGCATCACTCATAAAAATCCTTTGGATTGAACTCAATTGGGGGGCGAAAACCGAAATCCCCGAATGTTCTTGAGGTGCTCGGTTGTGCGGGCTACAGCGTTAAATTGAGGAAGACTTGGAATGGGTAAAATAATACTCTAGCTTTTCGGCTGTGATAAGGTCAGACGAGGTCGCTTTTTTCGTACAAGTATATCGCGCCGCGATTTGCCCGCGGTGAATGGCCTGTTCCAACGAAAAACCATCCCCCACAAAGCTGGATAAAAACCCCACCGCCAACGCATCCCCCGCCCCGTTCGTATCCACCACCGGCTCGGGCAGGGTCACAGGCCCGAAATGGCGCACCCCCTCGCGCGTCCCCAGCATACACCCTCGCGCTCCCATCCCCGCCACCACGATCCGGGTAGGGGCATCCGCCAGAAAACGGTGAATGAGCGGGGTCGGGTCGGGATAGTTGGTCGCCGAGAAAAAGAGAATGTCCGCGGCTCGGATAAAATCTTGCCGGTACGGATCATCCAGGGACACGACATCCTGAATATCGCAGGAAATCGTCAGCCCCAGGTCACGGGCGACGGGCAACAATTCCCGCGCCCAATTCGGAATGTTGAAATGCACCCACCGGGCACGGGACAACAACGCGCGACATGCCCCCAGATCAGGGTGAAGGGACATATGCCCTTTCCCATCGTAGAAATTTTTCCGTCGCCCATCGCGATACATAAAATTGATGCTCCGCGCCGTCCCCGCGGGGTCGGTGAACACGGTCGTGGTGTCCACCCCATCGCGCGCCAGTTCCGCCCGCACAAACTGCCCGTTGGCATCGTCCCCCACCGCGCCAATAAACGCCGTCCGTTTCCCCAATTGGGCAAACCCCCGCGCTGAATACCCCCCCGCCTGCCCAACGTAATCCACATTTTGCGTGAAGTTCGCCTCGACGGAAAAGTCAATTTCATCGGTGTAAAAATAAACGTTGGTATCCACCCCGGCATTGCCAACCACGACGACATCGAGTGGGGAAGAAGAGAGGGTGTTCATACGAGAAATATAGCAGAAATGGGATGCCTCTGTACAGGGCCACATACGGAGACGTTATCGAAAAAAAGCGTTGAATCACGGATGAGGGGATCACGGATATGTTTTTCGTATGATCCGTGATCCCCTCATCCGTGATTCGATTCCCCCTCAACCTATCCACGTTGGAATGTTCATACAAGCTAATCCGCATTTTGTTTTCTCGTTGCGCTTTTCTCGTTGCGCTTTTCTCGTTGCGCTTTTCTCGTTGCGCTTTTCTCGTTGCGCTTTTCTCGTTGCGCTTTCCCCGCGCATCAACGATAATCAGGAGATTGTAGTTTAACGTCAATTCGGGATAAGTTTCTGTCATTCCGACCACAGGGAGGAATCCCTGATACGAGCCTCGATTCATGGGCGCAACGGGGATTTCTCGTCACAAAGCGTCGGATGTACTCATCCGCACTCGAAATGACACAGGTTAGGCGTCTGAAGTTTATCCCGAACTCAGTTTAGTATAGGGCTTTGTGCCCGTCTCATCGCCCACAAGGGGCTACACTACGTCATGTTTGTGTTTCTATGAAGATTCTCTCCTCCCCCCACGTCGCCGTTATTGGTGGCGGCCCCGCTGGTTTGATGGCCGCGGAAGTTTTGATTCGCGGAGGTGCGCGGGTGGACCTGTTCGATGCGAAACCGTCCGTGGGCCGCAAATTTCTCGTGGCCGGAAAGGGCGGGCTGAACCTGACGCACGCCGAACCCCGCGAGGAATTCCTCTCCCGCTACGGGGAACGCCGCGCCCAGATCGAGCTATTGTTCGATGCGTTTGGGCCGGATGCCTTGCGGGAGTGGGCACGCGGGTTGGGAGTGGAGACGTTTGTCAGCAGTTCGGGGCGGGTGTTCCCGGTGGGGTTAAAGGCCGCGCCGCTCTTGCGGGCGTGGATCACGCGTCTGCGGGCGGAGGGGGTGGCGTTTCATCTTCGGCATCGGTGGATGGGTTGGGTCTTCCCAGACATACGGGAAGGGGCCTTCCCAGACAGACAGGGAGGGGATGCGGAGGGTTGTCTGGTTTTTGCCACCCCGCGCGGGGAACTGACCGTTTCCCCCGACGCGGTGGTGCTGGCGTTGGGCGGGGGAAGCTGGCCGAAACTGGGATCGGATGGGGGGTGGGTGGACGCGTTGGTGGCCCGCGGGGTGGCGGTCGCCCCGCTCAAACCGGCGAATTGCGGGTTCGATGTCGGGTGGACAGAGCACGTGCGGCGGTTTGCCGGTCAGCCGGTCAAACCCGCGGTGTTGACGTTTAAGGATGCGCGGGGAAATGAATTTCACCAGCGGGGGGAGTTTGTGGTGACGGAGACGGGGTTTGAGGGGAGTTTGATTTATGCGGCGTCGGCGCTGTTGCGGGAGGAGATTGCGTTGACGGGGCGGGCTGTGATCGAACTGGATTTGACCCCCGATGTCTCGTTGAAAATCCTGACTGAAAAACTGGCCCGCCCGCGCGGGTCGCGTTCGATGGCGAGCCATTTGCAAAAACAGATTGGGCTTCACGGGGTGAAGGCGAGTTTGTTGCGGGAGGTCCTGCCCGCGGAGGGGTTCACGGACCCCGCGCGGGTGGCGGCGGCGATCAAAGCGTTGCCCTTCACACTGACGGCACCGCGCCCGCTGGCAGAGGCGATCAGTTCGGCAGGGGGCGTGAAGTTTGAGGGGTTGGATGAACGGTTGATGATCCGTGCCCTGCCGGGGGTGTTTTGCGCGGGGGAGATGTTGGATTGGGAAGCGCCGACGGGGGGGTATTTGCTCACGGCGTGTTTTGCCAGTGGGTACGCGGCAGGGATGGGGGTGTTGGGAAGGATGAAAGATGAAGAGGGGGCGAAGTCAGGGTTTGGGGTAGCGGACGATTTTTAGTTGGAAGTTGAGCACGCCGAAGGTGATGATGTCGTTGTTAGCGACAGTTTGCGGTTCGGTGAGGGTGGCGGGTTGGAAATTGCAAAAGGTTCCGTTGGTGCTTTTTTGATCGAAAAGCAGAAGCACTTCCTCGGTGGGTTGCATTCGGGCGTGCAGACGCGAGACGCCTAATTCCTGGGCGCGATAGGGCGAGAGGTCGAGGTCCACGGTGACGTTGCCTTGCGTGCGGCCAATGGTGATGTCGTCGTAAATTTCCACCGGGAGGGGGGTCTTTTGCGAGTTCAAACTGATCAGAACCACGCGCCAGTTTGTGCGGGCGATTTGCTCTGAGCGTTTGGCGGTTTTGAGCGGGAGACGTAAAAAATCGAACTTTTCAAAATACTGATTGAGACGTTCGATGTCTAACTTTGAGGTTTTGAAGCGAGCGGTGCTGATTTCATCCTGTGGCATATCAGGGTCCTCTATTTGAGAAAGCGTCTGAAAATGTAACTACTCAGCCAGGAGATTAGCCCGAAAAGAAGGGTGAAAGGGGGATGTACATCCCCCTTTCACCCTTCTTTTCGGGGAGTTTCTTTTCTTAGCCTGAGCAGTTACCTGAAAACTACTTTGGAGTCAGGTGCGATGCAACTCGCGTATGAGATTAAATTGTACCCAGCCATCTCGAAATGAGGTGATGGCTTTGAATGGCCTCCGGCCGGGTGGCGAGGATGTCCGGTTCGGAATAGGCGCGCAGGAGGTGTTGGGGTTCGATGCCATGTCCGGCGACGGCGTAGGGAATCGGGTCGGAAGTGTGCCGTCCGGTTTGGCAAACGGTGTAATGATCGGGGATGAGCAGGACCCGGTAAGGTTCCCCCCGCGCATCCAGGGTCTGGAGCAGGGGGCTGACGATTTGGCGGTCAATCGCTTCCAAGGCCTGCACTTTCCCGGCGAGATGGTGCAGATGGGCTTCTTCGTCGGGGGCGTTGCAATGGATGAGACAGACATCCACCTCGTCCAACTGTTGGAGCACTGCCTGGAGTTTGGCGGACAGATCGGAGTCTAAATACCCGGTTGTGCCGGGGGGGATGACCGCTTTGCCGCCCAGCGAGACCGCCATCCCGTACAAAAAACTCAGCGCGGTCACGGTGAATGAGCGGAAGGGCATGGGTGGGAAGGCGCGAGTGCGCCCGTGGCCCCACGGCCATAACATCCAGGTTCCGTGCGATCTTTTTCGGGTCGAGCGTCGCATCATGTCCACAAAGGGGGCATAGGGTTGTCCCTGGTAACAGGGAAAGATCGTTTCCAGTGTTTCACCGACGTTTTCGTGTGGTTCGTGCAGAAGCAGGTCAGTTTCTTGTAAAGGCCAATCCCGGTACACCAACACATTCCGATAACTGAGATCGTGGTGAAGTTCCACCCCTGGCGGGAGTTCGAGGTCTTGTAAATATGCGTGCGCGTCTTGATCGCTGATCTGTTGGGCGGTGAAATCGATTAGCCGATCATCCTCGCTGATCTGCACAATGTTGCACCGGCACACCAAATCCCGCGGGTGAATCGAGAGGCCCAACGTGACCGCCTCGAAGATTGACCGGCCCAACGGAAAATAGTCAGGCGGGTGGTAGCCGTAGATGCCCAACAACCCCACAAGACTCCCCAACGGTAACCCCGCGTGCATGGTTTGCGCCAGGCCAATCTGCCCGCGCGCCACGATGCTGTCCATCCCGGGAGTGTACGCGCACTCTGCTGGAGTCCGGTTACCCAGCTCTGGATACTGCACGTCACACATCCCGTCGGGGACCACGATGATTAACTTCATAAAGGCATTGTACAACAGGTTTGGGGTTAATGATTTGTTGAAGTTGGAGAATTTTTAGGAGTTTCCGCCCGGGGTATAATGCAAGTTCACACCCTCCCCACCCCTATATCTCATGATGCCTTTTTTCCATAAACATCGCCCCCAACTCCTGCTCACCTCGATCCTCCTGATCTTGCTGGTGCCTGTCCTCTTTTCGCCCGTCAATTACCTGCTCACCTGGTTTAACACGGACGATGCCTTTTATTACTTCGTCCCGGCGCGGAATGTGGCCGCCGGGCTGGGGTTCACCTTCGACGGGTTCGCCCGGACGAATGGCTTTCATCCCCTGTGGATGTTCATCCTCATCCCGATTTTCGCCCTTCCCGGCCCGATCCTGCCCCTGCGCGTGTTGGCAGGTTTGTTGATTTTGCTCAACATCGGGACCGCGTGGCTGTTGTTTCGGCTGACGCGGCGGTATTTTTCGACGGGGGTGGCGTTTCTCACGGCGTTGGCGTTCGCTTTGTTGCCCATCATCCAAAATGAAACGGCGAAAGGGGGCGTGGAGGCGGGATTAAATGTCTTTTTGATCGCTTTGTTGTTGAACCGGTTGGGGGAGACCGATATCCGCAACCCGCGCGCGGTTCTGCTCACGAGCGGGATCGCCTGCCTGACCTTTCTCGCACGGCTGGACAATGTCTTTCTCACCGGGTTGAGCGGGGTGTGGTTGATCCTCGGGCATTGGACCACCCCGCGCGGGGATATCGCCTTGCCCCCCGTGGACGAACGGCGTTCCTTGCCGGGGGTTTATGGGGTTCAAAGAGGTCGTTTCAGGAACGCCGTTCGTGATGCGCTTCGCCTCGGCCTGACGTATTTTGTCCCGCTCGGACTCGTCGTGGTCGCGTACATGACCTGGAATCAGATCGGGTTCGGGACGCTCACCCCTGTCAGTGGGCAGGTCAAACGCTGGTGGGGGACTCTGCACAATTCGCCTTACGGGTTCCCGCCCAAACGGCTGTCCAATTACATCGGGCAGTTTGTGACCGATGACGAGAGCATTGGGCCGTGGGCGATCCTGACGGGGCCGTTTTACCGTTCGGCGGAGGGGCTGATCGCCCTGTTCGGGCAGGACTCGGTAGGGGCGCGCCGCCTCGCGCTCGCCGGGTTGGGGGTGCTTGTGTTGGGGGGCGTTGGAGGACTGGGGTGGCGTCATCGGGCCTGGGCGTGGAAAACAGTCAAGGGGCTGGGGCTGATACCGTTGTTGGGCGGGTGTCTCGTGCAGATTGCCTATTACAAATTCGGCGGAAGTGTCGCCCAACGCACCTGGTATTGGGTCGCGGAGATGATGTGGGTGGTGTTGGTGGGGGGAATGGTGGTGGAAATGGTTTGGAAAACGACGGAATACGGAATACGGAATACGAAGTATGGGGCGCGTCATCTGTATTCAGTATTCAGTCGTCAGTATTCGGTGGTCAGTATTCAGTATTTCGTATTGGTTATTCTTTCGCTTTGGCTGATCTGGCCGCAGGTTCTGCGTATTCCCCGTATTTTTTCGGCGGAGATGTCGCAGGGGGAGGCGTTTTACTTGCGGCGGGTGCATTGGCTGGAGGCGAATACCGAACCGGGCGCGTTCATCGGGTTGACGGGGAGTGGGTCCACGAGCTATTTCATCGAAGGGCGCACGGTCGTGAATCTGGACGGGCTGATCGGCAGTGTGGCATATTTTGAGGCGATGCAAGCGGGCACGGCGGATGAGTATCTGACTCAACTGGGGCTGGATTATGTGTTTGGCAATGCGTACATCCTTCAAGAGAGCGATCCTTACGGGGGGATTTTTGAGGGACGGTTGGAAGAAGTCGCGACCTGGGTGGATGGCGAGCGCGAACTGGTGTTGTGGCGATTTTTATCCCCATGATCCCTTAATATTCCAGTGATACAATTTCCCGCTATGAACCAAAAACGACTGATCCAAATCGGCCTGATCCTGGTTGGACTGGTTGCCCTCGCGGCGCTCATCTACCAAATCCCTGCCGTCAACCAACGTCTCTCCTGGCGCGTCGAGACCACGCGAGTGCTCATCGCCCGTCTCCTCGATCCTGTCGAAGCCGCCCCGACGCCCATACCCCAACCCACGAACGCCGCGACGGCTACCCCGACGCCGACTTCCCCCCCCACCTCGACCCCTGCTCCCACGTTTACCCCGACGCTCGGCCCCACCTCCACGCCTACCCCGACGCTCACCCCCCTCCCGGCCTCGGCTCTGCTCCCCCCGCCGGTATGGGCGAAACAAACCGCCAACAATTGTGGCCCGGCCACGCTCGCCCTCTATTTGCAAATGAACCAATGGGAAGGGGATCAATACGACATTGACGACATTATCAAACCGAGAAGCGGCGACAAAAACGTCAACGTTGAAGAACTCGTCTACTTCGTCCGCAATTACGCCGGATGGCTGAACGTGGATTTCCGCGTCGGTGGCGATCTTGACATGCTCAAACATTTTCTCGCCGCGGGCATTCCCCTCATGATCGAAGAAGGTTATTACGGCACAGAATATTACTGGCCCAACGACGACGGCTGGCTCGGACACTATCTCCTCCTGACCGGGTACGATGACGCGAACCAAATGTTCACCGTTCAGGATTCCTACCTCGGCCCGGATCGCCAGATCGAGTACGCCAAACTCGACGAAGGCTGGAAAACCTTCAACCGGGTGATGTTCTACACCTATCTGCCCTATCAGGAAGACGCCGTCAAAGAAATCCTCGGCGACCACTGGGACGCCGATTTCAATCGCCAATACGCCCTCGAAGTCGCCCAAGCCGAAGCCGCCGCGAACCCTCAAGACGCCTTCGCCTGGTTCAACGTGGGGAGCAATCTGGTGTACTTTGAACGGTACGCCGAAGCCGCCCAGGCCTACGACAACGCCCGGCAGATTGGCCTGCCCCAACGCATGTTCCGCTACCAGTTCGGCCCGTTTTTCTCCTACTTTCACGCCAACCGCATAGAAGACTTAATGGCCGTGACCAAATACGCCCTCCAAATCACGGACAACTCCGAGGAAGCCTATCTCTGGCAGGGCTGGGGCTACTATCGCGACGGCAATACTGCCGCCGCGCTGTCCAGTTTTAATGCCGCACTGTCTGCCAACCCCTCCTACACGGACGCGCAGTATGCGATTGATTTTGTGAACGGAGGGGGATAACGGCAGGGTAGATAAATTAGACAAGGTAGATAAAGTAAATAGGGTAGACATGATAAGATACCTTACCTTATTAACCCTTTTATCTACCGTATTCACCCTATCTACCCTATCTACCGTATTTACTATATTTACCCTTTCTACCATGAATACAATCTGCATCTTCTCCGGCTCTTCTGACAAAATCCCCGCGTTTTACGTGGATGCCGCGCTCGAAATGGGGCGGATCCTGGCCGCGCGCGGGATACGGATCGTGTACGGGGCGGGCTGTACCGGGCTGATGGGCGCGGTCGCCGACGGTGCCCTGGCCGCGGGCGGGGAAGTGATCGGGGTCATCCCCGCATTCTTCAACACTCCCCAACTGGTCCACAAAAACCTGACCACCCTCGAAGTGGTGGACACCATGCACCAGCGCAAAGCCCGCATGGCCGACCTGGCCGATGGCTTTATCGCCCTCCCTGGCGGGTTTGGCACGCTCGATGAGTTATTCGAAATCATCACCTGGGCACAAATTGGCTTGCACAAAAAACCGATTGGGTTGTTGAACACCCAAAAATATTACGACCCCCTCATTTCGTTGGTCGAACACGCCAAAGAACATGGCTTTATCTACTCCGAACACCGTGCCCTGTTCACCTACGCCGATCACCCGGCGGAATTGTTCGAGGCGATGAGCAACCATCAACACCCTGAAGGGTTGGAGCGGTGGGTGACGCGGGAAGAGGCATAGCCCCTATATTGCAATTGCCTGCTCTTTTATTACCTTTTCCCAAAACGGCATCACTTTTTCAATTTGATTTCATTGGGGGTAAACCCTTGTGCTTGCACAGGTTCTAAAATTCTTGCCGAAGCGACACCGAGCAGTTCCAGGCGTTCGCGGTGATTGTATTTTTTCCAGTCCCCAGAAATGACAATGAGATCAATATCACTCCCCTCCCGTGCGGTGCCTGTGGCTTGCGAACCGTAAAGCAAAATCCGCTCGGGATGAATCCCCATTTTTTCGAGTTGGGCACGGTACCGCTGAATTATTTGTTCAAGTTGGGGTGTTGTTTGAGCCATTGAGTGAGGCGAAACTCCCTAATTCATTTCTGATTGGGCTAAGTGCGTACTCGTGGACGTAATCTGGTCTGTTCTCTCAATATGTTATACAGTTGTAATTCGGCAGAGAGATGTTCAAAAGTGACAACGAGCGCATATCTTTGATTTGGGTATTCTTCCTTATTCGCCCACCCGCCTGTATTTTGAACAACAATATGAAATGGTTCATTGGAATAAGGTTGTAACGACCGATTTACAGAAATCGGAAAAATTCCTTTTTGGAGTGTACCTTTGTTTCTACGTAATGCACCTGGAAGCAATTTGCATTTATATTTATTATCGATACGTTCGATTACCTGTGAAGTTGGGTTAGGCGTATTATCTGACTGGGGGCGTTCGGAAAACCATTCTTTCACCTGTTCTTCGCTCACTCCTCGAAAAAGATGGAATTCTAGTTTTATACCCAAATAATCTAAATTTGTATGGCGCACGGGAGGGTCAAAAGCAAGCGTTATTGAGACTTGCCGATTTCCAGTTGTATAGATAAATTCCTCTGGAATTTCAATTCGATATATATGTATCGAATCATAAGCAATTACATCTTCTGAAATCAAAGTCACCCGATTATCAGTCGAAAAAACGGCTCGTTCATAATCGGGTTTTCCATAGCCTCCCAGATTAATTATGTTTTCTCTACCCTCTGGTGAATCTTTATTAAATAGTTCATAAAAAGCCTCTGGAATAGTAGCAGAGTTAGCGATCAAAGCTCTTACTAAATTTGCGGAACTGTTGGGGTATTGATTCAAGATTTTGGCAGCTAAATGAGCGATTTTAGGAGCAGCAAAGCTGGTTCCATGATTTATGCAAAAGAGTCGCTCTGTAAATTCCCGATTTAACGAAATAACACCATTCTCTCGATCGTTATATACGATTTGTCTGATGTCACCCCTCCAAGTAACATTTCCCCCATATTCACATACATCTGGTTTTATAGCATTATTGATTCCTGGTCCTCGCCGAGAAAAAGGTGATGGCTGATTTAATTTTGCTAATGCCCTAATACTTGGATCGTTTGGGTATTGCATGGCAAACATCGAGTTTTCATTTTCAGCAATTGAACCGACCGTTATTGCGTTCGAGGCTATTGCAGGTTCAATTAGTCTATGATCATCACTATGGAAATATGTTGGATAGGTATCTGTGATTTTTAGGTTTGTAATATTGCCAGCCGATACTACGATTACTATGTTTAACTCCCTCGCCAAAACATCCAATATATAGGTCCATGGGCTTGGTTTTCCACCAGAATACAATAAATCTGGATCTCCTAAAGAAATGTTGAACACCCGACAATCATAAAGATTACAAAAATAGCGGATCGCCTCATCCATTTGATGGACGATTAGTTTTTCATCATCAAACTTATTATTTTCATTAGTTACACGAGCACTCAGCAAAACCAGTTCAGGGGAAAAATTGAGTGATTCAATGGACGCTCGAACGTTCCCATAAAGGGCAATGCCTCCAATGTTGGTTCCGTGTCCGTGTACATCACTCGGGTTCCCTATAGAATCCGGGAATGAGCGGGCATCCCCAAACGCAGGTCTTATCATAGGATGACCAGAAATTACCCCACTATCTATTACACAAATTGTTGTTGCGGATTCAGAAGGAGGCATAATTGGATTCTCAAAATCATCAAGTGGTGTCTTGATGAGATCTCCAATAGACAAAAATGGTACTGGGGGCAAATCTATTGTTTGAACAAACGGAATTTCCAGAAGATCATTCAACAAAACCCCAGTAATCTTCACCCGTGCAACGCTCATACTTGAATGGATAAACGAGTCCAAAAACTTTCCTTGCGCTGACTCAATATGATTTTGAAGTGCGTTCATCCTGGTTTTTATCTCGTCATAACTGCCAATATTGAATAGCACGATATCCAAAATGAATTCTCGATCATCCGAAAAGTGAGATAACTCTTTGATTAGTTTTTTTCCGATTCTGTCGTTACGACTGTATCGTCTCATGGATTCGGGATCAATTGCCCCAATCCAATTATTTTCAGGGTTTATTCTCCCCTCTACTGGTGGCACGCCCCTGCCATAAGCATTTGTTTTGGTGCTAAATTCCCTCAACTGGTCTTGAGAAAACAGTACAATAAAATTATTTGGCTCTTCAGACAAAATAGCCAAATTGCTTGTACGCAACTGACTGTCTTTTATTTCTCCTTCACGGTGGATCACAAAAATTAATTCTGGATCAAATTCAGGAACAATTGAAGGAGTCTGTAAAAATTCTTCTTGAATTTCCTCAATACGATGTTCTATTAAACGAGCATGTTCAGGGTAATTGCGGTGTGGTATTCCACTGCCCCCACCTCCTGGTCTTTTATATCTCGGACTTTGATAGTTGATTTTTGAAAAACGTATATGGGCAAAATGGTTTCTTGGTTGATCTGACATCGTATTTCCCCAATAAAAATGGGTTAGTCGGACAGTTGCTTTCGTATTTGTATTCTTGCATCCTGTCTTTCAAGAGCGATCTTAAATATTGTGTTTGTTAATTCGTCTTTTTGTTGCAATATTGCAATCTTTACCGCCTCGATACATACGCGTTCAACACTGGCATGTGACCATCCTGCCATTAGCACTGCAAATTTTTCGATATTTACTTGCTTGTGTCGAAATCCACGGAGTTTGATCGAAATCAGTTCAATGATTTGTTTTTCGTCAGGCCTTCCAAAGTATAAAATTTCGTCAAACCGTCTCCATAGAGCTTTATCCAAGAGTTGTTCGTGGTTAGTTGCTGCAATGAAAATGCTCTCAGAATGGAAATTATCAAGCAACTGGAGAAATGTATTGACCACTCGTTTTAATTCCCCATGTTCTCCCATATCTTCGCGGCTCTTTCCTATAGCGTCAAACTCATCAAAAAACACCACCCATCGCCCCGTTGATGCGTAGTCAAAAACTTTCCGGAGATTTGCTGATGTTTCCCCTAAGTAAGAAGAAATTACTGCGTCAAATCTTGTATAAAGAAGTGGAAGACCAAGTTCACTTGCGAAAATTTCAGCGCTTAAAGTTTTTCCACAACCAGGAGGACCACTAAATAACAACTTCCTTTTTGGCTCCAGCCCATACGACTTTAAAATTTCCCCTGAATGAAATTCTTCCAGAATAGTGAGAAATTGTTCTTTGAGATGTTCACTAATAATTAAATCTGATAAGTGCTTTTTGGGGGCGCGAATATCTACAAGAACTGTATTTCGTTCTTTATCCCGTGGTAATTGACCAAAATTCTGTGCATACAAACTGCTTTGCTCCGTAGTACCATTACTTAATATCTTTTGTAAATCTCGCGCCAATAAATTGTGATTCTTACGTTTTTCCTCCGCGACAATACCCATTGCCGCGGATAAAAAAGCATCATCATCACGCACTTTATAACTGCGAAATAGTTGTTTGAGCAAATCAGCATTTGCCATAACATTGCTCCAAGAATTCTTGAATAAAAATAAGTATACATCAAAACCCCCGCATAAGGCTTCCTTCAATTGGATCCAATTTCTATACAAAGTTAGACACCAGTCAAATATTATAGCACGAATGTTCTGCTTGTTTCGGGGTTTCTAAGAATTATTTCATTCATATCTTTAATTTAGGTCTTTCCTCTCTACCTCAACAACTTCCTCCTTCTCCCCACCAGTTCCCACCCCCCCCGACATTCCCGTAAACCTGTTCCATTCTCGTCCCCAAGTACAGAGCTCTGGGTAACACAAGAACAACAAGCCGGATATAGTAAAATTTTCCAGAAACAGGTACACTTACCCTTACACAAAGTCACCTCTCTCCAACAAAAATTCTGTGCTCTCTGTGTCCAATCCCCCCTCGGAGCTTTGCATGAAAGACCTGATCAAAAAACTTGTCGAAACCACCGGCCCTTCCGGCTATGAAACCAAAGTGCGCGACCTCGTCCGCGCCGAAATCGAATCCCTCGCCGACGACATCTCCACCGACCCCCTTGGCAACCTCATTGCCCGCAAAGGCAAAGCCAACGCAAAAGGCAAAAAGATCATGATCTCCGCCCACATGGACGAGATCGGCATCGTCGTCACCCACGTGGACAAAAACGGATTCGCACGGTTCACCAACCTGGGGGGCGTGTACCCGCGCAACTGCGTGGGCGGACGCGTGCGTTTTCTCAACGGCGCGCAGGGGGTCATCGGGCTGGAAAGTGGCGTCACCACCCCGGCCTTAACCGACCTGTACATTGACCTGGGCGCGACCAGCCCCAAAGATTGTCCCGTCAAAATCGGCGACATCGCCGCGTTTGACCGCCCGTTTGTGGACCTCGGCAACCGCCTCGTCTCCAAAGCGATGGACGACCGGATCGGCGTCGCGGTCGGGATTGAAACCCTCCGCCAGTTGAAATCCACCCCGCACGAGGTCTCCTTCGTCTTCAGCGTGCAGGAAGAAGTCGGCCTGCGCGGGGCAACCACGTCCGCGTTCGGCGTTGATCCCGACATCGGGATCGCCATTGACGTGACCGCGTCCGGGGATACCCCCAAAGGTCTGAAAATGGACGTCGGCCTCGGCAAAGGCGCGGCGATCAAAGTCCGCGACGGCGGGATGCTCTCCGACCCCCGCGTGGTGGATTGGATGGTCAAAACCGCCGAACAGAAAAATATCACCCACCAACTCGAAGTGCTCGAAGGGGGCACGACCGACGCCCGCGCCATTCAAACCGCCCGCGCTGGGGTCCCTGCCGGATGTTTGTCCATCCCCTGCCGTTATGTCCACTCCCCCTCCGAAATGGTAGATTACAACGACGTCCAAAATGGGGTCAAATTGCTTGTTGCCATGCTCAGTCACCCGGTTCAACTCTAAGTCGCCGCCACAATGAAGGCCGCACGGCGTTCTCTCTGGGACGCCGTGCGTATATGCGATGGCCGCGTTCAATCATTGATAAAAAAACTGGTTTTTGTTTTCTTCATGCTCGCGCTCGGGGGATGCGCCATCGGGCCGACTCCGCCTCCCGATCAGATCGCGTTAGGCCAACCCCCTCTCCCCCCGACCGAAATGCCGACGGTGATCCCCGCACAGGACGCCGACCCGTTGGGGCCGCACATTCTGCGTGTTTGGGTGCCGCCGGAGTTTAACCCGGCCTCGGGCACGGAAGCGGCGCAAATCTTTCTGTCCCGGATTGAGGCCTTTACAGCTCTATATCCCGACGTGCAGGTCGAAGTCCGGGTCAAAGCGACCCTCGGCCCGGGGGGAATGCTCGATTCCCTCAGCGCCACGCAAGACGCGGCCCCCGCGGGGTTACCGGACCTCGTCGCGCTTCCCCGCCCCGTGCTGGAAACGGCGGCCGCGCGGGGGTTGATCTTCCCCTTCGATGGCATCCTGCAAGAAGATACCGATTGGTACGATTTTGCCCACCAACTGGCCCGCGTGGATAACACGGTGTACGGGCTCCCCTTCGCCTGCGACGCCCTCGTCCTGCTCTATCGGGCGGAAATCGTCGGCGAACCGCCCCGCGACTGGACCACGACCGAACAATTGGGGTTTCCGCTGTTATTCCCGGTCGGGTCGTCCCAATCCCTGTTCACCCTCGCCTTGTATCAGGCCGCCGGGGGGAACGTGCAAGACGCACAAGGGCTACCCACGATCACCCCCGCGACCCTCTCCGCGGTGTTTGATTTTTACATGAACTTACAGGCGGGCGGGGTGCTTTCACCCTCCTGGTCCCAATATCGCACCGAAGAAGAGACTTTTTTGGCCTATCAAAATGGGGAAGCGGACATGACCATCGCCTGGGTTTCGGCCTTTTGGACCCGGGGAGAAGCGGATACCGCGTCTGGCGCGTTGCCCACCTCGGGCGGGGTTCCGTTTACCCCGTTGACGGGCTGGGCCTGGGCGATCAGCAATCCCAGCAGTACCCATCAAGACCTTTCCACCGCCCTGGCTCAATTCCTGACCGAAAGCATTTACCTGTCGGAGTGGACGCTCGCGGCGGGGTATTTGCCCCCGCGCCCTTCCGTGCTCGCCACCTGGCCCGATTCCCCGAAAAACGCTCTCGCCAGCCGGTTGGTGCTTTCCGCCCAATTGCTTCCCTCGGTAGAGGTGCTCAACAGCCTCGGCCCGCTCATTCAGCAAGCCACCGCCGATGTGTTGACCGGTCAACAAAAACCCGCTGAAGCCGCCCAAAGTGTGGCGAGCCGGTTGGGGGGACCCTGAAATATCAGCAATTCTCGTTTTGAACGAACGGCGTTCCTTAACGGGTATCTTTTGACTTGAGTGAGATCGTTTTAAGGAACGCCGTTCGTCGGCTCGTGTCCATATCGAGAATTACTGCTGAAATATTCCCCTTAACGCATATGATATAATGCCGCCCATGTCCCAACCCCAAAAATATCACATTTGGACCGAAGGCTGTCAGATGAACGTGGCCGATAGCCAACGGGTCGCGTCTGCGCTGGAGCACATGGGCTACACCCCCACCCGCCAGCCCAAAGAAGCCGACATCATCGTCCTCAACACCTGTGTCGTCCGCCAAAGTGCGGAAGATAAAGCCGTTGGACGGCTGACCTCCCTCAGTCCGCTCAAAAAGAAAAACCCCAACCTCGTCATCAACCTGATGGGGTGTATGGTCGGGGTGAAAGGGGCGGAAAAACTCCGTGCCCAATTCCCCTACGTGGACGTGTTCTCTCCCCCCTCTGATCCCGGCCCGCTCGTCTCTTTCCTGACCCAAGACGAAACCCGTACCCTCGCGGTCGCCGAACTCGATCAGCGTAACGCCCAACTTGACGGGGATTTGATCCTGCCCTTGCACGAGCGCGGGCGGCTGGTCAGCGCACATGTCCCGGTCGTGTACGGGTGTTCGCACGCCTGCACCTTCTGCATCATCCCCTACCGTCGCGGGGTGGAACGCTCCCGCCCGGTGGGTGAAATCGTCGCGGAAGTCCGCTCCCTCGCCGCGCAGGGGGTGAAAGAGATCACCCTCCTTGGTCAGATCGTAGATCGCTACGGCAAAGACGTGCCCGATGGCCCGAACCTCGCCGCGTTGTTGCGCCTTGTCGCCGCCGTCGAAGGGGTGGAACGAGTCCGTTTCCTGACTTCCCACCCGAACTGGATGCATGATGATCTGCTCGACGTGGTCGCCGAGCACCCGAAAGTGATGCCGCACATCGAAGTCCCCGTGCAGGCTGGGGATAACGAAGTCTTAGCGAACATGCAACGCGGCTACACCCGCGAAGATTATTACCGGCTCGTGGAAAAAATCCGCGCCCGCATTCCTAATGTCTCTATTGCCACCGACATCATCGTCGGCTTCCCCGGCGAAACGGACGCCCAATTCCAGCAAACCTACGACCTCCTCGCAGAATTGAAATTGGACGTGGCCCATCTTGCGCGGTATTCCGAGCGCCCCGGCACCGTCGCCACCCGCCGTTTAGGGGACGACGTGCCCGAAGATGACAAGATGGCCCGTTTCCGCGCGTTGGAAGACCTCCAAGAGCAGGTCGTCGGCGAGATCAATACCCGCTACCTGGGAGAAACGGTCCAAGTGCTCTTTGAAGAAAAAGTCCGCGACCGCTGGAAAGGCCGGACGCCGACGAATAAGTTGGTGTTTGTTGAGAGTGACGAGAATTTACGCGGGGAATTGCGCGAGGTACATATTACCTGGACGGGGCCGTGGAGTATGCAGGGGAGACTGCCGATGAAAATTCCAAGTGGGGAAATGTCCATCAGTATCCCGCTGGACATGATCATGAACGGATAACAAAAAACGCCCCGATGTCGGGGCGTTTTGTTTTGCTCAAAAAATTCAAAGGTAACGACGCAGTCAGGGTATTCTGTCTCCCGAAAAAAGGATGGGTGGGGAAAGTACTTTCCCCACCCATCCTTTTTTCGGAGAACTTTCTCTCTAAACACTGAGCCGTTACCGGGTAAGTGTTTACGCCTCCCCTTCATCCGGTCTGCGGCGGTTGCGGCGTAGTTTTTCTGCACGGGTTTGCAAATCCTGGAAGAAGTCTGATTCGACAATTTCCTGAACTTGGGTTTCTTTTTTGGTTTGGTCAATCTGGATCGTCAATTCGCGAATCTGTTGTTTGAGTTGGCGTTCGCGTGTCCGCACTTCTTGCGCCATACCGCGGAAGACCCGGGCCAGTTGTCCGACTTCATCGGAACGCTCAGAAATCTTGTCCAGCGGTTCGATTTCCCATTTTGCTTCTTCGATAGAGGCGGCGACATCGGTCACAACAAAAACCGGGCGAATAATATAGGAGGCCAAGAGATATCCCAAAATGGTCGCAACAACGAGCACGACCACGCCTAAGTAGGCGGTGTTCCGCAGGTTATCGTAAACGGCTTGCATAAAGTCACTTGCCGGAATCACGACGACACTCAACCAGTCCAGCCCGTTTTCATCGGTAATGGGGGTGACTTGAATAAAATATCGTTCGTCGTCTGCATCGTACACTTTGAATTCTCGTCCCTGAATGTTTTCAAATCCGCCGAACTCACCTGACAAGTAGCTCGCAATTTTACTAATTAGAGGTGAAGGACTTTCCGCTACCTGAAGGGGGATGGGTTTATCATCTTCAATTGCAAAAGGTGGCTCATCTAAGGAAGTTGCAACCATGATGCCGGAATGTTCAAAGATAAACGCCGCCCCGTTCTCGCTGATGTCGAGGGCTTTGAGAAAATCACTTAACTCGCCCAGGGTCAAATCAATACCGAGAACCCCTATCACTTCGCCGGTTTGCGGGTCTTTGACCGGCGTTACCGGGGAAATCCCCAATACTGGAAAGGACGAAAACCCATAAAGGGGCGACCAGGTCATCTCGCCTGTGTCTGCCGCGGCTTTGTACCAGGGACGTTCGCGAGGATCATATTCGCTCGAGGCCAGCTCTTCTTGCGGGATGCCTTCAGAGGAAAGGCTATACGTCACCCGATTTGGCTCGGTTTCCGCACTGCGAATCTTATACACTGGTTCACCGCCCAGCCCGCCAAACTGGGTATCTATCCCCATGAAATACCCTTCTTTTGTGCCGTAATACAAGTAGGGAACCGATTCGGAAACAAAAACTTCGTTCCAAAACAATTCCCGCATTTGATCGAACGAAGACAGGCTGACATCGCCCGATTCCAGGTTCGCGAGATTGAGTTCATGGAATAAAAAAGGAATTTCCACGAAGGCCGCGATATGTTCCTCGATCCGGGTGGTGGTTTCCTCTGCCAGACGGGTGGAGAGAAGTTCCACCGAGGCCACGCCATTGGAGTATCCGAGCCACCCGGTGAGGGAAACGGCCAGAACGATGAGCAGTGCCAACAACCCCGGAATTGCATAGCGGAGCGAGATGGAAGGGGCGGATTTTGAATCCTTCATATGATGTTTTCCTCGTTAAAACTCAAGGTTCTTTAAAACCTCGACAGCGCGTTTGCGTCGTTTGAGACGCCAATTCATAAAACTACTCTCGTACACGGTTCGTAAGCGTAAAACTGCCCATAATGCAAATAAAGCTGCCAGTGCAGAGAGGCCCAAATAAAAATAAAAATAAAAACTGAAATTTGTTTGGAGGCCGATGTAAACCACAAGCCCGGTGATGGCCGAGGCCAGGATCATCCCGACGGCTGGGGCGTAGTTATCGGTGAACAACGCCACCCGCCCTCGTCGTTCTTCGGGCACAAACCCCTGATAGGCTTTCCGGGTCGCTTCATCCACCGTATTCCGGGAGACTTTGAGCAGAAGCGAGGAGATGGAGGCCGAGATCATGCCCGGAGAGGCCAGCATCGCGGTCGTCGCCCCCAACGCCATCAGCGGTTGGATCAGGAAAGAATTTTTGATCTGAATGCGTTGCATCAACCGTCCCGTGGCAAAACTTTGGATGAGGAAAGAAAGGACCGCCGCACCAAGAAGATACCAACTATAAAATTCTTTGTACCGCACGGCGTCTGTGATTTCTCCTTTCGCCGCCGCAAAAAACCGAAATTCTAAAATGACATCACATGCGCTCACGGCAATGACAGCCAGAAGTAAGTAGGAAAAAGAAGGCACTTCCCGCACAAATGACCAACCCTCCGACAGGTTTTCCTTGACCGATTGGGAGACTTTGGGACGCTCGCGTAAGTTCACCTTGCGAAGTTGCGTTGAAATCAGCACGAAAGCCAGCAGGTAAAAAGAAACATTGGTCAGCATCACCATCTCAAGCGTTAACTCCCCGCTATTGAGCCACCCAATCCGAAAAAATAACGCGGGCAATAACGTCAGCCCAATGCCGATGAGTTTTCCGATAAAACTCCAACTCCCAATCACTGGAATCAGGCGTTTGGCCTGGGCGACCTCAAACACATCGTTTGCCAACACCCAAAAGAACATCGGGAAAACCAACCACTGTTGCTGGGACATTAAGTAGATCAATGCGGCGGTGAATTTCACGGAGACATTAAAAATGCTGATTACCCGCAGAACTAAAAATACCATCGCAAATGAAAAACATGTCCACTTAAGCAGTTCAATCCGATCATACCGATCTACAATTTGTGAAATGACCAGTGCGGTCAGGAAAATCAAAAAACCATTGATAAAGTTAACCAAAAGGGTTTGATTCACGCCACCCGTGTTGATCAGGTCACTGATCCCCACAATCCCAGACATTTGTCGGGCTACCGTATTTCCTAAGAGAAGCAGGCTCATGATCACCACGACTCCCGCCTCCCCACTGCGAACATTAAAAACTCGATTGAAAAAATTTTGCACGTACTGCCTCCGAGACGTATTATACACTGACTACTATGTCTGCTTTTGATGCATCCTTCCTATGTTTGGAGAAAAGCCCACCCTTCGACAACCCAGAGCCACTGGTATTCCAAAGACGAAGATGAGCGTCCTAGATGGTTTGCTTAAAGATTAATGGATGGAAACCTGAATTTTTGAAGGTGAAGGGATTGAACAACCCCTTCACCTTCAAAAATTCGGCACTTTCCCGTCAAAAACGAAAGAGCCCTTAATAATCTTGCTTTTATTTTTCTTTCCCGGTTGCGCCTCAAAAGAAGTCTACTCTACCAGATCAATCTTTTTGTACTGAGAATCGTTGAGAATGAGTTATTTTGTTGACATTCTAAATTGCCCTCAGTATAATAACGCTCCTCACGGCCCCGGCTGTCATGCTGGGGTATTATTTTGTATCCCCAACTTCCCCATCTCTGGGCATTTGGTCTCATATGCGTGGATTATGGTGAAGTGAAGCTTGGAGGAAGTAAGATTATGAAGTATGCAATCGTCGAAAGTGGCGGCAAACAATATAAAGCCGTCGAAGGCGAGACCATTGAAGTGGATCTTTTGCCATTAGAAGTTGGCAATGTGGTAGAGCTTAGTCAGGTTCTGCTGGTTGCGAACGATGGCCATGTGAGTGTTGGTACACCAACGGTGAGCGGCGCAATTGTCAAAGCTACCGTGGTAGACCATATCAAAGGCCGTAAAGTGTTGGTGTTCAAGTACAAGACCCGTGTTCGGTATCGACGTAAGAAGGGTCATCGACAACACTATACTCGTTTACAAATTAATGAAATTGTGGCATCGGCCCAATAGGAGTGTGAATTATGGCGCATAAGAAAGGTGGCGGCTCCAGTAGAAACGGGCGTGACAGTAAGTCAAAACGCCTGGGCGTAAAAAAATATGGTGGTGAGTTTGTGCGTTCGGGCAATATTCTTGTCCGCCAACGCGGAACGAAAATCAAACCAGGTGATAATGTAGGTGTTGGCAGAGATCATACACTGTTCGCGACCGCAGAGGGCCTGGTGTTGTATGAGACAATTCAAGAAGGTCGTAAGCGTGTCAGCATTGTGGCCTTGGAAACGTTAGAAAAACTGGCCTCTCAAGAAGAGGTTACGGCCTGAGAAAAAGCCTCTTGACTGGAGTATTAAGATGAGAAAAGATATTCATCCAAATTTTTATCCCAACGCTGTTGTGATCTGCGCGTGTGGTAACACCTGGACAACTGGCTCAACGCGAAAAGAACTTCGCACGGACATTTGCTCCAAATGCCACCCGTTGTTCACAGGTGAACAACGTATTGTGGACACCGAAGGGCAAGTGGATCGTTTTTACAAACGTTTACAGGCCCGACAAGAATATTTGTCTGAAAAGAAAGCGCGCGAAACCTCCCGCACTTCCCCAGAACGCTCGATTGCTGATTTGAATCTTGGCAACCGCGTTGTGGACACCCTGGCCAAAGCAGGCATCACTAATGTAGGTGCCTTTATGGAAAAACTTAACCTAGGGGATGATGTGGTTTTAGCCATTGATGGTTTTGGTCGCAAATCTTTGGCGGACATCAAAAAGCGCTTGCGCCAATTGGGCTATAAATTACCCGAAACTGACGCAGTCGTCGCATAGTTCAAATAAAGTTCAACAAAAAAGCCCGGTGTTTGAAAGTCCCGGGCTTTTTTGTTGAACTGGCTCTGCCGTTTTGAGCGGGACCAGAATCTTCCGCCTTGTGCCATTTTCAGTAAATCACATATTCATGTAGTTTAGCCCCTTGTGGGCGGGGACAAGCCCCTAAGCTACGACAAAATGGTGATTTACTGATTTTAGCTTTTCTATGACCTAAAGGGGAGTTTACACCCTGTTTCCCTCTGTTAGAATAAATTTGGTCATCCAAATATTTGAGTTCCCCTTCCGTTAATCCTAGTGGACCTGTAAAAGCTTAATATCTTTGAAAATGGCACATGTAACTCCTCTGAGTGCTTTGTAGCTGAAAATCGGTGCGCGAAATTGTGAACCTAAAATTACAATGAGCGACCCTGATCGCCAGGTACCTTTCAGCAAAATAGGGTTTGTTATTTGAGGCCTGGATCCCCAGGCTTTTTTGATCTATTGCACAGGGAACTGCGTATACAAAAGAAGAAAGGTAATTACTCAGCCAGAGTAGAGATATAAGCCCGAAAAACAACCAGAATAAGAGGTTTCTCCATATGATCTATGTGGAATGTCTTGCATGGAGTTAGTTAAATAGAGTATAAAACCTTAACATCACAGATGTTTGTGATCCCATTTAGATTAACGAAGGTAACGGTACTTACCATGAGTAGCAAGTTCCGAAAAAAAGATGCAAGGGGGATGTACCTTTCCCTTGCATCCTTTTTTTCGAGTTCCACCCGATTAAGCGTGATTAATTACTATTCATCTGTTATTAAGTCGAATTGGAGGCAAAAAGATGCATCAAAAAGAAAATTCTCCCGAAAGCGGTCAGGTGTTGGTCATTCTGGTTCTTGCGATTGTAGGCCTGCTGGCCTTTACTGCCCTGGCCATTGATGGTGGGCTGATCTATGCCGACCGCCGCGGCGCACAGAATGCCGCGGATGCCGCGGTGCTGGCAGGTGGCTATCGGATTGCCAATACGTTGGACGACTTTACCTTGTACTTTAATATCGACTACGCCTATTGGGATTGTACCCAAGTCGATTCGATTGCTGAAGATTATGCGATCATTGAAGCCGCCCAACAAGCGGCGGCCAATGGCTATCCCATCCCGGGCCTATACAACAGCACCATCGAAATGCCGTGTGAATCTGGAGAAAATTCAGACGGCTACACCGATAAATATGTCGAAACCAATGCCGTGATAAACTCTCAAGTCCAAACTGCCTTTTTGCATTTTGCCTTTGAGGGTCTGGTCCAAAATACGGTGCAGGCCATCAGCCGTGTCCGACCACGTATGCCCCTCGCGTTTGGTTATCCTGTCTATGCACATCGGGATGGCTGTGCCGGTTCCGATGGTGGCGTACGCTTTGCAGGGGGAAGCGCATCCGTGAATATCGTAATTCCCAGTATGGATGATCACGGATATGGCTATGGCATTATGTCGGATGGTTGTATCAACGCCTCTGGCGCCAATGTCTCTGTGACGAATGATGGCGCGGTCAATTACGTTTCTGGGGGAGCGCCTGGAGGCAATATCGATCCGGCCCCTTCGGTTCAACCGATCGGATTGCCCATTTGGTCCTTGCTTCTTAATGAATTAAATTGTAATGAGATCTATTCGACATCGAGTTCAAGCAATGGGAATGACACGATTTCCAAGGGCCGTTATGATAACGGCATTACCGTAGACAGCGAAGAAACCCTCACCATGGAACCGGGCTTGTATTGTTTCGGCGATGATTTCACCATCAACGGGGGGGTAGTCGCCGGCAATGGCGTGACGATTTATATGCAAAGCGGTGATTTCATCAGCGCGGGCGATGCAGATATCCGCCTCAATGCCCCCAACTTTGCAATGAGTTTGAGTGATGGTTTCCCTGGCATGTTAATCTACATGGAAAGAGAAAACGCCGGGCAGATTAGCCTCCTTGGAAACAAGACCTCCGAGAGTGATTTTTCCTACTACTACGGAACCATTTACGCGGCCCATCCAGACAGCGCAATTAACGTCAGCGGAAGTGGAAACCAGATGGAAGTGTATAATGTCCAACTCATTGCTGGAAAAGTCTTTTTTGATGGCACGACCCCCATCATCATTCAGACGATTTACGACCCCCCCAACAGCTCCAATATCCACATCTACATGCTTCCTGCTCGTTTGACCTTAGAGCAATAATTTTGGAAGAACGCGAAGCCACCAAAAAGGGCTGAAGGCAAAGACACACCTTCAGCCCTTTTTGGTGAGTTCACCTCTCGCCACTTGCAAATAGGCTGTTTCCAAAGCCTCCTGATCCCCACCTAAACACACCCGCACATTTGGGGGCTGGTTTTCTTCGACCAACGTTTGCCCTGCCACCTCATCCGGGTGTGTGACCACGCGAATAAACACCTCCCGCCAATCCCTCCCAATTTCAGGTGTGGTGAGAAGTGCCGCCGCGACCCCATCCCAGACCGGGGTGTTCGGAAACCGAGGCGTCGCCAGTTGCCATATCGAAATCAACCGCACCATTAACCGCATCGCCTTTCCCTGCGCATTGGCGCGTAATCGGCGCACAAACTCGCGACTGAACAACAAAGGGCGTGGCCCGGACACATGCGTAACATCCAACGGAATCATCACAATCGGAATACCTGCTTGAAAAACCACCTCCGCCGCTTCGGGATCGAGATAAAAATTCCACTCCGCTACTTGATTGAGGTTCTCCGGCATATCCTCGTGGATGAGGCCGGGCACATGAATCGCTCCCCCGCTGATAAAAACCGTCTCGATATACTCAGCCAAAGTCGGCTCTGCACGTAACGCCAGCGCCAGATTGGTCAACGGCCCCAATGCCACAAATGTTATGGGATGGTCACTTGACAAACACAGCTGGCAGATCAATTCCGGCGCAGATAGCGCAGAGGCGGGGACCGGAATTCGGGGCAAAAAGAGGCGTGGGACATAATCCAGAATCGTGCGCCATCGTGTGGGAAAAGTACGCGCCCCGGACAACGGTTCGCCCGGCCCACCAGCCACGGGAATCTCTCGCCGCCGGGCCAGCGCCAGCACCCGCCGCGCGTTTTCCACCCCCGGTTGGACATGCACCACCCCATTGACCACCGTAACCGCGCGGATGTCCACCGCAGGATGTTGCAATAAATACAACAGTGCGACGTAATCGTCAAACGATAAGTCGGTGTCTACAAGAATGGGGCGGCGATGTTCGGAAGATGTGTTCAAGCAATTTTTCGGGCTTTACGGTTTGGGTGTGAAAGATTCAAATCTCAAAAGTCACCATCAAACCCGTCATCTCCCATTCCCCCCATGCCCATGCCCGGCGAACCCATCGCCCCCAACCCCTCGCCCAAATCAGGCATTTCTTTTTCGATATCCTCGGGCGATTGCCCCTTTTCCAAGCGCCGTACCACCTCATCAAATTCCGGGCCAAGCTCATCCCCCCCCATTTCGCTCCCCATCTGACGCATCAAACGCCCCATCGAAACCGGATCATTCTCCAACCCCTCCAGCGCGGCGGGATTGCTGAACGTCGATTCAAGCGACTCCATCCGGCTATCCTCAGATTTGGCAAAGCGCACTTTGTCGATCAAACGGCTGAGTTTTGCGGATTGGCAGTATGGACACAGCACTTCAACCGACCCGTATTCTTGATAGGTGAGAAATTTGCGGAATTTTTTCCCGCAGTTTTGGCAGTGAAAGCCATATTTTGGCATAGATATCTCCAATTGGCATAATAGTTTTCGCGAATTATAATCACCCGCTGTTGAATCAGCAAACCAGCAAACCCCAAATCCGCAAAATCCCTACAACCCCATTTGCTGATTTGAGATTGCTGATCGGTCACTAACCACTAACCACTAACCACTAACCACTGAATACTGAACACCGAAAACTGAACACTGAATACTGAACACTGAACACAGGAGACTGCCCCATGCCCCACTATAACCTCGCCTTCCTCGGCTTCGGCAACGTAGGCCGCGCCCTCGCCCGCCTCTTCCTTCGCAAACAAGCCGAACTCAAAACCCGCTACAACCTCACCTACTCCGTCATCGGCATCGCCACCGGACGCCGCGGCTTTGCCATTGACCCCACTGGCCTCGACCTCGCAAAAGCCATCGACATCGTCGAATCCGGTGGCAACCTCTCCGCCATTTCCAACACCCAATACCCCATCGCAAACAACCTCGACTTCATCCGCCACTGCCGCCACTGTCACACCCACGCCCTCTTTGAAAATACCCCCGTCAGCTACAACGATGGCGAACCCGCCGTCACCCACATCCGTACCGCCCTCGAACTGGGGATGCACGCCCTCACTGCCAACAAAGGCCCGGTCGTCCACGCTCACCGCGAACTGACCGCCCTCGCCAACGCCAAAGGCGTCCACTTCTTCCACGAATCCACGGTGATGGACGGTGCCCCGATCTTCTCCCTCTTCCGCGGGGCGCTCCCCGCCGCCCAACTCCTCTCCTTCCGCGGGGTCCTGAACTCCACCACCAACCTGATCCTGGGCCGGATGGAAAACGGCGAAACGTTCGACGACGCCGTCAAATACGCCCAAGCCATCGGCATCGCCGAAACCGATCCGAGCGGCGACGTAGACGGGTGGGACGCGGCGATCAAAGTCTCCGCCCTCGTCACCGTGCTGATGGACATCCCCCTCAAACCGCACGACGTGGACCGCACCGGCATCGGCGGGTTGACCGCGGCGGACATCGCCCGCGCCCAGGCGGAGGGCAAACGCTGGAAACTCGTCTGCTCAGCGAGCCGCTCCGCGAGCCGGACGGAAAACGGCGTCAGCGCCCGCGTCGCCCCCGAACTCGTCGGCGGGGAATCGCCCATGTACGGCGTCAGCGGCACCTCCTCGATCATCCAGTTCGAGACCGACGTTCTCGGCCAGCTCTCCGTCGTCGAAGACAATCCCGGCCCTCACACCACCGCGTATGGCCTGTTAGCCGACTTCTTGAATGCAGTGAGATAAAAATCGCGCGGCCTCCCGCTCCGCCCAAAAACGCCCGACCCCTTCCATAAACCCCACATGCCCACCTTTTTCGGGGATGGCTGGGGTGAGGAAGGGGTTGGCGTTTAATACCGCATAAGGGATGTCCGCCGGATCGAAAAACGGATCATCCTTCGCGCGGATGATCAATGTCGGGACGCGAATCCCTGCGAGGAATGGCCCACTGCTGGATTGGGCGTAATAATCGTTCGCATCCCGGAATCCGTACACGGGGGCGAGAAACGCGTTGTCGAATTCGCGCAGGGTGCGGGCGGCCAACACAGTGGGCATGTCCAGAATCCCCTGGTACAACGCCGCCTTCGCCACCGTTTTCCGTTTCAGGCGCTGGAGGAAGGTTTGGGTGTAGAGATTGTTGAACCCCTCCGCCATCTTATCGGAACCGCGGCCCAAGTCAAACGGCGGAGAAACGGCGACCCCGGCCCGAAGGGGGGTATCCGATCCCCGTTCGCCCAGGTATTTGATCAGCATATTCGCCCCCAACGAAAACCCGACCCCCATCAGCCTCCGCCCCGGAAACTTTTCCCCCAACCACGCGACGACAAACGCCAGATCGCGCGTCTCCCCGCTGTGATAGGCGCGGGGGGAACGGTTCGGCTCGCCACTGCACCCCCGATGGTTTAGCGCCACGCACGGGATCCCGTACCCCGCGAGGTGGCGGATCATCTCGAAGATGTAGCCACTGTGGGCATTCCCTTCCAACCCGTGCAGGAGAAGGACCAAAGGCCAGGAACGGCGTTCATCTTCTGTTGGGGAGGGGGGGCTGTTTTGATGAACGTCGTGCCTCGGCAGGTCGGCAAAATCCAGATCGAGAAAATCCCCGTCGGGGAGCGTGATCCGTTCGCGGCGCAGGGTTACGCCTTTGCCGTTACGCAAAACATACGGCAAAAGCGTCTGCACGTGCGGGGCGGATAGGAAAGGGGGAGGGCAGAAGGGGGAGAGGGTGAAGGCTGAAGGGGGCATAGAGGAAGGGATGATACGTGATGCGTGAATTCACGTATCACGCATCACGTATCACGCATCATAAACCAATGATCCACCGCGCAATCGTGAAGTAGATGAACAGCCCCGTCGCATCGACCAAGGTGCTCATCGCAGGGCCAGAGACGACGGTGGGGTCAATTTTGAGTTTCGCGGCCAGGAGGGGGAGGACCGCCCCCAACATATTGGCCCAAACGACAATGGTGAGGATCGAAACCGAGACCGTGATAGCGAGGGCCGGGGATGTCCCCCACATCAGGGCGCGGAAGTAGGCGACCACTGCCATCCCCAGGCCGAGCAAGATCCCTGCTCGTAATTCGTGCCAAAGTGCGTGGAGGGCATCCTTTAGATCAATATCTCCGACGGCGAGCGCGCGGATGATGGTGCTGGTGGTTTGAGACCCCGCGTTTCCGCCTGTCCCGATGAGGAGGGGAATAAAAAATGAAAGAGCTACCGCGGCTTGTAATTCGCCTTCAAAATGGCGAAGGACACTGCCTGTCAGGCTTTCGGTTACAAAAAGCAGGAGGAGCCACCCGATGCGTTTTTGTGTAACCGACAGCACAGAGGTAGCCAGATAAGGCCGTTCTAGCGGTTGCGCCCCGCCCAGGCGTTGAATGTCCTCTGTGGCTTCCGCTTCGAGAACGTCGATTACGTCATCTACTGTGATGACACCGATCAGCCGTTTTTCAACGTCCACGACGGGAAGGGCTAACCACCCATAGCGAGAAGTGAGGCGGGCGACTTCTTCTTGATCGGTCCCGGCGACGACCGAAATCACTTCTGTTTCCATGATACTGGCGAGGAGGGCGAGGGGATCGGCCATGACAAGTTGGCGGAGGGTGATCACCCCAACGAGGTGTCCGGAGGCATCAACGACATAATAGTAGTAAATGCTTTCGGCTTCCGGATTCCACGTGCGGATGGTTTGCAGGGCTTCGGCGGCGGTCATGCGGCGGCGCAGGGCAAGGAATTCGGAGGTCATCAAACCGCCAGCACTTTCATCGGCGTGGAGGAGGAGGGGGCGGATTTCGTCTGGGTCTTCCAAGGCGGCCAGGACGGCGCGGGCCTGGTCTGGTTCGAGGTCACCTAGCAGGTCCGCGGCATCGTCGGGTTGCATCTCGTCCACGATGCGAACGAGGGTATTGGTGGGCAGGTCGGCGACAATTTCGGCGGCGAGGTCGTCGTCGAGTTCTTCGAGAATGTCGGCGGAGTCGGCGGGGTGCATACGAGGAAGCAGGGCGAGGGAGTCTTCTGTGTCCAGTTCGCTGAAAATTTCAGCCTGATCGGGCGGGCGCAGGGTTTGGAGGATAGCCGTGGCCCCGGCCAGGTCGTGCTGATCCAGCGCGGTTTGCAACCTGGCGAGGGTTTTTTCGAGGGTTTCGAGTTCGAGATTTAACATAACAGCCTCCGAGTGGAGAAAAACCTGCTGGCTTTACAGACCGATCACCACCCGCGCAATTGTAAAGTAGATAAACAGCCCCGTCGCATCGACCAAGGTGCTCATGGCGGGGCCGGAGACGACGGTGGGGTCGATTTTGAGTTTGGCGGCGAGGATCGGGAGGAGGGCACCGAGGGTATTGGCCCAGATGATGATGGACAGGATCGAGAAGGAGACGGTGAGGGCGACTTTGTGGTCGATGCCTGCCACAAAAAAGACGCCCAGGTAGGCGATCACTCCCATCGTCAGCCCCATGATCAAACTGGAGCGTAATTCATGCCAGAGGGCAAGCAGGGCATCTTTCGTGTCGATGTCGCCAACGGCCAGGGCGCGAATGATCGTGCTGGTGGTTTGTGAGCCTGCGTTTCCGCCGGTTCCGAGCAATAAGGGGATGAAAACGGCCAGTTCGATGACGGTGCGCGCCTCTTCGGCGAAAAGTTCCATCACACTGGCGGTCAAACTTCCACTGACAAATAACAAAAGTAACCACCCAATGCGTTTGCGCGCCATGGTGAAGGCGGGGGTATCCAGATAGGGTCGGTCAAGCGGTTCGGCACCCCCAAGGCGTTGGATGTCTTCGCTGGCCTCTTCTTCCAACACGTCTACCACATCGTCAATGGTGATGACGCCGATGAGGTGGTTGTCTTCGTCTACGACGGGGATGGCGATCAGGTCGTAGCGGGACATCACGCGGGCGACTTCTTCCTGGTCGGTTCCGGCGACGACGGAGATGACTTCGGTTTCCATGATGGTGATGATGGGCGTTTTGGGATCGGCGACGACTAATTGCCGGAGGCTGATGACGCCACAGAGCAGGCGGGAGGCATCGACCACGTAGAGGTAGTAGATGGTTTCGGATTCGGGACTCCATTCGCGGATGGCTTGGAGGGCTTCGGCGGCGGACATGCGGCGGCGCAGGGCGAGGAAGTCGGAGGTCATGAGGCCACCTGCGCTTTCATCCAGGTGAAGGAGTAGGGGGCGGATTTCGTCGGGGTCTTCCATGGCGGCGAGGACGGCGCGGGCTTGTTCGGGTTCGAGATCGCCCAGGAGGTCGGCGGCCTCGTCGGGTTCCATTTCGTCTACGATGCGGACGACGGTTTCGGTGGGGAGTTCGGCCATCAGTTCTGCGGCGTATTCGTCGTCGAGTTCTTCGAGAATGTCGGCGGAGTCGGCGGGGGGCAGGTGGGGGAGCAGGGCGAGGGTGTCTTCTTCGTCCAGTTCGTTCACGAGTTCGGCCTGATCGGCGACGCGTAGGGATTGAAGGAGGGTGGTCGCCGTGACGAGATCATGTTGATCCAGGGCGGCTTCGAGTTTGTTCAGGATGTCTTCCAGGGTTTCGAGTTTTGGGTTGGTCATGCGAGGCCTCCAACTGCAAAGGGTAAGAAACGGTGATAGGAAACCATGCACCGTTTCAAGCCTGAATTTCGCGGGTCATTAGGTTCCTGCGGAATCACCTACACGCGAATGAGCGAACTCTTTCGGGATCTTGAGTTAGATTGTAAATAATTCTGCCTGGGCAGAAGAGAGGGGGCTGTGCTGAAGAACGGAGAGTTTGGGCTATTCAGCAAATGTTACCGACGATAAGAGGGAACAGCCAGTGACTCGCACCACACACGGGTCGGGGGCGTCGCCGCGTAACAGGGCGTCTACGGCATCTTTGAGGTAGTGCCGGGCGGGGATGTTGAGCGGGTTGGAGGTCCTCTGCGGGCGAGGAACTGCAAGATAAAACGCGGCCCAGAAGTTGACAAGAAGCATCGATCCGCGCACGATAGTTAACGCGGACAGCCTGCCTTCGAGATCGGGCAGGTTCATGTCAGAGGGGGAGAAAAGGAGTTGGCGTTTCATCGAGAATCGAAAGAGGGGAACAAGTCTTTCGAGGATTGTACTCCCGCTTTTTGGAAAACGGATCAGAAAGATCGGCGAAAAGCCCTCGGTTTCTTGCGCTATAATTAAGCCTGTCTCTTCAAAATCGGGAGGAGAATCATAAGTAACCGGCGTTGCTACCCGCACGAAAAATTGAGCTATTTTCCTGGAAGCAGAGGCATCTCGCACGAGAGGTATCCTAAAAAAACAGATTTCTCTCGCTTCTGAAAGAGAAGCTCGAAACGATTCTCGTCCAAAACGGTAGAGACGAATTATCCTAAGGGCTTGTAAAAAGAAAACTTCGTAGATCGCTCCTGTGGGATTGTGCGGCAATTTGCCGACAATCCCACAGGAAGGGAGACGCGGGTTTGGCTATCCGGCACGAGCGAAAACGCGGACTTATATTTTTACAAGCCCTAAATAAGGCCTTGATCGGGAGGCCAATGAAAAAATTATCTTTATTTTTCCCTGAAAAATTAGTGCACACAATAGGGCTTGGGGGGATTCTGCTTGCCATGCTGTTTGGACTCACAGCCTTCGATGTAGGGGGACAAGCCGCTTTATGGGAAATGGTGCATTGGACAGTGGCGACTTGGATGATGGTGTTTTTGGGCGGTTTGGGATGGCAAAATAGCCGCGGGATGGTGAAAAAGGTCCGCGGGGTTTTTACAATTGGTGCGGTCAGTTATGCGCTAGGACAAATCTTGTGGGATTTTCAATGGGCATATGATCAAAGTGCTTTTCCGTCACTAGCGGATGTTTTTTATTTGGGCTTTGCGCCATTTTTGATTATTGGCCTAATCTGGACGATTCATCGACAGGTTTCACGTTGGGAAGAGATCGCCTTGTATTTGGATGCCGGGACTCTGCTGGCGGCGTTTACCACCGCGGTTTTGGCTTTTTATGGGCCGCATATCCAGACGCACTCCTGGGTGACAATGGGGGTGTTGGTTGGTTATCCGGTGGCTTTTCTGGTACTGGCGGCGGCAACCTGGGTGGTTGCCCTCTCTCTGCGTGCTCAATTTGGAGTTGCCAGTCCATACCCCTTAATCACCGGGTTCGCTTTCTCAGGCGTCTGTTGGGTGCTTTGGAATTCGCAAACGTTGGATGGAGGGATCCCGTCTGGAACACTGGTAGGGTATGGATTTTCGTTGGCGCATCTCTGGGTGGGGGTGGGGCTTGCCGTGTGGGAGATACGCCCTTCGGAGAGCTTGCAAGTGACTTGGTGGAGCCGGTTCATTCTTGGGGCCATGCCCGTGCTGGGTCTGCCGTTGGCGATGGGGGCCTTAATTTGGGGCCAGGCCCAACATGCGTCGCTGAGTCTTCCAATGGCGATTGGCGGCGGGTTAGTCATTTTGCTCGCGGCTCTACGGCAGAGTCTTTTGCTGTGGGAACGTGAACATTGGCTGACACGAGAACGGACGGCTTTAAAACAAGCTGAAATTGAACTGGCCGAGCGGCAGAAAACAGAAGAAACGCTCCTCGCCAGCGAAGACCTCTCCCGTAAATTGTTTACCACGGCCCAACGCCAAACGCAGGAACTGGCCTTGTTGGACAAAGTTCGCACCTCCCTGGCCCGTGAATTTGATCTCGCGGCGATTTTTCGGATCGTGGTCGAATCCATTGCGGAAATTTTTGGATATACCCATGTCAGCCTGTATCGGTTATCGGGGGACATGCTTATTCTGCAACATCAGGTAGGTTATGAAGATGTTATTCGGGAAATTCCCGTTTCGAGCGGGGTGAGCGGGGAGGTTGTTCGCACGGGCAAACCCATTCTTCTGGAAGATGTGCGTACTCATCCGCAATTTTTAGGAGCTATTGAAGGGATCGTCTCCGAAGTGTGCGTGCCGTTGTTCGATCAGGACCAGGTGGTTGGTTTCATCAATGTGGAAAGCTCGCAAGGGGTCAAGCTGTCGGAAGCGGACCTGAACTTGATGTTGGCCCTAAGTGTCCAAGTCGGTATTGCAATTGAACGGGGCCGGTTGTATAGCGACCTGCAACGGCAAAACCTGATTCTGGCGGCTTTGCACGCGACCACCCTGACCTTGATGAGCCAATTGGACCTCGTAGATGTGTTGGCCACCATTGTCAACCAGGCGGCGCAACTGGCGGGAACACAACATGGGTATATTTACCTCGTCGAACCAGATGGGAGGGAATTGAAATTGCAGGTTGGGATCGGGACGAACGCCCAATTTGTCGGGGTTCGTCTAAAACCAGGAGAAGGGCTGGCCGGAAAAGTCTGGCAAACGGGCCAACCGTTGGTGATCCCGGATTATTTCACCTGGGCGGGGCAATCCAGACAATTTGAGACAATCGCCTTTCATGCGGCGGCAGGGGTGCCTCTCACCTCAGGGACCCGCATTGTAGGCGTTCTAGGGGTTGAACATTTGGAGTCGCATGAAACCTTTAGCGAGCACGATGTAGAATTGTTAAACCGCTTTGCCCAACTCGCCTCGATTGCTCTAAAAAATGCTCGCTTGTACGATCAGGCACAACAGGAATTGGCCGACCGTAAACGGGCCGAGCAATTAGCACGTGAGAGTCAGTCGCAGTTAGCGAGTATTATCAACACCGCGATCAACGGTATTGTGAGCACGGATGTGCATCAAAAGATCATCCTGTTTAATCCGGCGGCAGAACAAATTTTTGGCTACTCTGCACATGAGGCGCTGGGTCAGACGTTGGACCTGTTGCTCCCGGAGCGTTTTCGGAAAAACCACTGGGACTATATTCGCAAGTTCAGCGAAACCGGGATTACAAACCGGAGGCATGGCATCCTGGATACCCTGTGGGGGTTGCGCGCCAATGGTGAAGAATTCCCCATGGAGGCTTTCATATCGCAAAGTGAGATTGAAGGGGAGAAGTTTTTTACAGCCACCTTGCGTGACATTACCGAACGCCAACAAGCGGAGATTGAACGCCACACCCTTCTCGAAATTATGCGCGAAGCCATCACCACGCCCGACCTGCCCACCTTTTTGGGGCTGGTTCACCACGCCATTAGCCGGGTGATCTATGCGGAAAACTTCTTCATCGCGTTATATAACAAAGAGACTGCGTTGTTTGATGAAGTTTATCTGGTGGACAAATTTGACCAACCCTCGCCTCCCTATGCGTTAGGTAAAAGTATGAGTGCTTACGTGTTCCGCACGGGGCAACCGCTTCTCCTTTCTCAGGAACAATTCGACGCCCTGATCGCGCGCGGAGAGGTCGAATTGGTGGGGACCAGTTCCCCCTCTTGGCTTGGGGTGCCCCTTAAAACCCCCGAAGACATCATTGGGGTGATTGTCGTGCAGGATTACGAAGAAGCCGGACGTTATTCCCCGCAGGATGTGGAATTTCTGGTTTCCATCGCGGGGCAGATCGCCCTCGCGGTGAAGCGCAAACAGTCCGAGGAAGCCTTGCTGATCAGCGAACGGCGGTTCAGCAGTTTGGTGGACAACTCCCCCGTCTCGCTTTGGGAAGAAGATTTATCTGCGGCGAAGCAAAAACTGGATAGGTTGTGCCAGGAAGGGATCACGGATTTTCGCACCTATCTCAGCGAGCATCCTGAAGTTGTCGCGGAATGTCTGGCCCTGGTGGTCGTAACCGATGTCAACCAGGCCTCGCTGAGATTGTATGGGGCCAGGAATAAAGAACAACTTCTGAAAGGTTTGCCACAACTGATGACGCCAGAGGCCCTCGTGGGCTTTCGCGATGAATTGGTTATGATCGCCGAAGGATGCACAGCCTTTACCTGGGAAGGAGCCAGTTGTATGCTCGATGGCACCCCCCTCACCGTTCAACTCTATTTTGCCGTGGTTCCTGGATATGAGGAGACGTTCTCGCGCGTGATCGTTTCCATTGTAGACATTACGGCGCGCAAGCAAGCGGATGAGGCGTTGCGCGAAAGCGAAGACCGTTTCCGAAGTCTCGTCGAAAACCTGCCCATCGGGGTGTACCGCACCACGCCCGGCCCCCGTGGGGAATTTCTGATGGCGAACCCGGCCTTTCTCAGTATGTTTGGCTATGCTTCCGAAACCGCCCTCAAGAAAATCACCGTCTCCAGCATTTACGTCAACCCGGAGGAAAGAATCGCCTTTTCAGAAAACCTGTTAGTGCGAGGAAGCGTCACCGGCGCACAACTGCACCTCAAAAAGTGCGATGGGACCCCGGTCTGGAGTTCTGTCACGGCCAGAGTCATTTATTCCGAAGGGATGCAGATCGCGCACTTCGATTGCACAGTCGAAGATATAACCGAACGAAAACGGACCGAGGAAGAAGTAAAACGCCGTGCGGAAGAGTTTGCAGGGCTGTATGAGATCGCCCGCGACCTCAGCGCGCGGTGGGATTTGCCGCATGTGCTGGAAACGATTGTGGATTGGGCCATGGATTTATTTCAGGTTTCCGGGAGTGGCATCTTTTTATATGATACCGTCCGGGGTGATTTGATCGCCGCCATTGACAAAGGCCCAGGGGCGATCCCCGCCATCCGTCTGGCCCTGGGCGAGGGCATCGCCGGACGCGTCGGCCTGACCCGCCACCCGTTGAAAGTGGATGATTATATGATCTGGGAGAACCGCTCAAGCCAATACGAGGGGATTCCCATTCGGGCGACTGCGGCGGTTCCCATGGAATACCACGGCGAATTGATCGGGGTTTTGGTGGTCGAAGAAGTGGGCGTCTCCGACCGGCGCTTTTCTGACGAAGATATGCAATTCCTCTCTTTGCTCGCGGCCCAAGCCGCCAGTGCGGTTCATAACGCCCGCCTTTTTGAAACCACGCATCGCCGCTTGACAGAACTCGAAGCGATTTCAGAAGTCTCCACCGCCTTACGCGTGGCGAACACAATGGATGAAATGCTTGTCCTGTTGCTCGATAAAACCCTCTCCCTCCTGGACACAGACGCAGGCAGTATCACCCTTTACGATCCCACCCTGAGTCGCTTAATCCCAAACGTGGGGCGGGGCTGGTTTGTCACGGTGGATCAATCCCCCATGAAACCGGATGAAGGGCTTGCGGGGTATGTTTTTTCGAGTGGAAAAATGCACCGCTCGCACGACCTCATCCACGACGCCCTGATCCGCCCCTCGGCGCGTGTGAACCTGCCTTCCAACTGGAGCCTCATCTGCCTCCCCCTTCGCACGGCCCAGGAAACCGTCGGCGTCATGTTTGCCGCCGTCCAGCACCCCCGCGAGTTTACGGATGACGAAGTGCGTTTGCTCAACACCTTGTCCGAAATCGCCGGCAATGCCATTCACCGCTCCCGCTTAAACGAACAAACCCAACGGAATCTACGCCGCCTGGCCGCCCTCCACGCCATCGATCTGGCGATCACCTCCTCGTTTGATCTCAGCGTCAGCTTAAATATTTTATTGGAACAGGCCATGTTTCAATTGGAGGCCGATGCGGCCGTCGTCTTCCGTCTTAATACCTCCCTCCACTCCCTGGAATACGCCGCCGGACGGGGGTTGTACACCACGATGGCCTCCAAAACCCACCTCCGCCTGGGCGACGCCTACGCCGGACAAGCCGCCCTGGAACGGCGTCTCATCAGCATTCCCGATCTTGCCGCTGGCGACGCGATGAGTACCCCAGCCTTTACCGCCGTGGAAGCCCTAAAAGCCTACCACGCCGTCCCCTTAATGGCCAAAGGTCAGGTCAAAGGGGTCCTGGAAGTCTTCCATCGCAAACCCTTCCAACCTGATCTGGAATGGTTGAACTTTCTGCAAACCCTGGGCGGACAGGCCGCCATTGCCCTGGACAACGCCGAACTCTTTACGGGGTTACAACGCTCAAACATGGAACTCACCCTAGCCTACGACGCGACCATCGAAGGCTGGTCCAGGGCGTTGGATTTGCGTGATAAAGAAACTGAAGGCCACACCCAACGGGTCACAGAAACTGCCCTCCGTCTGGCCCAGGCCATGGACGTTAACGACGAAGCCCTCATCCATCTGCGCCGAGGTGCCCTCCTGCATGACATCGGCAAAATGGGCGTCCCCGATAACATTTTGCTCAAACCCGGCCCGTTAACGCTGACCGAATGGACCTACATGCGCCGCCATCCTGAGTTTGCCTACGATATGCTCTTCCCAATTGAGTATTTACGCCCCGCCCTGGACATCCCCTACTGCCACCACGAAAAATGGGACGGAACTGGCTACCCGCGCGGGTTAAAAGGCGAGCAAATCCCCTTCGCCGCCCGCATCTTCACCATTGTGGACGTGTGGGATGCCCTGCGCTCCGACCGTCCTTATCGCCACGCCTGGTCCGAAGAAACCGTGCGCGAATATATTCGTGCCGAAACCGGAAAATACTTCGACCCACGCGTCGCCGAAGCGTTTTTGACCATGCTCAAAGGGGATGATGGCCTCCAATAACCCTCCCCCACCTCCGTCTGTCTCTAGTCCCCTTTTCCCCCCTCGCAATGGATCATGATTCTCCCCCACCTTCTCCCCGCACGCGCACGCCGCTCATCCAACGCTGGGTGAACGCGATGGTGGACGCCCGGCGTCCCCAGCGCTGGAACTGGCCTGCCATCGTCCGCCCCCTCGATCGCCGCATCGCCACCCAGGCGGACGAACCCCAAACCCCCGAAAAAATCCGCAGTCTCCGGTATTTTTGGCTGGACGGTCTCTTCGCCGCCATCAGCGAGAACTTTTATCTGGGCTTTGTCACCCTGTTCGCGTTGGCGTACGGGGCGAGCAAAGGGCAGGTGGGGTTGGTGACCGCGGCGGGCAACCTGCTGGGGGCGCTTTCCCTCTTCCCTGGCGCGCGGATGGTCGAAAAGTGGGGGAAACGGAAATCCGTCGTCGTGTGGAGTGGCGGGGGCATCAGCCGGATCGTGCTTCTGCTGATGGCGTTGTTTCCCTTTTTGATTGACCAACCTGTCCTGGGCGTGGTGATGATCGTCATCTTGAATGGTCTGCGCGCGTTCACCGCGAACCTCTCGAACCCGGCGTGGACGTCTATGGTGGCTGACCTCGTGCCCAATGCCATGCGGGGGCGGTATTTCAGCAGTCGGAACGTGGCGATGGGTCTGGCCGCACTGGTCGTCGCCCCCCTCGCCGGGCGGTTGATCAGTGCGGGGAATGCGTGGGTTCAGTCGTCTGTGTTTGGGTATCAGATCGTGTTTTTCCTCGCCTTTGCATTTGGCATGGTCAGTACCTTCGCTTTCCGACGCATCGCCGAACCCCAGATGACCGAAGAAGAGGCGCGCCCTCACCAACGCGGGGATTTGCGCCGTGCCCTGCGTCAGCACCCGGAATTTATCTGGTTGGTGATCAGCGCCTTTGTTTGGAACACTTCGCTTCAAGTGGCCGCCCCGTTTTTTAACGTGTACATGGTGCAAGTGTTGGGCTCCAGCACCACGATGGTGGGCGTTGTCGCCAGTGTGACCAGTCTCACGTCCTTGTTGGGACAGCGGTATTGGGGGCAGTTGATGGACAAAAAAGATGCGATTTGGGTGCAGATGGTGACGGGGTTTCTGATTCCGTGGTTGCCCTTCGCGTGGATGTTCATCACCCAGTCCTGGCATGTCGGCCTTATCAATCTTTTTGGCGGCTTTTTGTGGGGGGGCTACAACTTGGCGAACTTCAATCTCTTGCTCGTGATGACCCCGGACGACCAACGCTCCCGCGCGGTGGCCCTGTTCCAAACCGCCGTCTTTACAAGCGCCGTCCTCGGCCCGATTCTGGGTGGCTACCTGGCGGATGCGGTGAGCTTTCAGTTGATCTTTTTTCTCAGCTTTGCCGGGCGGATGGTGGGGGCGATCATGTTTGCGACGTTTGTCGTCCGTTTGTATCGGCGTGCCGCCGTGAAGCGTGACATGTAGCGCAAATTTGGTGCGTGACGCCGGGGAAGGTGAGGGTGGCGTGATATACTTTGATGAAAAGGAGCCAAAGATGGACGCTTTTGATCGTATTACTTTTAATCCCAATATCATGGGGGGGCGGGCCTGTATTCGGGGGATGCGGGTGACGGTTTCGCTGATTATGAATTTAGTCGCAAATGGTATGTCGGCGAAGCAAATTATTGCCGAATATCCATACCTGGAAAAAGAAGATATTCAGCAAGCCATTCAATATGCCGCGTGGTTGGCAGATGAGTCGGTTTATGTTCTGGAACCTGCATGATGAAGTTTTTGGCTGATATGGGAATTTCGCCTGCAAGCGTCGCAAATCTGCGCACTCAAGGCTTTGACGCCGTTCATTTGCATGAACAGGGGCTGGATCGGATGGATGACCGGGATATTCTCGAAAAAGCTAGAGTGGAAGGGCGTGTTGTTCTCACCCATGATCTGGATTTTGGCGATTTATTAGCGTTGAGTGGGGATGAATTGCCGAGTGTGGTGATTTTCCGATTGAAGGACATGCGTTCGCCAAACGTCAACCGGTATTTGGCGGCGATTCTTAAGCAGTATTCGGATTTATTAGAACAGGGAGCGATTTTCAGTGTTAATGAACGGCGTACCAGGGTGCGAAGATTGCCGATAAGCTAAAAATTATCTACAAACCAATTCGAGTGACACACGAGTGACACAACTCTGGGCTGGCGAAAACATGGAAAGCGTGCGATGATTGGGACATTCTACTGAAATTCAAACCCTAAAGATATTACGTTACCTGAGCGTGCGAGCGTGTGTAGTTTGGGTCAAAATAGGTTTGATTTTTCAAAACGCCATAGGCCAAATGGAGCAACTTGCGCATGGCGGCCCCAATGATG
>WBZL01000452.1_pt1 | contig 45998 bp, 46 predicted proteins | sample 5204291 | NCBI WGS metagenome assembly WBZL01 (sample SAMN12344345, study PRJNA552823) | activated sludge metagenome | biome: Activated sludge suspended growth; feature: Nitrification reactor; material: Wastewater; isolation source: activated sludge from nitrification reactor of wastewater... | reverse complement strand
ATCCGTCCATGCCCGCCCTCGCCCTGCGCCAGCTCCGCACCCGCCACATCGGCCCGGTCGATCTCGACGTCGCCGCCGGCGAATGTGTCTGCATCCGCGGCGCCTCGGGCAGCGGCAAGTCCCTGCTGCTGCGCGCGATCGCCGACCTCGACCCGCACGCGGGCGAAGCCCTGCTGGATGGGCGCGCGTGCTCGTCCATGCCGGGCCCGGCCTGGCGGCGCCGGGTGGCGCTGGTGATGGCCGAGGGCCAGTGGTGGGCCGATACGGTCGGCGAGCACTTTCCCGCTGGCTGCACGCCCGCCTGGCTGGACCGCGTGGGCCTGCCCGCCGGGGCGCTCGACTGGCAGGTGGCGCGCTGCTCCACGGGCGAGCGCCAGCGCCTGGCACTGCTGCGCACGCTGATGCAGGGGCCGGCGGTGCTGCTGCTCGACGAACCCACCGGCAACCTCGACGAGGACAGCACCGCGCGCGTCGAGGCCGTGCTCGACGACTACCGGCGCGAGCACGCCGCCGCGCTGCTGTGGGTCAGCCACGACCCGCGCCAGGCCGCACGGGTGGCGCGGCGACGCTTCCTGCTCGAGGACGGCAAGCTGGTGGAGGAAGAGGAAGGCGGGAAGGCGGCCGCGGACAAAGGAAAGGCTGCAGGCGCGGACAGGCCCCCCGACGCCGAGGGCGCGGCATGGTGATGGAGCTCTCGGTCCTCGACCTTGCGCTCGCCGCGCTGCTGATCCTGGCGCTGGCCGGGCTGTCGCTGCGCCTGGGCCTGGGCATCGAGCAGCGCCTGGTGGTGGCGGCCGCGCGCACCACGATCCAGTTGCTGCTGATCGGTCTGGTGCTGAAGCTGCTGTTCGACAACGCGCACTTCCTGTGGGTGGCGGCGATGGCCGCGGTGATGATCACCGCCGCCGGGCGCGAGGTGATGGCGCGGCAGAAGCGCCGCTTCGTCGGGTGGTGGGGCTTCGGCCTGGGCACGCTGTCGATGTTCGTGTCCTCCTTTACCGTCAGCGTGCTGGCGCTGCTGGTGGTGATCGGCAACACGCCGTGGTATGCGCCCCAGTACGCGATCCCGCTGCTCGGCATGGTGCTCGGCAACACCATGAACGGCATCGCCCTCGGGCTGGACCGCCTGACCCAGGAGGCGAGCGCGCGGCGCACGGTGCTCGAGACCCGGCTCGCCCTCGGCCAGAACTGGAACGAGACCATCGCCGACACCCGGCGCGAGGCGATCCGCGTCGGCATGATCCCGATCATCAACGCCATGGCCGCCGCCGGCATCGTCAGCCTGCCCGGCATGATGACCGGCCAGATCCTCGCCGGCACCGCGCCGGTGGAGGCGGTGAAATACCAGATCCTGGTGATGTTCCTGATCGCCGGTGGCACCGGCTTCGGTACCGTGGTGGCGGTGAGCCTGGGCGCGCGCCGGCTCTTCGACGAGCGCCAGCGCCTGCGCCTCGACCGCCTGCGCACCGGCGCGGATTGAGGCAGGGGGGGCGATGAACGGGCCCGGCGCGCGCACCGCGACATCCCTCCGCCCCCTCTCGCCCGCGCAGGCGGCGGCCGGCGCCACGCCCCGGGTCGGGCAGCCCTCGCCGCTGATCCTGTTCGGTGCCTTCGACCGCCACAACCTCGGCGACCTGCTGCTCGGCCGCATCGCAGCGGAACTGGCCGCGCGCCTCCTGCCCGGACGGGAGCTGCGCTTCGCCGGCCTCGCCGTGCGCGATCTGCGTGCGGACGGCGGTGCCCGCGTGGAAGCGCTCGCCGAACTCGCCGCGGAATGGAAGCCGCCCCGTCGCGACACGCCCCCGCCGGGGCTGCTGCAGGTGGGTGGCGAGATCCTCGACTGCAGCGCCTGGGAGGCGGCGGTGATGCTGCTCGACAACGCCGGCGCCGCACGCGCGATCGCGCTATACGACCACGACCCCGCCGCGCGCGCGGCCTGGGCACGGCACGCGCTCGGGGTTCCGCGTGGTCTGCCCTACCTCGCTGCGCATGCCGCGCTGCCGCCCGGCACGCGCAGCGTGCACACCGGCATCGGCGGGGTCGGCTTCGCGGCCCTGCCCGCGGCGCTGCGTGCCGAGGCGCTTGCCGAGCTGCGCGCGGCCGCAGGGGTGCAGGTGCGCGACCGCTGCACCCGCGACGCCCTCGCCGCCGCGGGCCTCGACGCGGCGCTGGTCCCCGACCCCGCGGTGCTGGTCGAACGCCTGCTCGGCGCCGAGGTGGCGCACCACGCCGCGACGGGCGAGGTCGCGGCGCTGCGGGCACGCTTCGCGCGAGGCTACGTGGCGGTGCAGCTCGCGGCAGAGTTCGGCGACGACGCCACCCTCGCCACGCTCGCGGGCGAGCTTGCGGCGATCCAGCGCGAGCGCGACCTGGGCATCGTGCTGTTCTGCGCCGGGCGTGCGCCCTGGCACGACGACCCCGACGTACTGCAGCGCCTGCGCCGCCGCCTGCCCGATCCGGAGGCGGCCGTCATCGCCGCCTCCCCCCACGTCATGGATCTGTGCGCGTTGATCGCCAACGCCGCGCTATGCTGCGCGAGCAGCCTGCACGCACGCATCGTCGCCGACGCCTTCGCGCGTCCCGCGATCGGCCTCCTTCCAGGCGGGGCACCGCAGGCCGCGAAGCTGCGCGCCTGGCTCGACACCTGGCACCCGCCACGACGCCATCACCTGGCTGCGTCGGGGAACCTCCGCGCGCTCGCGCGCTCCGTGCTGGACGAAGCGCCCGCCGAGCGCAAGGCGCAGGCCGTGCGTCTCGCCGACCTCGCCGAGACGGCGGCGCGCGCAGCCTTCGCCCGACTTTTCGATCCGATCGACCCCGAGGACAAGACCCCATGACCGATCTCTTCACCCCGCTGCAGGCGGGCGATCTCGCCCTGCCCAACCGCGTCCTGATGGCCCCGCTCACGCGCTGCCGCGCCGAGGACGGCCACGTGCCCGGCGCGCTGATGGCCACCCACTACGCCCAGCGCGCCAGCGCCGGCCTGCTGATCGCCGAGGCGACGATGGCGATGGAGGGCAACTCCGCCTTCTGGCACGAGCCCGGCATCCACTCCGAGGCCCAGGTCGCAGGCTGGAAGAAGGTCACCGACGCGGTGCATGCCGCCGGCGGGCGCATCGTATTGCAGATCTGGCACGGCGGCCGCGCCTGCCACCCGCTGCTCAACGACGGCCGCCAGCCGGTTGCGCCCAGCGCGCTCGCGATCACCGGCGACGAGGTGCACACGCCCCAGGGCAAGCAGCCCTACGTCGTGCCGCGCGAACTGCGCGACGACGAGCTGCCGGACATCGTCGCCGGCTTCGCGCGCGCCGCCGAGAACGCCCGTGCCGCCGGCTTCGACGGCGTGGAAGTGCACGGCGCCAACGGCTACCTGCTCGACGAGTTCCTGCGCGACGGCAGCAACCAGCGCGGCGGTCCCTACGGCGGACCGCGCGAGAACCGCGCCCGCCTGCTCTTCGAGGTGCTCGACGCGGTGTGCAAGGTGTGGGGCGGCGGCCGCGTCGGCGTGCGCCTGTCGCCGCTCAACAGCTACAACGACATGATCGACAGCGACCCGATCGGGTTGGCAAGCTGGCTCGCCGGCTGCCTGAACGACTGGCGGCTCGCCTACCTGCACCTGATGCGCGGCGATTTCTTCGGCCAGCAGCACGGCGACGTGGTGACACCGGTGCGCGCCGCCTACCGTGGCGTGCTGATCGGCAACATGGGCTACTCGGCGGACGAAGCGAACGCCGCGATCGCCGCCGGCAAGCTCGACGCGGTCGCCTTCGGCACCGCCTTCCTCGCCAACCCCGACCTGCCCGAACGCATCCGCCGCAAGGCCGCGCTCAACGCGCCCGATCCGGCGACCTTCTACACCCCCGGGCCGAAGGGATACACCGATTACCCGACGCTGGCGGACGGCGCCTGATCCCGCGCCGGTACGCCCGCGCGGGCGTACCGGCGCCGCTCAGACGGCCACCAGGCGGCGGAAGATGCCGAAGCTCCACTGCGCACCCACGGTCAACACCACCACGCGCAACACATGGCACACGGTGACCAGGGGTACGCCCAGCTGCAGCACCTTGGCGGTGATGCACATCTCCGACACTCCGCCGGGAGCGGTCGCCAGCGCCAGCGTCGACAGCGGCACCTCCGCGACCAGGCCGAGCAGGGTCGCGAGGGCGAACGCAAGCACGATCGACATCGCCCCGGTGAGCGCCGCGACGCTCATGAAGCGTGGCGCGGCGCGGAAGAAGGCACGCGAGAAGCGACAGCCGAGGGCACAGCCGATCAGCAGCTGACCGCCATTGACGACCCAGGGCGGCAGCGCCGACAGCGGCACGCCGGCCAGCGTCGCCAGCGCCACGCCGAGCAGCGGCCCGAGCACCCACGCATTGGCGATGCGCAGCAGCTTGAACGCCCCCACCCCGAGCAGGCTCGCGCCCACCAGCAGCGGGAAGTGCTGCGCGTCCACATCCCGCGCCAGGGGCACGTAGACGTCGCTGCCCTGCACCCCGGCGAAGGTGAGCGCGAAGGGCAGCACCGACACCACCATCATGACCCGGATGGCGTGCGCCGCGGCGATGCGGTCCACCGCACCGCCGTGGCGATCGGCGAGGTTGGCCATTTCCGAGGCCCCGCCCGGCAGGGCGGCGAAGAACGCGGTCGGCGCATCCACGCCCCCCAGCCGCAGCAGAATGAAGGCGTAGGCCATGCCGAGCACCAGCGAGCCCAGCGCGGCCGCGATCACCAGCGGCGCATGCAGGCTCAGTTGCGCCACCACCTCCGGACTGAAGTACAGCCCGAGCGCGGCGCCGATCGCCCATTGTCCCGTCTGCCGTCCACCGGGGAGCGGGCGCAGGTCCCGGTCGGCCATGCGTGCGCCGGCCACGGCGAACAGCGGGCCGATCATCCACGGCAGCGGCAGGTGCAGGCGTTCGGCCAGCCAGCCGGCGAGCGTGGCGAGCGCGAGCGTGGGAAGGATCTGGCGCCAGGCGGCGAGACGGAGCGTGGAGAGGGCGGACATCGGCAGGAGATCGGCGAGAGATCGGGACGAAACGGAGAAAGGGCCGCTGGGGACGCACCGCGATCCGGGACCACGCTGCGCGGCGGTGGGGGAGAGGACCGGGGATCCGGTCGGCCGGGCGGGCCTCACTCGGAAGCCGGCCGCGTCGCCGCATCCCACTGGCGCAGGAAGGCCTGCTTCTTGGCCTGGTCCTGGTAGGCGAGCAGCCCGGAGCCGATGCGGATCGGGCGGAAGGCATGCTGCAGGTTGTGGTGGAGCAGCGCGGCAGCGCTGTCCGCGCCCGCGGTGCCGGCGTCGGTGCGCACCGGCAGCAGGCCGAGGTTGGCGGCGAGCAGGGCCTGGCCTCGGGTCGACAGCAGATGATCGAGCCACAGGCGCGCCGCCGCCGGATGACGCGCGCCACGCACGATGAAGGCGACCCGGCTCAGCACCAGCGTGTAGTCCCGCGGCAGCGCCACCCCGAGCGCCGGATCGCTGCGCGCCCGCCGGTGCGCGTACGAGCCCAGCACGTTGTAGGCGAGCACCAGCTTGCCCGCGGCGACGCGGTCGAGCATCTCGCTGCTCGCCGCGTGCTGCTCCAGGCCCTGCCGGCCCATGCCGCGCGCGAGCTGCCAGAACACGATCGGGTTGGCCTGCGCGTCCTGCGTGTGCAGCAGCAGGCCGAGGCCGGAGCGCTCGGGGTCGTAGGTGGCGATGCGCCCGCGCAACGGCGCCGGGTCGCGATCGAGCAGGCGGATCAGCTCCGCATGGCTGTCGGGCACCTCGGTCGTGCCGAGCAGATGCTTGTTGTAGACGATCACCGCCGGCTCGTAGGTGGTGCCGAAGGCCTCGTCCTTCCACACCGCCCAGCGCGGCAGCGCCGCGGTCTCGGCGGAGCGGTGCGGCTGGGCGTGGCCGTCGTTGACCAGCTTCACCTGCAGGTCCATCGCCGAGCTCCACACCACGTCGGCACCGGCCAGCCCGCGCCGGGCCTCGTCGACCACGCGCGCATGGAGTTCGGCCGAGTGCATGTCGTGGTACTGCACCCGAACGCCGGGATGGAGGGCCTCGAAGTCGTCGATGACCGGCTTGACCACCTCGAGGTCGGTCGCCGCATAGACGACCACCACGCCCTCCAGGCGTGCCTGATCGAAGCGATCGGCGATCGGCTCGGCCCGCACCGGGGCGATCGCCACCGCCGCCACGACCGCCAGCACCGTCTTCAGCGCGGCCCTCCCACCCCTGATCCTCATCACCCCTCCTCCTCGTGCTCCGCGTGCCCCCGCGCCCGCACCGCCATGCGGGGAATGCCCGGCATGTGCCGCCTTGGACGCACCCCGGCTTTGCGCCGATAATCCCGCACACGCCTTTCGATTCACTTTCAGCGGGAACACCGATGCGCCTGTTGCTGGTCGAGGACCACGCCGAACTCGCCGAATGGGTGGCGCGCTCGCTTCGGCATGCCGGTTTCGTGCTGGATGTGCTCAATCGTGGCGACCATGCCGATCAGTCCTTGCGCACGGAACGCTACGACCTGGTGATCCTCGACCTGTCCCTGCCGGGGCTGGACGGCCTCGAAGTGCTGCGCCGCCTGCGCAACCGCGAGAGCGGCCCCGACAAGCCTGCTCCCACACCGGTGCTGGTGCTCACCGCGCGCGGCAGCACCGAGGAGCGGGTGCACGGGCTCAACCTCGGCGCCGACGATTATCTGCCCAAACCCTTCGAGCTCGCCGAACTCGAGGCACGCATCAAGGCGCTGCTGCGCCGCGCCGGCAACCAGGTGCCGCTGGTGCGCCTGGGCCGGCTCGAGTTCGACACCACCACCCGCATGGCGGCGGTGGACGGACAGGCGCTGGCACTGACTCCGCGCGAGCTGGCCGTGCTGGAAGCGCTGCTCGCACGGGTCGGTCGCCCGGTCGCCCGCGAGGCCCTGTTCGAGAAGGTGTTCGAGTTCGATGCCGACGCACGCGTGGAGGCGATCGAGATCTACGTCTCGCGCCTGCGCAAGAAGCTCGAAGGCGCGGGCGTGGCGATCAACACGCTGCGCGGGCTCGGCTACCTGCTCGCCGAGAAGCCGGCAGCCTGACATGGACGGCGCCTCCGGGTCCGGACCGGCAAACCCGGGCACGGACGATCGCGAGCACGGCGCGGCTGCCAGGGCGGTAGCTGCGCCCGGACACGGCGGCAGCCTGCGTCAGCGCGTGCTCGTCTGGCTGCTGCCGCCCCTGGCCGTGCTGCTCCTGATCAACGCCTTCTTCACCCATCGCAGCGCGCTCGACGCGGTGAACCAGGCCTACGACCGCACGCTCACCGCCTCGGTGCGCGCGATCGGCGAACGCACCCACTCGCTCGGCGGCCAGATCCAGGTGGACATCCCCTACGCCGCCTTCGAAGGCTTCGAGGCCGATGCTGCCGAACGCATCTTCCATGCCGTATTCGACCCTGCCGGCGGGCTGGTCACCGGGTATGCCGACCTGCGCCCACCGGAGCTGCCCGCGGACGACGGCAGCGTACGCATCTTCGACCTCACCCATGCCGGCGAGACGGTGCGCCTGGCGGCGATGCGCAAGCGCCTCTACGACCCCGCGCTGCGCGGCGGCGACGCGGTGCTGATCGTGTTCGCCGAGACCACCGGTGCACGCCGGGCGCTCGCGCACGACCTGTTCGTCGCCAGCCTGCAGCGCCAGTCGCTGCTGGTCGCGGTGGGGGCGATCCTGGTGCTGGCCGCGCTCGGCACCGCCTTCCGCCCCCTGCTGCGCGTGCGCGACCACATGCGCGCGCGCGACGAGGAGGATCTCACCCCGGTGCGCATGGAACGCGTGCCGAGCGAGATCGCGCCGCTGATCGACGCGATCAACCACCACATGGAACGCCTTTCGGCGATGCTCGCCGCGCGCCGGCGCTTCCTCGCCGACGCCGCGCACCAGATCCGCACCCCGCTCGCGGTGCTCACCACGCAGGCCGAATACGGGCTGCGTCAGACCGACCCCGAGGAGATGCTGGCGACCTTCGCCAGCCTGCTGCGCAGCACCCGCGCGGCGCGCCGGCTGGCCAACCAGATGCTGACCCTGTCGCGCGCCGAAGCGGTCAACGGCCTGATCGGCGAACGCGCCGCGCTCGACCTCGCCGGCCTGGTGAAGGAGGTGGCGATGGAACTCGCCCCGCTCGCGCTGAAGCGCGACATCGACCTCGCCTACGAGGGCATCGGACATGCCCTGACGATGCAGGGCAACGCCCCGATGCTGCGCGAGATGGTCTCCAACCTGATCGACAATGCCATCCGCTACAGCCCGCCCGGCTCGGCGGTGACCGTCGCCGTCGCCGCCTTCGGCGAGGACGCGGTGGTGAGCGTCTGCGACCAGGGACCCGGCATCCCCACCGCCGAGCGCGAGCGCGTGTTCCAGCGCTTCTACCGCATCCTCGGCCAGGGCGACAGCGAAGGCAGCGGGCTCGGGCTGGCGATCGTGCGCGAGATCGCGCTCGCCCACGGCGGACGGGTGAAGCTGCGCGACGGTGCCGGCGGCCGCGGGCTGTGCGTGGAGGTCGAACTTCCGCTCGGCAGCACGCCAAGCGCCTGAACGTCGCTCTTCTCCTCGTCCCCGGATCGCGCTGAAAGCCGATCGAAAGGCGTCGGCGCTGCAATGCGCGCCACGCGCCCGATCCATCCGGCGCGCACATCCGAACGATCGAGGAGACTCCCATGCAACGCCTTTCCGCGCCGGCCCTGGTGGCCGCCGCCCTCGCCCTGCCATCGCTCGCGCTGGCCCAATCGAACGTCACCCTCTACGGCCTGATCGACCTCAACCTCGGCTACGAGAAATCCGGCTCGCAGCGCTACGAGGGCATCGGCCACGGCGAGCTCAACGGCTCGCGGCTCGGCTTCCGCGGCACGGAGGATCTCGGCAACGGCAACAAGGCCCTGTTCGTGCTCGAGAGCGGCTTCGACCCCTCGACCGGCGTGGCCGAGCAAGGCGGGCGGCTGTTCGGCCGCCAATCCTTCGTCGGCCTGGAAAACGGCCTCGGCCGCGTGACCCTGGGCCGCCAGTATTCCCCGGCCTTCGACGCGCTCGATCCCTTCGACGCCACGGGCAACGCCGACCGCAGCGCCGGCCTGCTGATCCGCAAGGCGGGCGCGGTCAAGCCCGCCTACGAGACGCGCTTCGACAACATGATCAAGGTCCGCTCGGCGAAACTCGCCGGCTTCGAGCTCGAGGGCGGCTACTGGTTCGGCAAGGAGAGCGGAACCGACTCGACCGCGCGCCAGGAGGGCGACGGCCATGGCATCGCGATGCTCTACGCCAACGGCGCGCTCGCCGGCTCCCTGGTCACGCAGACCGTGCAGCGCGACGCCAGCGGCGGCAAGGTGCGCACCGACGGCTTCGCCCTGTCCTACGACTTCGGCATCGTGAAGCCCTATTTCGCCTGGTCGCAGGACAAGGAGCGCGGCAGCGTGGGCAACGGCAAGGCGCGCAGCTGGGACCTCAGCGCGGAGATCCGCCTCGATCCGGCGAACACGGTGGCGATCAGCTACGCCGACCGCGACGAATCCGACGGCGCCGCGAGCGAGGACGCCAGCGGCTGGTCGGCCTACTACCTGCACGCGCTGTCCAAGCGCACCACGCTGTACGCCGGCTACTCGCAGCTCGACAACGAGGTCGGCGCCAACTACGCGATCGGCAACCTGACGCCGGCCGCCGGCGACAAGCACCAGGTGATGATGGCGGGCATGCGCCACCGCTTCTGATCCATCCGCCAGGGCGACGCTTTCACGCAGGGCAGGTGCACGCGGAAATCTTCCGCTGCACCTGCCTTTTGCGTCGACGCGCGGCCTTCTGCGCTACGGTGCACGGCGACCTCGACCGCAGCCGCCTTGCGCTGCGGCTGTCTCCGTTTCCTGTCTCCGCTTCCTGTCTCCATTCCCTTTCCCAATCAGCGAGCCCTGCCATGAACCCGCATGAGACCCCCTCCCAACCCCGCGGCGAACCCGCCATCCGCACCATCGCCATGCCGGCCGACGCCAACCCCGCCGGCGACATCTTCGGCGGCTGGCTGATGGCCCAGATGGACCTCGCCGCCGGCAACGTCGCCGCCCGCCGCGCCCGCAGCCGCTGCGCGACGGTCTCGGTGGACCGCATCACCTTCCTGCGCCCGGTGTATATCGGCGACGAGGTCAGCCTGTACGCCGACATCGTGCGCGTCGGACGCAGCTCGATGACCATCCAGGTCGAGGCCTGGCGCCGCTCGCGCGACGGCGAGGAACAGGTCAAGGTCACCGACGCGAGCTTCGTCTTCGTCGCCCTCGACCAGGGCGGCCGGCCGCGGGTGATCGACCCCGTGTCCGGCCCGCAGGCGGAGCACTGAGCGCGCACCCTCCGGCACAAAGAAAGAGCGCCCTTGGGGCGCTCTTCGAAAGGCGGCGGGCCGGGAGGGGCCCGCCGCGCTCGCGGATTCCGGTCATCGGAGGATGAATCCCGGAATCCCGGAAGGTGATCTTCGCGCTCAGGCGGTCACCGCCTTGCGCTGCTCCATCATGCGCATCAGGCGCGGGCCGAGCAGCATCGCCGCCGCCGCCACCCACAGGCCGATCGAGATCGGGCTGGCGAACAGCACGCCGACGTCGCCATCGCTGATCGACAGGGCGCGGCGCAGGTTCTGCTCCATCATGTCGCCGAGCACGAAGCCGAGGATGAAGGGCGCGATCGGGAAGTTCATCACCCGCAGCAGGTAGCCGACGCCGCCGATCAGGGTGCCGAGGATGAGGTCGAAGGTCGTGCCATGCACCGCATACACGCCCACCAGCGAGATCGCCGCCACGCCCGGCACCAGCAGCCAGTTGGGGATCGAGAGGAACTTCACGAACACGCGGATCAGCGGGATGTTGAGCACCAGCAGCATCACGTTGGCGATGAAGAGCGAGGCGATGAGGCCCCACACGATCACCGGCTGGTCCTGGAACAGGGTGGGCCCCGGCGTGATGTTGTACAGCGTGAGCGCGCCGATCATCACCGCGGTGGTGCCCGAGCCCGGCACGCCCAGGGTCAGCATCGGAACCAGCGAGCCGTTGGCCGAGGCGTTGTTGGCCGCCTCCGGCGCGGCCACGCCGCGGATGTCACCGTTGCCGAACTGGTGGTCCTTGCCCGCCATGCGGCGCTCCATCGCGTAGCACATCGCCGAGGCGATGGTGGCGCCGGCACCCGGCAGCACGCCGATGAAGAAGCCGGAGAAGGCCGAGCGCAGCATCGTCCACTTCGCCAGCATCAGCTCCTTCATGTTGAACAGGATGCGGCCGGTGATGGTGATCGGCTCGCTCGCGGTGTGCTCGTTCTGCAGCATCAGCATCAGCTCGCTGACCGCGAACAGGCCGATCACGATGACGATGAAGGGGATGCCGTCCTGCAGGTGCAGCATGTCGAAGGTGTAGCGATAGACGCCGCTGTTGGCGTCGATGCCCACGGTCGACAGCAGCAGGCCGATCAGGCAGGCGGTCATCGCCTTGGGCAGCGAGTCGCCGACCAGGCCGCCGAGGCAGGACAGCGCCAGCACCATCAGCGCGAAGTACTCCGCCGGGCCGAAGGCGATCGCCCACTCGGCGAGCAGCGGCGCGAAGGCGACGATGCCGATGGTGGCGAGCAGCGCGCCGGTGAAGGAAGCGAGCGCCGACATCGACAGCGCGGGGCCGGCGAGGCCCTTCTTCGCCATCGGGTAGCCGTCGAGCGTGGTCATCACCGCGCCGGCGTCGCCGGGCACGTTGATCAGGATGGCGGAGATCCGGCCGCCATACTCGCAACCCGCATACACCGCGCACAGCAGGATCAGCGCGGACTCGGGCGGCAGCTTCATCGCGAACGCGATCGGCAGCAGGATGGCGACGCCGTTGATCGGCCCCAGGCCGGGCAGCAGGCCGACCACGGTGCCGATGAAGCAGCCGATCAGCGCGATCATCAGGTTTTCCGGCGTGCCGGCGACGGCGAAGCCGTCCATCAGAAGCGACAAGGTTTCCATGGTTTACCCCAGGATGCCGTTCAGCCACAGCCCGGTGGGCAATGCGACGTCGAGCAGACGGTCGAAGAAGAAGAACATGCCCACGCCCAGACCGATGCCGCCGACGACGCCCTGTTTCCAGCTGCCGCCGAAGAAGCGCGCCACCGGGACGGTCATCAGCGCGGTCGCGATCGTGAAGCCGAGCTTGTCGAAGAGCAGGGCATAGGCGAGCACGATCAGGAACAGCAGGCCGATGCGCTTGAGCACCGGGGGCGGTGCCCACACCGTCTCGCTCGTCTTCTCCAGCATCAGCGCGATCGCGCACAGGCCGAGCAGGAACAGCACCAGCAGCGGGAAGGCGCGCGGCCCCACCGGCTCGTAGGACATCGGCGCCTGCAGGTCCCAGCCGATCCAGATGCCGGCCAGGCTCACCAGCAGCAGCACGCCGCCGAAGATTCTTTCACTCATGGTCGAACTCCCGTGTGCCGCCTGCTGCGGTGCCCCCTCGGGCGTCGCAGCAGGCGGGCAGGGTTTGCGGAGGAGGATTACTGCGCGGTGAGGCCGAGCTCGACGGCGAGCTTCCTGAAGCGCTGCACTTCCTGCTTCACGTACTCGGTCGCCGCCGCGCCGGTGCGGGCGAAGGGGAACAGGCCGCGCTCGGCGCGCAGCTTGTCGAACTCCGGCGAGGCCAGCATCTTGTCGAAGGTCGCCACCCACCAGGCGTAGTCCGCATCGGCGACCTTGGGACCGACGTAGTAGCCGCGGGCGATGGTCCAGTCGACCTTGTAGCCCTGCTCGATCGCGGTCGGGATCGCCGCCAGCTCGCCCGGCAGGCGCTCGGGAGCGAGCACCGCGAGCACGCGCACGCGGCCGCCCTTCAGGTGCGCCGCCACCTCGGAGGCGTCGCCCGAGTAAACCTGCACATGGCCGCCCATCAGCGCGGTCATCGCCTCGCCACCGCCCTCGAAGGCGACGTAGCGCATCGACTTGGGATCCACGCCCGCCTCGCGCGCCACCAGGGCCGACTTCATCCAGTCCTGGCTGCCGACCGAACCGCCCGCGCCGTACACCACCTTGCCCGGGTTGGCGCGGGTGGCCTCGATCAGGTCCTTGAGGCTCTGGAAGGGCGAGTCCGCGCGCACGATGATCGCGCCGTAGTCGGCACCCACCGCGGCGACCCACTTCACATCATCCTCGGTGTACTTGCCGAACTTGCCGATCGCCAGGTTCAGGAAGGAGCCGCCGGAGAAGGCCACCACCGTGCCGGCCTCGGCCGGCCGGTTGGCGATCACGGTGTTGTAGGCCACCGCGCCGATGCCGCCGGGCATGTAGGTGACGCGCATCGGCGCCTCGAGGTAGCCGTTCTGCAGCGCGCTCTGCACGAGCTTGCAGGTGAGGTCGAAGCCGCCGCCGGGCTTGGCGGGCGCGATGCATTCGGGCTTCTCGGGGGCGGCGTGGACGACACCGGCGGCGAGCGTGGCAAGCACCGCGGTGGCGGCGGCGAACAGGGTCTTCTTGAGCAGCATGGCGATCTCCTCCATATCGGAATATGTTCGCTGCGCGGCGGACACGTGCCGCCTCGCAGGGTGAGGCGGACGATACGGAGGAGGGCTTTCGAATGCCTTTCAGTGAAGCCGCTCGGCAGAAGTGCCGGGCAAGCAGGATCACATCAGCCCGACACCACGCAGGAGCGAGACGCCGACGCTGGTGGTGAAGAGCGAGCCGAGCGTGGTCAGCGCGATGATGTTGGCGGCCAGCGTGGCGTTGCCGCCCATCGCCCGCACCATCGAATAGCTCGCCGCCGCCGAAGGCGAGGACGCCATCAGCATCAGCACGCCGAGTTCCATGGCGCGGAATCCCGCCGCCCATGCGCCGAGCGTGAACACGAGCGGCATCGCCACCAGCTTGCCGAAGGTGGCCAGCGCGGTGTTGCCGGCTTCGCTGCGCAGGCTGCGGAAATCCAGCGTCGCGCCGGTGCACAGCAGCGCGAGCGGCAGCGTCATGTCGGCGATGTAGGCGGCCGACTTCATCGCCACCGCCGGCAGCGGGAGGGCGAAGGCCGACACCGGCAGCGCGAGCAGGATGCCGAGGATCAGCGGATTGGTGGCGATGCCGCGCAGGACCTTGCCCGGGCCCTGGCTGCTGTGCAGCGAACGGCTGAGCGTGATCACGCCGAGGATGTTCACCAGGATGGTGAGCACGCCGACGTAGAGCGAGGCCATCGCCAGCCCCGCCTCGCCGTAGGCGTTGCCGCAGTAGGCCAGGCCGACCACGCCGAAATTGGAGCGGAAGGCGCCCTGCACCACCACGCCGCGGTCGCGCTCGGGCTGCACGACGAAGCTCGCCACCCACTCCATCAGCAGCCAGATCGCCACCGTCGCCGCCAGGCCATACACCAGCATGCCGGCGCTCGCCGAGTCCTCCAGGCGCGTGCGCGCGATGTTGACGAAGAGCATGGTCGGCAGGCCGACCACGAACACCAGCCGCGAGCCCGCCGCGATGAAGCCCTCGGTGATCAGCCCGACCCGACGCAGCAGCACGCCGAGGCCGAGCAGCGTGAAGATCGGCCCGGTGACCCCGAGGGAGAAGTCGAGCAGTTCGAGGAATACGGACATCAGGGCCGCAACACGAAGAGCAGCACAGACAGCGTGCCCACCGACACCAGGGTCGACAGGAACACCGCCGAGGCCACGGTGGACTGGCAGGCGCCGTAGCGCTGCGCGAACAGATAGGGCGTGATGCCCGCCGGCAGCGCCGCCAGCAGCACGCCGGTGGCCACCCACAGCGGCGGCACGGCGAACACCTGGGTGGCGAGCAGCCACACGATCGCCGGATGCACCACCGCCTTCAGCGCCACCAGCAGCGCCGGCTCGCGCAGGTTGCCGCCCAGGCTGTAGCGCGTCAGCGAGGCGCCGAGCGCGAACAGCGCGCACGGCGTCGCCGCGCTGCCCAGGCCCTTCGCGACGGCGTCGAGCGGACCGGGGATGTCGATGCCGAGCAGCGCGAACGCCAGCCCGCAGGACAGGCCCCAGATGATCGGCGTGCCGAGCACGCTCTTCGTGAGCTTGAGCAACATCGGCCCCAGCCCCTCGCGCGCGCCCTGCGCGGCCTCGATCAGCGCGGTGGTGGGCGGCAGCATCAGCAGGCTGTGGCAGGCGATCATCACGAACAGCGGCAGCGCCGCCGGCGGGCCGTAAGCGGTCATCACCAGCGGAATGCCGAGCATCCCGGTGTTGGAGAAGCCCGCCCCCAGCCCGAGCACCGCCTGCTCGCCGAGCCGGCGCCCGAACAGCACCCGCCCGCCCAGCATCGCCAGCGCATACACCCCGAAGGCGCCGATGTAGTAGGACAGCAGATAGCCCCAGGGCATCGCGTCGGGCAGCTCGGCCTGCGCGATCGCGCGGAACAGCATCAAGGGCAGCGCGAAGTTGAACACGAACACGGACAGCCCGCGGTTGGCCGCCTCGTCGAACACGCCGGAGCGCGCCGCGACGTAGCCGAGGCCAAGCGTGCCGAAGACCGGCAGGATGATGCCGAAGATGATGTCCATACAGGCCTTCGTGCGGGGCGCGCGACGGACGCGCTGGAAGGATCGGGCGGCTCTCGGGAGCCACATGCGAACCCGCATGATGCCCGCACACCGTGGCACCGTGCAGTCGTAGCAACACGGATGAGGGCGTTCGCCCGCCTGCACCGCCCCGGCCTGCGTCCGGCCTCGAGTGGAGACTACCGGATCAGCGTCGCGCCAGCCCGATGCGCAGCACCGCCGCCACGTTGCGCGCGGTCAGTTCGACGTTGGCCGCGGCATCGTGCAAGGCCTCGTCCAGCGTGCAGGGCTTGCCCAGCACGCTGAACACCGCGTCGATGCCGTGCGCGTGCACCACGCCGACGTCCGCGCCGAGCGAGCCGGCGATGCCGATCACCGGAATGCCGTGGCGCTTGGCGACGCGGGCAACGCCGATCGGGGTCTTGCCATGCACGGTCTGGAAGTCGATGCGGCCCTCGCCGGTGATCACCAGGTCGGCGTCGCGCACGTGGGCGTCCAGCCCCACGGCGGCGGTGACGATCTCGATGCCCGGTTTCAGCGTGGCGCCGAAGAAGGCCAGCATCGCCGCGCCCATGCCGCCGGCCGCACCGGCGCCCGCTACCGCCTCGACCGCGACGCCGAGGTCGCGCTCGACGATGCGGGCGAAGCGGGCGAGATTGGCATCGAGCGCCTGCACCATCTCGACGCTGGCACCCTTCTGCGGGCCGAACACCGCCGAGGCGCCGCGTGGCCCGGTGAGCGGGTTGTCCACATCGCAGGCGACCTCGATGCGGCATTGCGCCAGGCGTGGATCGAGCGCGGAGACGTCGATGCGCTCGAGGGCGGCGAGCGCACCGCCGCCGGGGCCGAGCTCGCCGCCCTGCGCGTCGAGCAGGCGGGCGCCGAGCGCCTGCACCATGCCGGCGCCGCCGTCGTTGGTGGCGCTGCCGCCGATGCCGAGAATGAAGCGGCGCGCACCGGCGTCGAGCGCGGCACGGATCAGCTCGCCGGTGCCGCGCGAGCTGGTGACGAGCGGGTTGCGCCGGTCCGGCGGCACCAGCGCCAGGCCGCTGGCGGCCGCCATCTCGATCACGGCGGTCGCGCCGTCGCCGGTGAGGCCGTAGAAGGCCTCGACGGGCTGGCCGAGCGGGCCGCTCACCGCCACGGTCTGCCTGCGGCCACCGGTGGCGGCGACCATGGCGTCGACCGTGCCCTCGCCGCCGTCGGCCACCGGCACCAGCACGTACTCCACGGCGGGGAAGACCTGGCGGAAGCCGGCCGCGATCGCCTGCGCGACCTCCAGCGCGGACAGGCTCTCCTTGTAGGAATCGGGGGCGATGACGATCTTCTTCATGGGCAGGGTCTCCGGTCGCTGCGGGTCGAATGCCCGCTGCAGAGGAGCTTAGTCCCTGGGAGCCGACAATCAATCGTCGGATATCACAAAAAAATAAACTTTAATTGACAGTTTATTGTGGAATTTCCCTATCTTCCGCGACATCCAGTTCGAGGCCGATGAACAGCAGCAGGCAGTCGTTCAGACGGGCGAGATCCAGCCCGGTGATCTCGCCGATGCGGCGCAGGCGGTACTCGAGGGTGTTGCGGTGCACGTGGAGCGCGCCGGCACTCGGCGCCGCCTTCATGTCGTGCGCGAACCACGCCGCCAGCGTGCGGCGCAACTGGCCGTCGCGGTCTTGCTGCGCGAGGCGCCGCAACGGGCGACGCAGCTCGTCGGCCCGCCAGCCCTCGCCCAGGCCTGCGAGCAGCACCGGCAGGGTGAGTTCGTCGTAGCAGTGGATCGCCGCCTGCGGGCGATGGCGTCGCCCGGCCTGCAGCGTGGCGCGCGCGGACTGCCAGGAACGAGCCAGGCCATCGTCGCCACCGAAACGGCCACCGAGGGCAAGACATGGCTGCCCGCTGCCCTCGCCGCCCAGGCGTCCGTGCAGGGCCTGGAGGCGACTACGCAGATCTGGTTCCGCCGCCGGCAAGGGCATCAGCACGGCAAGCTCGCGCAACGTCACCGGCGCGCAGGCAAGGCCGGGCTCCTGCTCGGCGAGCAGCCGGCGCAGGCGCTGCTGCGCGGCGAGGACGGCATCGGCCGCCAGCGATGCGTCGGCGATCTCGATCAGCAAGGCGACGCACGGTCGGGCAAGATCGACGCCGAGCCGGCTTGCCCAGTCGTCCAGCCCGGCGCCCGGCGGGGAGACGCCGATCAGCTGCAGCACCAGCTCCTCGCGCAGGCGCTGGTCGCGCGCGAGCATCTGCATCCACTGCGCCTGCTCGAGCATGGTCTCGGCCGCGAGACGGACCAGCTCGGCCTGCTGGCGGACCGCGTCGGGTTCGCCGCTCAGGCCCACCACGCCCACCACCCGGCCTTCCGCGCGCAGGGGCAGGTTGATGCCCGGCCGGGTGTCGTGCAGGCGCTGCGCGACCGCCGCGTCCACCTCCACCGCCCGCCCCTGCGCCAGCACCAGCAGCGCACCCTCGTGGCGGCTGCCGATGCGCGCGCGATCGCCGCTGGCGATGATCAGGCCGCGCTCGTCCATCACATTGACGTTGGTGCGCAGGATCTGCATCGCGCGATCGACGATGGACTGGGCGAGCGAGGCATCGAGCAGGAACATGGCGGCGCACCGGTGGCGGATTGGACATACACCGGCCACATGCTGCCGCGCGGCGTGCTGCGGAACAAGCGCGGCACCGACGGCGTCCGATGGCGTAGGGACGGAGTTTTCCGTCTGCCCGCCCGTGGAGGCCGAACATGACCCGCAGCGAAACCGACAGCCTCGGCCCGATCGATGTCCCTGCCGAAGCCTATTGGGGTGCCCAGACCCAGCGCTCGCTGCACCACTTCGCCATCGGCGAGGAGCGCATGCCGATCGCCATCGTGCATGCGCTCGCGCTGATCAAGAAGGCGGCGGCGCGCGTGCATGCCCGCAGCGGCGAACTGCCCGCAGAAATCGCCCGCCTGATCGAACAGGCGGCCGACGAGATCCTCGCCGGCCGCCACGACGCGCAGTTTCCGCTCGTGGTGTGGCAGACGGGCAGCGGCACGCAGACCAACATGAACGTCAACGAGGTCGTCGCCGGGCGCGCCAACGAGCTCGCCGGGCAGGGCCGCGGCGGCAAGGCGCCGGTGCATCCCAACGACCACGTCAATCGCGCGCAGAGCTCGAACGACTGCTTCCCGACCGCGATGCACCTCGCCGCCGCGCGCGCGGTGCACGACGAGCTGCTGCCCGCGATCACCGAGCTGTCGAACGGGCTGGCCATCCAGGCCGAACGCCATGCCGGGGTGCTCAAGACCGGACGCACGCACCTCATGGACGCCACGCCGATCACCTTCGGCCAGGAACTGTCGGCCTTCGTCGCCCAGTTGAACACCGCCGCGCATGCGATCCGTGCGGCGCTGCCCGCGGTGTGCGAGCTCGCCCAGGGCGGCACTGCGGTAGGCACCGGCTTGAACGCACCACCGGGTTTCGGCGTGGAAATCACCGCCGAACTCGCGGCGCTGACCGGCCTGCCCCTGGTCAGTGCGCCCGACAAGTTCGCCGCGCTCGCCGGACACGAACCGCTGGTGGCCTTGTCGGGCGCGCTGAAGACGCTCGCGGTGGCGCTGATGAAGCTCGCCAACGACCTGCGCCTGCTCGGCTCGGGCCCGCGCGCCGGCCTCGCCGAGCTGAAGCTGCCGGCCAACGAGCCGGGCAGCTCGATCATGCCCGGCAAGGTCAACCCGACGCAGTGCGAAGCCTTGTCGATGATCGCCTGCCAGGTGCTCGGCAACGATGCCACGATCGCCTTCGCCGCCAGCCAGGGACATCTGCAGCTCAACGTGTTCAAGCCGGTCATCGCCTACAACCTGCTGCAGTCGATCCGCCTGCTCGCCGACGGTTGCCGCAACTTCCAGCGCCATTGCGTGGCCGGCCTGGAGGCGGACCACGCGCGCATGTCCGAGCACCTCGAGCGCAGCCTGATGCTGGTCACCGCGCTCAACCCGCACATCGGCTACGACAAGGCCGCGCAGATCGCCAAGAAGGCCTGGGCGGAAGGCACCACGCTGCGTACCGCGGCGCTTGCGCTCGGCTTCACCAGCGCGGAGGAGTTCGATGCCTGGGTGCGCCCGCAGGACATGCTAGGCAGATGAGACCTGCATCCGGATGTGATCGACGCGACCGCCCCGCAGGCGTGCGGTCGGCGCGCCGGCGCGCCGGAAAGGCCGGAAATCGGCGCTTGCCGCGCTGCCGCATGAACCGGGAAGTCCGAAACAAGTCGAAACCTCGCGACCGGATCCCTGCGTCGGATGCGCACTCATACTGCACACCCCCGACGGCGCGGCAATGTCTCTGTGCTCCGCGCACCGACCATCACAAGGAGGCCATCATGAAGATCCGTACCCTCGTCCCCGCCCTGCTCCTCGCCGCCGCCGCCACCGGCTGTGCGACCTGGGACAACCTGTCCTCGCGCGAGAAGAGCGCGGCCACCGGCGCCGCGGTCGGCGGCGTGGCCGGTGCCGTGATCACCGACGGCGGCATCCTCGGCACCGTGGGCGGTGCCGCGATCGGTGGCGTGATCGGCGACCAGGTCGGCAAGAAGAAGTAAGCCCCCGTCGCCGCGCGATGCCGCCGCGGGTGCGTCCCGCGGCGCGGCATCCCCCTGATTGCTTGGTAGAATCCCGCTCGTCCCGCCGCGCCCGACCCCGGGCGGGCGGTTTTTGCTTTCCTGCCGACGAGCCCCGATGACCACCACCCCCTTCCCGCCCGAACTGCTGCGCGACGTCGAGAAGCGCCGCACCTTCGCCATCATCTCCCACCCCGACGCGGGCAAGACCACGCTCACCGAAAAGCTGCTGCTGTTCGGCGGCGCGATCCAGCTCGCCGGCACGGTGAAGGCGAGGAAGTCGGCCCGCCACGCCACCTCGGACTGGATGGAAGTCGAGAAGCAGCGCGGCATCTCGGTGACCAGCTCGGTCATGCAGTTCGAGTACCAGGGCCACACCATCAACCTGCTCGACACCCCGGGCCACGAGGACTTCTCGGAAGACACCTACCGCGTGCTGACCGCGGTCGACGCCGCGGTGATGGTGATCGACGCCGCCAAGGGCGTGGAAGCGCAGACGATCAAGCTGCTCGAGGTCTGCCGCCTGCGCAACACGCCGATCATCACCTTCGTCAACAAGCTCGACCGCGAGGTGCGCGAACCCTTCGAGCTGCTCGCCGAGATCGAGGATGTACTCAAGATCACCTGCGCGCCGGTGACCTGGCCGCTGGGCATGGGCAAGGCCTTCCGCGGCGTGTATCACCTGCTGCAGCACCAGGTGCTGACCTTCACTCCGGGCGAGGAGCGCCGCAGCGACGGCGAGATCATCAAGGGTCTCGACAACCCCGAGCTCGACAAGCGCTTCCCGATGGAGGTCGGCCAGTTGCGCGAGGACGTCGAGCTGATCGACGGCGCCTCCCCGCCCTTCGACCTCGACGACTTCCTCGCCGGCAAGCAGAGCCCGGTGTTCTTCGGCTCGGGCATCAACAACTTCGGCGTGCAGGAGATCCTGCAGTCGCTGATCGACTGGGCGCCGCCGCCGCAGGCGCGCGATGGCGGCAGCCGCATGGTGCAGCCGGCCGAGCCCGCGTTCACCGGCTTCGTGTTCAAGATCCAGGCCAACATGGACCCGAAGCACCGCGACCGCATCGCCTTCTTCCGCATCTGCTCCGGCCGCTACAGCGCCGGCATGAAGGTGCGCCACGTGCGCGCCGGGCGCGAGATGAAGCTGGCCAACGTGCTCACCTTCATGGCCAACGAGCGCGTGATCATGGAGGACGGCGTCGCCGGCGACATCGTCGGCATCCACAACCATGGCCAGCTGCAGATCGGCGACACCCTGACCGAAGGCGAGAACCTCGGCTTCAAGGGCATTCCCTACTTCTCGCCCGAAATGTTCCGCGCCGCCCGCCTGCGCGATCCGCTCAAGTCCAAGCAGCTGCAGAAGGGCCTGCAGGAGCTCGGCGAGGAAGGCGCGATCCAGGTCTTCGAGCTCGAGGGCGGCCAGATGCTGCTCGGCGCGGTCGGCGTGCTGCAGTTCGAGATCGTCGCCCAGCGCCTGAAGGACGAGTACAAGGTCGATGCGATCTTCGAACCGGCCGACATCCACACCGCACGCTGGCTCACCTTCCCCGATGACGTCACCCGGCGCAACTTCGAGCGCGAGCAGGCGCTGCGCCTGGGCAAGGACATCGACGGCAACCCGGTGTATCTGGCCACCAGCCGCTACAACCTGGCAGTGACCGCGGAGAAGTGGCCCAAGGTGACCTTCCACGCCACGCGCGAGCACGGGGAAGTGCTGGGCTGAGCGAGGGCAACCGAGCATCGTTGCCCATTCATCGCGCAGCCCCGGCCGGGCTGCGTCCCCGCTCAAGTGCTCAGATAACGCGAAAACAGGGTCGCCATCGGTTTGGCTGCAGTCGACAGCGGCAAGGCGCGCAGGCGCAGCAGGCCGAAACACATCGGCGGCGGCATGGGCGTCACGTCGATGCGCTGCAGGCCATAGCCGACGAACTTGTCGTCGAACAGACGGCCCGGACCGATGCCGATGCAGTCCGTGCGCTGCATGAGCTCGAGCATGAGCAGGGTCGATGAACAGTGGATCACGTGCCTGGGCGTCGGCAGACCCTGCTGCTCCATCCAGCTCATCAAGGCACGTCCGAGACTGCCGGGGCTCAGGTTCATCACGAACTTGGCGTCGCGGAGTTCCGCCCAGGTCGTGGCTGCGGCCAGTGGGTGGCCTTCACGTCCTTCCAGCACCGCATTGGCGGGTCCGAGCGGCTCGAAGATGACTTCGTAGGGCAGCTCGGCGGGATCGGCGACCGCGATCGCAAAGTCGAGGCGCCCCTCGATCAGGTCGGGCAGAACCTGGCTCAGCAAGCCTTCGGTCAGGTGCACCTCGGCGTCCGGACACAATTTTTCGTACTCGCGCAACACGCGCGGCAGGGCTACCGCCCCCGCCATGGGCGTGACGGCGAGGACCACGCGTGCGCCTGCACCGCCCCGCAGCAGGCGGATTTCCCTCGCCGCCTTGTCGAGAATCGACAGCGCCAGCCGTGCATGGCTGAGCAGCATGCTGCCCGCCGGGGTGAACTCGATGCCCTTGTAGCTGCGGGTCATGAGTTCCTCACCCACGTCTTCTTCCAGTTCGCGCAGCGACTTGGTCAGGGCGCTCTGGCTCAGGTGCATCGAACGGGCCGCTGCACGAATCGAACTGCATTCCGCGACCTGCACCAGCGCTCGAAGTTGATGCTCTTTCATCGGTTTCGTTCGGAATGCTTTGAACCCGTCCAAACAATCGACTGAGTCTTATTGCCGGAATCATAAGCCGATAAACCGTCCGGGGTGATTCCAAACGGTCTTCACCACAGTCAATGAAATGCCTTTTGCCGCTCGAGCGAATGACTAACATGGCCGCGTGAATTCCATCCAGAGCCCTTCATTCAGGAGATCGACATGACAGCCGTCGTGGGTACACCAAGCACTGCCTACCAAGGCAATGACAAGCTGCTGTATGGCATCATCTTAGGCGTCATCACATTCTGGCTTTTTGCACAGACGGTCCTCAACATTGCGCCGGACATGCAAAAGGACCTCGGTATCGATGCCAGCATGATGAACAATGCGGTGGCCATCACCGCACTCTTTTCCGGCATCTTCATCGTCGTCATCGGCGGGCTTGCAGACCGTATCGGCCGCGTGAAGACCGTTCAGATCGGCTTCCTGCTCAGCATCGTCGGTTCCCTGCTGATCGCCCTCGCCCCCACCGGCAGCCTGGCGACCACCTTCCTGCTGGTAGGTCGTGCCCTGCAGGGGGTTTCGGCAGCCTGCATCATGCCAGCCAGTCTCGCGCTGGTGAAGACGTACTGGGACGGTCCGGCCCGTCAGCGCGCGGTGAGCCTGTGGTCGATCGGCTCCTGGGGAGGGTCGGGTGTCTGTTCGCTGTTCGGCGGCCTGGTCGCGGAGAACCTCGGCTGGCGTTACATCTTCTTCGCCTCGATCGTCGTCGCCGTGATCGGCATGCTGATGGTCAAGGGCACACCGGAAAGCAAGGCCGAAACCAAAGGCGCCTACAAGTTCGACCTGCCGGGCGTGCTGACCTTCATGATCAGCATGGTGGCCCTGCAGATCGTCGTCACTCAAGGCAACAAGATGGGCTGGACCAGCCCGCTGATCATGGGTCTGATCGCCGTCGTGGTGATCTTCGGCACCCTGTTCTTCCGCATCGAAAACACCAGCGGCCAACCCTTCGTCGATTTCAAGCTGTTCCAGAACCCGACCTATACCGGCGCCACCCTGTCCAACTTCCTGCTCAACGGTGTGGCCGGCACCCTGCTGGTTTCGCTGCAACTGGTTCAACTGGGCGGCAACATGACGGCGCAGCAAGCCGGTGGCCTGACCCTGGGTTATGCGATCGCGATCATCGCCTTCATCCGTGTCGGTGAAAAGCTGCTGCAACGCTTCGGCGCCCGCAAGCCGATGATCTGGGGTTGCCTGATCGTGGGCGTGTCGATCGTGATGCTGTCCCCGGCCAACCTGCTGCTCGAGGACTACAACACCCTCGCCATCATCGGCTACACCCTGTTCGGGGTCGGTCTGGCCTTCTACGCCACGCCTTCGACCGACGCCGCGCTGTCCGCGCTGCCGGCCGCCCAAGCCGGTTCGGGCGCGGGCATCTACAAGATGGCTTCCTCGCTGGGCGCCGCCTTCGGTGTGGCGATCTCCGCTGCGATCTTCACCGCGCTCAGTGCCAACCCCGAGAGCATCGCCTGGCTCGAAGGCGTGATCACCTTCGCCGGACGCCAGGACAACCTGGCCGTGCGCGAGGCAGCGATCATCGCGCTGATGTTCAACGTCTTCATGGTGGTGGTGGCGATCATGTCGATCATGCTCACCGTGCCGAAGTTCGTCGGCAAGAAGAACTGACCCGCTTCCAGGGCAAACCCTCTCCGCGCCGTGCGCAGTGGATTCCAGCATGGCGCGTGCGCACAGTCAGCCCCGGCCGATCGCATCGGTCCGCACGGCCCGGGCGTTTCATCAACCGGTTTCAGATTTCGATCGGGAGTCATCATGAGCACGCTTTTGCAAGAGTTGTCGGCGAATCAGGAAGCGATGAAGACCTGGCGTCACCACATGCACCGCCACCCCGAGGTCGCGTTCGACGAGCACAAGACGGCCAGCTACATCGCCGGGCTGCTGCGGGAGTGGGGATACGAGGTCACCGAAGGCGTCGGCAAGACGGGTGTGGTGGCCAGGATGCGCTGCGGCGACGGCAAGAAGTCGATCGGCCTGCGTGCCGATACCGACGCCCTCGCCGTGCAGGAGGCGAATGACAGCGACCACAAGAGCACCATCGAAGGCAAGTCGCATACCTGCGGTCATGACGGTCATAGCGCCATGCTGCTGGGGGCTGCGCAGTACCTGGCGCGTACTCGTGCGTTCAACGGCACGGTCAACCTGATCTTCCAGCCCGCCGAAGAAATCATGGGCGGCGCGGCCGCCATGATCCAGGACGGTCTGTTCGAGCGCTTCCCGATGGATGCGGTGTTCGGCATGCACAACATGCCCGCGCTGGAGCAGGGCAAGATGTACTTCACCTCCGGCCCGCTGTTCGCCGCGGTGGATAACTGGGAAATCGTGCTGACCGGTGTCGGCAGCCACGGCTCGATGCCCGAGAAAAGCATCGACCCGGTGGTGGCAGGAGCTTCCTTGGTCATGGCGCTGCAGACCATCGTCTCGCGCAACGTCGCGGCCAAGGATTCGGCCGTGGTGAGCGTCGGCGCCTTCCTGGCGGGCGATGCCGGCAACGTCATTCCGCAGACGGCGACCCTGCGCCTGAGCACCCGCACCAGCAAGCCGGAAACGCGTCAGCTGGTGCTCGCCAAGATCAAGTCCATCACCGCGGCGCAGGCCGAGGCCTTCGGGGTCCGCTACGAGATCCGCGAAGGTTCGCCGGGTGCCGTGCTGGTGAACGACCCCGCACTGACCGAGGAGTGTGCCGACGTCGCCCGCAAGCTGCTCGGCGAGGATCAGGTGGTGATGCCAGGGCCGACCTACATGGGCAGCGAGGATTTCGCCTTTTTCGCCCAGCTCAAGCCGAGCACCTACTGCATCATCGGCAACGGCGACACCGCCATGGTGCACCATCCCAAGTACGATTTCGACGACGACAACCTGCCCGTGGGCGCCGCCTACTGGGTGGCGCTGACCCATCACCACCTGAAGTAAGCGCGGCAACCGGGCGCTGGAAACGTCTGCAGCCTCGACGAGCCGGTAGCCGAGGCCTTGCAGGCTCGTGGCGCGCGGAAGTTTCCGCAAATCGCGGTGATTCGTCCGCCGCGGCCGAAGTGCCCCCCAGACCATCCACACCACCGCTCGCCTCGCCCGTCGCGATGGTCTGGATGCGCTGCTGCGAGGATCTCGAGCACACCCTCGCCGCCATCCCGGCGCCGGTGTAAGAAGTCCCGTCAAACGGGTGGGCAACCGCGATCGCCGACCGCCTCCACCCAGTAGGTCTGCTTGTGTCCGTGCGCCTCGAAGGCGTACGCGGCCGCCTCGGCCTCTTCGCGGTGCGCGAACACCGCGACGACGAAGCGGTTGCCGTTGTCGTCGAGCCGCCACAGTGCCCAGCCCGCGATCGGCTCCACGGCGCGCGCGTTTTCCGTCATCAGTCAGGCGAGAAGCTGGTGCGCGAAGGCCTCGACCTGCGTCCAGTCAGTGAAATCCGTGACCGAGCGCGGGTCGGTGGGGCCGCCGGTGATCCACATGATCAGGCGGATCATGTTGCGGTCGAAGACGCCGTAGCGCGGGTATTCGATCTTGCCGCCGAAGACCTCCACCTGCTGCGGCTTCCAGCGCAGCTGGCCGAGGAACTTGCGCACGTAGGGGTTGGTGTCGGCCTGGCGCTTGTGCGGCTTGCGGCCGACCGCGTTGACCGAGAAGAAGGCGTTCGGGCGCGCCTCGAGCGCCGCCTGGTGGCGGTCGATGAAGGCCTTCACCGCAGGGCGATGGTGACCGTAGCGGATGCTGGCGCCGATCACGACGCGGTCGCAGGCCTCGAGCTGTCCAGCGCTGGCCGACTCCACCTCGGCCAGCTCGACCTCGTGACCGGTCGCACGCGCGATCGCGGCGATGCGCTCGCAGATCTCGAGCGTATGGCCGTCGATGGTGGAATAGACGATCAGCAGTCGCATGCCCGCTCCGGTCGCGCCGGTCATTTTCGGGTGACGATGCCCTCGACCACCTTCTTGCCTTCGGAGTAGAGCGCCACCTGGCCTTCCTCGAGCTCGAGGTTCATGCAGCCGGTGTTGCCCTTGAGCTTGCCGTCGAGCCATTCGCGGCAATAGCGCGCCTGCTCGTCCACCCACCAGCGCGCCTTGGCGCCGGTGGTGTCGGTGAGCGTGCCGTCGGTGCCGAACTTGAGCGTGTAGGCCGATTCGGTGCGCAGATACACGCCGATGAAGGTGGCGCCGCTGAGCAGCTTCTCGACCTCGGCCTTGTCCTTCATGAAGTTCTGCGCCAGCGCGCCAGTGGAGACCGTGACCAGTGCGACGGCGGCAATCAGGCTGCGGACGGGTTTCGAGGATTTGCGCATCGTTGTCTTCCTTTGTTGCGGGTACGGATCCGGGGAAAGCGATCGGAGACTCCGGGCTGGAGCGGATGAGCGGATTCAGCCGCGCGCGCCCAGCCGGCCGACGAGGCCGCGCAAGGTCTCCTGGAGGTCGGCGGGCATCACCACGATCTTGGCGCTGCCGGAGTCGCCGAGCTTCTCGAGCGCGGCGATGTACTTCTCGCCGAGCAGGTACATCATCGGGCCGGCCTGGTCGCCGATTCCGGCGGTGACGCGGCGGATCGACTCGGCCGAGGCCTCGGCGAGCATGACCTGGGCGTTGGCGTCGCGCTTGGCGGATTCGAGCCGCGCCTCGGCCTCGAGGATGGCGGCCTGCTTGGCGCCCTCGGCCTTGGTCACCGCGGCCTTGCGCTCGCGCTCGGCGGCGGCCTGCAGCTCCATCGCGCGCTGCATGGATTCGGAGGGCTTGATGTCCTGGATCTCGACCGACTTCACCGTGAGGCCCCAGTCGACCGCCTCGTCGGCGATGCTCTCGCGCAGGCGCGCCTTGATCTTGTCGCGCGAGGACAGCGCCTCGTCGAGCTCCATCTCGCCGACGATCGAGCGCAAGGTCGTCATGATCAGGTTGCGGATCGCCTCGGAGAAGTCGGTCACGCCATACACCGCCTTGACCGGGTCGGTGACCTTCACGAAGGCGATCGCGTTGGTCAGGATCACCGCGTTGTCGCGGGTGATGACCTCCTGCTCCTGCACGTCGAGGATGATGTCCTTGGTCACCAGCTTGTAGGCGACGCGGTCGAGGTAGGGGATCAGGATGTTGAGCCCCGGGCGCAGCGTGGCGTGGTACTTGCCCAGGCGCTCGACCACCCACTCCTCGCCCTGCGCGACCAGGCGCACGCCCTTGGCGATCGTGATCACCACGAACACCAGCACCGCGATCGCGATCGCGAGTCCTTCCGACATGATCATTTCCCTGCTTTCCTTGTTGCTCAGGCCTTCGTCACCTTGACGTAGCTGCCCTCCACGCTCACCACCTTCACGCGCTCGCCGGCCGCGATCGCGCTCTCGGCCACACAGGGCCATTCGTCGGCGCCGAGCACCGGGCGCTGGAAGCGCACCTTGCCGCGCTCGAAGGGCGCGACCGCGCTCACCAGCAGGCCCACTTCTCCGATCACCTCGCCGGCGGCGGTGCCGATCAGGGTCCTGACGCGCGCGCGCTTCGCGAAGCTGAACCACAGCACGGTCATCGCCATCGAGGCGATGATCCAGGCCGCGATCTGCTGCGACAGCGTCAGGTCCGGCATCGCGAGCAGCACGAATCCGGTGAGCATCGCACCGAGCCCGAACCAGATGATGAAGAAGGAGGGCAGGGCGAGCTCGAGCAGCACCAGCGCGATGCCGGCGATCTCCCAGTGCCACCATTCGAGGAACATCGTGTCGTTCATGAGCAGACTTTAGCGCAGCTCGCCGGGGAACGGGTTCGCGGGTGAGGATCGGTTCCCGTGTGGCGTTTTTCGGACAGTGGGAAAGCTGTGACCGAAGGGGATCGGAAATTGTGGATAAGTCGTGAAGGCGGCGACGGCGGGTTTTTCATCCACAAACCGTACTCGTCTCCCGCGGCCATCGTGCACCGGGTTGTTCTTGACGCAAGACGCTGATTCGGCGATGAAAATACGGGTTGTCCACAGAACCGGCCGGTACATGATCTTTATGATCTTTTAAATCTTTAAATTCTGTGTACACCAAGAAGCGGACCCCTGCTTGCGGCTCGAACCCGCGATCGGGGCAGCATTTCCATCTCGACGGCGTGTATCGCGACTTGCGTCGCTCCTACAGAATCCACCGCTCTTCTGGAGCCGTACCGTGGGAGCGACGCAAGTCGCGATGCAGCAGCCCGGCCCGTGCCCCCGTGCCAATCCGGCCAGGCGCTGCGAGACTCAGAACGGCGGATCGTCTGCGGCGACAGTCTGCGCGGACACCGGCCGCGCGGCGGCCATTTCCTTCTGCACACGCGGCAGCTCGGCGCTCACGCCGGTTTCCACCGCGGCGCCTGCAAGCTCGCCGCCGAGCGCGGCCACGACCGCCGGCAGCAGGTGGGCGAGCTCGCCGGTCATGAGCGCGAATTCGGCGTTGAACAGCGCCTCGGCGTCGTCCTTGTCGGCTTCGCCGACCTGATCGCGCACGATGTCGAGGAAATCGAGGCGCTTGATTTCGAGCTTCTCGGTCAGCACGAAGCTGATGCGGTCGTCGAAGGTCAGCGCCAGCCGGGTCGGCAGCTTGCCGGCTTCCAGGTGGCCCTTGACGTCGTCGCCTTCGAGCGGGTGGCGTGCATAACGCACCGCGGCCTTGTCCTCGGCCACCGAGCGCAGCTCGCAGTCCTGGTCGATGGTGAAGCCGTCCGGCGCCTCGCCACCGGCCAGCCAGTCGGCCATCGCCGACATCGGCGAGCGCTCGGTGCGCAGCAAGGTCAGCGGGAAGCTGTCGAGGGTGTGGCGCAGCTGCTCGAGCATGTCCTCGGCCTTGCTCTGGCTGGCGGCATCCACCACCAGCCAGCCATTGATCGGGTCGATCCAGGCGAACATGCGGCGGCGGCGGGTGAAGGCGCGCGGCATCAGTTCCTGCGTCACCTGCTCGCGCAGCTCCTTCAACTGCTTGCGACCGAGCTTGTAGCCCTGTTGCTCGGCCAGCTCCTCGGCGCGCTCGTCGGCCTCCTGCTTGACCACCGCGGAGGGCAGCAGGCGGTGCTCGAAGCCGAGGCAGACCAGCCACTGGCCGCCCACGGCGTGCACCAGCACCTCGTTGCCCAGCGGCGACAGCCAGCCGCGGCTCTCCATGTCCTGGCTGCCGCAGGGGTGGAAGGGCTTCTTCGCGAGCTGTTCCTCGAGGCGCTCGGCGCTCATGTCCCAGTTGGCGGGGAGGCGATAGACCTGCAGATTCTTGAACCACATGACGAAGGGGTTTCCTGTTGGTGAGAGGGAAGATGAGACGACGCTCGGGAGCGAGAAACGGCTGTGCGAGCCGTCCGGCCCGTACATGCAACGCCACCGCACGGGAAGTTCGCGGACCAGGCGCGCTCGCGCACGGCAGCGCGCTGCCATGGCAAGCCGGCCGCCGCAGCGCCGTCGGGAGTCCTTGGGGGCCCTACTGTTCGAGCCCGCCGGACGCGGCGATCATGCGGATGATGCGCACGGTGTCGAGGTCGGACTGGTGGTAGGCCGAGCGCACGAATTCCGCGTAGCGCGCGTCCTCGCCCTGGTCGGGCAGCGAGGTGTGGTAGGCGAAACGCAGGAAGAGGGCGCCGGGCTCGGGTTCCTCGATGGTGATCGTGAGGCTGCCGCCGGCATGCTGTGCGTTGGCCTCGGTTTCGAAGCGGATCCAGCGCAAGGTGTCGAAGTTCACCCGGTCGCGGATCACGGCGTGGCCGAAGTGCAGATCGCGGACCAGGCTGCCCTCGCCGCGCTCGACGATGCGGCAGGCCTCCAGGCCGGGCAGGAAGGCGCGCGCGTCCTCGGCGCGGCAGAGCAGGCCGAACCACAGCTCTTCGCGGGTGAGCGGGGTCAGCAGCGGGTTGGCGAGATCATTGACCTCGATCAGGTGTTCGAATTTCAAGTGCTTCTCCCGAGCGGGCAGGGCGGCAGTTTACCCGCTCGGCCCGCGCACGGCACGACCTCGGTCGCCCCCATCCTGCACGGTGAGCCGGGGCATCGATCTTGCCGCGGTGCTCGCCCTGCTAACATGCGTCCCATGCAACTCGAACGCCTCCTCCACGCCCAGGGCTTCGGCAGCCGCAAGGATTGCCGTGCCCTCATCCGTGCCGGCTACGTCAGCGTCGCCGGCGAAGTCTGCGACGACCCCACCGAGGAATTCGCCCCCGGCAGCCGCGATGGTTCGCCCGGGCTCGAATTCACCGTCGATGATCAACCCTGGCGCTTCCGCGCCCAGGCCTACGTGGTCCTGCACAAGCCTGCAGGCTACGAATGCTCGCAGAAGCCGACCTTCCATCCCTCGGTGTTCACCCTGCTGCCACCGCAGCTGCTCGCCCGCGGCGTGCAGTGCGTGGGCCGGCTCGACCAGGACACGACCGGCCTGCTGCTGCTCTCCGACGACGGCCAGTTCATCCACCAGTGGAGCTCGGGAAAGAAGCGTACGCCCAAGGTCTATGAGGTCACGCTCAAGCATGCGGTGGAACAGGACTTCGCCGACCGGCTGGTCGCCGGCGTCGAACTGAACGACGAGCCCGCGCCGATCGCGGCGGCGGCCTGCGAGCTGGTCAGTCCGACCACGCTGCGGCTGACGATCTGCGAGGGCAAGTATCATCAGGTCAAGCGCATGGTCGGCGCCGCCGGCAACCGTGTCGAGGTGCTGCACCGCAGCCGCGTGGGCGGGCTCGACCTGCCGAACGAGCTGGCGCCCGGGCAGTGGCGCTGGCTCGAGACCGAGGACCTGGCCCGCCTGGCCGACTACGCCGACGCGACTTCCTGAGCCTGCCTGCCATCGCGCTCCGCCGCATGCGCCGGCCTCCGCACCGGTTTCCGTAGGAGCGACGCAAGTCGCGATTGGACGCTCGCCCTCGAGCGGACGGTGCTATCGAGGCCCGATCGCGACTTGCGTCGCTCCTACGGCCCCGATACGCCGCGCTGTCTCCCGTGGGAGCGACGCAAGTCGCGATTGCGGTGGCGAGACGAGTGCCGCACGAACCGGCGCGCCGATCGCGACTTGCGTCGCTCCTGCGAGGCCTCGGAAGCTCAGAAGCGCATCTCGAGGTTCACCCCGACCCCCCAGGCGCGCTCGCGCTCGCGGTCCTCGCGCTGCGGCCAGTAGTGGCCGACGATGAACTCGCCGATCAACCAGTCGCGATAGACCGGCTGGGTCCATTTCATCCGCACGCCGTATTCATCCACGTTTTCTTCGGCACCGGTTTCTCCGGTCACCAGCATCTCGCCCGACAGGATCCGATCGTCACCGAAGCGCTTGAACAGCCCCAGGCTGCTACCCCAGGCGAAATCGTCGGTCTTTTCCGAAATCGTCGTTGCATTCTGCCAATTCAGCGAGAGCGAGGGCGTGAAGGCGTGCTCGTAGTCCAGCGCGGTGGTCGAGCCGAACTTGTCCTTGTTGTTCCAGAACACCGTTTCGCGGAATTCGATCCGGTCCAGTTCGGTCAGCGCCCACTGCTTGCGATAACGCGCCTGGGTGTAGAACTTCATTCCGCCGCGCACACCGACACGGAAATCGAGGTTCTTGCGCAAGGCCACCCCCACGCCGGCAAAACCGGTCTGGTCTTCCTTGCGGCGTTCTTCGAGCAGGAGCTGTTCGCGCGTAAAGGCTTCGGATTGGTCGGTCACGAGTTCGCGCTCGTTCTGCCGGCCGATGAAAACGTAGGCCTTGTCGCGCAGGTTGGGGAGATCGAAACGCGCACGGAAACGCACGTTGGTATTCCAGCCTTCGTCCTGACGCCACAGGTTGCGTAGCCCCAGACGCCCATTGGTCACCTTGCCGCCCTCCTCGAAGGGACGATCGCCGAACCAGTCATTCACCGTTTCCCCCAGCCATACCGAGAAACCGCGCACCTGCGTGCGGCTCTGCTCCAGCAGAGCCTGTTCCTGCGCCGCCTCGGGGGAGGGAAGTCCTTGCTGTTGCGCCGATTGGGCGATTGCGAGCGCTGGAAAGGCGAGGATCAGGGCGAGCGGAAGAAGTTTGCGGCCACGCATGGGGAAGGATCCTGATTCATGGGCCTGGCGGCCTCTCGGGTGGTTCATGGTCGGGGAAGCGACCACCCATGGCCGGCATCATGCCGGCACTCTCGTGCGCTGGGCAAGCTTGGTGGCCCGGCCGTGGCGGCTGCGGGTTTGTTCTTCTGTTTTTCTATTGATTTAAATAACAAAGAAGTTAACAGTGGCGCGTTTCTTGTGGATAAGTACCCGGAGACCTTGCCGGCAAAGCGTTCGTGTTCTTCAAAAGGCGGTTGAGAAGCCCCTTGGTCGGCTGTGCGCGTTTTGTTGAGCCTTTTCCGGCCGATCGCGTGAAGTCGGCTTGTTCACAAGCTGTCCCCATTGTTTATCCAGGATTGTCCCCACCATGCATCGATTCCGGTCGCCCGCCCGTCCCCGCTGGGAGATCTTCTGTCAGGTTGTGGATAATTTTGGGGATATCGGCGTGTGCTGGCGGCTGGCGACCGATCTGGCACGCCGTGGAGGTGGAGCGGTGCGGCTCTGGGTGGATGAATGGGAGGCCTTGCGGCGCATCTGTCCGGCCGCCACCGCGGTGGATGAGCGGGCGGGCGGAAGCGTGCAAGGGGTGGAGTTGCGGCGCTGGACGAGCGCGTTCGTTCCGCTCGTGCCGGGCGAGATCGTCGTCGAGGCCTTCGCCTGCGAGCTGCCGACCGCCCAGCTCGAGGCCATGGCGGCGCTGCGGCAGGCGCCGTTGTGGATCAACCTCGAGTACCTGTCGGCCGAAGCCTGGGTGGCGGGCTGTCACGGCATGGCCTCGCCGCATCCGCGCCTGCCGCTGGTGAAGCATTTCTTTTTTCCGGGCTTCGATGCGGGCACTGGCGGATTGCCGCGCGAGGCCGACCTGCTCGCACGCCGCGACGCCTGGCGAGCCCGTCCCGAGGGCCGCGCCGCCTGGCTGGCCGCGCGCGGCATCGCGAGCAGCCCGGATGCGCTGCGGGTGTCGCTGTTCGCCTACGAGCAGCCGGAGCTCCCCGCCCTGTTCGACGCCTGGACCGGCAGCGGTCGCGAGATGCTGGTGCTGGTGCCCGAGTCGCGCGTGCTCGGCGACGTGCAACGTGTGCTCGGTCGCGAGCGCCTGCAGGCGGGCGATCGGGTGGTGCGCGGCGCGCTCACCGCCTGCGTGCTGCCCTTCACCGACCAGGCGGGCTACGACGAGCTGCTGTGGGCCTGCGAGCTGAATTTCGTGCGCGGCGAGGACTCCTTCGTGCGCGCGCAATGGGCGGCGCGACCCTTCGTGTGGCAGATCTATCCGCAGGCGGATGCCGCCCACCACGACAAGCTCGAGGCTTTCCTGGCGCGCTACCTGCAGGGGCTGCCGGCGGCCGAGGCGGATGCGCTCGCCCGCTTCTGGCGCGCCTGGAACGGCTGCGCGCCGGATCGCGCGACGCCGGCCGAGGCCTGGCCAGCCCTCGCCGCGGCGCTGCCCGCGCTCGATGTCCATGCTCGCCGCTGGTGCGATGTGCAGGCGGCGCTGCCCGATCTCGCGACCGCGCTCGATACATTCTGTTCCCACATCGCGCACGCCGCGCGGTAGAATCGCGCGCTAATTTTTTCAAGGACATGCGACCACGAGTCGCGTCGAACCATTCAGGAAACAGCATGAAAACCGCTCAGGAACTCCGCTCGGGCAACGTCATCATGGTCGGCAGCGACCCGTTGGTGGTGCAGAAGGCCGAATACAACAAGTCCGGCCGCAACTCCGCGGTCGTGAAGATGAAGTTCAAGAACCTGCTCACCGGTGCGCCGTCGGAGTCGGTCTACAAGGCCGACGACAAGTTCGAGGTCGTCGTCCTCGACCACAAGGAAGTCACCTACTCCTACTTCGCGGACCCGATGTACGTGTTCATGGATGCCGACTACGAGCAGTACGAAGTCGAAGCGGACAACATGACCGACGCGCTCAAGTACCTCGAGGACGGCCTGCAGTGCGAGGTGGTGTTCTACAACGGCAAGGCGATCTCGGTCGAGTTGCCCAACAGCGTGGTGCGCGAGGTCGTCTACACCGAGCCCGCCGTCAAGGGCGACACCTCGGGCAAGGTCATGAAGCCGGCCAAGATCAGCACCGGCTTCGAGCTGCCCGTGCCGGCCTTCGTCGAGATCGGCGACAAGATCGAGATCGACACCCGCACCGACGAGTACAAGAACCGCGTCAAGTAAGCGGTTCCGGTGTGACGGATACGATGGGGCCCATGTGGGCCCCATTGTTTTTCCGCTTGTTGCGCCGTGCATCTTGCAGTTCTTCTTCGCGACGGGATTGCGTACCCTGCAGGCTGTCGCCGTCGAATCCGCTCTCGTCCTTCATGAACGCGTCCCGCCTGTTCCTCGCCCTCGCCGCCTCCGTGCTCGTCGTCGCCTGCGCACCCGAGCCCGCGCCGGCGCCCAAGGTCGAACAAGCCGCTCCGGCGCCCGAAGCGCCGCGCGGCGAGGCTGCCGAGGCCCGGCGCGAAGCCGCCGAGGCGGCACGCGAGGCGATGCAGAAGGCCGGCGAGGCCGCGCGCAAGATCGGCGAGGCGGGCAGCGCCGCGGTGGAAGCGGCGGTGCGCACGGCGGCGGAGAAGGCCGCGAGCGAATTCGCCAAGGACGCTTCGCGCGAATCATCCGACGCGGGAGCGCTGAATCAGGCGCCCGACGAAGACCGTGGCGGTGATGGCCGCTCGCCCGAGACCGTGCGCGACGCCAAGGAAGCCGCCGAGCAGGCGGCGCACCGCATCGCCGAGGCCACCCGCGACGTCGCGGAGCGCCTGCGCGAGGTCGGCAAGGGGGCGCTCGAGAGCATGCGCGCACGCACCGAGCCGACGACGCAGGAGGCCGCGCCGGTCGAGGAGCGCGCCGCCGTTCCGCCCGGAGGCGGCAAGGAGCCCGCCGGCCGCTGAGCGGCACGGCGCCGGCGAGGGGCGCATCCATGGCGATCGCGGTGGTTCTTCGTACCCTGTTGCTGCTGGCATGCCTGCTGTTCGCCCATGCGAGCCCGGGCGCCGATGCCGGCACCGCCGCGCCGGCGCTCGATCTCCCCGCGCCGGGCCAGCTCCACGTCTATGTGCGCGAAGGCTGCCCGCATTGCGCGGAGGCCAAGCGCTTTCTCGCCGGTCTCGCCGACGCCCGCCCCGGGCTGCAGGTCGTGCTGCGCGAGGTCGATCGCGACCCCGTCGCGCGCGACGCCCTGATGGCGATCAGCGCGGCGACCGGGGCGTGGCCGCCGGGCGTGCCCACCTTCGTCTATGGCGGCCGGGTGCTGGTCGGCTTCGACGACGCCGAGCACGTCGGCGCCGAGCTGCTGCGCCTGCTCGACGAGGCCTCGCCGCCGCGGCGCGATCGGGTGGAGTCGGGCCTGTTCGGCACCCTGAGCGCGAGCGAGCTCGGCCTGCCGCTGTTCACCCTGGCGCTCGGCCTGCTCGACGGCTTCAACCCCTGCGCGATGTGGGTGCTGCTGTTCCTGCTGTCGCTGCTGGTGAGGCTGCAGGACCGCCGCCGCATGGCGATGGTCGCCGGCACCTTCGTGCTCGCCAGCGGCGCGGTGTACTACGCCTTCATGGCGGCCTGGCTCAACGTCTTCCTGCTCGTCGGCATGAGCGCCGCGCTGCGTGTCGGTCTCGCCGTGCTGGCCGTGCTGATCGGCCTGATCAACGTGAAGGACTTCTTCGCCTTCCGTCGTGGCGTCTCGCTGTCCATCCCGGAGTCCGCCAAGCCGGGCATCTACGCGCGGGCGCGCGCCATCCTGAAGGCCGAATCCCTGCCCGCCTCGCTCGCCGCGGTCGCGGTGCTGGCGGTGGTGGTGAACTTCGTCGAGCTGCTATGCACCGCCGGCCTGCCGGCGATCTACACCGCGGTGCTCACCGGCCAGGACCTCTCCCCGCTCGCCCACTACGGCTACCTCGGCCTCTACATCCTCGCCTACATCGCCGACGACGCGCTGATGGTCGGCACCGCGGTGCTCGCGCTCGGCAGCGGCAAGCTCGGCGAGCGCGGCGGCCGCATGCTCAAGCTGCTTTCGGGCGTGGTGATGCTGGCGCTCGGTGCGGTGATGCTGCTGCGGCCGGAGTGGCTGATGTAGCGGGGCCGCTCAGTCCGCGCCGCGACGCCACACGGCGGCGAGCGCGCGGAGCTTGTTCCAGGTCGACAGGCGCTCGTCCGACACCGCGTCGAGGAAGTCCGACAGGCGCTTGGACTTGACCATCGTGTACAGCGTGAGCGCCGTCGACACGCCGAACACCAGCGCGAAGTAAGCCAGGCGCTCGGTGAGCGGCGATTCCGCCTCGGCGAGCAGGTTCATGCCCAGGAAGCCGGTGGTGATGGTGCCGATGAGGCCGAAGATCGTCACCACGGTCAGGCGCACCACGGTGTTGGCCTGGCGGCGCAGGCTGTCGGCCTCGAGATAGCCGTTCATGTCCGCGGTGCGCTCCTTGATCTCGGCGTACAGCGCGTCGGTGCCCAGGTGTGTGCTGGTCATGCGGAACAGCGCGCGTGTCTGCGCCTGCTCGGAGATGTCGTGGAACCAGTAGCGATGCGTGAAGCGCAGGAAGCCCTCGAAGCTGGCGCGGATCGCGCGCTTGAAGCGGCGCACGCTCTCCGGGTCGGTGACGTGCAGGCGCTTGAGCGCCTCGACCAGGCGCTCGGAGAACATCAGCAGCGCCGACTTCTGGAAGTGCGCGATCAGGAACAGCAGGAAGTGCTGGTGGCGGAACTGCGCCAGCACGCCGCGCTCGCGGTCGGTGAAATAGGCCGACTTCGCATCGCCCACCACCACCAGCGCGTGGCCGCTGCACAGGTAGCGGGTCCAGGGCGCCGCGCCGCTCGCGGACCAGAAGCGGTCGTAGCAGTGGCGGCGCTCGAAGTCGTCCAGGTGCGGTTCAGCGTAGGGCAGGGCGTTGCCGCCGCCCTCGCGTTCGGCTTGTGCCGTGTGCGGTCCTGCGCCGGTCACCAGGCCGAGGCGGACGAAATCCTTGCGCGTCAGCGCCTGCGGGTCGTCGAGGGCGAGATAGGCCGTCAGCGGCATGCGGTGATACTCGATCTGGCGATAGCGCAGCGTGCCGGGCTGGGCCGAGTAGGCGCTCGCCAGCGGCTGCATCAGCCAGGCCCAGTGCGCGGCGATGCGCGGTGCGCGATGGCGGCTGACGTGGGTCAGGAAGGCCTCGCGCTCGTGCGCGTCGGTGCGCGCCAGCACCGACCCGTCGCGCCCGATCAGCTCGGCGACGGCGAGGCTGTGCAGGGCGCGGCCGTGCTCGTCCCAGCCCGACGGGTAGGCGCGGCCGATGCGATACATCAGCTCCTGCACCGCGGACAAGGGCAGGTCGCCGCCGGCGACCTCGACGTTGAGGATCACCACATCGACGTCGAAGAAGAAATACAGATGCACATGGACGACGTCGAGCGTCACCGGCGCGTCGCCGTCGCGTGCGGCCACGCGCAGTTTCGCGATATCGCGGCGACGGAACACGCGCATCGCCGGCCCCGCGTCCGCCGAGTCGCCGCGCTGCGCGCGGCCCTCGCCGTAGAGGAACTGCTGCACGTAGGGCAGGAAGGTCACGAACTCGTTGTAGTGCCGCTCCTGGAAGACGCTGCCTTCAACCTCCAGGTCGTGCTCGACCTCGCGCCACGGCGAGGCCTCGCCCAGGTCGCGCAGCACCTGCCACGGCCGCTGCTGCGGCCCCAGCGCGCCCGTCGCGGTCAGCAGCCGCAGCGGCCACAGCAGGGCGAGGCGGAAATGCTTCACCGTCGGCTCGGCAGCGTGCTCGGCCATGACCTGTCCCCCTTCGCTTCGCGGATTCTTGTCCGGGCAGTGTAGCGACAGGCAAGGGCAGGCGGGCGGCGAGCGTGCCAGGGGGCGGTGGCGGGCAGGCCGGCCACCGCATCGGCCGCGCCCGCCGAGGTTTCGAGCCACTTCCGTTTGTCGGTCAGCTTTGCCCACTCGTCCGCATCGGGCCGCGCCGGATGGGCTTCGACCGGGCACATGCTTACGCAGTCCGTGTATTTGCGGCGGATGCAGGCTTCGGTAACGACGTGGGTCACGGCCGTTCCTCCTTGAAGAGTCAACTCGTATAAATCTATTTTTGCTCGCATGGAGCCGAGCGTTTCGACATCTCGCGCAGCCACCTCATGAAGCTCGTCACCGAGCTGGTGGCGAAGGGCTTCGTCGACGGCGCACGCGGCAAGGGAGGGGGCTTGAGGCTCGCGCGTGCAAGCAGCGAGATCGGTCTCGGCGACGTGGTCCGCCAGCTCGAACCGAGCCTCGCGCTCGTCGAGTGCTTCGGAACGCAGTCGCACTGCCTGCTGGATCCGGCGTGCCGGCTCAAGGGCGCGCTGGACGGTGCCCTGCAGGCCTTCCTGGCTGCACTCGACCGCGTTTCGCTTGCCGACCTCGTCGGCAGCGACGCACGGCTGCACGAGGCACTCGGCCTGCAAGCGGCGGCGCGCGCCATCGCGCCGATCACGATCGTGCGCCCGCCCGCCGGCCGGGAGCGGCGATAGTCGGGGCGCGCTGCGCCACCGGATGACGGTCTGCCTGTGCTTCGTGGCCGCGCAAAGCTGCGGGCGGGTTCTCCGCGCGCTGGTCGCAACGTATTCGCTGCCGGGGGGCGGGCCATGCTAGTTTATATCATGTTGTGATATAAATTCCTCGAGCCGCCCAAACACGCCAGCAGAGATCGATCATGTCTTCCCTCCATCTGCCGCCCATGCTGTGGTCCTCGGACGCCGCCTGGACCGAACTCTCCCGCCGCCCGCCCTCGCTGGCCACCCTGGTCTTCGGGGTCGCCCTGCCGGCCGCCATGTTGCCCCCCGCGATGTTGTCCCATGCGACCGATGTCGGATCGGCCCACTATCTGCCCGCCCTCTCCGCTTCCGCCTGGCAGTTCGTGGAGTTCGCGCTGTTCGCCGCGCAGCTCGTCGGCTTCCTGATGATCCGCTGGCTGATCGGCGCCGTCGCGGCGACCCATGGGGTGCGGGCGAGCGCACGCGACGCTTGTCTGCTCGCGACGGTATCCCTGCTCCCGCTCTGGCTATCGTCGTTCGCGCTCCTGCAGGACGGGACGCTCGCCGTCCTGGTACTGCCGGTGCTGGCGATCGGCGCTTCGGTCGCGCTGCTGAAGCGGGGTGTCCGCTGCATGCTCGGGGTTCGTGAAGAGATCGTGGCCCTGGAGATCGGCATCGTCGCGATCCACTGCGGTGTGCTGGCCTGGGCCGCAACGATGGCGGTGTTCCTCGTCCCGGGCCTCCCGGCGCTTTGACGCGGAAAGAACGCGGTCCGGCCCCCGGGGCGAATGGCGCGCTCCCGCCCTGCCTTTTCAGGATGAACGCTGCAGCAAGGCCAGGCGGATCCGTTCGATGGCGTGCGAGGGGCTCAGTCCCTTCGGGCAGACCTCGGTGCAGTTCATGATCGTGCGGCAGCGGTAGAGGCGATAGACGTCGTCGAGGAAGTCCAGCCGCTCGGCGGAGGCGGTGTCGCGGCTGTCGGCGATGAAGCGATAGGCCTGCAGCAGGCCCGACGGCCCGATGAACTTGTCCGGATTCCACCAGTAGGACGGGCAGAACGCGCTGCAGCAGGCGCACAGGATGCATTCGTACAGGCCGTCCAGGCGCTCGCGCTCGGGCGGGGTCTGCAGCCGCTCGCGCTCGGGCAGGGGCTCGTCGTTGATCAGCCAGGGCCGGATCGAGTGGTAGTGGGCGAAGAACTGCGTCATGTCTACGACGAGGTCGCGGATTACCGGAAAGCCGGGTAGCGGGCGCAGCACGATCGGCTCCTTCAGCCCGTCGAGCGCGGTCAGGCAGGCGAGGCCGTTGCGGCCGTTGATGTTCATCGCGTCCGAGCCGCACACTCCCTCGCGGCACGAGCGCCGGAACGACAGGCTGTCGTCCTGCACGCGCAGCCTCATCAGCAGGTCGAGCAGCTTCTTGTCGCCCGCCTCCGGCTGCACATCGTAGGCCTGCATCCGCGGCGGATCGCCGCGCTCCGGGTCGTAGCGATAGATGTTCAGTCTCATGTCCGCCCCTGCGCCGCTCAGGCGGCGAGCGCCACCATGGCCAGGCTCAGCAGCACGCGTGCCAGCACGCCGAGCAGCACGACCGTGATCAGGCCCAGCACCGCCAGCCGCAGTCCGCGCGGCTGGAGGTAGTCGAGCACGATGTCGCGCATGCCTACCCAGGCGTGCGCGCACAAGGCGCCGAACAGCAGCGCGATCAGCGGCCCCCCCAGCGCGCCGCCGGCCAAGGCGCGCCACGCGGAGAAATCGAGCGGCGACGCGAAAGGCAGCGCGAGCATGGCGAGCAGGATCAGCACCAGCAACAGCAAGGCGCTGAGGCGTTGCACCACCCATGCCCGTTGCCCTGTGAACAACCTCATGACAGCCCCCACACGAGAAGGAGCAGGGCCAGCGCGGGCGCGGCGACCAGGATGAGGCGTGCGCTGGCGCGCGCACGCTCGAGCTCGCTGCCGATGCCGACGTCCATCAACAGGTGGCGGATCCCGGCCAGCACGTGATGCGCGAGCGCCCACGCCAGCACACCGGCCACCACGAGCGAGAGCGGCGACGAGAGCAGACCGCGCACCGAGGCGAAATCCGCTTCGCTGCGCAGCGAGGCGTGGAGCAGCGCCGCGAGGACGGGCAGGGCGATGAACAGCAAGACCCCCGACACCCGGTGCGCAATCGAGGCGATCGCACCGATCGGAAAGCGGATCTGTGCCAGATTCAGGAATACCGGCAAGCGATGAGGCGGCTTGTCCATGCGGGCTCTTGGGCAGTACGAGCCCGCCGGCGGCGCCGGAGCGGCTCGTACCGGAACCATAGACCAAAGCCCGGCGCAGCGCAGGCGTGATGCGTGCTGAAGCAAGGGGTGCCGGGCCCGGCGGAATCCGACGCCGCGATCGTGCTCGGGCGTTCGTCCGCGTCTCAAGCGGATCGCGGCTTCGTTGCGGCCGCGATGTCGTCGCGCCAGAGCCAGATGGCGGTCATCGCCAGCAGGAGGCCGGCGGTCGCGCTCGCCAGGCCCAGCGCGTCGAGGCCGGCAATGCGCGTATCGCCGACCAGGCGCACGAGCAGCGGACCGGCGATCTGTCCGGCAGCGAAGCCGGTGGTCATGCGGGCCAGCAGCGCCGTCGGGTTCGCGGGCGCGCGTTCGCGCGCCAGCTGAAGGCCTGCCATGGTGGTCACCATGAAGGTGCCGCCGACCAGCACCGCCGAGGCGGCCAGTACCCACAATGCCGGCTGCAGCAACGGCAGCAGGGTGCCTGCCGCCATCACCCCCTGGGCGATCGCCCACACCTTCCTGCGCGGCCAGCCGTGCAGACGGTGCGCGGCGAAGGCCACGGACAGCGCCGCCGCCGCGCCGAAGATCGGCCAGGTGAGCCCGAACACGAGCGGGTCGGACACCAGCTGCCGCGCCATGGTGGGCAGGAAGGTCGCGGGAATGATGTAGCCGAAGCCGAACGCGCTGTAGCACAGCACGATGCCCAGGTTCCCGCTCGCGACCGCCGGCGGTGGGGGCTTCGGCGCGTCGGGCGTGCCGGCAGGGCTCGCCGCGGCGGATTGCCCGCGCAGACGCCAAATGACATGGACGGCGCCGACGACGGCGAGCAGCCCGAGCTCCACCCACAGCACCGCGGCCGCCTGTGCGCCGCCCAGCCAGGTCAGTACACCCGTGGCCGCGATGCCCACGCCCACCCCGGTGTAGATCCATCCGCCCAGCGAGGTCGAACTCCGCCGCGCCAGTTCGGGCAGGCACCAACTGCTGGCGCACACGAGCACCCAGGCGCTGAAGACGCCCGCGCTCGCCCGCAGGGCCAAGCCGAGCCACGGCAAGGCGGCGTTACCCCAAGCCATCGCCAGGGTGGTCGCGGCGACGCCGAGCAACCCGACCTGCAAGCCCAGCCGGGGACTGCGCGCGAACCACGAGGCGCTGATCGCACCGAGCAGGTAGCCGACGTAGTTCGCCGTCGCCCATTCCGTCCCGGTGACGGTATTCAGGCTGCCATCGCGCACCATGAGCGGCATCAGCGGCGTAAATGCGAAGCGACCGATGCCCATCGCGATGGCCAGCGCAAGGAGGCCGATGAAGACGATGGCGCCCGGCGACAGAGACGACGGAGGATTTTTTTCCATGGCGGGATTAGACGCTCGTCGGATAGAATCGAATAGTGAATTTTTAAGAAATAACGTTCTCGATATGAGAAGGATCAGCCTGGAAGACCTGCACATCTTCCGATGTGTGGCGGTGGAAGGCGGTGTGCTGCGTGCGGCGGACCGGCTCAATCGGGTGCCTTCCAACGTCACGACCCGCATCAAGCAGTTCGAGTCCCGACTGGGTACGCAACTCTTTCGGCGGCAAGGACGGAACGTGGTGCTCACCGATGCGGGTCATCGCCTGCTCGGGCACGCCGAGCGCCTGTTGCGGCTGGCCGACGAAGCCGAGGAGGACTTCTGCAGCGGGGTAGTCGCGGGCTCGCTGCGCCTGGGCTCGCTGGAGAGTGCGGCCAGCGTGCGCCTGCCGCCCATCCTCTCGCGGTACCACGCCGCGCATCCCCGAACGCACGTGGAGCTGCAGACCGGAACGACCGCGGCGCTGCTGCGGCGACTCGAGAATCACCGGATCGACGCCGCCTTCGTCTCCGAACCCTTCGACAAGGGAAGCCTCTCGGCCGTGGCCGTCTTCGCGGAAGAGCTGGTCCTCATCACCGCGCGAGGCGGCCCCCGCATCGGCGGTGCGCAGGATCTCGCCGACCAGACGGTCGTCGCCTTCCCGCATGGCTGCTCATACCGGCGCCTGCTGGTCGACTGGTTCGCCGCGGCCGGTGTCACCCCGCGCCGGTTCCTCGACCTCGGCTCCTACCATGCTATCGTGGCCTGCGTTGCGGCCGGAACCGGCGTCGCCATCATGCCGGCGAGCGTCCTCGACAATGCCGTCATGGGCGATTCGATCCAACGCCACGAACTGCCGGAGGCGATGCGGACGAACCGGACGAGCCTGGTCTGGGCGGGCGAGCCCGGCGGGCCGCTGAGCGCGCTGCTGGAGCTGCTGCGGGTCGGCGCCCAGGCTGGTGCCTGCGGGCGCCATGGTCGAACAAGCAAGTCGATGCCTTGAGGCCCGCCCGGCATCCCCGCCGACGAGCGGGCAGAAGTGCGTGCAAACTCATGGCGCTGGTCGGTGACGCCGAGACCGGCAACACACTCACCCGCAAGCAGGTTCCCCGATGAACTACTCCCAGATCCTCGCGCAGTTGAAAACCGCCTCCGCCTTCGACCTCTTCCGCCTGCGTGCCGCCATCGACCGCACGCTCGACGAGCCGGGCTGGACGCTCGCCGTCCAGGCGCGCCTGCAGCCCGGGCAAGCCATCGAGTACTTCGACACCCAGGCCAACACCGCGCGCAGCGGCCAGCTGCTGGAGCTCAGGCGCAAGCAGGCCCTGGTGCTCGACACCGGAACCGGTCAGCGCTGGCTGATCCCGTACGCCGCGATCAATCTCGACGGCGCCGACGTCGACATCCGCGAGAAGCCGCGCCAGGGCCTCGGCCGCAACGAGGTCGCCATCGGCGACCGCGTCGGCTTCGTCGGCCGCGACCACCAGGAGCGCAGCGGCCGCGTCGTCCGCCTCAATGACAAGACCGTCACCCTCGATTGCGCGGGGCAGCAATGGCGCGTGGCGTACAGCCTGCTCCACCGGGTGGTCGATGCCGACCCGGTGGTGATGGACGGGGTCGAGATCCTCGGGCCGGCAAGGTAACGGCGGGGGCGTCGACGAGGGAAGTGATCGCGCCGCCGGTGCCCTCGATGGCGAAATGCGGGCGGATAGGAACACGGATACGGGAGGATGAATCGACGATGAAGCTGATCGAAACATTGCAGGACGAACACATGCTGATCGATCAGGTGCTCGGATCGTTTCGCGCGTACATAGACGGATTCATCGATGGCACCGCGGACCCGGACGACGGCGGACGCTTCGCCGCGTTTTTCACCGAGTTCGCCGGCCATTTCCATCACGATCGCGAGGAGCGGGTCTTCCTCAATGCGCTCGTCACGGACGCGGAACTCCCGGGCGACCGCGGGCCGGTACACGCCGTGCTGCAAGAGCACGCCGAGATGGCGGAGTGGCTGCGCGAGATGGTGCCGCTTCTCGAACAGAGGCCGCAGTCCGACGACGACCGTGCCCGGCTTCGGACTCTGGCAACGCGCTACTCGCACGCGCTCTGGCGTCACATCGACGCGGAGAATTCCGTCCTGTACCCGGAGGGCGTCAAGCGGCTTCGTCGCAGCGGCGTTGCCGAATTGCCCGATCGGCCGATGAGCGAAACGGAGGCGGCCGCGCGTGAGGGCGCCGAGGCCCTGCTCGTCCGTTACCCGCCGGTCGAGGACTTCGCGCTCACGCGCGGCGACGGTTGCTTCATGTGCCGGGCCCATGGCGAGACCTGCGACGGACTGGAGGCCGAGTGGTGGACGGAGATCGAGTGGGAGGAGTTTTACCTCGGCTGACGCCAGTACTGAAACGCCTCGTCCGCAATGACCCGAGCTGCTGCGCGGGCAAGCCATTGCGTACTTCGACACCCAGGCCAACACTGCGCGCAGCGGCTGCGTCATCCGCCTCAACGACAAGACCGTCACGCTCGACGTTGAGGACGATGGGATCACTGTTGCGTGCGTCCTGCACCACGCCCGGGATGTTCCCGCGATCTGGAACTGGCCAAGGCACTGAAGACACGCGCTAAGTGCCACGCGTTGCAAAGCGCAGATGTAAAGCAGGCGCTCACCACCGAAGCGCGGGGATCATCACCCCCACACTTGTAGAGAATATCGTCATTTTTCGACACGAAACGATATCATGTCGATTCCGTCGACACGTCCCATCGACGTGCCGATGAATCATCCAGATATCGACACATGCTCTTCGACCCGCGCAAGCCATACAACGACCTCCCTGCCCTTCCCCCTCAGGCGGAAGTCGAGTCGCAGGCCATCCTGAAGGCTTGCAGCTCGACATCCCGGTGCTCTACCTGTCCAAAGCCATCATCGAAGCCAGGCAGGACTACTACCGCCTCCTGCTGAACGTCAGCCGGGATGCCGCCTGGGAGCCCGTGGATACTGTTCATGCTCGACGCGGTCCGCAGTACCGCGCAATGGACGACGTCCCGGATCAAGGCCATCAGAGCGCTCATCGACGACACAGCCGAACGGATGAAGCGCGACGCG
>WBZL01000451.1_pt1 | contig 46009 bp, 49 predicted proteins | sample 5204291 | NCBI WGS metagenome assembly WBZL01 (sample SAMN12344345, study PRJNA552823) | activated sludge metagenome | biome: Activated sludge suspended growth; feature: Nitrification reactor; material: Wastewater; isolation source: activated sludge from nitrification reactor of wastewater... | reverse complement strand
CTCCTCACCGGCGCCTATACCCGCAAGGACGGCAAGGCGGCCATCGCCCGGGACCTCGACATGGTCTACGGCTATTTCCCGCGTCTGAAGGAGCGGCGGAAAAGCCAGGCCGGCTACACCTCGGGCGGCGAGCAGCAGATGGTGGCGATCGGCCGGGCGCTGATGTCCCGGCCCGAGACGATCCTTCTCGATGAGCCCTCGATGGGCCTCGCCCCGCAGCTTGTCGAGCAGATATTCGAGATCGTGAAGGCGGTGAACGAGAACGAGGGCGTGACCTTCCTTCTGGCCGAGCAGAACACCAACGTCGCGCTCCGCTATGCGCATTACGGCTACATCCTCGAATCCGGCCGCGTCGTGATGGATGGCCCCGCCGCCGACCTGCGCGAAAACCCGGACGTGAAGGAATTCTACCTCGGCATGTCCGACGAAGGCCGGAAATCGTTCCGCGACGTCCGCTCCTACCGGCGCCGCAAGCGCTGGCTTTCCTGATGAGGGATACGACCGTGACCCATTACGACGCGCTCGAGACACGCTCGGCCGATGAACGGGCCGCTTCACAGCTTGCGGCGCTGAACGCCCGGCTCGCGCAGAACGGCCTTGCCCCCGTCGCGGCGCTTTCCGATCTTGCCCGGTTGCCGGTGCTGCGGAAGTCCGAGCTTTCCGCGCGGCAGAAGGCCCATCCGCCCTTCGGCGGACTGCCGGTCGCCAACGCCGCCCATGTCTTCCAGTCGCCGGGGCCGATCTACGAGCCGGGCGGGGTCAGCCATGACTGGTGGCGGATGGGCCGGTTCCTCCATGCCTGCGGAATCGGGCCGGGCGACATCGTGCAGAACTGCTTCGGCTACCACCTGACGCCTGCCGGCATGATCTTCGAGAGCGGCGCACGGGCCGTTGGCGCGGCCGTCCTGCCCGCCGGCACCGGCCAGACCGACCTGCAGGTGCGCGCCGCGGTGGATGTGGGCACGACCGCCTATGCCGGGACGCCGGACTACCTCAAGGTCATCCTCGACCGGGCGGAGGAGATGGGCGAGCGGCTGAAGATCACGCGCGCCGCCGTCGGGGGCGGGGCGCTGTTCCCCTCGCTGCGCAAGGAGTACGCGGACCGCGGCATCGCCTGCCTGCAGTGCTACGCGACGGCCGACCTCGGCAGCATCGCCTACGAAGTCCCGGTGCAGGAGGGGATGATCGTGGACGAGGGCGTGATCGTGGAGATCGTTCGCCCCGGCACGGGCGATCCGGTGCCAGAGGGTGAGGTGGGCGAGGTCGTGGTGACGACGCTCAACCCGGACTATCCGCTGATCCGCTTCGCCACCGGCGACCTCTCTGCGGTGATGCCGGGGCAGAGCCCGTGCGGGCGCACCAACCTGCGCATCCGGGGATGGATGGGCCGGGCCGACCAGACCACGAAGATCAAGGGCATGTTCGTCCGGCCCGAGCAGGTCGCCGAATTCGTTGGCCGCCACCCCGAGATCGCGCGCGCCCGCGTCATCGCGTCGCGCGAGGGCGAGGCGGATGCGATGACGGTTCAGGTTGAAAGCGCGGGCGGTGATGCCACTGCCTACCAGAAAACGGTGATGGACGTCCTGAAGCTGCGGGGCCGGATCGAGATCTTGCCTAGGGGTGCGCTGCCCAACGACGGCAAGGTGATCGAGGATCGGCGCCGCTACGACTGATGGGCGAAACCCCGCCGGGCCGGAACCGGATGTGATCGAATAACGTTGCCTCCGACGCTAGTGTCGCCGCACCACCGCCCGGAGGTCGTCATGAATCCCCACGCCGCCCGCCTTTCCGCCCTCATCTGCCTTGCCGGTCCCGTCGCCGCGCAGGATGCGGCCCTTATCATCGGCAACGAGAACTATCGCGCGGGCGCGGACATTTCGGCCGCCGACGATGCGCTCGATGCCGCGCGGCCGCTGGAGCGTGCCGGGTTCGTCACTCGCAAGGGCGCCGACCTTGTGGACGGCGAGATGCAGGCGCTGCTTGCCGAGCACTATGGCGACACAGCCCGTCCCGGTCGCAGCGTCATTCTGCTCGCGGGCCATTTTGTCCATGCGGCAGGTGAAACCTGGCTCCTCGGCACCGGGGCCGAGGCGCCGACGCTGGCCACGGTCGATGGAATGGCGCTTCCGCTGTCGCAGGTGTTCGCCATTGCCGCGGAACGGCCGGGCGGCGCACTCATCCTCCTCGGGACCGAGGAGCGCGACTTCGATCTTGGCCGCGGGCTTGCGCCCGGGATCGGCGCCGTGGACGTCCCGCAGGGCGTGACGCTTGTCACCGGTGATGCGGAAATGGTTGCGGCCTTCGCGGCCGCGCTCCCCGACCGGCGGGGCCAGACGCTGGCCGAGATCGCGGCGGCTGCGGAGGGCCTGACGGTGACGGGGTTCCGGGGCGCCTACGGGGCCTTCCTTGCCGCCGCCACGAATGGCCCTGCCCCTGCCCCGGCGCCCACCCTTGACGACGAGGCTGCGTTCTGGAGGGCGACGGCAGCCATCGCGACCCGCGCGGCCTACCAGGCCTATCTCGACCGCTATTCGACCGGCGCACACGCCGCCGACGCCCGCGCCGCGATCGCCGCGCTCACCGATCCGGTGGCGCGGGCGCGGGCGGCCGAGGAGGCGCTGGCGCTGACCCGCGAGGAGCGGCGCCAGATCCAGCGCGACCTCTCGATCCTCGACATCGATCCGAAGGGAATCGACGGCCTCTTCGGCGCCGGTTCGCGCAACGCCATCGCCACCTGGCAGAAGCGCAACGGCGAGGAGGCGACAGGCTTCCTGACTGCCGCGCAGGTTTCCGCGCTCGGCGCCCAGGCCGCCCGTCGCGCGGCGGAACTTGAGGCGGAGGCGGCCAAGCGCAAGGCCGAACAGGACCGTCAGGACCGGATATACTGGGATCAGACCGGCGCGGCGGGCGACGAGGCGGGCCTGCGCGCCTATCTCAAGCGCTATCCTGACGGGCTCTTTGCCGAACTGGCAATGGAGAGGCTCGCGGTGTTCGAGGACGCGCGCCGGAAGGAGGCCGCAGCCGCGGATCGCGCGGCCTGGGACGCGGCGGTGAAGGCCAATACGGTCAAGTCCTACCGGGATTACCTCGCCTCATATCCGAAAGGCGCCTTTGTGGAAGAGGCGCACCAGAAGGTCGCCGAGATGAGCGTGACACCCGACGAGGCGGCCGCGCTGAAGCGCGCAGAGGCGCAGGAGGCCGCGCTGAACCTCAGCCCGATGATGCGCTCGCTCGTCGAACAGCGGCTCGCCGCGCTCGGGTTGAAGCCGGGGCCGGCCGACGGCACCTTCGATGACGACACCCGCCGGGCGCTGCGCCGCTACCAGCAGGCGCGCGGGCTTCCCGTCACCGGCTACGTCAGCCAGCAGACGGTTGCGCGGCTCCTGGTGGATTCACTCTGATCGGGCGTTACGCGCGCCGAAAGCGAAGGGCCGCCGGTTTCCCGGCGGCCCTGTCACGGCACCTTGCGGTGCGGTTCAGCCCTGACGGGCCTTGTAGCGTTTCTGCGTCTTGTTGATCACATAGACGCGACCCTTGCGGCGCACGATCTGACAGTCGCGATGGCGCAACTTCAGCGAGCGGAGCGAGTTCCTGACCTTCATCGGTCTTCTCCTAGTCGCGGCGCGCGTCGCGCCATTAGAACGAATGCCCCCGATTCGGGGGCGAATGGTGGGCGGTACTGGGATCGAACCAGTGGCCACTACGATGTCAACGTAGTGCTCTACCGCTGAGCTAACCGCCCGATCCGTCAACGATTCCGCCGCCCCAAAACGATTGGGACGCAGCCGGCGCCGCGTCGGTCCCGGGGTCTATAAAAGGAGTCGCAAAGGCTTGCAAGGGGTTTCGACCCCGCCGATATTGGCCGGATAGCCCCGCGCTTGCCGAGGAGGTCGGATGCGCCCCGCGCCCTATCAGCTGACGATGCCGGAACGGCGCCTGACCGGCGTCGTATTCGCCTCGCCACATTCGGGTCGCGACTATCCCGCAGGGTTTCTCCGCGCCTCGGTGCTCGATGAGCGCACGATCCGCTCGTCGGAGGATGCGTTCGTCGACACACTCCTCGACGGGGTTCCGGTGCTCGGCGCACCGCTGCTGGCGGCAACGGCGCCGCGGGCGTGGCTCGACCTCAACCGCGCCGCCGACGAGCTCGACCCGGCGCTGGTCGAGGGTGTGCGGCTTTCGGCGCACAATCCCCGCGTCGCCTCCGGGCTAGGGGTCATCCCGCGCGTGGTCGCAGGCGGCCGCGCGATCTACCGCGGCAAGATTTCGCGGGACGAGGCGGAGGCTCGCATCGACGGCTTCTGGCGACCCTACCACGACGTTTTGCGCCAGCTGATGGAAACGGCGCGCGCGGGGCACGGCGAGGCCGTTCTGATCGACGTCCATTCGATGCCGCACGAGGCGATGGACAGCATCGGCAGTACCGGTCTGCGCCGCCCCGACGTGGTGCTTGGCGACCGGTTCGGCACCTCAGCCTCCGGCCAGGTCATGGAGCGGGTTGAGGCCGCCTTCGCCCGCGCCGGCCTCAGGACGATGCGCAATACGCCCTTCGCCGGTGCGTATATCGCGCAGACCTACGGCCAGCCCGCGCGCGGTTTCCACGCGATCCAGGTGGAGATCGACCGTTCGCTTTACATGAACGAGCGCGAGATCCGGCCGAACGGCAACTTCATGAGCTTCCGCCGCACGCTTCAGGCCGTCCTTGCCGAGATCGCCCTGATCGGGCGGGGCGAGATGCCGCTCGCGGCCGAGTAAACCGGAACCCCGTCGGTCCGGGGTGCACGAGGACGTATGGGAGGGGGCCGCGGATGACGGCAATCGGCGCACACTGGCAGTTCTGGGCGGCTCTCGCCGCGATATTCGCTGCTGTGACGGCAATCTTGGCGAAAGTGGGCGTCGACGAGGTCAACCCCGATTACGCTACCTTCCTGCGCACCCTCGTCGTGGTCGCTGTGCTGGGCGCGATGCTCTTCATTCGGGATACGCCGCGAGACGGCGTGACGGTCCGCAGCGTAGTCTTCCTGACCCTCTCGGGTCTCGCCACGGGGGCCTCATGGGTCTGCTACTTTCGCGCGCTGAAAATTGGCAACGCCGCACAGGTGGCGCCGGTGGACAAGCTCAGCGTGGTGCTGGTCGCGGTATTCGCAGCCGTGTTCCTCGGCGAAAAACTTCCCTTGCTGGGATGGCTTGGCGTCTCGCTGATCGCTGCCGGTGCGGCGCTTGTAGCGCTCGCCTGATTACCTAAGTGACCGCCCCTTGACGATGGCCTCCGGGCCGAAGCGGGCCCGTATCGCGTCCGTCGCCCGCTCCGCGCCCGCCCGCCGCGCCGCCCCGGGGTCGAGCAGGTCGGGCGTGCGGTCCGCAGCGGTCTCCGGCACGATGTCCGAGAGGCCGACCCCGATAAGGCGAAAGGGCCCCGGATCGGCGAGATGGGCCATGAGCTCGGCACTCTCGTGATAGAGACGGTCGGCCATCTGGGTCGGCTCGCGCAGGGAGTGCCGCCGGGTGATCGTCGCGAAGTCCGCGCGCTTCAGTTTCAGCGTCACGGTCCGGCCAGCGAGTCCCTTCGCCTTTGCCCGATCCGTCACCTTTTCGGCCAGCCGCCAGATATGGCCGTCCAGTAGCGCGCGGTCGGCGGTATCCTCGTCGAACGTCGTCTCGGCCGATATCGACTTCATCGGCTCGTGCGGATTCACCCGCCGCGGGTCTTCGCCCCGGGCAAGGTGCCAGAGCCGGTCGCCGATCTGGCCGAAGCGGTGGATGAGGTCCTTCCGCTCCCACCGGGTGAGGTCGTCGAAGCTGCGGATGCCCGCGGCTTCCAGTGCCGCCTGCCCGGCGGTGCCGACGCCCCAGATCATCCTGACCGGCTTGCCCTTCAGGAATGAGGCCGTGTCGCCCCGACCGATCACGGAGAACCCGCGCGGCTTGTCGAGGTCCGAGGCGATCTTGGCGAGGAACTTGTTGTGCGACAGCCCGACCGACCCGCTGAGACCCAGTTCAGTCTCCATCCGCTTCAGGAGCCGTGCGAGGAGGACCGCGGGCGGCGCACGGTGCAGACGCTCGGTGCCCGAGAGGTCAAGGAACGCCTCGTCGAGTGACAGGGGTTCGATGACCGGGGTCAGGTCGTCCATCATCGCACGGATCTGCCGCGAGACTGCGGCGTAATGCGCCCCCCGCGGCTTCACCACCACCGCTTCGGGGCAGAGCTTCAGCGCCTGGAACATCGGCATCGCCGACCGGACGCCCTTGATCCGGGCGAGGTAGCAGCAGGTGGACACGACCCCCCGCCTCGCTCCGCCGACGATCACCGGAACTGACCGCAGCGCGGGGTCGTCGCGCTTTTCCACGCTCGCGTAGAAGGCGTCGCAGTCCATGTGCGCGATGGTTAGCGCGAAAAGCTCGGGATGGCTGACGACGCGCGGCGACCGGCAGGCCGGGCAGCGGCTCCCGGCGTCGAATGTGGTCAGGCAATCGCGGCAGAGGGCAGGCATGGTCGGAGAATAGCCGGTTGCGGCCTCGTGCGAAACGGGGCGCGCAAGTGCTTCTGCTATGCCGGCTTCCGCCGCAACCAGAGGCGCGCCAGCGCGACGCCGAGGATCGCCAGCACCAGACATTTCAGGATTGTCATCCCGCTCGCGGCGCGCGCCGCGAAATCCGGGAAGTCGCCGCCAGGGCGCTCCAGCATGATCCGGACGATGGCGTTTTCGACGTAGTCGACGCCGGCATAGAGCACCGCCACCTTACCCAGTCGGCGGGCCAGAGGTCCCGGTGCCCGCCGTGCGACGGCTTCCCTGATCAGCAGGCAGAGGGTAGCCGGGAACACAAGGTCGAGTGGTTGCACGATCCAGAGATAGCGCCAGATCGCCGGGCCGATGGCCGCCAGATAGGCCCGCGCCTCGGCCGGCGAGTAAGGCAGTATCTGCGCGTCGAAGCTGCACAGACGCCAGACGCCACCGCAATTGAATGGGCTGGCGAGCGCCATGGCGGCAAAGAGTGCCGCTGTCAGGAGGATCAGCGCACGGAAACCGGCGTCGGTCACCGCCCGGCCCGCGCGATCGACGCGCCGAGGCCGGTCATGAGGCTTTCGAATGTCGGGAAGGATGTGGCGATCGGTGAACCGTCATCGACGCTGACCGGGCGTTTCGAAGCGAGCCCGAGGATCAGGAAGGACATGGCGATGCGGTGGTCGAGGTGGGTCGCCGCGGTGGCGCCCCCGGGCACGCCTCCCGGACCCATGCCGTGCACGATCAGCATGTCCTCCTCCTCCTCGACCCGCACGCCGCAGGCCTCAAGCCCGCGCGCCATCGCGTCGATCCGGTCGCTTTCCTTGACGCGCAGCTCCTTGACCCCGCGCATGACCGTCGTCCCTTCGGCAAAGGCTGCGACGGCGGCGAGGATCGGGTATTCGTCGATCATCGAGGCTGCCCGCGCCTCGGGCACCTTGATGCCCTTCAGTGCCGAGGCGCGCACCCTGAGATCCGCGACCGGCTCGCCGCCCTCCTCGCGCGGGTTCAGGAACCCGATGTCGGCCCCCATCTCCACGAGCGTGGTGAAAAGACCGTTGCGCGTCGGGTTCTGGCTGACGCCGGGGACGAGGATTTCCGAGCCTTCCACGATCAGTGCCGCGCACACCGGAAAGGCGGCCGACGACGGGTCGCGCGGCACGGAGACCGATTGCGGCCGGAGCTCCGGCTGACCGGCCAGGGTGATCATCCGGCCCTCGGCGGTGTCTTCCACGCCCAGTTCGGCGCCGAAGCCCCGGAGCATCCGTTCCGAATGGTCGCGCGTCGGCTCCCTCTCGATCACCACCGTCTGGCCGGGTGCGTTCAGTCCCGCGAGCAGCACGGCCGACTTCACCTGCGCCGAGGGCACCGGCACGAGATAGCGCACCGGCACAGGATCGGCCGCGCCCACCACCGTCATCGGCAGCCGCCCGCCCTGCCGCCCGAAGGCTCGCGCGCCGAAGAGCGCGAGGGGGTCGGTCACCCGCCCCATCGGCCGCTTGCGAAGGGATGCGTCTCCGGTGAAGGTTGCGGTGATCGGGCTCGTCGCCATCGTCCCCATGATCAGCCGGACGCCGGTGCCGGAGTTGCCGCAGTCGATCACATCGTCCGGCTCGGCGAATCCGCCGACACCGACGCCATGCACCGACCAGCGGCCTTCACCGTGCCGGGTCACTTCGGCGCCGAAGGAACGCATCGCCTTGGCGGTGTCGAGCACGTCCTGCCCTTCCAGAAGCCCGGTGATCCGCGTCTCGCCGACCGCCATCGCGCCAAGGATCAGCGCCCGGTGCGAGATCGACTTGTCGCCCGGAACCTCGGCCGTACCACTGAGCGGCCCCGACCGGGTGGCGGTCATCGGAATGGGCTCACCTTGGCCGGACATGCGTTTCTCCCTCGCGCGAAATCGCCCCGCTGATAGCGCAAGCCCCCGGGCCGGTCCATGCCCCGCCATTCATTGTGGCAAATATACTCCCGCCGGAGGCTGCCGCCGTCAGAGCCTGCGGAAGGTCAGGTATCTCGGCACGCGGCCCTCGCGCAGCGCCTTCTGCTCATAGCGGGTGGCGAGCCAGTCCTCCCACGGAGCGCCGCTCTCGCAGGCCAGTGCGAAGCCGGCGCGCGGCACCTCCTCCAGCGCCTGGCGGACATAGTCGGCGATGTCGGTGGCGATCCGGAACTCCGCCCCCGCGCGCATGACGCGGGCGAGCGGCACGAGGTGATCGGGCGTGACGAAGCGGCGCCGGTGGTGGCGGCGTTTCGGCCAGGGGTCGGGATAGTTGAGGAACGCCTTTGCAATCGAGTCCGCCGGCAACACCTCCATCAGGTCGCGCGCATCGCCCGGATGGACGGCGAGGTTCGTGACCCGAGCTGCACGGATCTTGCCCAGGAGCATCGCAACGCCGTTGATGAAGGGTTCGGCCCCGACGATGCCGACCCCGGGATACCGCGCCGCCATGTGGACGAGGTGTTCGCCCCCGCCGAAGCCGATCTCCAGCCAGACCGGGCGGGCATCGCCGAAGATCGCTGCGGTGTCGATCGGCCGCCGGTCGGGGTTCTCGTCGCGACCGACGCCGCGGGGACGGAGCGCGCCGAGGTCTTCGGCCAGGTAGGCCTTCTGGCTCGCGCGCATCGTCTTGCCGCGGATGCGGCCGTAGAAGTTTCGCCACTCGGTCGTGTCGGTCTTGTCGCTCATCTCGGTTCCGGCCGGTCATTTGCCGGCTGCGCCGTCTAGCCGGGCAGCCTTGCCGCGGTCAAGCCCGCGGCGCCCCGGGCGGGGTCACGGCCTGAGCACGCCCGCCTTTTCCAGCTGCGCCCGGCCGGGATACCACATCGAATCCCTCGGTGCGTGCATCTCGATGGCGAAACCCGGATCGACCCCGCGCGAGACGACATAGGAAAGCGCCTCGTAGATCTCGGCCTGGGTGTCCTCGTAGATCCACGATCCGAAGTCGAACGGGGTCGCCCAGTGTTCCTCCGCCTTGTTCCGTTCGTAGTAGTTCTGCACGTCCTCGGGTGCCCACCACCGGGAGTGGAGGCCGATCCTGGACCCGCGCGTCATCGTCCGGGCCTTGCCGCCGAGAAAGATCGTGACGCAGGAGGAAGAGCATTCGCCGTCCACCTCGGTGTCGAGGTCGAAGTCGGTGACGATCCGGGCCATGTCCTCCGCCGCCCAGATGCTGCCTCCCGCGCTGTTGAGCCGCAGCGTCGCGATCCCCGGGCTCGCGCGCAGGGCCGATCTCAGGCCTTCGATGTCGTCGGGCTCGATCTCTCCCTCGTCGCGCGCATGCTCGGTGTCGTAGACAAGGACCGTGCCCTCGACGCGGAACTTGGGCGTAACGGGCACCACCGTCTCGCCGGTGCAGGGCGATGCGGCAATAAGTGCCAGCAGAACCGGAAGGATGAGGGTCCGCATCGCACCTCCGCTAGGGCCATCGGCACCGTGGGGAGGCCCGCGCCGGGGATGGCGCGGGCAGGGGCAGTCTGTCAGACCGCTTTCTTCAGCGCCTCGACGAGATCCGTCTTTTCCCAGCTGAATCCGCCGTCTGCGTCGGGCTTCCGCCCGAAGTGGCCGTAGGCGGCGGTACGCTGGTAGATCGGCTTGTTCAGCCCGAGATGGGTCCGGATCCCGCGCGGCGTCAGGTCCATGACCCTGCTCACGGCGGTCTCGATCGCCGCTTCGTCCACGATGCCCGTGCCATGCGTATCGACATAGATCGAGAGGGGTTTCGCCACGCCGATGGCGTAGGACAGCTGCAGCGTGCAGCGCCGGGCGAGACCGGCCGCCACCACGTTCTTGGCGAGGTAGCGCGCGGCATAGGCGGCCGAGCGGTCGACCTTGGTCGGGTCCTTGCCCGAGAAGGCGCCGCCGCCGTGCGGGGCCGCGCCGCCGTAGGTGTCGACGATGATCTTGCGCCCGGTCAGCCCGGCGTCCCCGTCGGGGCCGCCGATCACGAACTTGCCCGTCGGGTTCACATGCCATTCGGTCTTGGCGGTCAGCCAGCCCTCAGGCAGGACCTCGCGAATATAGGGCTCCACGATGGCGCGAACGTCGGCGGAGGACAGCGCGGGATCAAGGTGCTGGGTCGAGAGCACCAGCGAGGTGACCTCGACCGGCTTGCCGCCCTCGTAGCGGATCGAAAGCTGCGACTTCGCGTCCGGGCCGAGCTTCGGCTCGATGTGGTTCTTCCGCACCTCGGAGAGCCGACGCAGAATCGCGTGCGCGTACTGGATCGGCGCCGGCATGAGTTCCGGCGTCTCGTCCACGGCATAGCCGAACATGATGCCCTGGTCGCCCGCGCCCTCGTCCTTCTCGCCCGAGGCGTCGACGCCCTGGGCGATGTCGGCCGACTGCGCGTGCAGGTAGCTGTTGACCTTCAGGTTGGCCCAATGGAAGCCTTCCTGCTCGTATCCGATATCCCTGACGCAGCCGCGCACGATTTCCTCGACGCGCGCGATGACGCTGCCGGGGCCGCGCACCTCGCCGCCGACGACGACACGGTCGGTCGTTGCGAAGGTTTCGCAGGCAACGCGGGAATGAGGATCCTCGGTGAGAAAGGCATCGAGGACGGCATCGGAAATGCGGTCGCACACCTTGTCGGGGTGCCCTTCCGAAACGCTTTCGGAGGTGAAGACGTAATTCTGGCGGGACATGAAAAGTGCTCCATTGGGGGTGATCCCCGCCACGCCAGGAAGCCGTTGTGGCGGTTCGACGGCCCTGCCTAGCCGCGCGCGGCCATGCGGTCAATGCGATTGTCGTCTGCGCGCGAGGGCCAGGGCCAATATCGCCGCGAGAGCGGCGATTGTCGCCGGAAGGTCGCCGGTTCGGGCATAGAATGTGGGCGGCAGGGCTGGCGGCACGTCGGCGTCGAACCAGCCCTGCGCGCCGAGTGGCAAAGAACGGAGGATACGCCCCTTCGCGTCGATCACTGCGGTCACGCCGGTGTTCGCCGCCCGCAGGACCGGCAATCCCTGCTCGACCGCGCGCAGGCGCGCTTGCGCGAGATGCTGGTAGGGTCCCGCGATCCTGCCGAACCAGCCGTCGTTGGTGATCTGCAAAACCCAGTCGGCGCGCTCGGGCGCGGCGTTCAGGTCCTGCGGGAAGACCGCCTCGTAGCAGATGAGCGGCAGCACCTTCCCCGCCGGCCCGAGGTCGAGCACCCGGGCGCCGGGACCGGCCGTGTAGCCGTAGCCCTCCTGCGCGGCGAAGGCGGCAAGCCCGAAGCGGGCGGCGATCTCGGCCATGGGCACGTATTCGCCAAAGGGGACAAGGTGCCACTTGTCGTAGGTCGCGGCCACCGCCCCCCGGGGGTCGATCACCGCGAGGCTGTTGAAATAGCGTGTCCCCTCGGCCCGCTGGATGCCGGTGGCGACGGGCACACCCTGCGCCGCGACGGCCAACTCGCCGGACAGGAAGGCGCCCGAGCGTTCGAGGAGGAACGGCACGGCGGTTTCCGGCCAGACGATGAGGTCGAGCGGCTTTTCGGGCGGCTCGGCGCTGGCGATCAGCAGCCGGTCGAGGAACACCTGCCACATGTCGCCCCGCCACTTCAGCCGCTGGTCAGCGTCGGGCTGGACGAGGCGCACGCGGATGGCCGGTTCGCGCAGGGCTTCAGGCGTGGCGAGCCGCGCCGTCCCCGCGACCCAGAAAGCGCCGAGCATCAGGGCCGAGAGCGCGGCGAGCGCCGCGCGCCGCCAAAGGCTCCGGCCAAGGACGGGCAGCGCCGCGGACAGCGCCGTCAGCGCCGTCAACCCCACGGGGCCGACCCATGCCGCCGCCTGCATGACCGGCGTGCCGATCCAGATGTGACCGAGGAGCGCCCAGGGGAATCCGGTGAAGACGTAGCCGCGCAGGAGGTCGGAGGCGGCGAGTCCCGCCGCAAAGCCGAGCGCACGGGTGGCATCGGTGCGACCCAGACCCGCGATGCCGCCCGCCAGAGCCCAGAAAGCGCCCATCCCGGCGGCCATCAGGAAAAGCGCGAAGGGCGCCATCCAGCCGTGGCGTCCGATCTCGATCAGGAAGGGTTCCACGATCCAGAAGAGCGCCGCCGCTCCATAGCCCGCCCCGCCGGCCCAGGCGAGCCAGACCCGGCGGGCGGCGCGGCGCTCCGCCGCCACGAGCGCGGTCAGAAGCCCCAGCGCGGGCAGCGCCACGAACCACAGGTCCCAGGGCGCCTGCCCGGCCGCCACCGTCGCACCGGCGAGTGTGGCCAGCGCGAGAAGTCGCGCGGAAGGCCGGGCGTCCCGCCCGAAGAAACCGCGCAGTCGGGCGCCCATGATCAGGGTTTCGCCTGCGGCAGGCGCACCCTCAGCCGCTTGATCCGGCGGGGATCGGCGTCCATGACCTCGAACTCGGTGCCGCTCTCGTGCGGGATCACCTCGCCGCGCGCGGGCACCCGGCCGAACAGCATGAAGACGAACCCCCCGAGCGTGTCGATCTCGGCGTCCTCCTCCGGTGCGGCAAGCTTCAGGCCGATCTCGGCCTCGAACTCTGCGAGCGGCGCACGGGCCTGGACGATGTATTGCCCCGGCTTCTCCTCGTGCCAGAGCCCGTCTTCGGAGGTGTCGTGTTCGTCCTCGATCTCGCCGATCACCGTCTCCACGAGGTCTTCGAGCGTCACCAGCCCGTCTACCCCGCCGTATTCGTCGATCACGAGGGCCATGTGGATGCGTTCGGTCTGCATCTTCTGCAGAAGGACGCCGATCGGCATGGACGGCGGCGCATAGAGAAGCGGACGCAGCATCTTGCGGAGGTTGTAGCGCGGCTTCGGGTCCGTGAACGCCTGGTTCAGCGCGAGATCCTTGAGATGGATGAGGCCGATCGGGCTGTCGAGCGTGCCCTTGAACACCGGCAGACGCGAAAATCCGCTTTCGCGGAACGTGCCCACGAGGTCGTCGAGGGGTACGTTGACCGGCACCGCCACGATCTCGGCCTTGGGGATCGCCACATCCTCGACCCGCATGCGGCGAAGATTGCCGATACCGGGAAGCGGCGCGGCCTGGGCCGGGTGGGGCACGTCGGCGACCACTGCGGCGGTTTCGTCGCGGTCATTTTCCGAAGGAGAGAGGGCATCCATGATCCGGCCAAAGAAGCCGCGCTGCCCGCTACTGTCCGAAGGGTCAGGCGCCTCCTGCGCCACCGTAGACCCGTCCAAGCTGTCGCCCATTGGTCCTTTCCAGGTTGCCGGCAGCGGCTGCCGCGCCGGTTCACTCATATGGGTCGGCGAGACCCAGTTTTGCAAGTATGCGCACTTCGGCGGCCTCCATCAACGCGGCATCGCCGTCACGCAGGTGGTCATAGCCCAGCAGATGCAACAGCCCATGCACAAGAAGGTGCGTCACATGGTCGACCATCCGCTTGCCCTGATCCTCCGCTTCGCGCGCGCAGGTTTCCCACGCAATGGCGATGTCGCCAAGCTCTTCGGGCATGTCGACGGTCCCCGGGTCCGGTCGTGAGGGGGCACCGCCGTCCGCCTCGGCGCCGCGTTCGTCCGAGGGCCAGGAGAGCACATTGGTCGGTTGCGGCTTGCCGCGGAAGTCCGCGTTCAGCTCGGCGATGCGGGCGTCCGAGCAGCCGAGGAGGCTGACGAGGAACCCCTCTGCCGGCAGGCCCTGATCGGCGAGAACAGCACATGCCGCCCCGTCGGCCATCGCGCCGAGCCCGAACGCCTCCCAGCGCGGGTCCTCCGTCAGGGTTTCAACCAGCGGCTCCATCGTCGCGGTCATAGGCCTCGATGATGCGGGCGACAAGCGGGTGGCGCACGACGTCCTTTGCGGTGAAGTAGTTGAAGCTCACGCCCCTCACGTCCTTCAGGATGCGCTCGGCATCGACCAGGCCCGAGGCGGTGCCTTTCGGCAGGTCAACCTGCGTGCGGTCGCCGGTGACAACCATGCGGCTGCCCTCGCCGAGCCGGGTCAGGAACATCTTCATCTGCATGGTCGTGGCGTTCTGCGCCTCGTCGAGCACGACGAAGGCATTCGCGAGCGTCCGGCCCCGCATGAAGGCCAGCGGCGCGATCTCGATCCGCTTTTCCTCGATCAGCTTCTGCACCTGCTTGGCGGGCAGGAAGTCGTTCAGCGCGTCGTAGAGCGGCTGCATGTAGGGATCGACCTTCTCCTTCATGTCGCCGGGCAGGAAGCCGAGCCGTTCGCCGGCCTCCACGGCCGGGCGGCTGAGCACGATCCTGTCCACATGGCCGCCGATCATCATCGTCACGCCCACCGCGACGGCGAGATAGGTCTTTCCGGTGCCCGCCGGGCCGATGCCGAAGGCAAGCTCGTTGGAAAAGAGGTTCTTGACGTAGGCCTTCTGTGCTTCGGTCCTCGGCTCCACCTGCTTCTTGCGGGTGCGGATTTCATAGCGGCCGCCCGCGAACATCTCGAGCTGCTCATCGAGGCTCGGCGGGTCGAGCCGCCCGCCTTCGCCCATGCGGATCGCGCCGTCGATCTCGCCCGCGTCGATGGGCCGCCCCGTCTGAAGCCGGGCATAGAGATTGGTCAGGACATTCGCCGCCCGGGCCCGCGCCTCGCTTGGCCCCACCACGGCAACCTGGTTGCCGCGTCTGAGGATATGGACCCCGAGCTGGTGTTCGATCTGCGCCAGATTGCGGTCGAACTCTCCGCACAGGTCGATCAGCAAGCGATTGTCGGCGAATTCCAGCAATGTCTCGTGCAGGTCTTCGGGACGCGGCGGCGGGGTCAAGGCGCTGATGCCCAAGCAAGTCTCCTCTAAGGAAGCGGTCCTGCAAAAGATGGTGACTCTCCCTCAGCATCAAAGCAAGAGACCAGCACAGAATTGTGGCGCCCGGTGAAAAGAATTGCTGGCGGCCATTCCCTGCCGCCGGTTCTGCACGATTTCCGGTCGGATCAGATCGGATCGGGAATGGCCGAGCCGCGCTTGTGGCCCGCTGCATAACCCTTGGGCAGCACGCCCGAACAGACCCGCTCTCCCGTCCGGGGGTCGAGACGCAGGACCGAATAGCCCTCGATCCCGTCGTCTGCCATCCAGACGTCGCAGCCGTCCGGATCGACGTAGATGCCCCACTTCACCTTCTGCGCCAACTGTCCGCTGTCGATGAAACGGTCCACGCTGTGGTCGGTCTTGACGCAGGCCGAAAGCGTGATGGCCGTGCCGAGGATCAGGATGCGCGCGCCCATCTCAGTACCTCCCGATCTCGCGGTAGCAGACAATCTCCACCCGCCGGTTCTTCTGCATCCCGGCAGAGGTGGCGTTGGAAGCGACGGGTATCCTTTCGCCGAAGCCGTTGGCCGAGGCCACCCGCGCACCGGCGGCGAGCGCGATTTTCGCGACTGCGTTCGCCCGGCGTTGCGACAGGCGCATGTTGTATTCGTCCGAAGCGCGCGAGTCGGTATGGCCGTGAATGCCGTAGGACCAGACGCCCTCCTGCCGGAAGAAGGACCTGAGCCGATCGGCCTCGGCCGGGCGGACGGTGGCGCTATCGGTGGCGAAGAGCGTGTCGGCGCTGGCGACGAGGCAGGTCTCGACCTTCATGCAGACGGGCTTGCCGTTCCGGTCGGTCCTGTTCCAGGCATAGCCTTCCCAGCCGTCGTCGATCATCCAGACCTGGCAGCCGTCCGGTGTCTGGGCCAGAGCCGGCCGGTAGCGTTCGGCCGGAATCCGTTCGCTTTGCGCCGCGGCCGGCGCCGCCGCGGATGCCCAGAGAAATGCGCAGGCCAAAGCCCGCGCCACAGCCGTTCTTGGAACCCTCACCCCAACCCCCAAACCTTGCGGGAAGGCCGCTGACAGTGCGGCCGGTCCCTTCGTCACCCGGTGACCATGATAGCAGAGAGTGCCGCGGACCGAACCCGACGATTGTGAAATCATTGTTATTCAAGGGGAAACAGAAAAGGATGCGGATGGGCGATCTTTTTGCGTCCGACCAACAATAGCCCCCGCAGCGCCAGCCGGTCAGGCGACCTCACCGGCAAGCGAGTTGGGGGCGGAGGCGGTGATTCTCACCCGTGCGATGGTGCCGGGGGTGGCCTCCGTCCTTACATGCACGGCGTGCAGGTAGTCCGACTTACCGACCATCTGGCCCTGGAGCCGCCCGGGTTTCTCGAAGAGAACCGAGACCTCGCGCCCGATCATTGCCATCTGCGCCGCGCGCTGCTGCCCTGTCAGGAGCGCCTGCAGCGTCTGAAGCCGTTCGTCGGCAACTTCGGCCGGCACCGGCGTCCTTTCCGCCGCCGGCGTGCCCGGACGGGCGGAATACTTGAACGAATAGGCCATGCCGTAATTCACCGTGCGGATCAGGTCGAGCGTGGCGTCGAAATCTGCCTCAGTCTCGCCGGGGAAGCCGACGATGAAGTCGCCCGAGAGCATCATGTCGGGGCGCGCGGCCCGAATCTTCTCGACGATCCGCAGGTAGTCCTCTGCCCGGTGCTTGCGCGCCATCGCCTTCAGGATGCGGTCGGACCCCGACTGCACCGGCAGGTGCAGGTAGGGCATGAGCTTCCTCTCCTCGCCATGAGCGGCGATGAGGTCGTCCGACATGTCGTTGGGGTGCGAGGTCGTGTAGCGGATGCGCTCCAGTCCGTCGATCCTGGCCATTTCGCGCACCAGCCGCGCGAGCGACCAGTCGCCATCATGCCCCGCGCCGTGATAGCCGTTCACGTTCTGGCCAAGGAGCGTGATCTCGCGCACACCCCTTTCGGCAAGACCGCGCGCTTCCGACAGCACCCGGTCTGCCGACCGGCTGACTTCCGCGCCGCGGGTGTAGGGCACGACGCAGAAGGCACAGAACTTGTCGCAGCCCTCCTGCACGGTAAGGAAGGCGGTCGGCCGCGCCACCGCTTTCGGCCGGTCTGGCAGATGGTCGAACTTGTCCTCCTCGGGGAAGTCGGTATCGACCGTCTTTTCCCCGGCCTCGGCCTTCTTCGCCATGGCGGGCAGGCGATGGTAGCTCTGCGGCCCCACCACGAGATCGACGAGCGGCATCCGCCGCAGGATCTCCCCGCCCTCGGCCTGCGCCACGCAGCCCGCCACGCCGATCGTCAGGCCGGGTTTCGCCGCCTTCAGCGGCTTCAGCCGCCCGAGGTCGGAATACACCTTCTCGGCCGCCTTTTCGCGGATATGGCACGTGTTGAGCAGGACCATGTCCGCTTCCTCGGCCACCTCGGTCGTGACGTAACCTTCCGCGCCAAGCGCCTCGGCCATACGTTCGCTGTCGTAGACGTTCATCTGACAGCCGTAGGTCTTGATGTAGAGCTTCTTGGTCACGGTGGATCGCTTTCGGGCTGGCGCGGCTTCGCGGCCCGCTTCCTACACCCGAACCCGCCCGCCCGGCAACCGCTCAGGCGGAGAGAGGCGGGCCGGTGAACGTCAGGTTATGGCGCGCGGCCGAGTCCAGGATCGCCGGCATGTCCTCGGGGATGCGGCAGCGACCACGCGCCATGTCGGCGAAGAAGCCCTCGAACCCGCCGGGGGTGAGAATGACGAGGTGCCGCGACGGCGCGTCACCGGCCACGCGGAACGTGTGTTCCCGCCCGCGCGGAACATAGACGCTCGTTCCGGGTCCGCGGGTGAAGGTCTCGCCCTCCAGCCAGAAGGTCACCGTGCCGGTGAGGATCACGAATGTCTCGTCCTCGGCATGGTGGATATGGCGGGGCGGCCCGGAGCCCGCGGGCGAGAGGCTGTCCACGATGGACATGGCGCCGCCGGTGTCGGCGGGGGACAAGAGGGTGCGGTAGAGGGTGGCGTTCCAGTCGATCGTGCCGGGGCCGAGGGTGGCGGGGGTCGCGTCGAGCATCGTTCTTCTCCATGTCGCGCATCGGATGCGGCGAGAATGGCCCCACTACATTCATTTGACCAAACGATTGATTGTAGGTTTAATATTCACATGACGAATATATCAACCTTCGACCTCAATCTCCTCCGCGTGCTCGACGCGCTGTTGCGCGAAGGCTCCGTGACACGGGCTGCGGCGCGGGTCGGGCTATCGCAGCCCGCGACCTCGGCCGCGCTCGGACGCCTCCGTCACGCGCTCGGCGATCCACTCTTCGTACGCCAGGGCCAGCGGCTGGTGCCAACCGACCATGCGCTGAGCCTGGAGACTCCGCTGCGGGAGATCCTCGACCGGACCGAGGGCCTCATCGCCGGCCCCGAAGCCTTCGATCCGGCGCGGGCGTCGGGCGCCTTCCGCATCGGCGGGTCGGACTTTTTCGCCGAGATGCTGATGCCCGCGCTCGGCGCCGCGGTGTCGCGGCAGTCGCCTGCGCTCATCGTCCAGCTGGTCGATCTGGTGCCCGAAAACTACGTCGCCACGCTCGAACGTCAGCGCGCCGACCTCGTCCTGATTCCCGAAACGACGTTTCCCGAATGGACCGAGCACGTGCGGCTGTTTCGCTCAAGTTTCCGGATGATCGCGCGGGCGGGGCACCCGCGCCTTGCGGCCGAGGGCGTGCCACCGGGCGGTGTTGTACCCACCGATCTTTTCTGCGACCTGGGACATGTGCTCTTCTCGCCAGAGGGGCGCGTGAGCGCCATGGGCGACGCCGCCCTTGCGGCGGTCGGGCGCAAGCGGCGCGTGGCGATGACGGTCCCGGTCTTCTCCGGTGTCTGCCGGGCCGTGTCCGAGAGCGACCTCGTCGGGCTTCTGCCGCGTCAGCTTGCCGAGGCAATGGCGCCGCGACTGGGTCTGTGGGTCTACGTTCCGCCGATGCCGCTTCCGGCGGCGACGATCTTCATGGCATGGCACCGCCGTGCCTCGCGCGCACCCGCCCACCGCTGGCTGCGCGGTCTCGTGGCGGAAACTCTGGAACCGCTCGATGCCGGCGAGACGGAGGCGGCGGCCCGACCCGGCACGGAAGCATTGCATTCCGTCCCGCCATCGCCGACCTTCGCGCGCGACGAAAACGGACGGCCGCGATGACCTACGCCTCGCTCAAGGATTTCCTGACACGGGGCACCGCGCACCTCGCCAGGGGTCCCGTCGCGCTCCTCTTCGTCGAGGACGAGGCGGAGATCGCCTCCACCGTGACCCATCACGCTGGTCTCGGCTTCGGCGAGATCGTGGTCTTCCTTCCCGATGCCCTGCCGATCCCGGAGGAGGTCGCAGCGGCCGCGACCTGGATCCGCCACGACACGCTCGCAAGGTGCGCCGTCCCCGAGGCGGTCAACGCGGTGATCGACTCGGCGCCGGCGAAGACCTGGTTCTACTACGCCTACAACGCCGAGTATCTCTTCTTCCCGTTCTGCGAGACCCGCACGGTGGGAGAGATGCTGGCTTTCCACGCCGAGGAACGACGCGACGCCATGCTCGCCTATGTCGTCGATCTTTACGCCCCAGACCTTGGCCGCCACCCTGACGCAGTCAGCCGCGAGGAGGCGATGCTCGACGGTTCGGGCTACTATGCGCTTGCTCGGCCGGACCCCGAAACGGGGCATCCGAGGGAACGGCAGCTCGACTTCTTCGGCGGTCTGCGCTGGCGGTTCGAGGAACATGTGCCGAAGGCCAGGCGCCGCATCGACCGCATTGCGCTTTTCCGATCGGCGAAGGGGCTCGTGCTCAGGGAGGATCACACCTTCAACGTCGAAGAATACAACACCTATGCCTGCCCCTGGCATCACAACCTCACGGCTGCGGTGGCCTCCTTCCGGGCGGCGAAGGCATTGAAGGCGAACCCCGGCTCCACCTTCGGTATTCCGACCTTCACGTGGCACGGTTCGATCCGCTTCGACTGGACCTCGGGGCAGCTGATGGACCTGGGGCTGATGGAGCCGGGGCAGTGGTTCTGACGGTCAGCGCCTAGAGTCCCTTGCCACCGTCGAGGTAGTTCACACGGAACAGCCATTGGCCCGCGCCGGCGCCGCCCGGCCGGAGGGATTCTAGAAGGTCGCGAATGGCCGTCGGCGTCGCGTCTCCGCCCGCAAAGGGGTCGTTATCGGCGCGTGCCTCGAAGGCGCGGTCGTCAGCCTCGCTCAGGCCCGCGATCTCGCCTGCCCGCGTCAGGATCACGCCCGAGGCCGTGGGCATGAGGTTGCCGTCGCTGGGTCCGAGGATGATGCCGCTGATCAGCGCAGCTCTCGGCTGCTGGCCGGCATTCGTGACCATGTAGAGCATCGCGTCGTGGCGCATTTCAGCCAACTGAACATAAAGCCGGTTCTGCAGGAGAAGTGCCCAGCCGCGGAACTCGAACCCGCGGGCGCCATAGCGCGCCTCGATCAGTCCCTGCGCTGGCCGGAGCATCATCGCGAGCCGCGCAATTCGACCCGGCTGGGTGAAGGACCAGTAGTGGACATCGTAGTGGCCGTAATACTCGTCGCCGCGCCGCATGACTTCGTTGCGTGACACGTTGATCAGGTCGTATGGGATCGGCAGGGCCGACGAATCCGCCATCGGGACCTGCGAGAGCCCGCCTGTGCCAAACGGTATCGGAAGGTCGAGCGCGCGGCGGAACTCCTCGTCAGGTCCCTCCAGGGCGAGCGTGGAGAATCCGGGTCGGTGCCGCGCGATCTCGATTGCGATGCGGGTCAGGTTGTGACCGCTCGGCCGGACCTTTCCCGACAGCCAGCGGGACACGACCGACTTGTCCACACCCACCGCCGCGCCGAGCGCGGCGGGCGACAGGTTGATCGTCTTGAGGGCCAGACTGAGCCGCTCGCCGAGCCGGCCGGTTGCTTCGCTCGTCATGATGCTGCACGCTCCACCGTCCGGCCCGACCGACGCATCACGCGCCTCTCAGATTCCGACATGCAACAATTTGCAACGGATTGCATGATGACGCAACGTCGTGCCGGACGATGCAACGGACATCTTCTGAAATAAACATTACAGAGTTGGACATTCCAGTAACGATTGTTCGTAAGACCGGGATACGTTCTTCCAGTTCCGGTCCCTTTGCCCGCCGGCGGCACTGCCCGCACGGTTACGATCGGAGATCACCAGAATCAAGACAGACCGGTCCAAGGTATTTCATGGGCCGGCCCCCGAGGGGGAAGAAGCATTTCAGGAGTCAAGGAAAGATGATGAGCGAGACATTTCTCTTCCCCGCGCCATCGGTGCGCCGAGGCACACGCCTCTTCGCGCTCCTGCGTGACTGGATCGAGGCCCGCAAGAAGCGGCGCGCGATGGCGCGATCGATCAGCGGGCTTACCGATCTGGACGACCGTCTGCTGCGCGACATTGGTCTGACGCGGGGCGATCTGGAGGAGTTCCGCGGCATCCGTTGAACCGAGACCCGACCTTTCAGAAAGCCCTTTTCGATCCGAAGCCCTTTGTCCATCCAGCCGACCCCCTTCCAACCGGTTGGTTCCGTCCCGCGTGAATTTCCACGCCCCCGCGCCCCCGGCCGATCCCAGGCCAGGGGCGCGCCGGGTTCCCAATGCGGCGGTGCGTCCGAACAGAGGTGCGTCATCCGTCGGAAACCGGATGCCGATGCTCCGGCGGTGCCAACGGTTCAGGTCTGGATTCGAAGTCCGGCCGCGGGCAGGACGCTCGGCTTGCCCCGGACGATCAACCGCGCCTAAGCCGGATGACCACATCGACCCGCGCAAGTTCGGCCCCTTCGGGCAGTTCGGGCAGGCGGGCGATCTTCAGGTCCTCGGCCGGCGCATCGACCAGTCGACCCTCTTCCTCCCAGAAGAAATGCGGATGATCATCAAGCCGCGTGTCGAAATAGCTGCGGCTGCCGTCGACGGAGATCTCGTTGATGAGACCCGCCTCGCAGAAGGCCCTCAGCGTGTTGTAGACGGTCGCCAGCGATACAGGCTCGCCGGAGGCGGTGGCAGAGGCATGCAGGCTTTCGGCGGTCACATGGCGGTCCTGGCCGTCGCCGACCAGCAGCGTGGCGAGAGCGAGCCGCTGGCGCGTCGGCCTCAGCCCCGCCCGCATCAGCCAGCGCGCCCCGCGCGCGGAGGCGACCTGGTCGGCCACCCTCTCGAAAGCCGCTTGCGTCACTGCCCATCCATTCGCTGCCGCAAGTCCGTTATATAGGCCGGAGAGATACGGAAATTCAATCCGTTTCACGCGGTGGCGATCCGGCAGTGGCCTTGCCCTGTGGCGGAGCCGGATGATAGAGGGTCGGAAATGTGCAGCCGACGAGGGGCAGGCGGAATGGCGAGTTATCCGACGCGGTTCGATCGGGAGGACCTGCTGAAATGCGCGCGGGGCGAGTTGTTCGGCCCCGGCAACGCCCAACTTCCGGCCCCGCCGATGCTGATGATGGACCGGATCACGGACATTTCGGCCGACGCCGGAGAGCACGGCAAGGGCCATATCGTCGCCGAATTCGACATCCGCCCGGACCTCTGGTTCTTCAAATGCCATTTCCCCGGCAATCCGATCATGCCCGGCTGCCTCGGGCTCGACGGGCTCTGGCAGCTCACCGGGTTCAACCTCGGCTGGCGCGGCTGGGAAGGGCGCGGTTACGCGCTCGGCGTGGGCGAGGTGAAGCTGACCGGCATGGTGCGGCCCGACCGCAGGATGCTCACCTATTACGTCGATTTCACCAAGGCTGTGCAGACCCGGCGACTGACCATGGGGGTTGCCGACGGCCGGGTGGAAGCGGATGGCGAGACCATCTATCTTGTGAAGGACATGAAGGTCGCGCTGTCGGCGAACTGACCTAGAGGCAGAAGGAGAGCGCCATGCGCCGCGTCGTCATCACCGGGATCGGGATCATCTCCCCCATCGGCAACAACGCGGCCGAAGTCGAGGCAAGCCTGCGGGCTGGCCGGTCCGGCATCGTCTTCGCCCCCGCTTATGCCGAGCACGGCTTTCGCAGCCAGATTCACGGGATGCCGCAGATCGTACTCGAGGACCACATCGACAAGCGCAACCTGCGCTTCATGGGGCCGGGCGCGGCCTACAACTTCCTCGCCATGGAGCAGGCCATCGCGGACAGCGGGCTTGAACAGTCCGATGTGTCCAACGAACGCACCGGCCTTGTCATGGGCTCCGGCGGGCCCTCCACTTCGAACTTCTTCCAGGCCCACCAGACCGTGATCGAGAAGGGCGCGCCGAAGCGGATGGGGCCGTTCATGGTCACGCGCTGCATGTCCTCCACGAACTCGGCCTGCCTTGCCACGCCGTTCCAGATCAAGGGTGTGAACTATTCGATCACCTCGGCCTGCTCGACGAGCGCGCATTGCATCGGTAACGGCACCGAGCTCATCCAGATGGGCAAGCAGGACGTGGTCTTTGCCGGCGGCGGCGAGGAGCTCGACTGGACGCTTTCCTGCCTCTTCGACGCGATGGGAGCGATGTCGTCGAAATACAACGACACGCCGCAGACCGCCTCGCGCGCATTCGACGCCAGCCGCGACGGCTTCGTCATCGCCGGCGGCGGCGGCGTGGTGGTGCTTGAGGAGCTGGAGCACGCGAAGGCCCGCGGCGCGAAGATCTACGCCGAGGTCACGGGCTACGGGGCGACTTCGGACGGCTACGACATGGTGGCACCCTCCGGCGAGGGCGGCGAGCGGTCGATGCGGCTTGCGCTCTCGACGCTGCCGAAGGACCGGAAGGTCGGCTACATCAACGCCCACGGCACCTCGACGCCTGCGGGTGACGTAACCGAGGTGAAGGCGGTCCGGCGTGTCTTCGGCGAGGGCAACGTGCCGCCGATCTCGTCCACGAAATCGCTTACAGGCCACTCTCTCGGGGCGACCGGTGTGCATGAGGCGATCTATTCGCTGCTCATGCTGAACGGCAATTTCATCACAGCCTCGGCCAACATCACCGAGCTTGATCCCGAAATCCGTCCCGGGGAGATCGCGACGGAGTACCGCGAGGGAGTGGAACTCGATACCGTCCTATCCAACAGTTTCGGCTTCGGCGGAACCAACGCCACGCTCGTCCTGAGCAGGCATCGCGGGTGAGGCTGCCATGGCCGACCTGATGAAAGGAAGGCGCGGGCTCGTGATGGGTGTCGCGAATGAGCGATCCATCGCCTGGGGCATTGCCGCGGCACTCGCCGCGGAAGGGGCGGAACTGGCCTTCTCCTACCAGGGCGAGGGCTTCGGCAAGCGGGTCGAACCGCTCGCGGCTTCGGTGGGATCGGACTTCCTCGTGGACGTGGACGTGACCGACGACGAAAGCCTCGACGCCTGTTTCGCAGCGCTCAAGGATCGCTGGGGCCGCATGGACTTTCTCGTTCATGCCATAGCCTATTCCGACAAGACCGAACTGACCGGGCGCTTCGTCAACACCAGCCGGGCGAACTTCTGCAATTCGCTGGTGATCTCCTGCTATTCCTTCATCGACGTCGCCCGGCGCGCGGCAGACCTCATGCCCGAGGGCGGCAGCCTCGTGACGCTCACCTACGCCGGGTCGAACCGCGTCACACCGAACTACAACGTGATGGGCGTGGCCAAGGCGGCGCTGGAAAGCGCCACGCGCTACCTTGCGAACGATCTCGGGCCGCAGAAAGTGCGCGTCAACGCGATCTCGCCCGGGCCGATGAAGACGCTGGCCGGGGCGGCCATCGGCGGCGCACGGGCAACCTTCCGCCATACCGAGGCCAACGCGCCGTTGCGCGCCAACGCCACGCTGGAGGCGATTGGCGGGACGGCGGTCTATCTTCTGTCCGACTTCGGGGCCTGCACGACAGGAGAGATCATTCGAGTCGATGGCGGCTATCACGTGCTGGGGATGCCGCAAGCCGAAAACCTCTGAGTCAGCCGGCGGCATCTACGCCCGCGCCCGGAACTCCCGCTACCGTCAGGCGCATGTCCGCCTGGGCCGTCAGTCGCCTGGACGCCGCAGCGTCTCGCGCAGCGCCTCTGACTCGGCGCGGAACGCCTCGGCATCGCCGTAGTCGGTGAAGTCCGGGTAGTTGGCGTGGGTCCCGGCGACCCGCCGCGCGTGCTTGATCGGGCACCAGTACTGCTCCGTCCGCCCGGCGATCTCGCGCACGTAGGACACCAGGCCGTTGGCATAGCTGCAATAGGCGCAATTGAGCTTCTGCAGCGCGTTCAGGTAGGCGAGATGATGGCGGTCCATCGCGATATGGTCACGCCGCCGCACCTTGGCGATGCCGTAGACCGGGAAGCAGACCGCCTGGTAGACGCTCACGCAGAGGTCGAGGAGGGCCAGCGGGATGATCAACGCATAGATCACCGGCGCGGTCAGGATCACCGACGGCCGTGCGGCGGCGAGGAACTCCGTCAGCCGCACGCGGGCCTCGCGGTGGCGCGCCAGCACCTCGCGGTCGAAGACGACGCGGCCGCGTTCGATCCGGTATCGCAGCGCGGCGCGGCGCTCGGCCACCTCGGCGTCGAACTCGGCTTCGAGCGTGCGCAGGGCCTGCTTGAATCGCTCGACGGGCGTCGGTTCGGACATGGCGTGCTCCTGCGGCTCTGCCGGCGGTGGGTCCGGTGCCAGAGTGCCCGCGACGGGGCAGAAAAGCCAGTGACCGGCCGGACGGCTTGGGATTGTGCGCGACACATTTCCGCCCTTGCCGCGCGATGCGACCCGCGCCAGTCTGGCCGGCGGAGGTTCCATGGCGACAACGACGTGCATTTTTGACGCCTACGGCACGCTCTTCGACGTGGCTGCCGCCGCCCGCCTTGCCGCAGCCGAACCGAGGCGCGCGGCGCTCGCCGCCGTCTGGCCCCGCCTCGCCGACGACTGGCGGAGAAAGCAACTCGAATACAGCTGGCTTCGTGCCGTCATGGGCCGGCACGCGGATTTCTGGACCGTCACCGAAGACGCGCTCGACTGGGCGCTAGAGGCCAACGGGCTGGCCGATCCGGAACTCCGGCCGCGTCTGCTGGCGCTCTACCGTGAGCTTCCGGCCTATGCCGAGGTTCCCACCACCCTCGCGGCGCTGAAGGCGCGCGGGCTTGCGACGGCGATCCTCTCCAACGGCTCGCCTCCGATGCTAGCGGCAGCGGTTGCATCCGCCGGAATCGGCAGTCTGCTCGACGACGTGCTCTCGGTCGAGAGCGTCGGCGTTTTCAAGCCGGATGCACGCGTCTACGGGCTCGTCACCGAACGGTTCGGCTGTGCCAGGGACGAGGTGCTCTTCGTCTCCTCGAACGGCTGGGACGCGGCGGCGGCAGCGGGCTACGGGTTTCGTACCGCCTGGGTGAACCGCGCCGGGTTGCCGGTCGAAAGGCTGCCCGCCCGCCCGCACCACGAAATACCTGATCTAACCCCGATCCCGGACCTTGCCCGCCCATGACACTCCTGCACTTCACCGCCTCCGACGGCGCCCGCCTTGCCTACCGCGACGAGGGAGAGGGGCTGCCCGTGCTCTGCCTCGCCGGCCTCACCCGCTCCTCGACGGACTTCGATTTTCTTGCGTCGCATCTGCCCGACGTGCGCCTGATCCGCGCCGACTACCGCGGCCGCGGCGGTTCGGAATGGACCGGCTCAGCGACCTATACCGTCCCGCGCGAGGCGAAGGATGCGCTGGAGCTTCTCGATCATCTCGGGCTCGAGCAGGCCGCTGTCATCGGCACCTCGCGCGGCGGACTGATTGCCATGGTGCTCGCTGCGACCGCGCGACCGCGGCTTCTGGGCATTCTCCTCAACGACGTGGGGCCGGCACTGGAACGCGCGGGGCTGGAGAAGATTTTCGACTACGTCGGCCGTAACCCGGCGGCGAAGAGCATGGACGAACTCGTGGCGAAGCTGCCCCGCACGATGCCCGGCTTCGTCAATGTGCCCGAGGCACGCTGGCGGGCTTTCGCCGAACGGCTCTATTCGCCCGCGGACAAGGGCCTGCACATCCGCTACGACCCGGAACTTCGGACCAGCTTTCTTGCCGCGTTCGAGGGGCCGCAGGCCGATCTCTGGCCGCTCTTCGACGCCTGCGCCGGGCTGCCGCTCGCGTTGATCCGGGGCGCAAATTCCGACCTCCTGTCGGAAACGGCCGCCGCCGAGATGCGGCGCCGGCGCCCCGACATGATTTTTGCCGACGTGCCCGACCGTGCGCACGTTCCCTTCCTCGACGAGGCCGAAAGCCTCGGCGCGATCCGCACCTGGCTGGAGAGGATGCGATGAACATCGGGATGATCGAGGCGGCCGCCGGGCGGCTCAAGGGGCATGTGGTGCGCACGCCACTGCTGTCCTCGCCGTTTCTCGACGAGATCGCCGGGCGGCGGGTGCTGGTGAAGCCGGAATGCCTGCAACCGACTGGCTCGTTCAAGCTGCGCGGCGGCTGGTCGGCGCTGTCGGCGCTGCCGCCCGAGGCTCGCGCCAGGGGGGTCATCGCCTTCTCCTCAGGCAATCACGCGCAGGGGGTGGCCTATGCTGCCCGCGCCATGGGCGCGCCATGCGTCATCCTGATGCCTTCCGATGCGCCCCGCGTGAAGATCGACAATACCCGCGCGCTTGGGGCCGAGGTCGTGCTCTACGACCGGGCGACGGGAGACCGCGACGCGATTGGCGCGGCGCTTGCCGAAGAACGCGGGTTGACGCTGGTGAAGCCCTTCGACGAGCCGCTCGTGATCGCCGGACAGGGGACCACGGGTCTCGAGATCGCCGAAGATGCCGCGGCGGCCGGGGTGGCGGCGGCCGATGTGCTCGTTCCCTGCGGCGGCGGGGGGCTCACCTCCGGCATCGCGCTTGCGCTTGAGGCGAGGGCACCTGGCCTTCGCGCCCGGACAGTGGAGCCGGAGGGGTTCGATGACGTGGCGCGCTCGCTTGCCTCGGGGAAGATCGAACGGAACGCGCGGATGACCGGCTCGATCTGCGACGCGATCGTGACGCCCTCGCCGGGGCAGATCACCTTCCCGATCCTCTCGCGGCTCTGCGGGCCCGGGATCGCGGTCAGCGAGGACGAGGCGATGGCTGCCATGGCGGCAGCCTTCAACCGGCTCCACATCGTCCTGGAACCGGGCGGGGCGGTGGCGCTTGCCGCCGCGCTCTTCCGGCCTGAGGCGGTGGCGGGACCGGCGGTGATCGTCGTCGCCTCGGGCGGAAACGTCGATGTTGCGCTGCACAGGAAGGCCATGGAGCGGTTCGGCGCGGCCTGACGGTCAAGGCGAACGGATGTCGATGTAGACAAGCCGGTGGCGGGAGGCGGTGGCCGTTGCCTCTGCTTCCAGGCTGCCGAGTTCAGGCCACCAGACGGCCGCTTCCTCCACCACGAGGTCGGCAGACGGGAGGACATAGTCCACCCTGAGGTTTCCCGGCCCGCCGTCCTCCGGCCAGTCGGCCGTGTCGAGGGCCGCAGCGCCCCGCTGGTCCGCGTTCGGCCCGCCTTGCGCGGATGTGGCCTGCTCTGCGCCACGGCTTGCCGGCTGCGGATCCTGAAGGCGCCGATCCGCCAGAAGGGACGTGAGCGCGTCAGCCCGCCCGTCACCGTCCACCGGGTCGAGATTTGCGTCACCGATCACGATGAAAGGGCCCTGCGGCGGCGCGAAGGGCAGATCACCGTCCAGAAGTCGTGTCCAGAAGGCCGCCTCGTCGTGATTGCGCCGCCCGTTACGGTCCTCTGGCCCGTCAAAGACGGGTGGCGTCGCCATCCACGCAAGAAGCCTCAACGACCGTCCGTCTGGCAGCACGACCGGAACGACCCAGTGGCCGGTCGTCGAAAGCCGCTGGATCGCGGCGGCATCTGCGCTCAGCCCTGCCCCGTCCAGCAGGTTTCCCGGAAGGTCACGCCAGAGAAAGGCGGAGTAGTCCGTCGTCTCTCCCAGCGGCAACCGCGACAGCACCGCCATGCCGCCTTCGCCCGCGAAGCGGCCGAAACCCTGCGCATCGCCCGGCCCGCCCGTGCGCCCGTCGCCGTCGAGGTCGAGGCCGGTGGCCATGCCGGTATTGGGACGGAGTGCCAGTCGGTGGGCATAGTCAGCCCCTGCTGCGGCGAGACGGTCCTCAAAAGCGCCGAGTGCGATGCCGCCAAGGTCGTAGTCGATGCCGGTCAGCACGATCACGTCCGGGGCGGCGGCCGCGATCACAGCCGCCGCCGCCTCCACCTGTGGGTCCCTTTCGGTGAGGATGTCGCGCAAGAGGAGCCCTGGACCATCGCGGTTCATCTCGACATTGTAGGTCGCGATTCTGAACGTCTCGGCGCGGGCCCCAACCGGCAGGAGCGCCCCGAGGATCAGGCCGGCAAGAGCTCCGCCTCGGCCGTGGCGTTGTTCTGCCGGCGCTTCTCGGCGATCATCCCGGCGATGCGCCCCATGGCGATGCCGCGCATGAAGAGGGAGGCGGGAAGGAAGGCCCATGCTGTCATCGTCCAGATCAGGGTCTGCGGGCTTTCCAGCGTCACCGGCGAGAAGGCGAGCGCGGCGAGCTTGACCGCAGCGGGAATGAGGAACGGCAGAAGGAAGCCGAGTGCAATGTTGAACCGGGCGTCACGCTGCAGCCGGTCCACCACGTCGCCTCCCGTCGTCGGATCGAAGGTCGGCAGGTTGATCCAGACGTTGAACGAGCCGATCCGGCTCGGCCAGCCGATCACCCGCATCGTTACCACGAAGAGGATGAGCGTCATGAGCGAGATCATGTAGGAGATGCCCGCCGAGGTGCGCACGAGGATCAGGTGGCGCAGGCTCATGTCCTCCGGCAGCATCAGCACGACGAGGCGCACCGGACTGTATGGAACGTCGATGACCTCGCCGAGCTTGTTGCCAAGCGCCTCGATGAAGACCGTCAGAGTCGTCGGTTCGGTCTGGCCGCGGACGATCGTCGACAGGATGAGGACGGTGACGAAGAGCGACAGGAAGCGCAGGCGGTTGAAAGGGGGCGCGTCGCGGAATTCCACCAGGCCGGGATAGGTGGAGGCGTATTCGAAGAACGTCAGCGCGGCTGCGAAGAGCGCCACGAGGGCGACGATCTGGGTCGTGTCGTGCGAGACATGCGGCAGCAGGAGCGATGGTGTCGCGATCAACACCATGACCAGAACCGCGCGCACGAGCGCCCCTGTGAGCTGAGAAATCACTGCCCCGTTCCCTCGACCTGGCCGTTGCCGGTGCATTGCCGGGCGTGTCTGGCCAACTTGAGCCCGCCAATTGTGGCGCGCTGCCTCATTGTTGCCCCAAATTTGCCCAAGTCCGGCTCCCCATCAACGTTTCGTTAAGACTAGCCCCGGCATTGGGGCCTTTTCGTGGAATAACTGGTGCGCCTTTGCATCATTTAATGAGCAATTTTCCGCCGATACCGGCACAAGAAAAAAGGCCGCCCGAGGGGCGGCCCAAGATGTTGTATCTCAAGCGTTTTCACACCCAAGGGCGGCTCTGTGCGGCAACCTTCTCGAAAGTGTCGATGGCCGAACCCTTCTCCAGCGTCAGGCCGATGTCATCGAGTCCGTTCAGGAGACAATGCTTGCGGAAGGGGTCGACGTCGAAGGCAAAGCTCTGCCCGTCGGAGGTCGTGACGGTCTGCGATTCCAGATCGACTGTCATCCTCGCATTGGCGCCCTTCCTGGCATCGTCCATGAGGACGGCCACAACCTCTGCTGGCAGCACGATCGGCAGGATGCCGTTCTTGAAGCAGTTGTTGTAGAAGATGTCGGCGAAACTCGTCGAGATGACGCAGCGGATGCCGAAGTCGAGAAGCGCCCAGGGCGCGTGCTCGCGGCTCGACCCGCAGCCGAAGTTGTCACCCGCCACGATGATCTCGGCATTCCGCCAGGCCGGCTGATTCAGCACGAAATCCGGGATCTCCCGGCCGTCCTGGGTAAAGCGCATCTCGTCGAAGAGGTTCTTGCCAAGGCCCGAGCGCTTGATCGTCTTCAGGAACTGCTTGGGGATGATCATGTCGGTGTCGATGTTGACCAAGGGCATCGGCGCCGCGATTCCGGTGAGGGTGGTGAATTTGTCCATGTCCGTTGTCCCTTACACCGTTTCCGCCATCATCTCGCGCACATCCGTGAGGTGCCCGGTGACCGCCGCCGCCGCCGCCATCGCGGGGCTCATCAGGTGGGTGCGTCCGCCGCGGCCCTGACGTCCCTCGAAGTTGCGGTTCGACGTCGCCGCGCAGCGTTCGCCGGGCGAAAGCTGATCGGGGTTCATCGCGAGGCACATGGAGCAGCCGGCAAGCCGCCATTCGAAGCCCGCATCGATGAAGATCTGCGCCAGACCTTCCTCTTCCGCCTGCGCGCGCACGAGGCCCGAGCCCGGCACGACCATCGCGCGGATGCCCGGGGCGATGTGCTTGCCCTTCAGGATCGCGGCTGCGGCACGCAGGTCCTCGATGCGTCCGTTCGTGCAAGAGCCGATGAAGACGGTGTCGATCCTGATGTCGGTCAGCTTCATGCCGGGCTTCAGCCCCATGTAGTCGAGCGACCGCCTTGCCGCCTCGACCTTGCCGCCCTTGAAATCCTCCGGCGACGGCACCGCGCCGGTGATCGGCAGCACGTCCTCGGGGCTGGTGCCCCAGGTGACGACGGGGGCGATATCCTCGCCCTTCAGGGTCACGACCTTGTCCCAACGGGCGTCGTCGTCCGATTTCAGCGTCTTCCACCAGGCGAGTGCCGCTTCCCACTGCGCACCCTTCGGCGCATGGGGCCGGCCCATCACATACTCGAAGGTCTTTTCGTCCGGCGCGATCAGGCCCGCGCGCGCGCCGCCCTCGATCGCCATGTTGCAAACGGTCATGCGGCCTTCCATTGAAAGGTCGCGGATCGCCTCGCCCATGTATTCGATCACGTAACCGGTCCCGCCTGCGGTGCCGGTCGCGCCGATGACGCTGAGCGTGATGTCCTTGGCGGTGACGCCGGGGCGGAGCCTGCCGGTGATCTCCACCTTCATGTTCTTCGATTTCTTCTGGATCAGGGTCTGCGTGGCCAAAACGTGTTCGACCTCAGACGTGCCGATCCCGTGGGCCAACGCGCCGAAGGCGCCGTGGGTGGCGGTGTGGCTGTCGCCGCAGACAACCGTCATGCCCGGCAGCGTCCAGCCCTGTTCTGGCCCGACGATATGGACGATCCCCTGGCGGATGTCGTTCACCGGATAGTAGTTGATGCCGAAATCCCTGGCGTTCCTGTCCAGCGCCTCGACCTGGATGCGGCTTTCCTCGTTCTCGATGCCCTTCACACGGTCAGGGGTGGTGGGCACGTTGTGGTCGGGCACCGCGATGGTCTTTTCGGGGCTGCGCACCTTGCGCCCCGCCATCCTCAGGCCCTCGAAGGCCTGAGGGCTCGTCACCTCGTGCACGAGGTGGCGGTCGATGTAGAGCAAGCAGGTGCCGTCGTCCTGGGTGTCGACGACATGGGCGTCCCAGATCTTATCGTAAAGCGTCTTGCCGGACATGAGTCCTCTCCGCGGGTGGGAAATCGGGGGTCAGAAACCGAAGGGGCGACAGGGGTGGCCGGCGATCAAAGCCGCGCCAGTACCGTCATCGTCGCGCCGAAGAACCGCCAGGGCAGGCGCGCGCGGTCGTCCATGTCGAAGATACGTTTCATGAAAGGCGCAGATACACCTTCGCCCCGAGTCCCGCAAGACCGGCGCAAGGGCGCCTTTCGTGCGGCTCTGCGGGAAACGAGGGGGCTCATTGAGATTTTACATTCGCGATGTTACCTTATGATCATTCCCAGCGCCGGGGCGGGGCGGCGCGCAACTCAGGAGGACGATGTCCTGTTACCTACCCACACCGCGGCCGCTTCCCGGGCCGCAGGGGCGATGCCGATGACGGCCGCGCCCATCGAAGCCACCAGCGACGAACTCCTCGCGCGGGTGCTTTCCTCCCTCGACGATGACAAGGCCGAAGACGTGGTGGCGATTGACCTCCGCGGCCGGTCCTCTGTCGCCGATCACATGGTCATCTGCTCGGGTCGCTCGTCGCGCCAGGTCGGCGCGATCGCGGAAAAGCTGGTCGAGCGGCTGAAGCACGAATTCGGCCGCACTTGCCGCACCGAAGGCAAGGAGCAGGGCGACTGGGTGCTGATCGACGCGGGCGATGTCATCGTCCATGTCTTCCGGCCGGAAGTGCGCGAGTTCTACCAGCTCGAGAAGATGTGGATGCAGCCGGGCGCGGGTCTCGCGGCAGTGCGCAAGGCCTGATGCGGCTGCATCTCTGCGTGGTGGGCCGGCTCCGCGCCGGACCGGAACGCGTGCTCCTCGACGACTACCTCAGAAGGTTCGACAGGACGGGCCGGCCCCTCGGGCTCGGCCCGGTGTCCGTTCACGAGGTGGAGGACAGGAAGGGCGGCGGGATGGAGGCCGAGGCGGTGCTTCTCGCCCGGGCGCTGCCCGAGGGCGCATTCACCGTGGCGATGGACGAACGTGGGCGCGGCCTGACCTCACCCGACTTCGCCGCGCTGGTCGCGCGCGTGCGCGACGGCGGCCGGCAGGACATGACCTTCCTCATCGGCGGCGCCGACGGCCTCGCCCCGGTCTTGCGCGAGCGTGCCGATCTAGTGCTCTCGTTCGGGCCGATGGTCTGGCCGCACATGCTCGCCCGCGTGATGCTGGCCGAACAGCTCTACCGCGCCGCCTCGATCCTTGCCGGGGCGCCGTATCACCGGGTGTGACGGTATTCCGCAACCTTCTTTTCGCCGGTTGCCTTTGGCGGGCGTCCGCCCATAATGGCGGCCGGAAACGCCGATCACGCGGGATTTGGAGGGCCTCGATGAAACACATCGAGTTCTGGTTCTCGATCGGCAGCACCTATTCCTTCCTCACCGTCTCGCGCCTCCCGGCAATCGAACGGGAAACCGGCATCCGGTTCGACTGGCGGCCATTCAGCGTCCGCGCGATCATGCTGGAGATGAACAACATCCCCTTCGCCAACAAGCCGGTGAAGGCGCGCTACATGTGGCGCGACATCGAACGGCGCGCCGCCATGCACGGGCTGAAGCCGACGCTTCCCGCGCCCTATCCGCTGACCGAGTTCGACCTCGCTAACCGGGTCGCAGTTCTCGCCCGGGCCGAGGGCTGGTGCCACGACTATGTGACGGCGACCTACCGGCGCTGGTTCCTCGCGGGAGAGCCCGCCGGGAGCGAGCCGAATCTCGGGGATACGCTGCGCGAGCTTGGCCGGGACCGCGACGAGGTTGCCGGCCGGGCGATGTCGGAGGCCATCGGGACGGCCTACCTCGAGGCGACCGACGAGGCGCGGTCGCGCGGCATCTTCGGCGCGCCGAGCTTCGTGGTCGGCGACGAGCTCTTCTGGGGCGACGACCGGCTTGAGGACGCGATCGCCTGGTTCCGCGAGGGCCGCTTGCGCGGGTCGGCCGACCAGGAGGACCGCCCATAGGCGCGACGGGCTGTTGCGGTGGCTTCCCATGCGTCCTAGAACGTGGCCCGCAACCACGAGGATCGCCCCATGACCGCGCCGAAACCCGTCGTTCTGTGCATTCTCGACGGCTGGGGTCTGAGAGAGGCGACCGAGGGCAACGCCGTGGCGCTTGCCCGGACGCCGACCTTTGACCGGATCATCGCCAGATGCCCCCATGCAAGCCTCGTGACCCATGGGCCGGACGTCGGTCTGCCCACGGGCCAGATGGGCAATTCCGAGGTCGGGCACACGAATATCGGCGCGGGGCGCGTCGTTGCCATGGACCTTGGCCAGATCGACCTTGCGATCGAGGACCGGTCGTTCTTTTCCAACGCCGCGATGGCCGCCTTCGTCCAGTCGCTGAAGGCCAGCGGAGGGACCGCGCACCTGATGGGCGTGATCTCCGACGGCGGGGTGCATGGCCATATCGACCACGTCCTCGCCGCCTGCGAGATGGTAACGGCGGGTGGCGTGCCGGTGGCGCTCCATGCGGTGACCGATGGCCGCGACGTGCCGCCGAAATCTGCGGACGGCTTCATCGCCGACCTCGTGCGCCGGCTGCCGTCGGGGGCGAGGGTCGTCACCGTCACGGGGCGCTACTTCGCGATGGACCGTGACAACCGGTGGGAGCGCGTCGCGCGCGCCTACGCCGCGATGGTGAAGGGCGAGGGACTTGCCTCGGCCTCCCCCGAGGCCGCCGTGGCCGAGGCCTATGGGCGTGGCGAGACCGATGAATTCATCCAGCCCACGGTCATCGCGGGCTTTGACGGCGCGAAGGACGGCGACGGGTTCTTCTGCCTCAACTTCCGCGCCGATCGCGCGCGGGAAATCCTGCTCGCGGTTGCGGAGGATGCGTTCCAGGGCTTCGAGCGCGGCCGGCGACCGCACTGGGCGGCACTGCTCGGCATGGTCGATTACTCGACGACGCACGATGCCTTCATGGCAGCGGCCTACCCGAAGCGCCCCGTGGTCAACACGATCGGCGCCTGGGTCGCGGCACATGGACTCCGGCAGTTCCGCCTCGCCGAAACCGAGAAATATCCGCACGTGACCTTCTTCCTGAATGGCGGCAAGGAAGTGCCCGAGGCAGGCGAGGACCGCTACATGGCTCCTTCGCCCAAGGTGGCGACCTATGACCTGAAGCCCGAGATGTCGGCGCCTGAGGTTACCGATCATCTCGTCGACGCCATCGGAAAGCGCTACGACCTCATCGTCGTCAACTATGCAAACCCGGACATGGTGGGCCACACCGGCGTCCTTTCCGCCGCCATCGCCGCGGTGGAGGAAGTCGACCGTGGCCTCGGCCGCGCGGTCGCCGCGCTGGAGAAGGCGCGCGGAGCGATGATCGTGACGGCCGACCATGGCAACTGCGAAGTGATGATCGACCCGGTGACGGGTGGGCCCCACACCGCGCACACCACGAACCCGGTGCCCGTTGTGCTCGTCGGCGGGCCTGCCGGCGCGCGGCTGGGGAACGGCCGGCTGGCCGATCTGGCGCCGACGCTTCTCGACCTCATGGGCTTGCCGCTTCCTCCCGAGATGACGGGCCGGAGCCTGATCGAGCGGTGATGCGCGCGGCGGCCCTTCTCCTCGCGCTCGCGCTCGCGCTCGGCCAGCCGGCACGCGCCGCCGACCCGGCGGCACCCGAAGCGCAGGCAGCTGCTGCGGAGCTGCGCGAGGCGGTGGCGGCGCTTAGTGCGGCGGAGGGATCGCGCGAGCGCGTGTCGGCTCTGACCCGCACGATCCGCGCCTATGAACGCGGTTTCGGCGCCCTGCGGGACGCGCTGCGGCGCGCGACCGCGCGCGAGGCGGAGATTGAAGCCTCCTTCGCCGCGCGGCGCGAGAGAATCGGCGCCCTGCTCGGCGCCATGGCGATGATGGAGCGTGGGGCGGAACCGCTTCTGCTCCTCCATCCCGACGGACCGATTGGAACGGCGCGATCGGGGATGATCCTCGCCTCGGTCACCCCGGCGCTCCAGGCCGAGGCCGAGACCTTGCGCGCAGAGCTCGATGAACTCCGTCGCGTTCGCGAGCTTCAGGCCGAGGTGGCGGAAACGCTCCAGCGGGGGCTCGACGCTGCCCAGGCTGCACGGACGGCCCTGGCGCAGGCGATCCAGGACCGGACCGACCTGCCGCGCCGCTTTCTCGACGACCCGGAGGAACTGAAGGCGCTGGTTGCCAGCGCCGACAGCCTCGACTCATTCGCGGCCGGCCTTTTCCGTATGGAGACCGACATTGGCGCGCCTATGGGCGATTTCGCCGGAGCCAAAGGGACGCTGCCCCTGCCGGTTCAGGGCACGCTCCTGCGCCGCGCCGGCGAGGCGGATGCGGCCGGCATCCGACGACCAGGCCTCCTGATCGCCACCCGGCCCGGCGCTCTCGTGACGCTGCCCTGGCCTGCGACGGTGCGCTATCGTGGCCCGCTTCTTGACTACGGAAATGTGATGATCGCGGAGCCAGCGTCAGGCTATCTTCTCGTCCTTGCCGGACTCGCCTCCGTTTTCGGCGAGACCGGCGATGTGCTCGACGCCGGTGCGCCGGTCGGGCTGATGGGGGGCATAGCGCCCGAGGGTGCCATCCTTGCCGGGGGCGACAAAGATGGCGGTGGCGCGGAGCGGACGGAAACGCTTTATATAGAGCTGAGACAGGGCAAGGAGCCCGTGGACCCCGCCCCGTGGTTCACCGAGACAAGGGAAGACTGAAGCGATGCGCAAATTTCTGATGGCTGCCCTTGGCGGCACGATCGCCGGCGTGGTGCTCACGACGCAGGTGGCAGGGCCTCTCGTCGCGCAGGAGACGCAGAAGCCGAATGTCTACGAGCAGCTCGACCTTTTCGGTGACATCTTCGAACGCATCCGCTCCCAGTATGTCGAGCAGGTGGACGAGGGAAAGCTGATCGAGGCCGCGATCAACGGCATGCTGACCTCGCTCGACCCGCATTCGAGTTATCTTGCCCCCGACGCCTTCGACGATATGCGCGTGCAGACACGGGGCGAGTTCGGCGGCCTCGGCATCGAAGTGACGCAGGAGGAGGGCTTCATCAAGGTCGTCTCGCCAATGGACGGGACACCGGCGGCCGAGGCCGGGATCAAGGCGGGCGACTTCATCACCCATGTCGATGGCGAAAGCGTCCTTGGCCTCACGCTCGACGAGGCCGTGGACAAGATGCGCGGGCCGGTGGGTTCCGAGATCGTCGTGACCGTCGCGCGCGAGGGGACGGAGGAGCCCTTCGACGTCTCGATCATCCGCGACACGATCAAGCTCACCGCGGCACGTGGCCGGCTCGAGGGGCACACGGTGGTCCTCCGCGTCACCACCTTCAACGACCAGACCTACGACAACATGTCGGATGCGCTGAAGAAATCGGTCGAGGAAGCCGGCGGCATGGACAAGGTCAACGGCTTCGTGCTCGACCTGAGGAACAACCCCGGCGGGCTTCTGACGCAGGCCATCCAGGTCTCGGACGCCTTCCTCGACAAGGGCGAGATCGTCTCGACCCGTGGCCGCAACCCGCAGGACAGCGAGAGATTCAACGCCGAGCCGGGCGACCTGACCGAGGGCAAGCCTATCGTCGTCCTCATCAACGGCGGCTCTGCCTCGGCTTCGGAGATCGTCACCGGCGCACTTCAGGACCACCGCCGCGCCATCGTCGTCGGCACAAAGTCCTTTGGCAAGGGCTCGGTCCAGACGGTGATCCCGCTCAGGGGCGAGGGCGCGATGCGGTTGACCACCGCGCGCTACTACACGCCTTCGGGCCGCTCGATCCAGGCGCTCGGCATCGCGCCGGACATCGTGGTGGAACAGCCTGAACCGAAGACTGCCACCGAAGCGGCGACGGAGGCGGAGAGTTCGGCCGCGACCCGCTCGCGTTCTGAGGCGGACCTGCGCGGGGCCATCACCAACGACACGATGAGCGACGACGAAAAGCGCGTCTGGGAGGAAGAGCAGACTCGTGCCGAGGCTGCCGCCAAGCTGCGCGAGGAGGATTACCAGCTCGCCTATGCGATCGACATCCTCAAGGGCCTGTCCGCCATCGCCGCCGCCGAATGATGACCGAGAAGGCCGCCCGCCTGCCCTACCGCCCCTGCGTCGGCGTCGTTCTCGTCAACGACGCCGGCCTCATCTTCGCCGGGCGCCGGCACGACGGCCCGGCTTCCGCCTGGCAGATGCCGCAGGGCGGAATCGACGAAGGCGAGAAGCCGCGCGAGGCGGCCCTGCGTGAGCTTCGGGAGGAGACAGGAGTCTCAGCCGGCCTTGTCGAGTTCGTCGCCAAGTCGCCCGACTGGGTGACCTACGACCTGCCGGAGGAGCTCGTCGGCAAGATCTGGGGCGGCAAGTATCGCGGTCAGCGCCAGCGCTGGTTTCTGTTCCGGTTCCTCGGCCGCGACATCGACATCGACATCGAGACCGACCACCCAGAGTTCGCCGAGTGGCGCTGGGTGAAGGCGGACGAGATGCTGGCCGTCATCGTGCCGTTCAAACGCGCGGTCTACGAGGCGGTGATCAAGGCGTTCCGCCCGCATCTCGCCTGAGGTCGCCGTGCCGGGGCTTTCCACCGGCGGCGCGCGCAGGCATAGTCCGTTTCGGGGACAGTGGAGGACGGTATGGACGGCAGCGGGCTCATCGGCGAGTTGATCGGCGGCAACGGTGCGGTGCTGGCACTCGCGCTCTTCCTTCTGCTCTGCGTCTGGCTGGGCGTCAGGATCGTGCCGCAGTCGGAAAAGCATGTGGTGGAACGGTTCGGCCGGCTCCGCGCCGTGCTCGGGCCGGGCATCAACTTCATCGTGCCTTTCCTCGACCGCGTGGCGCACAAGATTTCGGTGCTCGAACGCCAGTTGCCGAACGCGCTTCAGGACGCGATAACGGCCGACAACGTGCTCGTCAAGGTCGAGACGAGCGTCTTCTACCGGATCACCGAGCCGGAGAAGACCGTCTATCGCATCCGCGACGTGGACGCGGCCATCGCCACGACGGTCGCCGGCATCGTGCGGAGCGAGATCGGCAAGATGGAGCTCGACCAGGTGCAGTCGAACCGCTCCGATCTTATCGCCAAGGTGCGCGAACAGGTCGCCGCGATGGTCGACGACTGGGGGATCGAGGTGACGCGAGCCGAGGTGCTCGACGTGAACCTCGACGAGGCGACGCGGGCGGCAATGCTCCAGCAGCTCAACGCCGAACGCGCCCGCCGCGCCCAGGTGACCGAGGCCGAGGGCAAGAAGCGGTCGGTGGAGTTGAACGCCGACGCCGAGCTTTACGCCGCCGAGCAGCAGGCCAAGGCGCGGCGGATCACGGCGGATGCGGAGGCCTATGCGACCTCGGCCATCGCGGCGGCGATCAAGGAGAACGGGCTGGAGGCGGCGCAGTTCCAGGTGGCGCTGAAACAGGTGGAGGCGCTGACGGCGGTGGGGCAGGGCGCGGGCAAGCAGACCGTGATCGTGCCGGCGAGCGCGCTTGAAGCCTTCGGTGATGCCTTCCGTATGCTGAGGGGGCGCTCGTGACTCTTTGGCAGCTCTGGTGGGTCTGGATGATCGCGGGCGCGGTGCTCGCCATCCTCGAAATTCTCGTATCGGGCTTCATCCTCCTCGGCTTCGCGATTGGCGCGGCGCTGACAGGTCTCCTTCTCTGGCTTGGCGTGCTTGGCGGCTCACTCGCCACGCTGATCCTCGTCTTTGCGGTGGCGTCGCTTCTCGCCTGGCTTGCGCTCCGGCGCGCGTCCGGTGTGCGGGAGGGGCAGGTCAAGGTGTGGGATCGCGACATCAATGAGGGCTGAGTCCGCCATCCTGGATGGCATTGTCGGCGCAAAGATCGCGCTTCTGGCCGGCGCGCGGGTGCTGACCCATCTGCGCGACGAAATCCCGTCTATCCCCTTTCCCGGCCACTGGGACTTTCCCGGCGGCGGGCGGGAGGGCGGCGAGTCGGCCGAGGCCTGTGCGCTCAGGGAACTGCATGAGGAGTATGGGCTGCTCCTGCCGGAGTCACGACTGCTCTGGCGGCGGGACTACCCGTCGCAGCATGTGACCGGCGGGGTCGCAGCCTTCTTCGGCGGCCGTGTCACCGAGACGGAGGTCGCCACCATCGTCTTCGGCGACGAGGGACAGCGGTGGGAGATGATGGCGGTTGCCGACTTCCTCGGCCATGACCGGGCGGTGCCTTACCTGCGTGACCGGCTCGGCGATTTCCTAGCCTCCGGCATCCTGTGATGCTCTGCGCGAATCCCCGCCGTTCGGTCTAGGCTGGACGCATCCCTCGCGATACCCGGAGGCTTCGATTGTTCACTCTCCATGAGATGCCCGGCTGGGGCTCGGCCATCATCGAACTGCAGCTCGCCCATTATGGCCTGCCCTTTGACCTTGTTGAGACAGGCGACGTTTTCCAGGACGCTGAGGCCCGCGCGCGCCTCGCCGCGATAAACCCGCTGGCGCAGGTGCCCACGCTTGTCCTTCCCTCCGGCGTGTTGATAACGGAAAGCGCGGCGATCACGCTCTACCTCGCCGACTTGACCGGACGCGACGATCTGGTGCCCGGTCCGCAAGCGCCCGAGCGCGCGGCCTTTCTTCGCTGGCTCATCTTCATCGTGGCGAACATCTACCCGACCTTCACCTATGCCGATGTGCCGACGCGCTTCGTCGCCGACGGGGGCGCGGCCGCGGCATTCCGCGAACGCGTGGACCTCTATCAGAAGGACCTCTGGCGCCAGGTGGCCCATGCGGTCGGGGAGGCGGGCGGCCCCTGGTTCCTCGGCCCGCGATTTTCGGCGCTCGACCTCTATCTCGCCGTAATGACCCGTTGGCGCCCGCGCGAGGACTGGTTTGCCGTCGAGGCGCCGGGGCTTCTGGCGATCGCAAAGGCGGCCCGGGATCGCCAGAGTATCGCAGCCGCCTACGCGCGCAACTTCCCCTGAGGGCGCTCAGAAGTCGAGGTTCTCGACGCTCAGCGCGTTCTGCTGGATGAACTCGCGCCTCGGTTCCACCACGTCGCCCATGAGCTTGGTAAAGATGTCGTCAGCATCCGCCACGTCCTCAACCTTCACCTGGTTGAGCACCCGCGCCGCGGGGTCGAGCGTGGTTTCCCAGAGCTGTTCCGGGTTCATCTCTCCCAGGCCCTTGTAGCGCTGCAGGGTCAGGCCTTTCTCGCCTTCGGCGAGGATCGCCTTCAGAAGCTCGATGGGGCCGTGGATGAGCTGCTCGCGGTCCTTCCGCACCAGCCGCGCGATTTCGCCGTAAGCCTCCTGCAGCGCCCTGGTGTGGGTCGCCAGCCGCCGCGCCTCGCCGGAACGCAGGATCGCGCCATCGAGCGTGCGGACCTCCTCCACGCCCCTCAGCGAGCGGGCGAAGCGCAGGCCCGCGTCCTGCGTCGGTCGACCCTTCCAGCCGCGTTCATATTCCACCGCCACCGAGTCGAGGCGGCGGGCCACCTCGTCGGCCACCCCCTGCGCGTCGGCATCGACCCGGCCGGGCACCAGGGCACCGGCAATGGCGGCCTGTTCCAGGATGTGCGTCGGATAGTGCGTCGGGAAGGCCAGAAGGCTCTTGCGGACCACCCGCGCCTCTTCGACCAGGCGGCGCAGGTCGGCGCCGGTGATTTCCTCGCCCGAGCCGAGGCGCAACACCGCGCCCTCGGTCCCCTGCTCGATGAGGAAGTCCTCCAGCGCCGCCTGGTCCTTGAGGTAGACCTCCGACTTGCCGCGCGCGACCTTGTAGAGCGGAGGTTCCGCAATGAAGAGGTGCCCGGCGTCGATCAGGTCCGGCATCTGCCGGAAGAAGAAGGTCAGGAGCAGCGTGCGGATATGCGCGCCGTCCACGTCGGCGTCGGTCATGATGATGATCTTGTGGTAGCGCAGCTTCGCAAGGTTGAACTCGTCGCGCCCGATCCCGGTGCCGAGTGCGGTGATCAGCGTGCCGATCATGTCCGATGACAGCATCCGGTCGAACCGCGCCCGTTCCACGTTAAGGATCTTGCCGCGCAGGGGCAGCACCGCCTGGTTCCTGCGCTCGCGCCCCTGCTTGGCCGACCCGCCGGCGCTGTCGCCCTCGACGATGAAAAGCTCGCTGAGTGCCGGATCCTTTTCCTGGCAGTCGGCCAGCTTGCCGGGCAGCGAGGCCACGTCCATCGCCGTCTTGCGCCGCGTCAGTTCGCGCGCCTTGCGCGCGGCCTCCCGCGCCAGCGCCGCCTCGATGATCTTGCCGACGATGATCTTTGCCTCTGCGGGATGTTCCTCAAACCACTCGCCGAGCTTCTCGTTAACAAGGTTCTCGACCGCAGGGCGGACTTCGGAGGAGACGAGCTTGTCCTTCGTCTGGGACGAGAACTTCGGGTCCGGCACCTTCACCGAGAGGACGCAAGTCAGCCCCTCGCGCGCGTCGTCGCCAGTGAAATCGATCTTCTCCTTCTTGGCGATGCCCGAATCCTGCGCGTACTTCGTCAGCGTCCGGGTCAGCGCGCCGCGGAAACCCGCAAGGTGTGTGCCGCCGTCGCGTTGGGGGATGTTGTTGGTGAAGGGCAGCACCGTCTCGTGGTAGCTGTCGTTCCACCACATCGCCACCTCGACACCGATGCCGCTGCGCTCGCCGGTGATGAAGATCGGTTCGGGCATGATCGGGGTCTTGTGGCGGTCAAGATACTTCACGAACTCGCGCACGCCGCCTTCGTAGCAGAGCTCCGACCGAAGGAGCTCCGCACCGCGATTATCCTCCAGGATGATCTTCACGCCGGAGTTCAGAAACGCGAGTTCCCTCAGCCGGGTCTCCAGCGTCTTGAAGCTGTACTCGAGGTTCGAGAACGTGCCTTCCGGATGGTTCGTCTTCGCCGCGGCGAGGAAGCGCACCTCCGTCCCCTTCTCGCCGGGGGCCGCGTCGCCGACGACGCGCAGCGGTTCCACCGTGTCGCCGCCCTCGAACCGGGCGAAATGCTCCTTGCCGTTCCGCCAGACCCTCAGCTCCAGCCAATCCGAAAGCGCGTTCACGACCGAAACGCCGACCCCGTGCAGACCGCCCGAGACCTTGTAGCTGTTCTGGTCGAACTTCCCGCCGGCATGGAGCTGGGTCATGATGACCTCGGCGGCGGAAACGCCTTCGGTCGGGTGCATGTCGGTCGGGATCCCGCGGCCGTTGTCGCGCACCGAGACGGAGTTGTCGGCATGGATGCGCACCCGCACGAAGTTGGCGTGGCCGGCAAGTGCCTCGTCGATCCCGTTGTCCACGACCTCGTAGACCATGTGATGCAGGCCAGAGCCGTCATCGGTGTCCCCGATGTACATGCCCGGCCGCTTGCGCACGGCCTCCAATCCTTTGAGAACCTTGATGGATTCGGCGCCGTATTCGGCCGCCGCCCGCGCTTCCTCGGTCATGCCCGCCTGTCCTTGTTCTTGCCCGCATCTTATAGGCGTTCGGGAGGGGAATGTCACGCGGATGCCACAAGATTTGGTGTGCGCGGGTGGATCACGTGAAGGGAATGACCAGGCCCACGAGAACCAGCAGGAGACCTGAACCGAGGTTCAGCCGATGCAGCGCCCCGGGGCTGCTGAGAACCCTGCGCGCCCGGTCGAAAAAGACGGCCAGCGCGAGGTTCCCCGCCATCGGCACCAGAGCCGAGATGGCGAGAATCGCAGCGACATCGGGCGCGGTGACGCGCGAGAGATCGAAGAACCCCGGCAGGAAACCCATATAGAAGAGGATCGCCTTCGGATTACCGATCACCGCCGCGATCCCGACGGAGAATCCGGCCCAGAGCCCGGGTTTCACAAGCCGGCCGTTTGCGCCGGGTGCCGACGGCGGGCGCCGGATCAGGAGGATGCCCATGACGACGAAGACTGCCGCCGCCACCCAGCGCAGGGCGCTCAGCGCGTCACCATAGAGCGACAGCACCCATGCGAGGCCCAGGATCGCGCAGAATGGCCAGATCAGGTCGCCGAGTGCCACGCCCACGGCCAGGGGCCAGGCTGCCGCCATCCCGCCCGACAGCGCCCGGGCGGTCAGCGCCACCCATACCGGGCCGGGCACCGCCCACAGCCCCGCCATGCCGAGCGCATAGAGCAACAGTTGATGGCCGGTGACGGTCATGGCAGGGTCAGGCTGCCGTCGTCGGCGAGCGGCCAGGAGGGGTTCATCGCCACCTCCCAGACATGGCCGTCAGGGTCGGCGTAGTAGCCCGAGTACCCGCCCCAGAAGACCTTCTCCGGAGCTTTCAGACCCGTCGCCCCGGCCGCGAGCGCGGCCGAGAAGGCGGTGTCTACCTCTGCCTCGGTGCGGAAGTTCTGCGCGAGCGTCATGGCCCCGGTCCCGAGCGTCGCATCGGGCCGGCCCTGGTCGGCGGCGAGGTCGGCGAGGCCGAAGAGGCCGAGGACGGCCCCGTGCATCTGGTAGAAGGTCACGCCCTTTTGCGAGGCCGGATGCGGCACCCAGCCGAGCGCCGCGTAGAAGGCCCCCGACCGGCGGAGGTCGGTGACGCCGAGGGTGATCAGGGTGACGCGCTGAGGGGTCATGGCAAGGTCCTTTCGGTGACGATCGACAGCCCGTTTTCCTCTTTGACCTCATATCCCTGAGCGCGGGTTCCGAGGGTATCGAACAGCTCCGCCCCGGTCCCGGTCAGGAATGCCTGGGCGCGGAGTGCGCAGATCTCGTCATAAAGCGCCGCGCGGCGGCCGGCGTCGAGATGCGCCGCCACCTCGTCGAGAAGCAGGATCGGCGGCGCGCCGAAATCCTCGGCGAGTGCGCGGGCATTGGCAAGGATGAGCGAGAGGAGCAACGCCTTCTGTTCCCCCGTGGAGGCCTGCGCGGCCGGCACCGACTTGGCGGTATAGGTTGCGGCGAGGTCGGCCCGGTGCGGGCCGGCAAGCGTCCGTCCCGCCGCCATGTCGCGGCCGCGTCCCGCCGCCAGCGCCCCGGACAGATCGATCGGTTCCAAGGGAATTTCCGCGCCGTCGGGCCCGACGATGGCGAGTTCCGCCGCCGGGAAGCAGGTGCGGGCATCGCGGCCGGTCGCCGTGACGCGGGCGACCGCTGCCGCCCGGTTCGACTGGATCGCGGCGCCAGCCTCGGCCATCTGCGCCTCGAGCGCGTCGTACCAGCGGGCGTCGCGTACCTCGTCCCTCAGGAGGCGGTTGCGTTCCCGCATGGCTTTTTCGTAGGTCAGGACGGCCTCGGCATGACCCGGCTCGAAGGAGAGCGTCATCCGGTCGAGAAACCGCCGCCGTCCCTCGGCCCCCTCGATCCAGAGCCGGTCCATTGCCGGAACCAGCCAGAGCATTCTGAGGATGCGGCCAAGGGCGGCCTGCGGCGCCGGCTTGCCGTCGATCAAGACGCTGCGCGCGGCGCCGGTTTCGGCAAAGGTCTCGATCTCGTGAACCTGATGCAGGCTCTCGACCTCGGCCGTCACCTTCCAGCCGAG
>WBZL01000450.1_pt1 | contig 46061 bp, 38 predicted proteins | sample 5204291 | NCBI WGS metagenome assembly WBZL01 (sample SAMN12344345, study PRJNA552823) | activated sludge metagenome | biome: Activated sludge suspended growth; feature: Nitrification reactor; material: Wastewater; isolation source: activated sludge from nitrification reactor of wastewater... | reverse complement strand
ACGCCTCCTCCCAGCTAACCCGCTCCCATTCGCCGCCCCCCTTTGCCCCCACCCGCCGCAGTGGATATTGCAGCCGGTCGGGATGGTACACGCGATCCAGATAGGGGCGCACCTTGGCGCACAGCCACCCCTCGGTAACTGGATGGTCAGGGTTGGCATAAAAGTTCACGGCACGGCCGTTTTCCACTTCCGTAATCACCCCGCACGTATCGGGGCAGTCATGGGGACAAACACCAAACGCTTTTGCTCTCATAATTCGTTCCTTGACTAACAGAATGCAAATCCATTCTATCTGTTATTTACCGTACACGCTGCTAGTTAACTCAAGTTACCTCTTGCAATTGTCATTTCGTGATCCTCCGAGAAATCCCGCTCTGCACAGACAAGCGAATGGGATTTCTCCTCGAAGACTCGTCGAAATGACATGGTTTTGTGCCTAGTTTTTCATGGCAGCAACTTAAGTTAGCTATCTTCTGACTGGGATCACGGACGGGGAAAGGTATGCTGATGGATGATGGTTTGCTCAGGCAGGAGGTGGACAAAGCTGTAGCCAGGCAGGTGAGTCGGGTCGTAGCCGACGCTGGCGTGACCGGGCCAGGCGGAAAATTGGGAGAAAACGCTGGCGGTGCTGGCATAGAGAATGCCGTCGCGGATGATCTGCATATTTTGGTGGACATGACCATAGAAAACACCGCGCAGTCGGTCACGGGCAGGCAATAAGGCTTGGTGCAAATCGGGGCCATTGATGACCAGCATGTAGGCATCCATCCAGGTGGAGTTCATGGGCAGGGTGGGAAAGTGCATAAAAACGGTCAAAGGAGGGCCATTGGGGGTGGCTTCGCGTCGCACCCAGTCAAGTTGTACCTGCGAAAGTAGCCCATGCGGGTCAAGTTCGTCGGGGGCGCGGGCATCCAGCACCAGAAAGCGGTACCCTTTGACGGTAAAGGTGTAGGAGTATTGATCGGCTGAATGATGACAAAACGGTTCGTGTGGCCCCATTGGCAAGAACTGCTGGATGTCACGGGCGGTGTCGTGGTTACCGGTGACGTAGTAGATTGGCGTTTCTAATTGGGAGAAAGTTTCGGCGGCGAGTTGGTAAGAACGGCCGTTTGGCTCCGTCACCACATCCCCCGTATGCACCACAAAATCCGGCTTCATCGGCAAGTTGTTGATAATCTCCACCGCCCTTTGGGCACAAGGTAAGGAGCGATGACCATGCCGTTCATAATCCGGCATAGGGCCAATATGCGTGTCGCTGATATGAACAAAATAAACAGATTGCTTAGGTTCCATTCTCTTTTCCAATACGGCTCAAAAAAAAACGATGCCAGCAAAATTCAATACTGCTGGCATCGCTGCTAATTTTATACAGTTGTGTGGCACACTACCACTATTGGGCTAATGCAAAGCAGCAACCGCCGAGCTAACTGTGTTTACCAATTCCGCTACCGACGCATCCATCAAGGCAAAATAGCCAGAGGGCGCAATCCCAATCCAGAAAATGAAGAGCAGGAACGCCAGCATAATCGCCAATTCACCCTTGTTGATGTCGCGCAGCTTCTTGTTTTCCGGGTTATCCAGCGGCCCCATAAAGACCCGTTGGAACATCCACAGCAAATAAACGGCCGCTAAAATCACCCCTGTCGTAGCAAACGCAGTATAAATCCACGCATTTGGCCCCAACGAGGCTGCGCCAATTGAACCCAGCAAAATGGTGAACTCGCCCACAAAGCCGTTCAAACCCGGTAGACCCATGCTCGATAGCACGACAATCAGCGATAAGACGCTGTAAACCGGCATCGCAATCCACACACCACCAAACTCAGAAATTTCGCGGGTGTGGCGTTGTTCATAGATGATACCAACGATAAAGAAGAGCGCCCCGGTGCTGATGCCGTGGTTAATACCCTGCAAAATCCCGCCCTGGATGCCCTGGGCATTGAGCGAGAAAATACCAAGCATCACAAAACCCAAGTGGCTGATACTGGAATAGGCAACCAGCTTTTTCACGTCACGCTGGGCAAAGGAGACAATAGCTCCATAGATGATGCCGATGATTGCCAAGACGGCGATGGTGGGAGCGTAGTGAGCCGAGGCTTCCGGGAACAATGGCAAATTGAAGCGGACAAAGCCATAGGTACCCATTTTTAGCAGCACGCCCGCCAGGATAATGGAACCGGCCGTTGGGGCTTGGGTGTGGGCATCGGGCAACCATGAATGGAAGGGGAAGACCGGCACTTTGATGGCAAAGGCAATGGCAAAGCCAACAAACAGCAAATTCTGGGCGCTGGCAAAGGCGGCGCGGCCGGCAATCAGGTCAGGCACAGAGAAGGTGCCGTTGGTAATGCCCATGTAGAGAATTGCCAGCAGCATCAGCAGCGACCCGGCCATCGTGTAAAGGAAAAACTTGATCGAAGCGTACACCCGATCTTTGCCCCCCCAAATGCCGATGAGGAAATACATTGGTACCAGGGTGAATTCCCAGAAGATGTAGAACAGGAACAAATCCTGCGCCAGGAACACGCCCATCATGCCAATTTCCAGGGCCAGCAGGAAGCTGTAATATTGCTTAACCTGCTGTTTAATCACCGGAAACGAGGAGGCAATAGCAAGCATGGAGATGAAGCTGGTGAGCAAAATGTGCAAAATGCTCAAACCATCTACACCCATGTGATATTCAATGCCCCACGCCGGAATCCAGCTGGCGCGGTCTACAAGCTGTAAACCGGCTTCGCTTTTGTCGTACAGGGCCAGTACAACAAGGGTAGCAATAAAGGTGACAATGGAAGTGCCGAGCGCAATGCCCTTGACACGTTCATCATCTTTTTCTTTGTCCTGCAGCAAAATCCAGATGATGCCGAGTAGCGGCAGGAAGGTGACAATTGTTAGAAGACCCATGTTCTCTCCTAATCCTCTTGGTGTGTTATCTTGCCATGAACAAGAAGTAAGCTAACAGGACGACTGTCCCAAGGAACACGCTAAGTGCATAGTTCCGCGCATAACCTGTTTGTGAGCGGCGAATTTGGTTGGCTAACCAGCGAGTCACGCTGCCGCTTCCATTGACAATGCCGTCCACGCCCTGAGCGTCCAGAACGTTGGAGGCGAAGTTGGCGAAACCAACAAAAATGTTGCGAATGATGTTGTCGTGGACAAAATCGTGCCAGAATGCCCAATCCAGCGTATGGGCTGCCCACTCGGCCAGCCGGTTGAAGGCGGGAATGAGGTAGTCCATGTAGAGAGTGTTGAGCGGCAAAACGGCCATCCACCAGATGGGGGTTGCTTGCAGCGGGTCGCGCTCGTCGGCCGTTTTGGGGCGACTGCCGTAAACCACGAAGTAGGCTACAGCAATAGCAATGATGGCGAGTACCGATGAAATGGCAGCTACTGGCACCTGCAAGCTGGTGGGGGTGTGGGGCATGTGGACAACGCCTTCTTCGGTGAGGTGGAAGGAGGCGATGGAATGTTCCAGCCAATGCTCCAGGGCAAGGTTGATCCCGCCAGATGCACCCTCAGCAGCGTGCGTATCTGTTTCAGCGGCATGATCGTTGGCTTCAGCTTCAGTGGCGTGGGTGTCTTCAACAACGGCCGTTTCTTCCCCATGCGCCGCCTCTGCTCCAAAGTTCGGGAAGTTCAGCAGCCCACCCAAAATTGCCAGAATCGCCAAAACCACCAGCGGCCCCGTCATGGTGCGTGGGCTTTCGTGGGCGTGTTCTGCCGCCTTGTGGCGTGGGGAGCCAAAAAAGACCATCTTTACCTGCCGCGCCATGTAGAAAGCGGTGCAGAACGCTGCCACTGTCAGCAGCGCGTAGACAACGGTATTGATGCCACCGCTGTTGGCCGAAGCGTGGGCCAGAATCTCATCTTTTGACCAAAAACCAGCCAACGGCACAATCCCGGCCAACGCCAGCGACCCTACCAGGTACGTCCAGAACGTGGTAGGCATGTGGTGACGAAGCCCGCCCATCGTCCGCATGTCCTGCGGGTCAAAATGGTCGTGGTGGTCATCGTGACCATGCCCGTGCTTATGGGCAAGGTGGTGATGCCCATGCTCCATGCCGTGAATGACGGAGCCGGAACCCATGAAGAGAAGGGCTTTGAAGAAGGCGTGGGTGATGAGGTGGAACATGCCAGCGACATAGGCCCCCATGCCAACAGCGGCGATGAGACCAGCATAAACGGCCGTTAACGCCCCAATCAACGCCACCAAATCCGGTGAAGAAATAACACCAAATACCAGGGCATGGCTCTCCCGCACAATCTCAAACAACACGTTACTGCGAACAATCAGGTAAATACCCGATGTCACCATCGTCGCCGCATGGATAAGTGCCGAAACTGGGGTCGGACCAGCCATCGCATCAGGGAGCCAGACAAAGAGAGGAATTTGCGCCGATTTACCCGTTGCTCCAACCAAAAAGAGGGCGGTAATGGCGGTTAGAACCCCGCCCAGCGAAGCAGAAAAGGCACCAAAATGAACCATCTCGCCGCTGTGGAACATCTCAACGGCACTGTCGAAAACCGGGGAGAAAGTGAGCGTGCCAAAGGTCCAGAAGGTGAGGCTCATGGCGAGGATCATCGCCAGATCGCCGACGCGGTTGGCAACAAACGCCTTGCGGGCGGCGTTGGCGTTCATCGCCTCCCCCTTCTCATTGGTACGGTCAAACCAGAAGCCAATGAGCAGGAAGGAACACAACCCCACCCCTTCCCAGCCAACAAACAGCATCAGGTAGTTGTTGCCGGAGACAAGAATGAGCATGAAGAAGAGGAAGAGGTTGAGATAGGTAAAGAAGCGGCTAAAGTTGGGGTCGCCGTGCATGTAGCCGATGGCATAAATGTGGATGAGCGAGCCAACGCCCGTGACAACCAGCATCATGGTCACAGACAGGGTATCAATCTGCATGGCCCAAGGGATGTGGAAGTTGGCGGAAGGGATGCTGATCCAATCCATCATTGGCACAATTTCGGCGTGGTGGCCGTTGGCTTGCAGGCTGAAGAAGAGCAGGACAACGATGACGAAGGCAGAAAGTGCCATGATGCTGGCGGCCCAGCCAGACCATTTCTCGCCCACGCTGCGATCTGCTTCGACAAAGCGCCGCCCAACAAAGCCGTTAAACAGCACACCCAAAATGGGCAAGCCTAAAACGAGGGGAGCTAGTGCAAATGCATTCATAGACAAACAACTTTTGCAGGGCAATTTTGCCAATTGCGCTGCAAATTTATCCCTTCATCAAGTTGATCTCGTCAATATTGATGCTCTGCTTGGTGCGGAAAATGACCACGATGAGGGCCAGCCCCACGGCCACTTCAGCGGCAGCAACGGTGATGACGAAGAAGACCAAAACCTGACCGTCTAAATTGCCCAGATAGCGAGAGAAGGCAACAAAAAGCAGGTTGGCGGCGTTGAGCATTAGCTCAACAGACATGAAGATGATGATGGCGTTACGGCGCATCAATACGCCCAGGGCACCGATGGAAAAGAGGATGGCGCTAAGGGCGACGTACCATTCTACGGGAACTGTCATTGTTTACCCCCGCTTTTTGCTGATGCTGAGAACGACCACGCCGATGATGGCGGCCAGCAGCAGAACACCGGTGACTTCAAAGGGAAATACGTAGGCTTCAAAGAGCCGTAGACCAAGGGCAGCGGGGCTTGTGTCAATGACCCCGGCAGCGGACGCTGGGGTGATGGCGTTACCCTGGAAGAGGATGGAGGCGAAACTGAGGAGAAGAACGGCCGTTAATCCCCCCGCCAACCATCTTTGCCAGCCACCACTGTCACCTGCCACCCCACGCAGTTGCTCCGCCCCCAAGAGCATAATCACAAACAGGAAAAGCACGATGATAGCCCCGGCATAAACCGTAATTTGCACCATCGCAATAAAGGGAGCGTTTAGCGAGAGATAAATTGCGGCCACAATGGCAAAGTTCAGCACCAAAAAGAGGGCGCTATGAACCGCGTTGCGGCTAAACAACATGCCCAACGCTGCCGCCACGGCCGAAACCGCCAAAATAATAAATAGAACCATCTTACTTCGGATCCTCCATGTCAGGAATGGCCCGGTTAAAGACGCCTGGCTCAACTAGTTGCGGGGTCGAACGGCCGTTTACCGGCACATCCACAATCAACATCTCCTTGGTGTAGATGGCACTCGCCCGGTCATAAAAGCTCAACTCGTAATTCTTCTCCAGCACAATCGCCTCTGTCGGACACGCATCCTCACAGTAGCCGCAAAAAATACAGCGCAGCATGTTGATCTCATAGGTGCTGGCGTACCGTTCCCCAGGAGAAAAGCGTGCCTCATCTGTGTTTTCCGACGCTTCCACAAAGATCGCATCTGCCGGGCAAGCAGCGGCACACAAAGCGCAGCCAATGCACTTTTCTAGCCCATTGTCATACCGCTTTAGCTCGTGCCGACCTTTGAAGCGGTTACGAACCGGCCGTTTAACTTCCGGGTATTGCACCGTCACCGGGGGTTGAAACAGATGTTTGAGGGTGATATACAGCCCCTTTAAAATTTCACCAAACATATCTTCTCACTCCTCATCTTGTTGCCAAAGGCTAGAACAAGAGACCCTCCTCAGCCAGCACAATAAAAATAGCCGTGATCAAAAAGTTCAATACAGAGATTGGCAGCAGCACCTTCCAGCCAAAGCTCATCAGTTGGTCATAACGCAGGCGCGGCAAGGAAGCGCGTATCCAAATCATAACGCAGAGCAAAATGAAGATTTTGAGGATGATGTAGACAAAGCCCAACGCAGGTACCTGGTCTACAAAGGGGCCACGATAACCGCCGAGAAAGAAAACGGCCGTTAATGCACTAAACGAAATCATCTTCATATACTCAGCCAAGAAGAACATCCCGAAGCGCATCCCCGCATACTCCACCGTATACCCTGCCGACAGCTCTTGCTCCGCTTCCAGCAGGTCAAACGGCGCCCGCTGCAATTCCGCCAGCGCCCCAACAAAGAAGACAAACGCCGCCAGCGGCTGTAGGAAGATAAACCAACCGCCCCGCTGCGCGTCCACAATCACGCCCAAATCCATGGAATCGGCAATCATAATCGGCACCAGCACCGACAGCCCCAGTGCCAACTCATAGCTAATCATCTGCGCCGAGGCGCGAATGCCACCCAGGACAGCATACTTGCTGTTAGATGCCCAGCCAGCCAATGCCACCCCGTACACCCCAATGGAGGTAATCGCCAGGAAGAACATAACGGCTACGTTGAGACCGGGCGCAATGGCAAAATAAGGCTCAAAAACCGCGCCAAAGATGTTGATTTTGCCCGCCCAGGGAATAACGGCCAAAATAACCACGGCTGGAATCACGGCCAGCATGGGTGCCAAATTGTAGACCCAACTGTCTACCATCGTTGGCTGGGGGTCTTCCTTAAAGAACAACTTTACCGCGTCAGCGGCCGGCTGCATAAAACCAGCCAGTAGTTTCCGTTCCTTGCCACCACCGCGACGGGGCAACGGAATGTAGCCAGCCCGGTTGGGACCAATCCGCGCTTGCAGCCGCGCCAGCAGCTTGCGCTCTAATAAAGTCGTGTAGGCAAAGCCGGTAATCACCGCGAAGGCGATGATAAAGCCGACGATAAGTGCCCGAAGGGCGATTTGGCCTGCGGTCAGTGTCATGCGACTTTTTCCTCTTGTAATTTGCGAATTTGCACAACGGCCGTTCCTGGCTGATACGCCACCCCGCTCATCAAGGCCACCCCATCAGGAGCATCGCCCACACGAGCCATAGCCGTCATTGTCATGCCATTGGCCGTCACTTCCACCCGATTGCCATCAGCCACGCCTGCCTTCCGCGCATCGGCCGCACTCAGCGACAACGTGGGCTGCGCCATGCGCGGGCCAAGCAAACTGGCCGAGTGGCTAATCAGCGTGCCGGGCGTATACAGCGCGGCAATGCGTACCAATTTGAGACCGGAGAAGGATTTAACGGCCGTTTCCGCCACCTCAAACATCCCCACCTTGCCCGACTCAGCCGTAGCCGCCCACTGCTGCCCCAGCCCAGACCGGTTCTCATACGCATTCCCGCCATAATACAAATCATCCCCGCCCACATCCGGCCACTGCTTTTCATACTTCGCCAGCGACCGGTAATCCATCCCCTTGTATTGCTTCACCGCCTTGGCAACATTCCGGAACACCAGGCTCGCCGCCAAAGCCGGTTTCCCCAGCCCCACGCGCTCACCCACCTGCGCCAAAATTTGCCAGTCGGCGCGGGAATCGCCCACAGGCGTAATCGCTGGGTAGTATCGCTGCACCCGCCGCTCGGCATTGGTAAAGGTGCCTTCCCGTTCCGCCCAGCTTTGCGCTGGCAGCACCACATCGGCCGCCGCCGCCGTCGCCGTCAGGAACATCTCCTGCACCACCAAAAACTCCAGCTTGCCGCGCCCGTCCATCAGCCCATCGCCAATGGGGTCAGCCCCTAACACGTAAAGAGCCTTCACCGTGCCGCTGGCCGCACCCTCATAAATCGCGTGAGCATCCAGCCCCGCTTCCGGCAATGCCTTGTAACCAGGGCCAAACGAGGGGTGAATCCCCATATCCCAGGCCCCCTGGGTGTTGTTATGCGGCCAAACGGGGATGAGTCCGTTGTTTTTCTTGCCTGCGTGTCCACCGCCATTTTTCAGCAGCAGCAAATTCGCCAGCAGCTTGGCAACAGACTCAGTTTCGTCATAGGTCAACCCTTCGGCACCGTAAAACGCCACCAGATTGCTGGCACTGCCAACGGTTGCGGCAGCGGCGGCAATGGGGTCATCGCTCTGGCTGCCGGTTTCTACTTTGGACTGGTTGACCAACTGGCGCAATGTTGCGACAGCCTGTCCGGGGGCATAGCACAAGGCGTGTTTAGCGTACTTATCCAGCCGCGTGCCACGCACATTGAGCGTCACGATGGCTGCACCACGTTCAGCCGCCTGCTTGAGCCGCAGCCACCAGACGGGTACTTCTTCGTGCAAATCGCTGGCAACAACGAGAACGACATCGCCCTTGCCCAACTCTTTCAAATTGCTGCCGCTGCTGATGCCAACCTGCGCCACAATGTCGCCACCGGCCAAACGGCCGTTTGCCAAATCAATGTTGTTGCTCTTCAACCCCTTGCGGAGCAGCTCCTGGAACAGGAATAAATCTTCGTTGCTCAACCGGTCGCCGCTCACCCCAGCAACGGCCGTTCCCGCCTGCTGCAGCTTCCCGGCCACCACGTCCAGTGCCTCAGTCCAGCTTGCTGCCACCAGCTTGCCATTCTTCCGCACCAAAGGCTGCGTCAGCCGCTCGGCCGATTCAGCAAAATGATGCACAAAGCGATCTTTGTCCGAAATCCAGATTTCGTTCACCGCCTCATGCTGACGCGGCATCACCCGCTTAATCACGCTGCGCCCACCCGCCTTGGCTTCGCGCCGCGTGCTAACCGTCATGTTGCTGCCAGACGGACAGTGGGGCGACAAGGTTGCCACCGGAGTCAACTCCCACGGCCGCGCCCCAAAGCGAAAATCGGCCGTTGTCAACGCCCCCACCGGGCAAATATCGGTGGTGTTGCCGCTCCAGTAGCTGTCAAAGCCCGGATCCGACAGGGTAGCAATTTCCAGATGCCGCCCCCGGTTGTGGAAGCCAATCACCGGATCGCCAGCAACCTCGTCCTGAAAGCGCACGCAGCGAGCGCACTGAATACACCGCTCCCGATCCAGATAGATCAGGTCGCCCAACGGCACGTGTTTCTCCATGTGCAGTTTATCGGCGAAAACCATGCGGCTATTGCCTCTGCCGTGCCGCATTGTCAGGTTTTGCAGTGGACACTCTCCGCCCTTATCGCAAATGGGGCAATCCAGAGGGTGGCTGGTAAGCAAAAACTCAATCACGTCGGCGCGTGCTTGTTCCACGGGGTCGGTTTTGGTGCGTACCACCATGCCAGGGCTAACACGAACGGTGCAGCCCGTTTGCAGCCCACGCCCAAAGTTGATTTGCGGCGTGCCATCGGCGTTCAACACAGGTTTGCCGGTACCGCGATCAATGACCGGCAGCCCAATTTCTACCAGGCACATGCGGCACATGCCCACAGGTTCCAGCTTGGGATGGTAGCAAAACACGGGAATGTCGTTCCCAATCTGCTTGGCTGCATCTACAACCAATGTCCCCTTGGGAACGCTCACTTCTACACCGTCTATACTCAATGTTACGAGATCATCACTCATGCTGATCCTCTTCTTCCAGTTTGCGTTTGACAACGAAAACCCCTGGCACGTGCCGGGGGTTTGTTTTGGTTCTATAACCCTAATCGGCGGCTACAGAAACGGCCGTTTTCACCTTCCCCTGCCCATTCACCGCAGCAGCCGGCTTAATCTTCGCCTCATACTCCTGCGGAAAATGGCGGAAAGTCGAAAGCACAGGGTTAATCGCAAAATCACCCAGCGCACACAGCGTCCGCCCACCAATATTGCCGGCCACACTCCGCAGCGTCTGCAAATCTTCCTGCGTCCCCTGCCCCTTGTAAATCCGCTTCAGCAGCTTCTCCATCCAGTACGTCCCCTCACGGCACGGCGTACACTTACCGCAAGACTCATGATGGAAAAAGTGGACACACTTCATCGCCATCCACACCATGTCAACCGTCTCGTCCATGATCACCACAGACGCCGACCCCATCACCGATCCAAATGGCGTTAACCCCTCATACGTCATCGGCGCATCCAGCGCATCATCCACCACCACCGGACCAGAGCCACCGCTAGGCAACATCGCCTTAAACGCCTTCCCATTGGGAATCCCACCACCGTACTCCTCACTATAAATGAGTTCACGGTACGTCATCCCCATGTTAATCTCATAATTGCCCGGCTTATTTACATGCCCACTCAGGCAGACAATCTTCGGCCCTGGGCTTCTATCCGTACCAAACTGCTTGTACCAATCCGCCCCGTTCAAAATAATCGGCGGTACATTCGCCAGCGTTTCCGTGTTATTCACCACGGTCGGCTTCGCATACAGCCCTTCAACGGCCGGAAACGGCGGTTTACTCCACGGCTGCCCCAAATTCCCCATCAGCGAATTCAGCAGCGCCGTCTCCTCACCGCAAATATACGCCCCAGCCCCAAAGTACATCGAAAAATCACAGCTAAAGCCGCTGCCTAAAATGTTCTCGCCCAGCAGTCCATTGGCATAACAATCTCTCAATGCTTGCTCAAAGACATAGCCAGCGTCCATAAACTCGCCGCGACAATAGTTGTAAATCTGCTTCGCCCCAATGGCATACGCTGCAATCAACGCCCCCTCAATCACTTGGTGCGGGTTGCGCTCCAGCAGCTCACGGTCTTTAAATGTTCCCATCTCTGACTCATCAGAGTTGATTACAACGTACTTCTCTCCCGCACCCTTGGGGATAAATCCCCATTTCATACCCGTCGGGAAACCAGCCCCCCCACGTCCCCGCAAGCCAGAATCCCGCACAATGCTTGTTACAGCGGCCGGCTCCATCCCCAAAACCTTCTGCAACGCTTCATACCCCTGGTGTTTGCGGTACACGTCCAGTTGGTGAATATTCTTAACGTCTCGATGCCGTAATAAAATGTGAGCCATCTATCTCAACCTCACCAATGGTTACGATTGCCTGGCATACGCCGCAATCTTCTCGACCACCGACGGTGCCATCTTGCCAGACGCAGCCTCAGCCCGCAGTTTGGCAATCAACGCCTCAAACTTCGCCTCATCCAAATGCTCATGGAAGGCCAAATTGCACTGCAACATGGGCGCACGGTCACACGCCGCCAGGCACATCACTGTTTTCAAGGTAAACAGCCCATCGGCCGTTGTCTCGTCCACATCAATACCCAGCTTCTCGCTTGCCATCTCCACGAACTCGTCGGCACCTTTCAAGGCGCAGGCCAAATCATTGCAAACCTCCAGCACATATCTGCCAACTGGTTCCTCATAGTACAAGGTATAAAAACCAGTTAGCGACAAAATGTGCGTGGGGTCTAAATCCAAAATCGAGGCCACTTCCTGCATCGCCTCGCGGCTCATATACCCATATTCGCGCTGCGCCAAATGCATCAACGGCAGTGCAGCCGACTTTTTGGTTGGGTAACGTGCCAAAATCCCTTTAATTTCTTCTGCGTACTTTTCCTGAATCATGCCACGCCACTCCTACCTATCAATTTCACCCAGAACGATGTCTACCGAGCCAATAATCGCTACCAGGTCAGCTACAAAAACCCCTTTCCCCATCTGCGGCAACGAAGCCAAATTGACATATGACGGGGTGCGAAAATGCACCCGCGCGGGCTTAGGCGTTCCATCACCACGAATATAACAGCCAAATTCACCACGCGGTGACTCAACGCTGTTATAAACAAACCCTTCAGGAGCCTTAAACCCCTCAGTCCATAGCTTGAAGTGGTGAATCACAGCTTCCATACTGTGCCCCAGCTCGGAACGGGGTGGGGGCACAATTTTGCGGTCAGAAATATTGACCGGGCCACTGGGCAATTTGTCCAAAGCCTGCCGAATAATCCGCAAACTTTCCCAAAACTCCCGCATCCGACAGCGATAACGTGCATAAACATCGCCATCTGTTTCCAGTGGCACATCAAATTCGTATTGATCGTATCCCAGATAGGGTTGAGCCTTACGAATATCCCAGTCAACTCCGGAGCCACGTAGGCTTGGCCCTGTCAACCCCCACGAAACGGCATCTTCAGCAGATATATAACCAATTTCTTTTGTCCGCTGTAGCCAAATCGGGTTGTTCTTCAACAGAGCTTCATAGTCAGCAATTTTGGCGGGGAAAAAGTCGAGGAATTGACGAACGGCCGGTTCGAACTCCTCCGGCACATCACGCCACAACCCACCCGGTCGGAAGTAACTCACCATCATCCGCTGCCCGGCCACCATCTCAAACAGGTCAAGAATATATTCCCGTTCGCGGAAACAGTAGAGAAAAACCGACATTGCCGCTAAATCCAGCGCATGTGTTGCCAGCCACACCAGATGGCTGGAAATACGCGCCAGTTCAGACAAAATCACGCGAATCACCTGCGCCCGTGGCGTCGCCTCCACCCCCAACAGTTTCTCCACCGCCAAGACATAGCCCAGATTGTTGGACATTGGCGAAAGATAATCAAGGCGGTCGGTCATCACCAGTGCCTTGGTATAAGTCTTCGACTCCATTGTCTTTTCCACACCCGTGTGCAAAAAGCCAATGTCCGGAGCCAAATTCACAATGTTCTCACCATCCAGCTCTAGCAACAAACGTAGTACGCCATGCGTACTCGGATGCTGCGGCCCCATGCTGAGAAGCATGTGTTCTTCGGCATCCTCAATCGTCATCCCCGTGCCAACCTTGGCCCGGAGTTCCTCTACGGTCAGTTCTTTTATGGTGTCGCTACCAGACGTTAGCATAATTTCTCTCGCAGGTGTGGCATGTTTGCAACACACCACTTGACCTTAAAATCAATCCTTGGCGTATGGCTTTTTGGCGTCCACTTCTTGCCAGTTGAAGGAAAACTGCACTTCCTCATACCCCAACGGATAATCCTTGCGCAAAGGGTGTCCTTGCCAATCCTCTGGCAAAAAGAGGCGACGCAAGCTGTTGTTCCCTTTAAAGGAAATCCCCATCAAATCCCATACTTCCATCTCCAGCCAGGTACCAACTTTCCAAATGTCGCCTACTGTTTGTGGCCCCTTTTCCGGGTCTTCCACCAGTACACGCAAACGCAAACGATGCTTGTGAGGGATAGAATACAGGTGATAGTTGACGGCAAAACGGGGGAATTCGGGGAGTAGATCATCGGCCGTTACATCGGACAAAAAGTTGTATTGCAACGTCTCATCATCACGCAGCAACGTGCAGACCTTTTTCAGCCGGTTCATTTTGACAAACAGGGTCTGCTCCCCACGAAAATCATCGCTAGCCTCAATCGCATCAGGTACAGCTTTCTTGATCTTGTCAACGACTAATTGTTCGCGTTTCATTAGGCCCAATCCTTGATTCTGTCACCACGAATTTTTTCGTGTAGGGTCATGATGCCATCAATGAGTGCCTCTGGGCGGGGGGGACAGCCCGCGACATAAACATCAACAGGAACGATTTCATCCACACCCTGAACAATGGCGTAATTATTAAAAACACCGCCACATGAGGCACAGTCGCCCATAGCGATAACCCATTTAGGGTTGGGCATTTGATCATACAAACGCCGCACGACTGGAGCCATTTTGCGTGACACGCGGCCGGCAACGATCATTAGATCGGATTGGCGTGGCGACGGCCGATTTAGCTCCATGCCAAACCGCGAAGCGTCATAAGAGGCTGCCTGTGTATCCATCATTTCAATGGCACAACAAGCCAAACCAAATAAAAGCGGCCACATTGCGTTGGTGCGACCCCAATTTACCAAATCTTCTAAACGGTGGGTAACAATACCCATATCGCCCAGCTTCTGTTCTATTCCCATTCCAAGACTCCTTTCTTCCACACCCAGGCATCGCCAAGAATAAACATGACCATAAAGATCAACATAGCACCCAACCCATAAATACCTAGCTTGCGAAAGGCAACAGCCCACGGTACCAGCAGAATAATGTCAACGTCAAAAAGAATAAAAAGCACTGCGATTCGGTAAAACTTGACTGGAAGCCGCCGCTGTGCTTCACCAATTGCAACCATCCCCGATTCATAGGGTGCGAGGTTACGATCTTTTGGCGGTTTAGGTCCCAGACTAACAGATAGACTGGGTAACAGCACCGCGAAGAAGATGCCAATACCGATTAGGACAGCAATTGGTAGATAGTCGAGCAGTATTTGATCCATATCTCTTCCCAGAGGTCAATAACGCAAAGCCTTTTCCTCTTCATTTTTGCGGCCAGGCTTTACACAGGTAAACACAAATTTTCATCTATTTGCGCTTACATAAGGCTATGTGCATTTTATCACAAGCAATTTATGCAAGCAAAACGCATTGGCTTGTAAGCGTGCCAAAAGAGTACCAAGTTTTAGAATTTTGGACAATGATAGATAACAAAAAAGCGCAAGGAGTTACCTTGCGCTTTCAAGTACGGTAAAGGAGCGTTATAACCTAGCTGAGGTAATCGCGGAGCGATTTACTGCGGCTGGGATGGCGAAGCTTGCGCAGGGCTTTGGCTTCAATTTGGCGGATGCGTTCACGGGTAACGCCAAAGCTTTTGCCTACTTCCTCAAGGGTATGGTCTTTGCCATCGTTAAGACCAAAGCGCATTTCCAACACTTCGCGTTCGCGGTCGCTAAGGAAACCCAAGACGTTGCGAATTTGCTCGCGCAACAGCTCTTTGGAGGCCGCATCAACGGGTTCAACAACGCTATCGTCTTTGATAAAGTCACCAAATTCCGTAGCTTCGTCGTTGTTACCAACGGGTGTTTCCAGCGACATCGGGTCCATAGAAATGCGGAGAATATCGCGGATTTTGCTGACGGCTTGCCGCCATTTGCGGTTAAGCATGGGGTCAATTTGTCGGTCATCTTTGATGGCATCTTTGATCTTGTCGGCTTCTTCGGGGGTCATAAAGTCCAGTTCCAAGGCCAACTCTTCAACCGATGGCTCATGCCCAAGCTGTTGGACTAGCTCACGCTGCTTTTTGACGATTTTGTTGATGGTCTCAAACATGTGAACGGGGATGCGAATGGTGCGAGCCTGGTCGGCAATTGCACGGCTAACAGCTTGGCGAATCCACCAGGTAGCATAGGTGCTAAATTTGAACCCTTTGGTGTGGTCAAACTTTTCAACAGCACGCAGCAGACCGACATTACCTTCCTGAACGAGGTCGAGCAGGTGAATGCCGCGCCCCATGTAGCGTTTGGCGACGCTGACAACGAGACGGAGGTTGGCACGGGTGAGGCTGACTTTGGCACTTTCGGCCAAGTCGCGGATCATGAATTCGTTGTAGCTGAGGCTGCCGGCGTGGTCGTGTACCCATTCGGTGAAGATTTGGACGTCGGGAAAACGGCCGTTTTCCTCATACGCCGCCAACACCTGAGCCGATAACTCATCCGAGAGAACATAGATGGCGTTGAAGGTCTCAAACACACCCTCAGCCAAATCCATCCACGCTTCATCCTGACCCCAGCGCCCTTCATTTAAGTAGTCGCGCAAATAGGAACGGTGCATATCTTGCCAGCTAATCCGCAGTTCACGCGCCTCATCAAACAGCTTCGCTACCTGAACCGGGTCAACACCCAGCTTGATCCGCGCCTGTTCCAACTGCGCCCAGCCACCCAGCAGTTCCTCATAGTTGGCAATCATTGCCTGTTCCAGGCCAACCTCAGCCGCGTTGTGGCGATCCAGCGTGTTGGCTGCGGAGAGCTGTGTCGAAAGCCAAATCTCCTGCTCTGGCAGCAGCAGCGGCACGCGCCCAATTTCCTTTAAGTAGGTGTGTACCGGGTCGTCTTCGACAATAACATTCAAGTAATCATCATCTTCATCGTCGTCACTCTCTTCAAAATCTTCGTCAATGTCAAGCAGGTTAGAAGTATCATCGTTGTCAACCGTTTCACCAGAATCGGAAACGATGCGGATGTTGAGCTTTTGCAACCGCTCATACAGCATCCCGGCTTCATCTTCGGTGGCAGTTGCTAAAATCGCCTGCACATCGGCTTCATCAATTTCACGCGAGCGACGCGCTTTTTTGATGAGCTCCTCGAGATCGAGGCCACCACCTTCTTCTTCCATCTCGTCGGTTTCTTCAATATCTTCGTCTTCAATTTTTGAATTTCGATGCATATGCCCCTCATTCAAATCAGGTTCAATCTTATAATTTGGGCAAACGGCCGTTTAACCCTGTTCAGCCCGCCGACGACCTACCGCCGACATCGCCTCTTTTGCCCGGTTAATTCGCTGCAATTCCTGGCTCCCCGCCAGAATCTGCTGATAAAAATCCCGCTGATCCGCCACTTCTTCACGCTGGATACGCAGCAACTGCTGCAGTTCCCGGTTGCGCTGCTTAATGCGGTCACACCGCCAATCCAGCACCGAATGGGCCAATTTCTCTACCAAGTGATCAAGTTGGGATTCAGCAATCAGAGGTAATTTTTCCAAAGTTTTTATTCGCTCTTGAAGAACATCATCTGAACTATCCCACAGTTCTGAGCGCACGGCAACCACGCCATATCGAAGTTGCTGGTACATTTGTCCTAACAAAGCCCGGTCTTCAGCCTGTATAAAATCCGTTTCACCCAGTTCCGGCTGGCGTGTTCGGCGCAACTGCTGGTTTACCTGGGTTAAAAGCTGGGGGTATTGCAGACAGTGGCGCAAGAAGTTGGCTTCGCGGGTATTAACGGCCGTTTTCCGCCCACCACCACTCACCGGCTTCGCCACAACCTGCTTTTGCCCCACCACCGGAGCCGCTGGCTGTCGCCCATTCGGCGCTGTCGGCATTTGCCGCAGCGTCATCTCATCCACCTGCAACGCCCGCGCCAACAATTGACGGTAATGTTCCCGTTCCACCGGGTCGCCCACTTCCAGAATCAGCGGCAGCACCTGCTGCGCCACGGCCGATTTTGCCTTGGCATCCGTCATATCCAAATCGGCCGTGGCCGTGTCAATCACATAATCCACAATCGGCCGCGCCTGCGCCAGCAACAGCGGCCACCGCGCCACATCTGCCCGGATAATGCTGTCAGGGTCTTCCCCGTCTGGCATCGTCACCACGCGAATGTCTGCCTTCAACCGCGCCTCATGCCGCACCAGCCCCTGGGCATCAAACCGCACCTCATAATCCTTGTCCAAAGTCTCCCGCGCCACCTGCAAACTTCGCAGCGTCGCCTTCTGCCCCGCTGCATCAGCATCCAAGGCTAACACAAAACGCTTAGTATAACGCTTAAGCAGTTGCAATTGCTGTTCGGTTAAAGCAGTCCCCATTTGCGCCACCACATTGCCAAACCCAGCCTGGTGCGCCTGGATCACATCCATGTACCCTTCAACAATGACCGCCTGCCGCGCCTCACGCACCTGCCGCCGCGCCAAATCCAGCCCATAGAGCAAATGGCTTTTGTCAAACAGTGCCGTCTGCGGCGAGTTCAAATATTTGGGGATGCCATCTTTTTCCAATGTGCGGGCGCCAAACCCCACAACCTGCCCATCCACATTACGAATGGCAAACATTAGTCGGTTGCGGAAACGGTCATAGCGCGTCCCCTTTTCCGGGTTTTCCGTCAGCAGCCCGGCTTGGAGTAAATCATCATCACTGTACCCCTGCGCCGTAAAATGAGAGCGGCACGCATCCCAGGAATCAAGGGCATAGCCAATCTGGAAGGCTGCCAGCGTTTCGGCCGTTAACCCGCGCTGCGCCACGTAGCGCCGCGCCAATTCAGCCTGGGGCGCATACAGCAGCAATTGGTGAAAATAATCGGCCGTTGCCCCCAGCAAATCGCCCATTTTGTCGGCAAATGCTTGCTGCACCTTGTCCACCGGGGGAGCCGTGTCCAGCGTCACGCCCGCCCGCCGCGCCAAATATTCCAGCGTTTCGCGGAATTCCCACCCCTCTTTTTTCATCACATAGGTAAATAAATCGCCGCCGTCGGCGCAGGCACCAAAGCAGCGCCACGTCTGGGTTTCGGGAAAAACATAAAATGCAGGGGTACGGGTGTTAGAGTGAAATGGACAAAAGCCAGCGTAATTGTGTCCCGATTTACGCAGCGGCACTTGTTCGGACACAATATCAACAATATCTAATCGGCTTTTAATATCCTGCGTAACGCTCATGTTGCTTGGTGGCAAAAGCGAACCGCCATTGCATCAGGGAATCTTGCAGTTGCGAACGCTTCTCTAAACTCGTCAGGCTCCCACGGCTATCAGCTCGTCAATAAAACTTCGGCTTTATTAGCACACCATACGCACGGGGGGCGCATGAATGGGGAAAATTATACTCCATTCCCCTAAAATGGCCTATGGTTTCTGATACAGTTCCTATTTTTTTACGAAGCGTTTACGTTAAAAAGACGCGAAGATTGGAGGGAACCGGAGATTAGAGATTAGAGATTGTGAACCTTCTCCAATCTCTATTGATGCTGCAGCCGCCAGTCCAGCGCCGTATGGCGCTGCGTCACTTTGTCATTTTTGACGGCAATGTGGATGGCACGGCGGGTACCCACCAAAATTGCCAGCTTTTTGGCACGGGTAACGGCCGTATAGAGCAAGTTGCGCTGTAGCATCATGTAATGCTGCATCACCATCGGGATCACGACGCAGGGGTATTCCGCGCCCTGGCTCTTGTGGACGCTGATGGCAAAGGCGTGAACCAGTTCATCCGCTTCCAAAAAGTCATAAACAACCGGGTTGCCGTCAATGCTTACGGTTATGGTTTGTTGCAAAATATCCAGGCCAACGATGCGGCCGATGTCGCCGTTGTAGACGTTTTTGTCGTAGTTGTTGACTGTCTGCATCACCTTGTCGCCCACGCGAAAGACACGCCCGCCAAGCCGCCGCTCTGGTTTACGGCCGTTTCCGGGGTTCAACGCCTCTTGCAACGCCTCATTCAACTGGGTCACACCCACCAGCCCGTTGTACATCGGAGCCAGCACCTGAATATCGTCCAACGGGTCGAGATGAAATTTGTCCGGCACCCGGTTTTTCACAATATCCACCAGCAATTCGGCCGTTTCTTCCATATCCGGCTTGACAAAAATAAAGAAATCTTTGCCTTCCGGCGGCGTTTCCGGCATGAGACCTTGGTTAATGCGGTGGGCATTGTGGATGATGAGCGAATCGGCTGCCTGGCGGAAGATGGTTTGCAGGCGAATAACGGCCGTTTTTCCCGAAGCAATCAAATCGCGCAGCACATCACCCGCCCCCACCGACGGCAGTTGATCCACATCCCCCACCAGCAGCAAATGGCTATCATTGCCCACCGCCTTCAACAGCGTATTTGCCAGCACCAAATCCAGCATCGAGGCTTCGTCAATGATAATCATGTCGGCATCCAGCGGGTTGTTCTGGTCGCGGCCAAACCCTTCGCCGGGGTTAAACTCCAGCAGCCGGTGGATCGTTTTGGCCTCACGCCCGGTCGCCTCGGCCAGCCGCTTGGCGGCGCGGCCTGTAGGGGAGGCCAGCAAATAGGTGTGGTGGTAACGATCCAGCAAATCAAGCAGGGCGCGGAGAGTGGTTGTCTTGCCGGTTCCTGGCCCGCCGGTCAGCACAGTGACTTTGTGAGAAACGGCCGTTTTGATTGCCTCAAGCTGCTGTGGGGCCAGATTTATGGTGGATTGGAGATTGGAGATTGGAGATTGGCGGTTACGGATGCTTGCCAAGCGGCTGGTGGGATGGCTAATAATTTGCTGGATGCGTTTGGTAGCTCCCACCTCGGAGTAGAAAAACGGGGTCAGGTAGACGGCTTTTTCTTCCTGCACCGTTTTGATCGCGTCGGGCTGGCTGATTTCATAGGTGAGGGTGTCGCGCTGGATGAAGTTGTTGCTGGTGAGCTGGTCAATAACGGCCGTTACCTGCTCCGCCGCCACCCCCAAAATTTCCGACGCCTGCGGCTCCAGCTCCGTCTGCGGCACATACACATGCCCCTCATCTGCCATCCGGTTCAGCGTATAGGCAATCCCCGCCTCAATCCGGTTGGGGTCATCATGCGCCAGCCCCAACGCCCGCGCAATCTTGTCAGCCGTAATAAAACCAATCCCGGCCACATCATTCACCAGTTTGTAAGGCGTAGACTGCACCACCGCCAGCGATTGATCCCCATACTGCTTGTAAATCTTCACCGCCAGCCCCGTCGAAACCCCGTGCGCCTGCAAAAACACCATCACATCCCGAATCGCCCGCTGCTCCGCCCACGCTTTCACAATCCCCCGAATCCGCTGCTTGCCAATTCCCAGCACCTCTTGCAGCCTTTCAGGGTTTTCGTCAATCACATCCAGCGTCTCCGCCCCAAAGCGGTTGACAATGCGCTCGGCCATCACCCGCCCCACCCCGCGAATCATCCCCGACCCCAAATACCGCTTGATCCCCTCCACCGTCGCGGGCATAGATTTCTCGCACAGCTCTACCTGAAACTGCCGGCCGTGGCGCGGATGACTGCCCCACTTTCCCGTCAGCTTCACCCATTCCCCCGGCTGTAGCTCCGGCAAATTGCCCACCACTGTCACCAGCCCGTCGCTGGCATACTTAAACGGCAGCATTCCCCGCGAATCCGGCTTTAGCCGAATCACCGAATACCCATTTTCCTCATTGTAATAGGTAACGCGCTCCACCGAGCCGCTGATTTGGGTCTGTGAATCATTACTCATACGCTTGTAACAGTATACAAGGGGCAACCAAATTTATGCAATTGCCCTAACCCGACGTTTCCAAAACATTGACAGTCTTACCGACATCGCGCTATAATACCGCTCGAATTGCCCAGGTGGCGGAATTGGCATACGCGGTAGGTTGAGGGCCTATGCCCTATGGGCGTGGAGGTTCGAGTCCTCTCCTGGGCACCACGGAAAAGCCGGAACTTGTAAGTTCCGGCTTTTTGTTTTGTAATGGGCTATTTCTCTCGTTTGACGGGCGCAAAACGGGCATCTTCCTGCAAAATGCAGCGCAGCCCTTCGGCAAGCGTTACCGATGGCTCAAACTGTAGTCGTTCACGGGCGCGGCTGATGTCGGCCGCCAGGCGAGGCACACCGCCTTGCTTTTCCTGGTTGTAAATGCGGTTTACGGAGCGTCCCGTTACCGTTTCCACTTCATCCACCAGAGCCTTCATGCTTAGCTCCACGCCGCTACCGATGTTGATATTGCTGCGGTTGACATTAACGGCCGTTGCTGCCACCAACAACGCCTGCACCACATCCGTCACATAAACAAAATCCCGCGTTTGTTCCCCGTTGTCAAAAATAACCACCGACCCCCCCGTGAGTGCCTGTTGCAAAAAGCGGGGAATGACCGGCGCGTGCGACAGCGGCAAGCTTTGGTTTGGCCCATAGGCGTTAAAAATCCGCAGTGCCACCGTTTCAATGCCCCACAGTGCGCCAATGGTGTGGATGTATTGCTCGGCCGCCCATTTGCTCACCGCGTAAGGCGAGTCGGGATGGGGGGTGGCATCTTCGCGCACGGGCTGCTGCGGCTGGTAGCCATAGACCGCGCCGGAGGAGGTGAACACCACCCGGCGCACCCCCGTGTCGCGCATCGCTTCCATTAGGCTGACCGCCCCGCCAACGTTGACGCGGTTGTAGTCACGCGGGTGCATGATGGATTGCGCCACCGAGACCCGCGCCGCCAGATGGTAAACGCAGTCAACATCATAGAGCAGCGACCACAGCAGCGGGATATTGTCCACATCGCCCTGGGTAAAGGTGACGGCTGGGTGCAGCCGCGCCTGTTGGCCGTTGCTCAAATCATCAAGCACGTGAACATGATGCCCATCTTGAATAAGTTTGTTGGCGAGGGCAGAGCCAATAAAGCCCGCGCCGCCTGTAACTAAAAAACGCATGGTGGGATCATAACCTATTGATGGCGAAACTAAAAGCAGGATGAAGGTCATTTGCCAGCTTCTTATTCTGGGCATATGATGCCGCCGCATATGATATTACTTACGAAACATTTGCCGGGAATTCGCTGGCTGTGGCTTGGGCTAAAGCTGCTGCTGTTGACTGCCGCTTTTGTGCTGCTGACGGGGCCAGAGTGGCCGGTCTTTGGCGACCCTGCTTATCAGCTGCAAGCCATTGTGCAACAGCGCGGCTTTAACTTTTCTGCCTGGCTGGCGGGGGCGTATGCGGCTAAGGCAGAGGGGGTGCTAGCGCAGGAGGAGCTGTTTGTAGCGGAAGATGAGCAGCGGGCGGTTGTATTGGGCTATTTGGAGCTGATTGCGGAGGCGAACCGGCTGGAGCAGGAGATTGCGCGGGTGTATACGGATGCCAGTGTGGTGGATCCGGGAGCAGAAACGGCCGTTCTCCAGACCACCCTCGACCAAACCCGCGCCGATATTGCCCAGCGGCAAACGCTGGCCGAAGCGATTGTGCAAGATCAGGTGGCGGCGATTTTGGCCGAGGAAGGGTTTACACTGGGCGGAACCACCTGGCCGCCGGTGCTCATGCAGATGACGCCGCTGCCGTCCCTGCTGATTGTATCGCCACGCGACCGGATTGAGCGGGTGGAGGGGGTATCGCTGGCGCATGGGCTGGATGCGGCGGTGTGGGATGAGATGGAAACGGCCGTTTATACCCAGCTCAACCAATCCGCCCTGGTGGTTCCCATTGGCGGGCTGGGAACCTACCCGGCCATGATTACCGAAACCAGCAGCATCAACTGGCTGGCCGAGGTAACGGCGCACGAATGGACGCACCACTGGCTCAATTTGCAGCCGCTAGGCTACAACTATTTGACCAGCAATGAGCTGCGGACGATCAACGAAACGGTGGCTTCGCTGGTGGATGTGGAGGTGGGAGAGCGGGTGATTGCGCGGTATTACCCGGATTTTGTGCCGCCGGAGGTGGTGGAGGGGGATGAGGTAAGTGGGGGGGAAACGGCCGTTTCTCCCACCCCGCCCCCCTTTGATTTTCGCGCCGAAATGGCCGCCACCCGCATCCAGACCGATGATCTGCTGGCGCGTGGGGAAATCAAGGCGGCGGAGATGTATATGGAGGCGCGGCGGCGGGTGTTTGTTGCCAATGGCTACCAAATTCGCAAGCTCAACCAGGCGTATTTCGCCTTTTATGGTGCCTATGCCGACCAGCCGGGTGCCACAGGCAGTGACCCCATCGGCCCACTGCTGCGCCAGCTTCGGGCGCAAAGCTCCTCGCTGCGGGCGTTTTTGGATGCGGTGGCTCCCATCACCAGTTTGGCAGATTTGCAGCAGTTGGTTGCACAGGATGGCACCGACTAAAAAGGCGTGTAGCAGGAGATTAGAGATTGGAGATTGGAGATTGGTGAAAGTAATCAATCTCCAATCTCCAATCCCCAATCTCTATTTATTCACCTGTTTTTCCAGGGCAAAAACGGCCGTTTCTGCCCACAAATTTTCGCCCCAGCTTTGTTTCAAAGGTTGCCCACCCACCAAATAAACCCGCTGACGCACGGTGATATTGAATGTTTGGCAAAATTCGGTGAAGTCGGCGATGGTGAACGCCTGCCAGCGGCGGTCGGATTGCCAGTGGGGGGGGTAGTCGGTGGCTTGGGGGAAACGGCCGTTAACTAGCAAATGCAGCCGATAGCGCCAGTAGCCCCAGTTGGGAAAAGTCACAATCGCCTGCTTTCCCACCCGCAGCATCTCCTGAATAATCGTTCCCGGCTCGTTGAGAAAGGGAATGGTTTGGCTGAGGATGACAAAATCAAAGCTGCTGTCGGGGTAATCAGCCAGCCCCTCTTGCAAATTTCCCTGCCGCACGCTGAGACCGCGCCGCACGCACGCCAGCACCCCGGCTTCCGACAGCTCAACGCCGCGCCCCAGCACCCGCTTGTGGCGCACCAGATGCGCCAGCAGAGAACCGTCGCCGCAGCCCAGGTCGAGGACGCGGCTTTTGGGTAAAACAAGGTCGGCCACCACTTGCAGGTCGGGGCGGAGGGTGGCGTTGGAGATTGGAGATTGGAGATTGGTCATGAGGGGAATGGGACGCAGATTTTCCTGATGTTCCTGATTACGATCAAAAAATCAGGTGAATCAGGAACATCTGCGTCCTATTTCTGTTTATACCGAATGTCTGGTAATCCCACGTTTTCCTCTTGCGCCAGCCGTTCGAGGAAGCTGGCGATGAGCTTGGTCATGGTGTCTACTTCGAGCAGGAAGGCATCGTGGCCCCAACTGCTTTGGATGTCGAGGTAGGAGATGTCGGCGTTAACGGCCGTTAATGCCCGCACCAACTCCTTACTGTGATAACTCGGATAGAGCCAGTCGCTGGTAAAGCTCACCACCAGGAATTTGAGATGCCCCGAATGGGCAAACGCCGCCGCCAGCGACCCCGTTTCCTCGCTCAGGTCAAAATAATCCATCGCCTTTGTCACATAAAGATAGCTGTTGGCATCAAAGCGGCGGGTAAAGTTATTGCCGTTGTATTTTAGATAGCTCTCCACGGCAAACTCCGACTGAAAATCAAAGCCGTACCGTTCCCGCGTTTGCAGCCGTCGCCCAAACTTCTGGTGCATGGATTCTTCGCTCAGATAAGTAATGTGGCCGACCATCCGCGCCACCGCCAGCCCGGCATCTGGCTTTTTGTCGGCGGCGTAATAGGCACCGTTGTTCCAGTACGGGTCAGCATAAATCGCCTGCCGACCCACTTCGCTGAGGGCGATGAGCATGGGGCTGTGGCGAGCCGTTGTTGCCAGCGGAATGGCGGCTTTGAGCTTGGTGGGATGGTGCGCCGCCCATTCCAGCACCTGCATTCCCCCCATCGAGCCACCAGCCACGCACAAAAGCTGCTCAATGCCCAAATGTTCCACCAGCTGCGCCTGCGCCCGCACCATGTCGCCAACGGTGATGACGGGGAAGCGTAGCCCATACGGCTCACCAGTGGCCGGGTCAACGGTGGCGGGGCCGCTGGAACCGTAGCAACTGCCCAGGACGTTGCTGCAAATGATAAAAAAGCGGTTGGTGTCGAACGCTTTGCCGGGGCCGATGCAGTCGTCCCACCAGCCTGGTTTGTCATCGCCTGCGTGGTAGCCAGCCGCATGGCCGCTGCCGCTGAGGGCGTGGACGATGAGAATGGCGTTGCTGCGGTCAGCGTTGAGGGTGCCATAGGTTTCATAAGCCAGAGTAACAGGGCTGAGGGTGGCTCCGCTTTCCAGCCGAAATGGTTCATCCTGGGCAAAGGTGAACTGCTGTGGCTGGACGAGGCCGATGGAGTTGGGGGGAAAGGTCATGGGAAGAGAAGTAATCAGTAATCAGTGACCAGTACCGATTACTGATTACCGATTACCGATTACTGACTGTTAACGCCTGATCCAAATCCCAAAGGATGTCGTCAATATCCTCATAACCAATGCTCAGGCGGATGAAGTCGGGGGTGACACCGGCCGATTGCAGTTCATCTTCGCTGAGCTGGCTGTGGGTGGTGCTGGCGGGGTGGATGGCGAGGCTTTTGGCGTCGCCAACGTTGGCGAGGTGGCTAAACAGCTTGAGGTTGTTGATGAACCCTTCGCCTGCTTCGCGCCCGCCCTTGATGCCAAACCCTAAAATTGCGCCAGGCCCTTTGGGCAAATATTGTTGCGCTTTGGCGTGGTCGGGATGGCTGGCAAGGCCGGGGTAAGAAACCCAGTTCACGCGGTCGTCGGCTTCCAGATATTCGGCCACCTTTTGCGCGTTGCTGACGTGGCGATCCATTCGCAGGCTGAGGGTTTCGATGCCCTGGATGGTGGCCCAACTGTTGAACGGGGCTTGGCAGGCACCGATGTCGCGCAAAATTTGCACGCGGGCTTTGAGGATGAAGGCGGGTGCGCCGAGGTCGGCGTAGACGAGGCCGTGATAGGAGGGATCGGGCTGGGTGAAGTTGGGGAAACGGCCGTTTGTCCAGTCAAAGTTGCCGCCGTCTACGATGATGCCGCCAATGGTGGTGCCGTGGCCGCCGAGGAATTTGGTGGTGCTGTGGACGATGATGTTGGCACCCCATTCAAACGGCCGGCAAAGGTAGGGGGTGGCGAAGGTGTTATCAATCATCAGCGGGATGTTGTGGGCTTGGGCAATGGCAGACACTTCGGCGAAGGGAAACACAGAAATGTCGGGGTTGCCCAGGGTTTCGCCGTAGATGAGCTTGGTGTTGGGGCGAATGGCGGCGGCAAAGGCAGCGGGGTCGGAAGGGTTCACAAGGGTGACTTCAATGCCGATGCGGGGGAAGGTGTAGTTGAACTGGTTGTAGGTGCCGCCGTAGAGCCGGCTACTGCTGATGATGTGGTCGCCCGCACCGCAGAGGGTGAGGATGGCCATGGTTTGGGCGCCGTGGCCGCTGCTGGCGGCCAATGCCCCCACGCCCCCTTCCAGCGAGGCGATGCGCTGTTCCAGCACGTCGGTGGTGGGGTTCATGATGCGGGTGTAGATGTTGCCCATTTCTTGCAGGGCGAAGAGGTTGGCAGCGTGGGTGGTGTCGTGAAACTGATAGCTGCTGGTTTGGTAGATGGGAACGGCGCGGCTGCCGGTGGTTGGGTCTGCTTCTTGCCCGGCGTGCAGTTGCCGGGTGGTGAAGCCGAGTTGGCGTTCGTCAAGGCTCATGTGAATAAACTCCTTTTGGAATGGGACGCAGATTTGCCTGGTCGTCCTGATTTTTATTTTGGTTGGGGATTTGGCTGCTGGCTACCATCTGCGCAGCATGGTGGCAAAACGGCCGTTTCCTCCACATTGTTTTCAGGAAATAAAAAACCCTCTGCCAGATGGAGAGGGTTTTGTATTTGAGGTTAACGGCCGTTTTGGACACAGCACGTAAAGTTCATTCACCGTCTCTCTCATCTTCCAGAATAGTTCTGCCGGAATTGGCACCTTTTTGTAACAGTTATAAAACTGAACAAAGGGTTGCCGAGGTTTCATAGGGCCGGTCCCTCCACCTCTCTGGATAAAAGTGACAAACTATGTGGTTGTTTAAATTCCTGTTTACGACTATAGCGTGTGTTGTGGGTTTGTCAAATAGATGATTTTTACGAAGAAAACGGCCGTTTTTGCACGACTTTGCACGGTTTTCCACCAAGAACACCACCGTTATCAACAACCCTCAACAGTTTTTCCCCAGTTATCCACAGCTTACCCACAGGGGTAAGCAAGGAATCAAAATGGGACGTAGATTTTCCTGATTAGGTGAAGCAGGAAAATCTGCGTCCCATTTATCGGCATCAATCAGGAATGATGGTGATATTACCGGGGCGCGGGATGGCCGGCATGGCCTGTTCCCAGCCAGGGAACGCATAGCCAGGGCCAGCCAACGAGCGCTTTACCATTACATCGCTTACCGTGGCACTGGCAATATGGCCTAGCTGGTCGCTGACGATGTGGTATTTCTGGGCGCGGATCCGGTCGCTTAGGCCGTTAGTCTGGTTGTCAAAATCAGGCATATCGCGCTCTATGCCGATGAGCGTAATGCCACCATCGGCGTTGCGCGTGGCGCGAAGCCATTGGATATGCTCCAGATGCCGCTGAATTTCCAGGGCGCGACGGGCTTCCCAAATGACCACGCGGGTCATGTTGGCAACGGTGGCGTAAACAGGCGGGGGAAGCTGACCGTTGACGTGCCGAGCATAGGCGTCAGTCCCCATGTAGCCCAGGATAGTTCCACCAACAGCGGTGATGCCAACAAAGACAAACCAATTGATAAAAAACACTTTGCTGATAGTTATGCCATCCGTTTCCCGTTTGATAAATGCCTCTAAAAGCTGTAATTGGTCAATAATGGCCGCTTCAGTCGTGCTGTCGGGCGCATTAAGCTGAAAGGTGCGGGCATTTTGCAAGGCCAGAATAAGCTGTTCGTGGAGCGAGTAGTTGGGCGGAAAGGTGTCATTCGGCAGCATTTGTTCCAACTGAAGCACCAACATTTGGATGACTTTGGCGTAACAAGTGGGGTCGCTTGCATCCTGAGCGCAGTTGGTTCCATCTCCGCCGCTGCTTTCAATGTTAGCCAGGATATTGAGTTTATTGATGGCACTTTCCAGTAGTTCCGTGCGGCAGTAGGGATTGGTATCGGTTGTTTGGTAATAGGTGAGGCGGTTAATGATTTGGGTAACAAGCTCTTGTCGCTCTTGCAAGGTGTTATTTTGCAGGTTGACGAGTGTGGTAATGGCTTCTTGAATGGGGAGGGTGTTGCAGGCGGTTTGCCTGGCGTTAACGGCCGTTTGCAACCCATAAGCCGCAACCTGTAAATTCGTCCGTTGTCCCGGCGTGGCCTGGTCAACCTGCGCCGGGGTAATTTGCGCCAGCACATTGTCAATGCGGCTAACAATGGTTTGGGCGGCTGGGGGGTTAATGAGGCTGGGGGCGACTTCAATCAGGGTTGGGAACAGGACAAACAGCACAACGGGAACCACGCCAACCATGACAAGACCGATACCGATGGCACGCATGGGCAGAAACGGCCGTTGTTTTTGCGACAAATAACGCTGTTTGTTTACAGTGTCGCGTATTTTTGACCACTCCGGCGTTGTCACCCAACTGGTTACAGCTCCCGTGAGCAGCATAGCGAGCAGCAGCACAACCCGCAGCGGCCAGGCAACATTTTCCCGAATGAGTGAATCGGTAAAGAACAGGATGGCAATGATCAGGGTAAACCCGGCAGCCGCTGGAAGTGCCATACCTGCAATGCTAAAACGACGGTACCACGGGGTTGAGTCAGTGGTAAGGCGCAACCAGTTGCGGTTGTCGGCTCCACAGCGTGGGCAAACAATGTGGATGGGGCCAGGGCCATCATAAGGTTCGGCCGTGTTCTCTGGCGCAGCACGGCTTTCTGGCACAATGGGGCGGCGGGTCAGGTCGGGCTGGTAGCGTAACCCAATGTCAGGATAATGGTCAGGCGTGGGGTTTGAGATACCGTGGTTGTTTCCCTCGGAGACAGTAAATTGCTCGCGGCAACTGACGCAACGAAGCGACCGGGTAAACAGGGTTTCTGGAGGCGCAGGTAGATTGAGCATGGCACTTCCCTTTCAGGCTCTTGACAAAGGGATGGCGTGATGTGGGTAGTCATGTGGCTTTGCCAAAGGCGGTACTACTAAAGCGACAATTGATCGTGGTAAAGGTAGCAAAAACGGAGAAAGTGTCAAATTTGACAACGGCCGTTTATGCTCACCTTAAAAGTTTGTAAATTCGCCCGCCTTTCACGCCAGCCGCCGCCGTAGATGAGCTAGAATTAAGGGTGCTGTCCGCAGTGGTAGGCAGCAAACTGAATTGTGTTGGTGTGTAGTTGGCGAAAAAGGCTTTCACTAGTTTGTGGGTGTAGTTTTGTAGCACGGTTTGGCATCATGATAACGTTGAAGAGAGTGGCATGGATAACCATCTTATTGGTAGCTGTAGGATGTTCAAAGGAAACGGCCGTTTTGCCGACCGCTGTGCCAGAAACGGCCGTTGTTGTCCCCACCGCCACGGCTGAAATTGCCACCATTCCCCCCGAACCCACCAACATATCCACCCCCGAACCCACCCCCTTCCCCCCCGATCTCTCCCTAACGGCTCAAGATATTTTTGCCTTCCCCAACCCAGAAATCTATGCCGGCGATTTAGTTACCTTTCAAGTCATGCCCTTTGTTTCCCAGACCGTCGTTGCCGATGATGTAAGCGTCCATGTAATGGTTGATGGATACGATGTAGCCGCTGGCACGCTCAACGAGCGCAATTTTTCCGGTGATCCGCGCAGCGTGTTTGCCTGGGCATGGGATAGCAGCAACCATATTGGCAGCCATGAAGTGCGCGTGGTGCTGGATCGGGATGACAAGATTGTGGTGGGGGATGAAGACCCAACCAACAACCAGGCCGCCATCACACTGATGGTTCTGGATCCAAAGGACATCCCGGCGACCGAGGAAAATGCAACCTGGGTTACGGCTGATACCAGTTGCTGTGTTATCCACACGGTGAGCGGAACGGCCGCCTATCGGGATTTGCCCAATTTGGTGAAAGTGGTGGACGATGCTGCCGCCCAGGCTGCCACGCGGCTAAATGAACAGCCACAGCGCAAAATTGATATTTACCTCATTGACCGGGTCATTGGGCAGGGAGGGTACGCAGGCTCCGCAATTGTCGCTTCGTACCTGGATCGGCAATACAGTGGTAACAGTGTGCATGAGCTGCTGGTGCATGAAATCACCCACATCATTGACCAGCAATTTGCCCCTCACCGGCTCGTCTTTTTGGCCGAGGGGGTGGCCGTTTGGGCCACGGGTGGTCATTACAAAGTGGAAGATTTGACCGAGCGCAATGCCGCGCTGCTGGCCTTGGGGCAAAATGTGCCGTTGGCGGAGATGATCAACAACTTTTATCCGGTGCAGCATGAGATTGGCTATTTGCAAGCTGGCGGCTTTATCGAATATTTGATTGATACTTATGGCTGGTCAACGTTCCGTGCTTTTTATAGCAATACGACGCTGGATGATGGGGCAACGCCGGCCGAAGCGGTGGATCGCAATCTGCAAACGTATTACAACAAATCGCTGGCGCAGATGGAGGCGGAATGGCAGGATGCTTTACGGGTGTTGGAACTGGGAGAAACGGCCGTTCTTGACCTGCAAACCACCATCCGCTTCTTCGACACCATGCGCCACTATCAACTGCTCTATGATCCAACCGCCCACTTTCTTCGCGCCTGGATTCCCCAGCCCAAGGCGGTGCGTACCCAAGGCAACCCGGCCGACCTGACCCGGCATCCAACAGCCGAGCTAAATGTGACGCTGGAAGTCATGCTGGAAGCCGCCAACACGGCCTGGCGCAACGGCGACTACCAACGCGCCAATGTGATTTTGGACAGCGTGGAGCGGGTTCTGGACAACAATGGCACCTTTATTGACCCGTTAGCAACAAATTATTTGAACATTGTGCGCAAAGTAACGGCCGTTGGTTACAAAGTCCAAAGCGTGACGCTGCAAGGGGACGAAGCCCAGCTTGTGGTCACATTGGCGAACAAGAATGGTTTGCTGCCCATCAACATGCGGCTGGTAAACCGCGATTGGATTATATTAGCCAATTAACGCTCGCCAGGGTTTTGAAAACCTTGCGGGTCTATAGGTGAATCATTTTTGTTTTTATGCTAAAATGATCGTGGCATCATGTTAGCGCATGGTACATGCGCAAATATGGCAATGTCGGCATAAATGGCGTGTAGCCTTAGATACACAGGGGTTTGATATGATCGAAGTTGTAATTGACAGTATCCGCATCAGCCTGGTTTCCCAGCATCGTATTGTCATGCTTAAGGAAATGGGTTCAGAGCGCCAGCTTCCTATTTGGATTGGCCCGTGTGAAGCGGATGCCATTACGATTGAGCTACAGGATGTCAAGGTGGCTCGCCCGCTGACGCAGGATTTGCTCAAAAATGTGATCGCTGTTATGGGTGGGCGCGTCTCACACGTTTTGGTCAAAGAACTGGAGGAAGGTATTTTCCATGCCAGCCTGTTTGTTGACATAAAAGGGGAGTTGAAAGAGATTGATTGTCGTCCCTCTGATGCCATTGCCCTGGCTGTGCGGGTAAAAGTACCGATTTTTGTGGCTGAAGCAGTGATGGATGAGGCCGGGGTTGAGCCAGAGCAGGATATTCAGGAACAGGCTAAGGAACAAGAAGAAGAAGCTGGCCCGGAAAATCTGGATATTTTCAGCAGCTTTGTAGATACGCTGGATTTTGACGATTTTGAGGAGTAGAAACGGCCGTTTTTCTCCCACCACAACACCAACAAAAGATGACCAACGATCTAAAACGTGAAACGTAGCCCAACCTGCGTTTCACGTTTTATATTTTAGCGCAGTGGACAATATCGAACGTTTACCCCCCCATAGTATCGAAGCCGAAGAAGCGGTCCTTGGCTCCTTGCTCATTGACCCCGAAGCCATTTACGAGGTCGCCAGCTTCCTCACCCCCGATGCCTTCTACCGCGTGCAAAACCGCTGGATCTACGAGGCTATGCTCCGCCTCAACAACCGGCGTGACCCCATTGACTTTATCACCCTCACCGAAGAGCTGCGGCGGCTGGAAAAGCTGGAAGAAGCGGGAGGTGAATCTTATCTGATTGGCCTCATCAACACGGTTCCCACCTCCATCAACGCCCAGCATTATGGCCGCGTGGTCGAAGCCGCCCACATTCGCCGCAAGCTCATCTCCACCGCCAGCACCATTGCCAACTTGGCCTATGAAGAAAGCGAAGATGTCAACGTGGTCATTGACCGCGCCGAGCAAGCCCTGTTTGGCGTCAGCGAAGCCCGCACCACCCGCGACCTCGTTCCCGTGCGCCAAATTGCCCGCGAATATCTGGAGAGGATTGAAGAGCTAAACCAGCGCGGCGATGATGTGATTGGGGTGCCAACCGGCTTTACCGATTTGGACAGGCTGCTGGGCGGTCTCAACAAATCTGACCTGATCATCGTGGCGGCCAGGCCTGGGATGGGCAAATGTGTCACCGCCGACACACGCTTGCTGCACCCCCACACAGGCGAACTGATTGATATTGAGACGCTGGTAAAACGGCAGCACGCCGCCCTATTGACCTTGGGCAATGATTACAAGCTGCGCCCGGGCAAAGCATCCCATTTTGTAGATAGTGGCATCAAGCCCGTGTTTCGGGTGCAAACCCGCTTGGGGCGGGAGATCAAGACAACGCTATCCCACCCCTTTTTGACCATTCACGGCTGGAAGCCCTTGTTTGACCTGGCGGTAGGCGACCGCGTGGGCGTGCCGCGCCGCCTGCCTGTTTTTGGGCAAGATGATGCCAATGACCATGAGGCCAAGCTGTTGGCCTATTTGCTGGCCGATGGCTCTATGCGCGGCACAACTCCGCAATTTAGCAACAGTAACCCGCTGCTGCGGGATGATTTTACGGCAGCGGCATTGATGTTTAGTGGCAACAAAGCGACGGTTTATGATAGCAGGGGGCAGCGGGTTCCTACTGTCCACATTACGCAGGATGCGGCGTTTGTGGGGGAAGACAGGGAGCAGTTTGCCGGGGTGCTGGCGCAGGTGATGGAAACGGCCGTTTTCTCCACCACCCAACTTGCTCAACAAATAGACGTTCCTTATGCCACCGTTGCCCAATGGCGCTCCGGCAAAAATTTCCCGTCTCCAGCCAATTTTCAAAAATTGTGTGCCGCTTTGGACGTAAACGAAACGGAGCTATTGCCCAACGGCCACGCCCACAATAGCCAGATTGACAACACCCTGACCCGCTGGTTGAAGGAACAGGGGGTGTGGGGCAAGGCTGCGGCAGAAAAAACCATCCCAGATGCTGTCTACCGGTACAGCAAGCGCAAGCTGGCTCTCTTTTTGAATCGGCTGTTTGCTTGTGATGGCTCGGTGTATGTGCAGGGGGAGGGCCAAACGGCCGTTTCCTACGCCACCATTTCCCCACAACTTGCCAAAGGCGTGCAGCATCTCCTGCTCCGCTTTGGCATATTAGCCAAGCTGCGCCACCGCCACGTCACCTACCAGGGCAACCCGCGCCCCGTTTATGAGCTACGACTGACGGACGGGGAGAGCATTTTAACATTTGTACAGGAAATTGGGGCGTTGGGAAGAGAAGGAGCCATTGAGACCGCTTGTGCCAATTTGCAAAATACGGCTTGCACCAGCAAAGGAGATGTTTTCTGGGACGAAATTGTGGTGATTGAGCCGTTGGGTGAACAGCAGGTATACGATTTGACCGTGCCGGAAACCCACAATTTTGTGGCCGAGGACATGATTGTCCACAACACCTCGCTGCAAAATGCCATTGCCCTGACGGCGGCGCGGCGGCACGGCAAGCGGGTTGCCATGTTTAACCTGGAAATGTCGGGTGAGCAGCTTGTGCAGCGTATGATTGCTGCCGAGACGCGGATTGATTCGCAGCGGCTGCGGCGCGGGGAACTGTATGAAAATGAGTGGCCGATTTTTATGGAAGCGATCGGCCGTTTGTCGGAAACGCGCATCTTTATTGACGACACCCCCTCCATTACCCCGGCGCAGCTTCGTACCAAATGTCGCCGCCTCTATGCCGAGCATGGGCTGGATTTGGTGATGATTGATTATTTGCAGCTGATGCAGGCGGAACGGCCGACGAACAACCGGGTGCAGGAGATTAGCGAGATTTCGCGGGGGCTAAAGACGCTGGCGCGGGAGCTGGATGTGCCGGTGGTGGCGGCGGCGCAGTTGAGCCGGGCGGTGGAGCAAAGGCAGGATAAACGGCCGTTGCTCTCCGATCTCCGGGATTCTGGCTGCTTAACTGGCGACACCCTGATTACGCTGGCCGAAACCGGCCAGCGCGTCCCCATTCGATCACTGCTTGGGCAGGCAGGTTTTTCCGTGTGGGCGTTGAATGAAGAAACGATGAAGCTGGAAACGGCCGTTGTCAGCAACGCCTTCGCCACCGGCACAAAACCCGTTTATCGCCTCACCACCAAACTCGGCCGCACCATTCGCGCCACCGCCAACCACAAATTCCGCACCCTCACCGGCTGGAAGCGGCTTGATCAAATCCAAAATGATGACCACGTTGCCGTGCCTCGTCTGTTACCAACCTCGTCTGTACAAACCATGTCTAATGATGAATTAGCTTTGCTTGGGTACTTGATTGGCGATGGCTGTACCCTGACCCTGCCCCGTCATGTTATTCAATATACGACACGGGAGCCTGATTTAGGTGATCACGTTGTTCGCTTAGCCAAAACAGTTTTTGCCGATGATGTTGAACCCAGGATGCAACAAGAGCGAACTTGGTATCAAGTGTATTTATCTTCGACTCGTCGCCATACGCACGGTGTGCGTAGTGCTGTGACTGAGTGGTTAGATTCACTAGGCATCTTTGGGCTTCGCTCGCACCAGAAACGTGTTCCTGAAACGGTATTCATGCAGCCTCAAAAGGCAATCGCCTGGTTCTTGCGTCATTTATGGGCAACAGATGGGTGTATTAAATTACAACGCAACCCAAAAGGATTTACGCCTGTCATTTATTACGCCACAAGTAGTGTTCAGCTAGCTACCGATGTGCAATCTTTGTTATTGCGTTTACATATCACTGCACGAGTTAAGTGTGTGCCACAAGGTGAAAAGGGGCGGGATCAATATCATGTTGTGGTGACTGGCAAGCCGGATGTTGTGCAGTTTATGGAGTGTATCGGTGCCGTTGGTGAGTATAAATCCAGAGCTTTGGCTGAGATACAGGAATATGTTGCCGAGTTAAAACCCAATACCAACCGAGATGCTATCCCAAGCAGCGTTTGGCGTACCTTTGTGGTCCCGGCAATGCAAACGAATGGTATTACGAGTCGTGAACTACAGGCTCGTATTAATCAAACTTATTGCGGTACAAGCCTCTACCAGCAAAATGTGAGCCGTGAACGAGCAGCGCGTGTAGCTGATGCTGTTTCTTGTGATACCGTGTCAAAGCTGGCGCAGAGCGATATCTACTGGGATCAAATTATTTCCATCGAATATGATGGTGAAGAAGAAGTTTTTGACTTGACGGTTCCGGGATTGCACAATTTTGTTGCTAATGACATCACAGTCCACAACAGTATCGAGCAAGATTCGGACATCGTGATGTTCATTTACCGCGACGAATATTACCATGCCGAAACCACCGAACGGCCGAATATTGCCGAAATTGTGGTTGCTAAACACCGCAACGGCCCCACCGGCACCGTTGATCTGTTCTGGCACGGCAAGCTGGCAACGTTTAGAAATTTGCAGCGACAGGAGATTGACCTGTAGTGAGGTATTGTGATGAAAGGGTTCCCCGGTTTTCCAGACGGTAAACAACGGTTAACGGCCGTTCCCAGCCTCTTCTTCAGCGACCTGCTGCCCATCATAGACGACCTTGCCGAACTCAAAGTCACACTCTACGCTATTTGGGCATTGTCTTACAAAGAGGGCAAGGTGCGCTACCTGCGGCTGGCCGACTTCCTCAGCGACACCGAATTTGTGCGCGGGCTAGGCAGCGGCACGATCAACGAAGCCACCGACATGCTGCTCGACGGCATTGAGCGTGCCGTCCATCGGGGAACGCTGCTCCATGTCAACATTGAAAGCGCCGACGGGCATCTGGATTTATACTTTTTGAACACGGAGAAGGGAAGAACGGCCGTTGATGGCATCACACGCGGTGAATGGCGACCCACCCCCAACCACGACGAACCCATCTCCCTGCTCGTCGAGCGCCCCAACATCTTCATCCTCTACGAGCAAAACATCGGCCCCCTCACCCCCATGATCGCCGACGAACTGCGCGATGCCGAGCAAACCTACCCTTTGCGCTGGGTAGAAGACGCCATTAAACTCGCCGTCGAAAACAACGTCCGCAAATGGCGCTACGTCCTCAGCATTCTGGAAAGATGGCGGCACGAAGGAAAACGAGACAGACAAGATGGAATCACTCAACGAGATTCTCAAAAAGAGCTACGACAACAAATCCCCGAAGAACTCCGCGACATCATCAAGCGGTAAACAGCCCCGCTCCGCCGAAACCAACCCCGGCCTCGGCAAAATAGATTGCCCCCACTGCGACGGGCTGGGCTACGTCATTCCCGACGTACCCCCGGTTCACCCCAGCTTTGGCCGCGCCGTCCCCTGTGCCTGCCGCGCCATAGACCAGGAAATGGAGCGGCTCGACAAGCTCCAGCGGCTCAGTCAGCTTGGTACCCTAGACCACAACACCTTCGATACCTTCCTGCCCGACGGCCACGGCCTGACCCCCTCCAAACAGCGCAACCTCCGCATAGCCTATGACATTGCCCTGGCCTATGCCAAAGAGCCAAAAGGATGGCTCGTTTTCAAAGGAGGCTATGGCTGCGGCAAAACCCATTTGGCGGCGGCCATTGCCAACCAGCGGCTGGCAATGGGCCACCCCGTCCTGTTCGTCAGTACCCCCGACCTGCTCGACCATCTTCGCGCCACCTATAGCCCCAGTTCAGACACCACCTACGACGACCGCTTTGAGCAAGTGCGAAACGCCCAAATGCTCATCCTTGATGACCTCGGCACGCAAAGCAACACTGAATGGGCGCAGGAAAAGCTGTATCAAATCTTCAACCACCGCTACAACGCCCGCCTGCCCACCATCGTCACCACCAACCAGGAGTTGGAATCTATCGAAATTCGCATCCGCTCCCGCATGGTAGATCCCAGCCTGGTGCAGGTTGTCCACGTTGCCGCCCCCGATTTCCGCCGCGCCGGGGTCGATCAGGATCAATCGGAGCTTTCCACGCTGAACCTGCACCTCGACAAAACATTTGCTACCTTTGACCTGCGCGACCAAGAGCTGCCGCGCAGTCAGGCGGAAAATCTGCGCCGGGCGTTTGAAACGGCGCGGGAATATGCCCAGGAGCCAGCCGACTGGCTGGTGTTCAATAGCGTGGGCTATGGCAATGGCAAAACCCATTTGGCGGCGGCCATTGCCAACCACGTCGCCAACCAGGGCGACCCCGTTTTGTTTGTCGTTGTGCCGGATCTGCTCGACCATCTACGCGCCGCCTTTAACCCCGCCAGCAACATTCGGCTAGACAAGCGGTTTGACGAAGTGAAGACGGCACCCATTCTGGTTTTGGACGATTTGGGAACGGAAAGCGCCACGGCGTGGGCGCGGGAGAAGTTGTATCAGTTGTTTAACTACCGCTACAATGCCCGCCTGCCTACCGTCATTACCACGGCCACGCCCGTGGACGAGCTTGACCCGCGTTTGGCAACGCGAATGCTGGACGGCAGTCGCTGTACCTTTTTCCTGCTGGAGGTGCCTAGCTATCGGGGTGGGGTGAAAACGCGGGGGAAAACGGGGAAACGGCGGTGAGAATAAAAAACCTCCAAGGTCTTTTTGGGCATTCACAAATTAAGCGGGTAAAAACAGAGACTGGGAGATTGAGAGACTAACCACGGCTAATCTCTCAATCTCCCAGTCTCGCAATCTCAATTCCTGTTTGCCCGTTTATTTTGTTAACCACCAATAAGACCTCGGCGGTTTCACAAACGCCTACTACAGCCGCTTCTTGAATTCGGCCGTCAGGGCGGGCAAGACCTTGAACAGGTCGTCCACAATCCCGTAGTGCGCCAATTTGAAAATGGGAGCCTCGCCGTCTTTGTTAATGGCAACAATGATTTTTGAGGTACGCATCCCGGCTTGGTGCTGAATGGCACCGCTGATGCCGTTGGCAATGTAGAGGTCAGGGCTAACGGTCTTGCCAGTTTGCCCCACTTGGTGGTCATAGGGAATCCAGCCAGCGTCCACGGCGGCGCGGGAAGCCCCAACAGCCGCTCCCAGCACATCGGCCAGCTCGCGCACCGGGCCGAACCCTTCCGGCCCACCCACGCCACGCCCACCGCTAACGATAATGCTGGCATCTGTCAGGCTGACGGTGTTGCCTTTGCCTTCAAAGCCTACAACCTTGGTTGGAATGTCGTCTTCGTCCACCATTGCGTCAATCCAGTCGGCAGAACCGGTGTTGCCGGTGGATTCTGCCTGGGGGAAGGCGCGGCTGCGGAGGGTGACAATTTGGGTGCTGCTTTTGGCGAAGGCGGTTGCCAGCAGCTTGCCAGCGTAAACGGGGCGGGTGGCTTTTACCACGTCGCCATCTACTTCCAGGCTTACGGCATCGGTGACAACGCCGAGGTCGAGGTCGGCGGCAACCCAGGCGGCCATGTCGCGGCCACGGGTGGAGCCGCCAATGATGAAGGCGGCGGGTTCGTGTTCCTTGATCTGCCCAACCAGCAGGGGGCCAACGGCTTCAATGCGGGTTTTGTCCAGCGTTTCGTCGTCACAGCCAATGACTTCATCGCAACCGAGGTCAAAAGCGGCCGTTGCGATGTCGGCGACGTTGTGGCCGAAAACGATGCCGACCAAATCTTCGCCCAGCTCGTCGGCAACCATGCGGGCTGCCTCAATTGCTTCTTTACCGACGGCAATAATTTCGCCGCCGCGATTTTCTACCCAAACCCATACGGCGCTCATATCACTTTCTCCTCAAACAGTTTGTCTACCAGGGCGGCGACTTTTTCTTCAACGGAGTCCCCTTCGATGATTTCGACGCTGCCTTCGCGGGCGGGGATGCTGTAGACGTGGCTCCAGTCGGCCTGGCTGGCAGCGGCACCCACGCCGCCGTTCACATCGAGGTCAGTGGCTGACCAGGTGGGAATGGTGGCGCGGTTGGCTTTGCGAATACCCATGAAGGAGGGGTAGCGGGGTTCGTTAATCTCCTTGACGACGCTGATAACGACGGGGAGGTCGGTGGTGACGGTTTCTTTGCCGTCTTCGAGCAGCCGTTCCAGGGTGATGGTGTGGCCTTTGATCTCTTTGATGGCGGAAACATAGGTGACGGGTGTCCAGCCGAGCTTGCGGGCGACCTGGACGGGGGTTAGCCCGGTGTCGCCGTCAATGGCCTGCTTGCCGAAGATGACCACTTTGGCACCGTCAATTTTTTCAAGGGCAGCGGCCAGAATGCGGGCGGTGCCGAGGGTGTCGGATCCGGCAAAGCTGGGGTCGGAAACCAAAATGGCTTCGTCGCACCCCATAGCGAGGCAGGTTTTGAGCGCTTCCTGGCTGTCGGGTGCGCCCATGGTGAGGGCAATGGCGTGGCTGGCGCCATGATTTTCTTTGACACGAATCGCTTCTTCGACGGCGTATTCGTCCCAAGGGTTCACTACGTTGGGCTTGCCGCCCGAATCTTCCCAGCTTACTGCGCCATTGTTGACGGAGAAAACGGCCGTTGTGCTGGGTGTTTGTTTAGTACAAACGACGACCTTCATCTGATTTACCTCCAAGGAAATAGTTCGGAAGAGTTATAGACGTGTTTGACGGGATTAGCGAGAGGAAAATGACCCTGCAAATCTGGCAAACCGTGTCAGAACTCCACATTGTGTCATATGCAACGTTGTCTATGCCGGCAAAATTGCCGGGCAAGCGTGTCGTTGGCTGTACGTAAAGGTGGTGGCTCACTTAGGAATCAGGATCCTTGCAAACCTTGATTGTAATCTGTGCAATCGTTCAAAATTATAATGCCGCACTGCGTTATGGGCAAGACGATCACGGCTTCGGGGTGTATACACAATTTGTCAGACAAGTGATTACAAATTTCACGCAAAGACGCAATCTTTGTGTGAAATTCCTTGACTGGCCGTTTGCAGCCCCACGGCTTCACACGCATGAACAACCGGCCTAGATCCTGACTTGTCACTCATACAAAGGCACCAGTATACTGTAGTTGATAAGGAGGCTTGGTTTTGCAGATGGAAAATAGCGCATTGTCAGACAAGGTGATTGTGTATGGTCACGCAACATGCCCCCAGGTGGGGCCGGTGCGGCTGCTGTTGCGGCAGTCGCAAGTGGCGTTTGAGTATGTAGACATTCATAAAGATCCTGAGGCGGCCGGCCGTGTTCGCGCCATCAACAGCGGCATGGAAAGCGTGCCAACGCTTGTTTTTGCCGATGGTTCAACGTTAACGGAGCCATCGGCAAGCAAACTAAAGGCCAAGTTGGAGTCTATGGGGTACAAGGTTGGGCTGCTGGCCTGGCTGATTGGCAACAGCTTTTACATTGTCATGGGGATTGTGATTGTGATTAGCGTACTGCGTTTTTTGGGGGTGTTTTGAAAATGGTCGCGGGGAAACAGAAATGGATGCGCGGATAACGCGGATCGGAGCGGATTTTCGCGGATAAGAAGAATTTAGAAGTTCAACTTCTCTCAGAAGTTGAACTTCTGGAACTGCACTGCGTTATGGGCAAGATAATTGATCCCCCCGCTAAATTCCCCCTTGACTTCGAGTGCGCTCTAACTGTTACAATGTTCTGGCACGTGTAAATTTGTTGTTTGGAGGGAAAAACGGCCGTTATGACCAACCCACGCTACACCATCCAGCAAGCCGCCGAGCAGACAGGGCTATCCGTCCACACCTTGCGCTACTACGAAGATGTGGGCATCTTGCCCGGCATCCAGCGCAACGGCAGCGGCCACCGCTGCTACGATGAGCAAGATTTGGGCTGGATCCACTGGTTGAAAATGTTGCGTCACAGCGGCATGTCTATCGAGATGATCCGCGACTTTGTGCAGCTTTCACGGCAGGGCAACGACTCCATCGAGGCTCGCTGCCAGATTTTGGATGCTCATCGGCAAAAAATTCGGGAGACGATTGGCGAACTGGAAGGGTATTTGCGTCTGCTGGACCAAAAGCTGCTGTTTTATCGGGGTTTAGAAGAAAAGTAGATTATCCGGTGGCTGTTTGACCTCCGTTATCATCAACCATCTCATATCAGGAGTCAACAATGAAATATACAACTTTAGGGCGCACCGGCGTGACGGTTAGCCGCCTCTGTTTGGGCTGTATGAATTTTGGTGGCCGCACCAATGCTGCCAACGCCACGCAAATCATTGACCGGGCGCTGGATGCGGGTATCAACTTTGTGGACACGGCCAATGTGTATGGGCATGAACCCGGCAATTACCATGAGGGGCGTGGGCGCAGTGAGCAAATTGTGGGGCAAGCCCTGTAGCTTGGCAGCAAGCGGGCGCAGGTGGTGCTAGCAACCAAGGCCCACTATCCGATGACGAGCTTGCCCAACGGGGGCGGCAACAGCCGCCGCCATATTATTGAGCAGTGCCATGCCTCTTTGCAGCGGCTGAACACCGATTATATTGACCTGTATCAGCTTCACGCGGCCGACCCGACGGTGCCGATTGATGAAACGCTGCGTGCGCTTGAGGATCTGATTCGGGCGGGCAAGGTGCGCTATATCGGTGCCAGCGGCTTTCCAGCCTGGAAGCACATGGAGGCGCTGTGGGTGGCAAAGGAGCTAGGGCTAAACCGGTTTGTGTGCGAGCAGCCGCCATACCATCTACTGGATCGGCGCATTGAGCGGGAGATGGTGCCAATGGCGCAAAGTTATGGGCTGGGGATTATCACGTGGGCGCCGCTGGCGGGTGGCTTTTTAAGCGGAAAATATTTACCGGAAACGGCCGTTCCTGACAACTCACGCTACGCCTAATTTTGGCAGGCTTGGGGGAGCAAACATTACAAAACGGCCGTTTTTGCCGTCATTGAAGTCGTACAAGCCATTGCCGCTGAAAAAGAAGCCACCACAGCCCAGGTTGCACTGGCGTGGCAACTTTACCAGCCCGGCATCACCAGCCCAATTATGGGACCGCGCACGCTGGCGCAGTTGGAAGATGCGTTAGCGGCTGTTGATATATCGCTGTCAGCCGAGGATTTGGCACGGCTGGATGCCGTTGCGCCGCCGGGGCGGGCGATTGTGAGCTATTATGGTGAGGATGGCGAGGAGGTGTGGGAGGGGTGGCGGCCGGCCTTGCATCGGTGGTAGGCTGTTCCATCGCCTAAAGTTGGGTAATCCCTGTAGATCCGCGTCATTGGCGCATCTATTCAGACTTCTCCGACAAGCTACTGGGGGATAGGGCAAAGATAAAAACGCCGTTGTGGTGATAGACGAGGGTGAGGCGGGGGTTTTGGACGAGGGTGGCGGGGTCGAAAAAGCCGCCGCGTGCGCCAACGAAGATGTGGGTGTAACCTTGTTGGGCAAGCCAGTCGGCGCGTTCGGGGTTGTGCCAGTCGGTGATGGAAACGGCCGTTTCATTAAATGCAATAATGGATTCAAACAGCGACACATTGTAGATGTAGTCAATCGGTGGCGTGCTGGTAAGCCGCCCGGTGATGGGCAGCAGCCATGCCCCGCCATCGCTGGCCGCCCAGGTGCTGCCCAGCCAGCGCCAACTGCTGACCGCCAACCGCGCATCGGGCGGCAGGTTGTCGTTGACCCAGGCGATAGCGGCCAGGTCATCAGGCTGCCCCAAAATGGTTTGGGGGTTCAAAATGGTGATTTGCTGGCGCACGCCAAAAAGTAGTAGTGGGGCGATGAGCAACGCCAGCCAAAGCTGCCCGGCTAGTTGCAACCCCCAGTGATGCCGCCGCCACCAGCGCCAAAATCGCGCCAGGGGAAGGGTGAGAAAGAGGGCGAGGGGGACAAAGAGGGTGATATACATGCTGTTGGTATTGACAACGGCCGTTTCCGGCAACCCCAGCTTTTCCCCACTAAGCAACACAAACAGCAACGCCACCCACGCCGCCAGCGTCAGTGGCAGCAACGCCCATGTTCGCTGCCGCCGGGAAAGGAGGGCGGTGATAATGATGAGCAGGAGCAAAACGGCCGTTGCCCACAAATAATATTGCTCCCAGCCGACGGTGATGTAGCTGGTGGGAAAGCTGTTATAGCCTGGAATCTGGATGTCGAACTGGCTGGCCGGGTTTGCCATGCGCCATAGCTGCCACAGCCGCACCCCCACCAGCAGCAGCGCCAGGCCACCTGCCGCCGCCAGTGCTGCCACCCCACGCCACCAGTGTTGCCGTCCCAGATTGGCAAAAACAGCCACCAGCACAAAGGGCAGATAGAAAATAAAGACGCGGAAGTGCATGAGGAACAGCCCTGCTGCCAGCAGCCCCACCAGCCACCAGGCATGATGCCGCCATGCCCACTGCCGTCGGTGCAGCAGTAGCCAGGTGGTTGCCAGCAGCACGGGCATGATGAGCATGGCCGTAAGCTGGGTAAAGCGCCCCCAGGTGGCGTAATAGGCCGGGAAAAAGAATGGGAAGGCGACCAAAAAGGCGGCAAATAGCCCTGCGCCGCGCTGGCGGGTTAGCAGCCAAACGGCCGTATAGAGCATCAACGGCATGAGGCCATTGAGCAACTGCCCTAAATAGAGCAGCAATCGCGCCAGCGGCCAGTGGGTCATGAGCTGGAGGCTGCTGGCGATGGTGTGGAAGCCGAAGTGGTAGGGGAATTGCTCTACGGGCAGGTAGGGGGCGTAGGTAGTGGGGGTTTGGCCGTTGGCGGTCATAACGGCCGTTATTAACCCATGCCGACTGGCATCCACCCACGGTGCAAAAGTTACATCCCGCACCGCCAGCAGCCGCACCGCCACCGCCAAAATCACCAGCAATAGCAACACCCCTGCTCCCCTGCTCCCCTGCCCCCCCGCCTCCCGCCTGCGCCACCCATTCCACACAACCACGCCCCACCCGACCACAAAAACCAGCCATAGCGACCACCCCGCCCAGCGTCCACCCGTCAGCGTGAGCCAGTACCAGAGCAGGGGCCAGACGGAAAGACCGAGGGCAACGGCCGTTCCCCACATTGCCCCCGCGTCCATGTTGCGCCAGCGGGGAACCAGTTGCAGCAGCAGCAGCCCCGGCAGGGGGATGAAGAGCAGGGCGAGCAGGAACAGTGCGCCCTCATAAAAAATGGTGGTGGCAAGATAGCGCAGGGCATCGGGCAGGGTAAGCTGGTAGCGGGTGGTGAAGCGGAGTTCGCGGGCGTTGGTGGTGGGAACGGCCGTTTGCAGCACCCCACCCTCCATCTTCAATTCCCCCTCGTTATATACGTCGAGCGTGTAGCCCCAGGCCGAGAGGGTGTTGCTGTCGTTGCCCAGCAGCCGCAGGGTGTAGCGGCGGCCGGCCGACTGTGGCTGCAATGGCACGGGCAGAGTCAGGGTCTGATTGTGGTCAAGCTGGCTGGTGGGGAAGGTTTGTTCGGCGATGGTTTCGTTGTTGTCGTCGCGCAGTTGCAGGGAAAAACGGCCGTTTTCCCCCGCCACCTTCTCCCCATACCGCACCAGCGTCACCTCCACTTCGCGCAGCCCGTTCCAGCGCGGCACAAAGCTTTGGCTAACGGCTATATCGTTGCGCGGCGTGGGCAGAGCGATGTTGAGCCGGTGCTGGTTGATGTCGGTGGCGAGAATAGGGGAAAAAACGGCCGTTTTTCCCCACACCAGCCCCACCACCGCCAGCAGCCCCACCACCGCCGCCAGCCACCAGCCAAATCGCTCCGAGAAGTTCAACTTCTTCCCAGAAGTTGAACTTCTTTGCCAGCTAACCATTGCCATACTGCCCCACCAACCCCGCCAACGTCATATTTTCGGCAATCGCGTCGTGGGGAATCAGCGCATAGTGCCACGGCTTGCGCCCGTTTTCCCTGGCGTGCTGGCTGGCATGTTGACACCAGGTTACGGCCGCATCCCGCTTGGCGAGAACTTCGTCGCTGTTTAGCTCGTTGGCTGCCTTTGGCTCCAGGAGGTAGAGACAAACGGCCGTTTCCGCCACAAAATCCGGTTGATACCCTCTCTGCTCCACACCCGCCTGATAATAAATTTGAAATTGCCCCGGCGCAGGCTTAAACCATTTATCAGCCTCCCGCTCCAGAATCACAGCCAGCTTGCGCTCGGCGTCGGAATCAAACTTCTGGTACGGGTAGAGGCAGCGCGAGAAATTGCCAAAGACAAGCCGCCTGATTTTGCTCTTGTCGGCCGGCGGCACATGCACATCCTGCACCGGCTGGCTGGCATCGGCCGTAAACGCGCTTTGTTTCAGCATGGTAAACCCTTGCGTCACCCGCGCCTCATACCCCCCCGCCTTTTCCCAGCGGTGCGCCTGCATTTGGGCATGAATCAGCCGCGCCAGGGGCTGCTGGTAATACAGCACCACATTGACCAC